>MDSV01173862.1_pt1 | contig 35525 bp, 32 predicted proteins | sample 810851 | NCBI WGS metagenome assembly MDSV01 (sample SAMN05326640, study PRJNA326480) | marine metagenome | isolation source: seawater | place: Atlantic Ocean: North East | collected 2012 | reverse complement strand
GATCCCGACTTTGCCGAGACATTCCTGAATTTCATCATCAAGGAAGTCATCCGGCACCATGAGCAGATCGCCGCCCAGCATAGCGGCATCGAACAGTAAGGCCATAAGGCCACCTAAGGAGAAAAGAAAATGGCAATCAAGATTCGTCTCGCCCGCGGCGGCTCCAAGAAGCGTCCGTACTACCACATCGTCGCCGCCGACGAGCGCTCCCCGCGCGATGGTCGCTTCATCGAGAAGCTCGGCCACTGGAACCCGATGCTGCCGAAGGATTCCGAAGAGCGCGTCACCTTCGATGAAGAGCGCGTGAAGTACTGGCTCGGCACCGGCGCGCAGCCGACCGACCGCGTGCTGCGCTTCCTCGCCGAAGCCGGCATTGTAGAGCGCAAGGCCCGCAACAACCCGAACAAGGCAAAGCCCGGCAAGAAGGCCGAAGAGCGCGCCGCCGAGAAGAAGCAGAAGGCCGAAGAGGCCGCCGCTGCCGCTGCCGAAGCGACCGCCGAAGCTTCGGAATAAGCGGGGCTGGACGAAATCGGTCGCGGTTGTGCCCCAAACAATCTCTCCCCTTGAGGGAGAGATGCCCCGACAGGGGCAGAGAGGGGTGAACCGTTTCCGAGAGCACGGCGCTTGTGGCCTATGCCGGATACCCCTCTCTGTCGCTTTCGCGACATCTCCCCCTCAAGGGGGGAGATTGTTGGCGGCGATGCTTGTGGACCTTTCGGGGGCTGGGGCGAACTGAGAGTTGCTTACACAAAGGCCGGGCGCTCGCGTCCGGCCCTTTTCCTTTGGCCCGAAACGGCATAGATAAATTTCGAGGTGGGACCATGGTGAAGCTGAAAGACCCGGTATTGATGGCGAGCATCGGCGCGGCGCAGGGGCTGCGCGGCGATGTGCGGGTGCGCTGCTTCAGCGCCAATCCGCTTTCAGTCGGCGATTACGGCCATCTTCACGCCGAGGACGGCCGCAGTTTCGAAATCCTCGAGATCCGGCCGGGCAAGAACAACATGGTGGTGGTCCGCTTTCGCGGGATCAATGACCGCACCGCGGCCGAGACGTTGCGCGGCCTCGATCTCTACATCGAGCGCGAGAACCTGCCCGACGACGAACTCGACGACGACGAATATTTCTACGCCGATCTCGAAGGCCTCGACGTCTTCGACGATGCCGGCAACAATTACGGCGCGGTCAGCGCGGTGTTCGATTTCGGCGCCGGCGATCTCTTGGAACTGAAAGGCCCTGGCCGCCGCCCGGTGCTGATCCCGTTCAACGAGAACGCGGTGCTGGAGGTGGATTTCGAGGACGGCCGCATCCTGATCGATCCGGTGGCCGCCGGCCTGATCGACGAAAACGACGATGACAACCCGGATTTTCCCGGCGCCGGCGGCGCGTGAAGGCCGCGCCATGAGCTTCAAGGCAACAGTGCTGACGCTGTACCCGGAGATGTTTCCGGGCCATCTGGGCTTCTCGCTCGCGGGCAAGGCTGCCGAGCGCGGCGACTGGTCGCTCGATGCCGTCAATATCCGCGATTTTGCCGAGGACAGGCACAGAAGCGTCGACGACACGCCGGCCGGGGGCGGTGCGGGCATGGTGCTGCGCGCCGATATTCTGGCGAGAGCGATTGACGCCGTCTCGGGCGATGACGCACGGCCCCGGCTGTTGATGAGCCCGCGCGGACGGCCGTTGACGCAGCAGCGGGTGCGGGAGCTGGCCGAAGGCCCCGGTGCGGTTATCGTCTGCGGCCGCTTCGAGGGCGTCGATCAACGCGTCATAGATGGGCGCGATCTCGAGGAGGTTTCGATCGGGGACTATATCTTGTCGGGCGGCGAACCCGCGGCGCTGACGCTGCTCGATGCGGTGGTCAGGGTCCTGCCGGGGGTGATGGGCAATGCCGAGTCCGGCACCCATGAAAGCTTCGAGAACGGCCTTCTGGAATATCCGCATTATACCCGGCCTGCCGAATGGGAAGGGCAGGGCATTCCCGAGGTGCTGACCTCCGGCAATCATGCCGCGATCGATAAATGGCGGCATGAACAGGCGCTTGAATTGACTCGCGCGCGAAGGCCGGATCTGCTGGAGGATGACGATGGCTGAACCGGTCCGGCTGGTTCCGTTTACCGAAGATGATTTCGAAACGCTTGCGGGCTGGTTTCCCGATGCACGCTCGCTTGCCCAGTGGGGGAGTACGCGGCTTACCTTTCCGCTCGATGCGGCACAGATGCGCGCGATGCTCGCGCTTTCGACCGGCGAGCGCCCCGCATGGGTCTACTTCACGGCGAGAAAGGGCGATGCGGTGGTTGGCCATTGCGAGATTTTCTATGATCATTTTGATGGCGTCGCCCGGCTCTGCCGCATCGTGGTTGCGCCCGCGCACCGGGGGCAGGGGCTCGCGCGGCCGATGCTGACCTGTCTTGTGGACGAGGCGTTGAAGGACGCTTCGATCGAGCGGGTCGAACTGAATGTCTATGATTTCAACGAGACGGCGATCCGGGCCTATCAGGCCTTCGGGTTCCGCATGGAAGGGATTCGCCGCTCTTCGGCGCGGTTTTTGAACGAGCGCTGGGATACATGCATGATGAGCCTGTTGCGCTCGGAATGGGAAAGCCGCTGAAAAGGGGTGACAGGACCCGAAAAATCGTCTATAGGCCCGCCCTGACCGGTGTTTCCGGTTACCCAAATGAAGAACCGCGTAACGCTCCGGCCCTTTGAGGCCAATCCGGCGGCTTTGACCAAAGGATGATTGTCGGGCGCTCTGGCTGTTGAAGCAAGACTGACAAGAGGTAAGACCGATGAACATCATCGAGCAGCTCGAAGCTGAAGAAACCGCGCGCATCAACGAACTGCGCGAACTGCCCCCGTTCGAAGCCGGCGACACCGTGCGAGTCAATGTTCGCGTCACGGAAGGCACCCGCACCCGCGTGCAGGCCTTCGAAGGCGTCTGCATCGCCCGTTCCGGCGGGGGCATCCACGAGAACTTCACGGTTCGCAAGATTTCCTACGGCGAAGGCGTCGAGCGCGTATTCCCGGTTTACTCCCCGCAGGTTGAAGGCGTTGAAGTGGTTCGCCGCGGTAAGGTCCGTCGCGCCAAGCTCTACTACCTGCGCGACCGTCGCGGCAAGTCGGCCCGTATTGCCGAGAACACCTCGGTACGTTCGCGTCGCCTGAACGACGAAGCACGCGAAATCGCGGCCGCAGCCCGCGCCGCCGCCAAGGCCGAGAAGGAAGCCGCTGCCGCCGAAAAGGCGAACGAAGCATAAGCTTCCACTAGAATTCGCATAGCTCAAGAGCCGCCATCGCGCGGCTCTTTTGCATTTCCGGGTTGCGGCGGTTTTGTTTGACAAGAAAAAGTCGAAATCGCTTCCTATCTACAGCGTCCTTGAAACGAAAAGCCGATTGCCGCCGAAAGACGACCGGCGAAACGGAGCAGAGATGTTCATGAAGCGCGCCAAAGTGGCTGGCGCAACCCCGACGCTGGGAACCATTGCCACACCCGTTCTGCACGCCAGAGCGCTCACGCGCGACGTGTTCGAATTCCTGAGTGAAGACGATCCCGATCCCTCCAGTCGACGCCCCCCTGAAGAGATCGAGAAGCAAAGCGAGCGCCTGCACTGATCTCGCTGAAGCGGTTTCGGGCCGCGACGGACTTGCGCGTTTACGTCCGGATATGACACCTTGCGGCAATCATCTGCTGCAAGGAGTTATAGCATGCTGTCGAGACGCGCCCTTTGCGCCGCGGTTCTGGTTTCGCTGGGCGCGTTTGCAAGCCCGGCCTTCGCCGCCGAACTGCCCGACCTTGGCGGACGGACCGTCACCGTCGTTTCCGAGAACACCTATCCGCCGCTGCAATTCATCGACCCCAGCACCGGCGAGGCGATCGGCTGGGAATATGACGCCGTCGCCGAGATCGCAAAGCGTCTGAACCTCGATATCGAATACACCACGACAAGCTGGGACGCGATGATCCAGGCGATCCATGACGGCCAGTACGATATGGCCATGAACGGCATCACCATTCGCGACGACCGCAAGGCGATGGTCGATTTCTCCGAGCCCTACATGCATTCCGAAATGCTGATGCTGGCGCGCGGCGATGAGGACCGCTTCGACGATGCGGAAAGCTTCGCGGCCTTCGAGGACGGCCTGATCGGCTCCCAGCCCGGCACCACGCCGTTCTACACCGCCGTCTACGAGGTGTTGGACGGCGACGAGCAGAACCCGCGCATCAAGCTCTACGAGACCATCGGGGCGGCGATCCAGGCGCTGAGGATCGGCGATGTCGATCTGGCGCTGACCGACAGCACGGCGGCGAACGGCTATGTCAAGGTTTCGAACGGCGCGCTGAAACTGATCGGCGAGCCGCTCGGCGCCGAGGATTTCGGCTTCATCTTCCCGCCCGGCTCCGATCTCGTGGCGCCGTTCAACGCCGCGATTTCCGATATGGCGGCCGACGGCACGCTCGATGCGCTGAACCAGAAATGGTTCGTCGATTACGCCATGGGTCAGTAGGCGGGCCATGAGCTTCCAGAAACTGCCTGCCGGCAATGCGGGCGAGCGGCCGTGGTGGCTTTACGCCTTCCTGGCGCTCGCCGGCACCGCGGGCATTGCGATTGCAGTCAACGGGCTTTACGCCCAGGTATTCGCGATCGTCGCCAAGGGCATCGGCGTCACCGTGTTCGTGACGCTGGTCGCCTTCGCGCTGGCAACGATCATCGGCATGGTGATCGCGCTGATGGGACTTTCAGGCCATGTGGCGCTGCGCCAGTCCGCGCGTTTCTATGTCGAGATCATTCGCGGCATACCGATCCTGGTGCTGCTGTTCTACGTCGCCTTCGTCGGCGCGCCGGCCATGGTCGCGCTCGCCAATCTGGTGCTGACGCCGCTGATCGATTCCGGCGTGATGGATAAAATCGTGGTGCGGGATTTCTCGCTGATGTGGCGGGCGATCATCGCGCTCACCATCGGCTATGCGGCCTTCATAGCGGAGATTTTCCGGGCCGGCATCCAGGCGGTCGACGAGGGGCAGATCGAAGCGGCAAAGGCGCTGGGCCTTACCCGGTTTCAGCGGTTCCGGCTGATCGTATTTCCGCAGGCGATCCGCACCATCTTCCCGCCGCTCTCCAACGATTTCGTGTCGATGGTGAAGGATTCCTCGCTGGTGTCCGTGCTCGGCGTTGCCGATATCACCCAGATGGGCAAGGTCTATGCGGCAAGCTCGTTCCGCTTCTTCGAAACCTATTCGATCGTTGCCTATATCTACCTGCTGCTGACGATCGGCCTGTCGCTGATCCTGCGCGGGATCGAGCGCCGGATGCGGCAGAAGGCCAGGCTTGCGCGTGACGCCTCCACCGGCGCTTTCCCGCCGGCGTGACCGGTTCGAGCCGGTTTCGCGCCGCGCCGGAAATGATTGCCGTCCCTGCGGAAAGCTGTTAATAACCCGGTCCATGAGGACCATAGACCATCGCACTCAGGCCGTATCACCGCGGCCCTTCGTTCTGCAGGACAGGAAGCGCCTGCCGGGACGGTTCTTTGCGATGATTTCCGGCGCGCTCAACGCCCGACTTAGCTGATCGCCTTAAGCGTCACAGTCGGCTTCCCGCCGTATTTTTCCTTTTATCTCGACATATGGGTCATCAAACCATGAGCAAAGCGCGCACACTTTACGACAAGATCTGGGACGATCATCTGGTCGACAGCCAGGATGACGGCACCTGTCTCATCTACATCGATCGCCACCTGGTGCATGAAGTCACCAGTCCGCAGGCGTTCGAGGGGCTGCGGCTGGCGGGCCGCAAGGTCCATGCGCCGGTCAAGACGCTCGCCGTCGTTGACCACAACGTCCCGACCACGCCGGACCGCGTCAACGGCATCAAGAACGAGGAAAGCCGCATCCAGGTAGCCGCCCTCGCACAGAATGCGCTCGATTTCGGCGTTGAATATTACTCCGAAAAGGACAAGCGCCAGGGCATCGTCCACATCGTCGGCCCCGAACAGGGCTTCACGCTTCCGGGCATGACGATCGTGTGTGGCGACAGCCACACCTCGACGCATGGCGCTTTCGGCGCGCTGGCGCACGGCATCGGCACGTCGGAGGTCGAGCATGTGCTCGCCACCCAGACGCTGATCCAGTCCAAGGCCAAGAACATGCTGGTGCGCGTCGATGGCAAGGCGCCGGAAGGCGTCACCGCCAAGGATATCATTCTGGCGATCATCGGCGAGATCGGCACGGCAGGCGGCACCGGCCATGTCATCGAGTTCGCCGGCGAGGCGATCCGCGACCTTTCCATGGAAGGCCGCATGACGGTCTGCAACATGACGATCGAAGGCGGCGCCCGCGCCGGCCTGATCGCGCCGGACGAAAAAACCTTCGAATATATCAAGGGTCGTCCGCGCGCGCCTCAGGGCGAGGCCTGGGACAAGGCGGTTGAATACTGGAAGTCGCTGACGACCGACGAGGGTGCGGAATATGACCGCGTGGTGGTGCTGGATGCCGCCAACCTGCCGCCGATCGTCTCCTGGGGCTCGTCTCCGGAAGATGTCATCGCCATCACCGGCGAAGTGCCGAACCCGGACGACATCAAGGACGAGAACAAGCGCAGCTCCAAGTGGCGGGCGCTGAAATATATGGGGCTCACGCCCGGCACCAAGATGACCGACGTCGCCGTCGACCGCGTGTTCATCGGCTCCTGCACCAATGGCCGCATCGAGGATCTGCGCGCGGCCGCCGCCGTCGCCAAGGGCCGCAAGGTCGCAAGCACCGTCAACGCCATGATCGTGCCGGGCTCCGGCCTCGTCAAGGAACAGGCGGAAGCCGAAGGCCTCGACAAGATCTTCCTCGAGGCCGGTTTCGAATGGCGCGAGCCGGGCTGTTCCATGTGCCTGGCGATGAACGACGACCGGCTGAAGCCGGAGGAGCGCTGCGCCTCGACCTCGAACCGCAATTTCGAGGGTCGCCAGGGCTACAAGGGCCGCACCCATCTGGTCTCGCCCGCCATGGCCGCCGCCGCCGCCATCGAGGGCCATTTCGTGGACATCCGCAGCTGGAAGTAAGCGACCAGTACGGTCCGTTTTATAAGCCATTGAGCAGGGGGCGGAGCGATCCGCCCCTTTTTTTTGTTGAGTAGGCCTCTCGATGCCCGGGTCTATTCCGGGCATCGAGAGGCTTCTCGTCAGCGTGGGGGCCGGGTCAGGGCGATATCTTTCAGTTATTGCGGGCCAACCAACATTCATTATCATTTCATGGATAGCTCCGCCATATTCCTGCGGAAGGAGCATTCATGAGAACCATTTTCGTCTTGTTTGATAGTCTGAACCGCGCCGCGCTCGGCGCTTACGGCGGAACCGCGGTGAAGACGCCGAACTTCGATCGTTTCGCCGCCCGCGCGGTGACGTTCGACAGTCACTATGTCGGCTCGCTGCCCTGCATGCCCGCGCGTCGCGACATGCATGGGGGGCGTCTGAACTTCACCCACCGTTCGTGGGGGCCTCTGGAACCATTCGACAATTCCTTTGCCGAGATCATGAAGCGGAGCGGCGTCTACACCCATCTGATCACGGACCATCTGCATTATTTCGAAGATGGCGGGCATGGGTTTCACACGCGCTTTTCAAGCTACGATTTCATCCGCGGACAGGAATACGATCCCTGGGTTGCCATGGTGAAGCCGCCGCTGGACCGTATCCGGGAAAAGTTCGATGCGCGCCATTACAACACCGAGAAGCCTGACAAACGTATGCAGCACGCGATCAATCGCGAGACAGTCGTGGCGGAAGAGGACTTTCCCGGCCCGCGATGCTTCGCATCGGCCTTCGAGTTCCTTGACCGCAACCGTACGACCGACGACTGGTTCCTGATGCTGGAGTGCTTCGATCCTCATGAACCCTTCCACGCGCCCGACCGTTTCAAGGCAGCCTATGAGACGGGCTACAATGGCGGCGTGCTCGACTGGCCGCATTATGACCGCGTGGCTGAAAGCCCCGAGGAAATCGCGGAGATCCGCGCGAACTACGCGGCGCTCGTCGCCATGTGCGATGAATATTTCGGCAGGTTGATCGACTATATGGACGAACACGATATGTGGAAGGACACATGCATCGTGCTGTCGACCGACCACGGGTTCCTGCTTTCCGAACATGACTGGTGGGGCAAGTGCCGAATGCCCTATTATGACGAGGTATCCCACATTCCGCTGATGATCCATCATCCCGATCACCAGCAACATGCGGGCGCGCGCCGCAAGCATCTGACGCAGACGACCGATCTGATGCCGACCTTCATGGATATCTACGGTCTGGACGTGCCGCAGGAGGTGACCGGGCGAAGCGTCATGCCGCTCGTGGCGCGCGACGAGGCCATCCGCGATGCGGCCGTCTTCGGGGTTTTTTCAGGTCCCATTGGCGTGACCGATGGCGCTCACGCGCTCTACCATTATCCGCCGGACCTTTCCCGCGAGGGCCTCAGCGAATACACGCTTGTTGCGAACCACATGACGGCCCCGTTCACGATCGAGGAACTGCGCACCGCGCGGCTTCATCCGGGCTTCGATTTTACGAAAGGCGTTCCCGTGCTCGCGATCGAAGCACGCCGCGACGCCAAGCGCGTGCCCTATAATGACGGCAAGGGCTTCGATGATCTCGGCACCCGGCTGTATGACTTGAAGGCGGATCCGCGCCAGCAGGCGCCGATCGAGGACGCCGCCATCGCCGCAAACCTGTACCGTATGATGATCGATGTGCTGAAAGTCCATGACACGCCGGCGGAGGTCTACCGCTGGTATGAACTTGAAGCCGGGTAGGTACGAAGCCTCTGCATCGCCGGCGGCAAGCATTTCGGCCGTATCGCCCTGGCGTGAGAGCCGTTCAGAGCAAGGCGTGGCTGCGCATCGATGACAGGAGCGTCTGTTTCGAGGTCTTCAGGTGGTCGCGGGCCGCCGCCAGGGCGGCCTGTTCCTCGCGCGCTTTCAGCGCGTCGATAATTCTCAGATGCTCGCCGATCGCGGCGAGGTTGCGGTCGCGCTCGTCCTTCTTGTCCCATTGATAGTGGTAGTGGAAGACGAGCGTGATCACTTTCTGGAACTCGGTGACGAAGCGGTTCTTCACGACGCTGCCGATGGCGGTGTGGAAGCGTTCATCGAGCAGCGAGAAATCGTGATAGCGCTGATCGATATCCTCGGCGAGCCGGATGTGGTCGTTTCTGAGGTCCTCGAGCTGTTTCCATATGCCATGCGACGGCGGCAGGGCAACGAGATGCGAGACGGCGTTGAGTTCGAGTATGGTGCGGAAGTCGGAGAGCTCGATCGCGAAATCACGGGTGAAGCCGACCAGTTCCCATCCGCCCCTGGGTCGCCTGCGCACCAGCCCGAAACGGCTCAGCGAGGCGAGAAACTCCTGAAGGCCATAGGCCTGCACGCCGAACTTGCGCGACAGTTCCGTCACGTTCAGCGCCGTTCCGGGCGGCACGTCGAAGCGCAGGACCCAGTCGAGAAACTGGCGCTCCAACTCATCCTCCGACGGCTGGGTGGACTGCACGGCGAGCCTGTCTGTTTCACTTGGAAGCCGGAGCAGGGTTTTCGAGCGGCCTTCCCAACTGATGAGGCCTTCGGCATTGAGCCGCTCGAGGGCGGAGCGCACGACCGTGCGGCTGACTTCGAGCTGTTGCGCCAGTGCCAGTTCGGCCGGCAGTTGATCGCCCGCCTGCCTGCCGGCGCAATAATCCAGAAGCTGGTTATAGGCTTCCCGGAAACGCTCGTCAGTTCTTGCCATGCCTGTTTCTCCGCGTGTTTCCGCTCTAGCACGCGGATTGTTTTGTCGACAATGATAAAAAACAATTGACAACGGCGTCTCCATGGATAGTTTTGTACTTAATTATATTACACCGAATTTGGAGGAGCCTATGTCGGTGGCAGCGGAGGAGCCGCATCCCCTGGGAAGAATCGGCAGGATCAGCGCGGGCACGTTTCACCAGCTATCCGCCCTGATGACGCTGGCCTTGCTGATCGCCGTTTTCGCTTTCGGCAATGCGGCCTTCCTGTCGGTCAATAACGGCTTGACGGTGCTGTTGCAGACCTCGGTGATCGGGCTGATCGGCATCGGCATGACGATGGTCATCATCACCGGCGGCATCGATCTTTCGGTCGGCTCCGTTCTGGCGCTGTCGGGCACGGCCGCGGGTCTGATGGTGAAGGCAGGTCTGCCGGTGCCGGTCGCCATGTCGGCGGCGGTGCTGGTGGGCGCATTCTGTGGGTTTATCAACGGCGTCGTCATCACCAAGATGCGCATCACGCCCTTCGTCGCCACGCTCGGCATGATGATGATCGCCCGCGGCACAGCCCTGCAACTGACCGGCGCCGCGCCGATTTCCCAGCTTGGCGAGGCGTTCGGCGTTCTCGGCAATGGCGCATTGTTTCGCCATGTCGAAAAGCTGCCGAACGGCCTGTCCAGGGTGGTGTTTCCGGGCATTCCCTATCCGGCCATCCTGCTGCTGATCGTTGCCATCTGCGGGGCTTATCTCCTGCGCCGGCGCGCGCTTGGCCGCCATATCTATGCCACCGGCTCCAACGAGGAGGCGGCACGGTTGTCGGGCGTCAATGTGGATGCGACCAAGATCGCCGCCTATGTCCTGTCCGGCGCGCTTGCCGGCGTTGCCGGAAACGTCCTGATGTCGCGCCTCGTGACCGCCCAGCCCAATGAAGGCGTGATGTACGAGCTCGACGCCATCGCCGCCGCGGTGATCGGCGGCGCCTCGCTGATGGGCGGCGTCGGCGGCATTTCCGGCACCATGATCGGCGCCTTCATCATCGGCGTGCTGCGCAACGGGCTCAATATGTCCGGCGTATCGGCCTTCATCCAGCAGATTATCATCGGTTTTGTCGTCATCCTGGCCGTCTTCATCGACCAGTTGCGCAGCAATCGCCGATAACCAGTCAAATCATGTCTTTAAAGGGAGGAGAAACCATGAAGACGATCTTGAAAGCAGTGCTTGCAGCCAGTGCCATCGCCGCCGTGCCGTTTGCCACGGCGAGCGCGGCGGAAATCGCGGTCATCGTCAAGACGACCAATTCCAACTTCTGGCAGAACGTCAACAAGGGCGCTTCGGCAGCCATTGACGGCCAGTCGGACGTCACCATGACCTTCGACGGTCCGGCTTCGGAGTCCGATATCGCGGCGGAAGTGAACATGGTCGACAACGCCGTCAATAAGGGCGTTGCCGGTATCGTGCTGGCCCCGTCCGACCCGGATGCGCTGGTGCCCGCCGTCAAGCGGGCCAATGAAGCCGGCATCCCGGTCGCGATCATCGACTCGGCCCTTTCGGATGCCGGCAAGGGCACCTACCAGACCTTCCTCTCCACCGACAACTGCGCCGCCGGCAAGCTTGCCGCCGACCGGATGATCGAGCTGACGGGCGGCGAAGGCAAGGTCGCCGTGATGTCCTATGTGGCGGGCGTCGGCTCGGAAATCGGTCGCGTCGGCTGCTTCGTCGACAAGATCAAGGCCGATTCCAAGATCGAGATTGTCGGTCCCTATTACTCGCAGTCGCAGATGGCGACCGCGCTGAACCAGACCACCGACGTTCTGGCCGCCAATCCGGACCTGAAGGGCATTTTCGGCGCCAATGAACCGACTGCCGTCGGCATGGGCCGGGCTATCAAGCAGGCGGGCAAGGCCGGCCAGGTCGCCGCCATCGGCTTTGACGGCAACAAGGACCTCCAGGACTTCGTCAAGGACGGCACGCTCAACGCCATTCTGGTGCAGGGATCGTTCCAGATGGGCGAAAAGGGCGTTCAGGCGGTGATGGAGCTGATGGATGGCAAGTCCGTCGAGCCCCAGATCGATACCGGCGTCGTGCTCGTCACCAAGGACAATATCGACTCCGACGAAGCCCAGAACGTGCTTTACTAAGACTGGCTAATTCGCGCGGGGCGCGCAGGCGTCCCGCGCGATCTACCCATGCAAGATGACGCAGGACAAGTCCCATGACCCCGCTTGTTGAGATGATTGACATCGAAAAGCATTTCGGCGGCGTGAACGCCGTCAACGGCGTGTCGCTCAATCTTTATCCCGGCGAGGTGGTTGGCGTTCTCGGCCATAACGGGGCGGGCAAATCCTGCCTGATGCGCATTCTTTCCGGCGCCATGGTTCCAAGCAGCGGGACGATCCGCGTCGGCGGAACGGAGGTCAGGCTGGAGACGCCGCACGACGCGCGTCGTCACGGCATCGAAACCATCTACCAGACGCTGGCGCTCGCCGACCATCTCGATGCGCCGGCCAATCTGTTCCTCGGGCGCGAACTGAAAACCCGCTGGGGCAATCTCGATGACAGGCGGATGATGGCGGAAGCCAAGAAGGTGCTGGCCCGGCTCAACCCGAATTTCCGCAATCTCGGCGATCCGGTATCGCGCCTTTCGGGCGGGCAGCGACAGGTGATCGCCATCGGCCGCGCGCTCTATTTCAATGCCAAGATCCTGATCATGGATGAGCCCACGGCGGCCCTCGGCCCCTCCGAATCCGCCATGGTTGCCGATCTTATCCGGCAATTGCGCGACGAGGGCATCGGCATCTTTCTCGTCAGTCACGACATGCATGACGTCTTCGACCTCTGTGACCGCGTCATCGTGATGAACCGGGGCGAGCAGGTCGGCGCGCACGGCATCGAGGAAGTCACCAAGGACGATATTCTGAGCCTGATCATCAAGGGCGAACTCCCCATGGACTGGGCACCCCGGAACCAAGGACAATTGCAATGAACCGCCCCGAGAAAATGCATGCCGACACCATGACCTGCGGCGTCTGCGTCGAACCCGGCCTTTTCGAGCTGCGCGAAATGCCGTTGCCGGCGGAAGCGCCCGCGGGCTGGGCGCTGGTGGATATCTGCGCGGTCGGCATCTGCGGCACGGACTATCATATCTTCGAGGGCAAACATCCCTATCTGAATTACCCGCGCGTCATCGGTCATGAACTGAGCGGCAGGCTGGTTGCCGATGCCGCCGGGCTCGGGGCCGGCGATCTCGTCGTCGTCAATCCTTATGTCTCCTGCGGGACCTGCCACGCCTGCAAACGCGGCAAGCCCAATTGCTGCGAGAAGATCGAGGTGCTTGGCGTCCATCGCGATGGCGGCATGAGCGCGCGCATCGCCGTGCCGGAAGGCAATCTCTATCCCGCCGAGGGGCTGACCGAGATACAGGCGGCGATGGTGGAATTCCTGTCCATCGGCGCCCATGCCGTGGCGCGCTCGGGCATTGAGGAAGGCGACCGGGTACTGGTAACCGGTGCGGGGCCGATCGGCATCGGCGCGGCCCTTTTCGCCCGGCTCGCGGGCGCGGACGTGCATCTGCTCGACCTGAGCAGGGAGCGTCTGGCCATGGCGGCTGATAAATTCGGCTTCGAACATCTGCACAATGACAGCGACCCGGCCGGCATCCTGACCGGCGACCTGGCCTCGGGCTTCGACATCGTCTTCGACGCCACCGGCTCGGCCCGCGCGATCGAGGCCGGGTTTCCCCTGCTGGCGCATGGGTCGACCTATGTGCTCGTATCCGTGGTCAAGGACGACATCACCTTCAATGACGCGGAGTTCCACAAGCGCGAGACCCGCATCATCGGCAGCCGCAACGCGCTGAAAGCCGACTTCATGCGGGTCATGGAGGCGATCCGCAGCGGCAAGATAGACACCGATGCGCTGCTGTCGGCCGAACTGCCGCTGGCCGACCTGCCGGAGCGCTTCGCCGCGCTCGCCTCCGACCGCAGCGGGCTGATCAAGGCCGTGGTGCGGCCATGAGCGGCGCCCGGATTCTCCGGCTTCATCCCGACGACAATGTCGGCATCGCGCTCGTCGATCTGAAGCCGGGCGAGGCGGGCGCGAGCGAAGCCATTCCGCGTGGCCACAAAATGGCGCTCGATGCCATCCCGGAAGGCGCTTTCGTGCGCAAATACGGCCAGATCATCGGCGTTGCGACGGTCGATATCGTCGCCGGCGCCCATGTGCACACGCAAAATCTCGGCGTTGGTACGGAGCGCGGTGGCGATGCGGGCACCTTGGAGATTCAGCCAATTGCGCCCGCGTCCGTGCGCGATAGATTCATGGGCTACAAACGTCCGGATGGCCGGGTCGGTACGCGCAATTTCATCGGCATTCTGACCACCGTCAACTGTTCGGGCTCGGTGGCCCATTTCATTGCCGAGGAGGCCGAGCGTTCGGGCCTTCTCTCCGACCTCGAAAATGTCGACGGCGTAGTGCCGATCGCCCACGGTTCGGGCTGCGGCATGGCCGGGCAGGGCGAGGGCTATGAGACGCTGATGCGCACGCTCGCCGGTTACGCGCAGCATCCGAATTTCGGCGCGATCCTTCTGGTCGGGCTCGGTTGCGAGGTGATGCAGCTTCCAGTGCTTGCCGCGAAAAAGGAGCTGCGCGATCCGAGGCGCTTCCAGTTTCTGACGATCCAGAATGCCGGCGGCACGCGCAAAACGGTCGAGGCCGCGCTGCCGGTGCTCCGTCAACTGGCCGAAACGGCAAACGCGACCAGCCGCGAGCCGGTTTCGGCCGAACACCTGGTCATCGGCATGCAATGCGGCGGTTCGGACGGGCTTTCTGGCATTACCGCCAATCCCGCGCTCGGCATCGCCTCGGACATGGTGGTGGCGCAGGGCGGCACCTCGATCCTGTCGGAAACCTCGGAAATCTATGGCGCGGAACATCTGCTGACCCGAAGGGCAAGGCCCGAGGTCGCCGAAGCTTTGATGGAGCGCATCGTCTGGTGGGAGGATTACTGTGCCCGCAATGGCGGCGAGATGGACAACAACCCGTCGCCGGGCAACAAGCGTGGCGGGCTGACCACGATCCTGGAGAAATCGCTCGGCGCGGTCGCCAAAGGCGGATCGGCCCCGCTGGAAGCGGTCTACAAATATGCCGAGCCTATCGACCGGCGGGGCTTCGTGTTCATGGACAGCCCCGGCTACGACCCCTGTTCGGTAACGGGGCAGGTGGCCTCGGGCGCCAATCTGATCGTCTTCACCACCGGTCGCGGCTCGGTTTCGGGGTATCGCCCGGTGCCCTGCATCAAGATCGCCACCAATAACGATCTGTGGGCGCGCATGGGCGAGGACATGGACATCAATTGCGGGGATGTGATCGACGGCGTGCCGCTGGCCGACAAGGGCGCGGAAATCTACCGCATGATGCTCGACGTCGCCTCCGGACGCCCGACCAAGAGCGAGGCGCAGGGCTTCGGTCGGGTCGAGTTCATCCCCTGGCAGATCGGCGCGGTGATGTAGCGCGGCGCCGGTCTACAGGCCGTAAATCAAGAGCAATAGTGATCTGGGGGAGCGCATGTCAATTGTCCTGCAATTCGGCACCAGCCGGTTTCTGCAAGCCCATGCCGATCTGTTCATCTCCAAGGCGATGGCAGAAGGCCGGGCGCTGGGTCCGGTGACGGTGGTGCAATCAAGCGGCGATCCGGCGCGGCGCAAACGGCTTGAGGCGCTCGCCGCGCCGGGCGGCTACCCGGTGCTGGTCAAGGGCATCGAGAATGGCGCGCCGGTCGAGCGGGAGGTGCGGTGCACCGCCATTACCCGCGCGCTCACCACGGAAACGGACTGGCCGGAGATCGTCCGCATTGCCGTGGAGGAGGCGCGGGTCATCCTTTCCAATACCGGCGATGCGGGCTGGAAGCCGCAGGCCGACGATGCCTTGCCCTATTTTTCGCAGGCCATGTCCTATCCCGCGAAATTGACGCAGCTTTTGTTCGCGCGCTTTCAGGCCGGCGGACAGAACCTGACGGTCATGCCCGCGGAACTGATCGCCCGTAATGGCGAGACGCTGCGCGCGCGGGTTCTGGAACTTTCCGCCCCGCTATCGGCCGATTTTGCGGCCTGGGTGGGCGAAAACGTGGTTTTCGCCAATTCGCTGGTCGATCGCATCGTGTCCGAGCCGCTGGAGCCGGCGGGCGCGGTGGCCGAGCCCTATGCGCTCTGGGCCATCGAGGATGCCCCGAACCTGACCTTGCCCTGCACGCACCCCGCTATCCAACTGGTGCCCGATCTCGGGCGGATCGAGAAACTCAAGCTCCATATTCTCAATCTGGGCCACACCTATCTGGTCGCCCGCTGGCTGGCGCGCGGCGGCGAGCGGGACCGGCTGGTGCGCGACGAAATTGCCGATGCGGCAATCCGCGCCGATCTGGCAGACCTTTACGAAAAGGAAGTGCTGCCGACCTTCCTTGCCGCCGGCTATGGCGATGAGGCCAAGGACTATGTCGCAACAACGGTTGAACGTTTCGCCAATCCGTTTCTGGTGCACCGGCTATCGGATATCGCGCAGAACCATCGCGAGAAGACCCAACGTCGCATTGGCGCTTTCATCGACTGGGGCAGGGCGCTCGGCGTCACCGGCGGTCCGCCGCGGTTGAGGCGGATTGTCGAAGAGGAGGCACGCACATGAAAACCAACCGGATCGGCCGCACGGCGGTAGAGGTCACCGACATTTCCTTCGGCTGCGCGGGCCTCGGCAATCTGTTCCGCAAGGTCGAGGACGAGACCGCTCAGGCCATTCTCGCCCGCGCCTGGGAACGCGGCATCCGCTATTTCGACACCGCGCCGCATTATGGGCGCGGCCTTTCCGAACAGCGGCTTGGACGGTTCCTCAATACGCGCGAGCGGGCCGACTACGTATTGTCCACCAAGGTCGGGCGGCTCCTCTCGCCCGGACCTGCGCTTGACGAGGCCGATGGTTTTGTCGAGCCGCTGCCCAATGCCGTGCACTACGATTATTCCGGCGACGGCATCGAGGCTACCTTCGAGCAGAGTTGCGAACGGCTCGGCACCGCGCGCATCGATATCGTCTATGTCCATGACATCGGCGTTTACACCCATGGCGAAGACAATGGCCGTCACATGGCGGACCTGATGGGCTCGGGTATCGACCGGCTGCAGACGCTCAAGGCGGCCGGCCGCATCGGTGCTTTCGGCCTCGGCGTCAATGAAAACCGCGTCTGCCTCGATATCATGGCCGAAACGGAGATCGACGTGATCCTGCTCGCCGGCCGGCTGACGCTGCTCGACCGTTCGGCGGAGGCGGAGCTCGTGCCGTTATGCCGCGAAAGGCAGGTCAGCCTCGTGCTGGGCGGCATCTTCAATTCCGGCATTCTGGCGACCGGACCGGTCCCCGGCGCGCATTACGACTACGGCCCCGCGCCGGACGATATCCTCGCCAGGGTCGAAGCACTCCAGGACCGCGCCGAAGCCGCCGGCGTCTCGCTCGCCGAGGCCGCGTTGCGCTTCGCGCTCACCCATCCGCAGGCGGCTTCCGTGCTGATCGGCACGGCGAAACTATCCTCGCTCGACCGCAATCTTGACGCGGTGGAAGCGCATTGGCCAAAATCCGCCGAGGCCGTGTTGCGCTAACCCGCCGGCGGCGCTCATCCGGTCTTGATCGCGATCCCGGCTTCGCGCAGCATGGTCTCGGATACATCGAAGCTGTGATCCAGCTTGCCATCGTTTTCCGGTTTGGGCGGGCAATCGACGCATGTGATCCCGCTCTGGATGATCGCGCGGGCGCAGTCGGCGCAGGGGAAGCGGTTGACATAAATGGTGCAGCCGGCAAGTGCGGCGCCGGAGCGGGCGGCATTATAAACGGCATTTCGCTCGGCATGCTCGATCCAGAAGAATTTCTCGCCGCTGGCGCGGTCGAAGCGGGCGGGGTCCTCGTCGGAAACACCGCGCGGCAGGCCGTTATAGCCGGTGGCCCGGACCTCGTGGCCGGGTCCGACGATCACCGCGCCAACCTTGAAGTCGCGATCCTCGGACCACGAGGCCGTCTCGTCGCAGAGTGCGCGGAACCGTTTGGACCAGGTCGCTTCATCAGCCATGGCGAATCTCTCTCATCGTTGTTGACATCAAATTGCGTCGAGCGCCGCGCGCGACGGCGCGTCCGCTTGGGTGAAGGGCGGCAGGACATTCTCCCAGACAGGATCGCCGCTGCGTTTTCCGACGAGATACTTGACGGCCGGCACCAGAGGATGGGCCGCGATCTTCCCGCGGGTCTCTGCGATCCGCGCGGCAAGCGCCTCGCCGGGGGCGGCAAGATAGGCGGCGCAGAGCGGCGCGGAAATGTTGACGGTGGCGGAAATGCAGCCGGCAAAGCCGGATGCCTGCATTTCGGCAAGCGCGGTTTCGGAGCTCGGAAACACGGAAAGCCCCGGCACAGCGGCCACCAGGCTCCGGCAATAGGCGAGATCGCCGGACGAATCCTTGATGCCGGCGAAGCGTGCCGGGCGAGCCGCGGCAAGCCGCGCGACGACATCGACGGGGATTGGCACGCCGGTCATCTGCGGAAAATTGTAGAACCAGATCGCGATCGGGCTTTCACCGAGGGCTTCGTCGAGCGCCATGTACCAGGCATAGAGGCCGTCATCGCTGACCGGCTTGTAGTAGAACGGCGGCAGAACCAGAGCGATGCGATAGCCCATATCCGCCGCGGCCCGGGTCAGTTCCAGCGTATCGGCAAGCGAGGTCAGGCCGGTGCCGACCATCAGGCGGGCGGGATCAAGGTTTTGGGCGGCCCAGCCCATGACCGCCTTGCGCTCCGCAATGCCGAGCGAATTGGCCTCGCCCGTTGTGCCGAGCACGTTGAGCCCGTCGCAGCCATTCGCGAGCGCCCAGCGGCAATGCTCCAGAAATGGTTTCTGCAAGGCCCTGCCGTCCCCGTCTACCGGCGTCGGCACCGCCGCGATAATGCCCTTCATGACTGATTTTCCTCTTCTGATTTCGTTGGCCAGTTCCGGACCAGCGGGTGGTCGTTTACCGGCGGCGATGATCTGGACCAGCCGCCCGGTTCCCTGAGCCCGCCTTCGCCATCGTCGAACACGGCACGGCTGATGGCGTTGAAGCGGGCGATTTCGGCGCCCGGATCATCGTCATAGCGAATGGCGTCGACCGGGCAGATGCTCTCGCACATGCCGCATTCGATGCATTCGGTCGGGTGGATGTAGAATATCCGCTCGCCCTCATAGATGCAGTCGACCGGGCAGACGGTGGCGCAGACGCCGTCCTTGATGTCGATGCATTCGCTCTTGATCACCAGCGCCATGAAACTCTACCTGCCGCGCCAGACCGGCGCGCGCTTTTCCCGGAAGGCTGCGACCCCTTCCTCTGAATCCTCGGAAACCAGCGCCGCGATCAGCTCCGGCGTCTGCACCGCGCGGGCTTCCATGGGCGAAAGATGGGCAGTCCTGCGCAGGGTCGCCTTGATCGCCTTTACCGACAAGGGCGCCGATTTCAGGATATCGGCGACCCAGGCCTCGACCTCGGCATCGAGGTTTTCGGGCGGCACCACCGCGTTGACGAGGCCTGCGGCCCGCGCTTCGGCGGCGCTCATCATCCGCCCGGTCATCATCAGGCCAGCGGCGATATTGCGCGGGATCAGCCGTTGCAGCGCCACCATGCCGCCATCGAGCGGCAGGCGACCGACCTTCGCCTCGGGCAGGCCGAAGCGGGCGGTGTCGCTGGCGATCACGATATCGGCGCCGAGCACCATTTCCAGCCCGCCGCCGAGCGCCACGCCGTTGACGCGGGCGATCACGGGCACGGTGAGGCTCTGGCGCAGCGCGATGCCGCCGAAGCCGTTCGGGTTCATCCGCGCCCAGTATTCGAGGCCCGAAGCGCCGGAGCCGGATTTGAGGTCCGCGCCCGCGGAAAAGGCGCGCTCGCCGGCCCCGGTCAGCACCACGCAGCGGATATCCGGGTCGCCTTCGATGGCGGTCCAGATTTCCTCCAGCCGGGCCTCGGTTTGCTGATCGACGGCGTTCATCCGCTCGGGCCGGTTGATGGTGACCCGCGCGACATGGTTTTCGATGGAAAACAGAACGCTCATCCGGCTGCCCTTACCTTCGCGTCAAGGCCGAACTCGGCGATCACCTCGGCGGTGTGCTCGCCGAGTTTAGGCGGCTTGTGACGCAGCACCACGGGCGCGTCGCTCAAATGCACCGGAGAGGCGACGACCCGCAGCGGCCCGAGGAGATCATGTTCGAAATCGAGCAGCATGCCGTTGATGGCCGTCTGCGGATCGTCCAGCGCCTCGCCGAGCGCGCGTACCGGGGCGCAGAGGAGATCCTCATTCTCGAGCCGTTCGATCCAGTGCGTGGTGGTATTGGTGGCAATCACTTCTGCGAAGCGTTTCTGCAGATAGGGCTTGTTGGCGCGCTGGCTGGCAAGATCCGGATAGGTCGGCGACAGGTCCTCGATACCGAGCGCGGCGCAGATATCGCGCAACGGGTTGGCCTTGAACGCCCCGACGATCACCAGCGCGCCATCGGTGCTGTCGAATACGCCGGTGAGCGGCATCGCGGCCCAGTTCAAAACGGCATGATGCTTGCTCCACTGTGCCGCCTCCTGCATCTGCATGGCGATCATGGAGTCGTAGAGCGAAACCTCGACGCGCTGGCCGTGGCCGGTCTTCTCGCGGCAGAGAAGGGCCGCGAGCACGCCCTGCACCAGATGCATGCCGGCGGTATAGTCGCAAAGCGTGGTCGGATAGATCGAGCGCGGGATAGAGGGGTCGGAGGTCTTTTCCATGACGCCGGTCATCGCCTGCGCCAGCACATCCTGGCCGCCCTTGTGGGCATAGGGGCCGGTCGAACCGAAACCCGTGCCCGACGCGCAGATGATCTTCGGGTTGATCGCCTTCAGCGCCTCGTAGCCGAAACCGAGACGCTCCATCACCCCGGCGCGGAAATTGTCGACCACGACATCGGCCTGGCGCACGAGATCATAGACCATCTGCTTGCCCTCTGCCGACTTGGTGTTGATCTCGACGGAGCGCTTGTTGCGGTTCAGCGAGCAGTAGACCGCATTGTTGCGGCCGGCCTCGGTGTGGTCGTCGAAGAAATGGCGCGACAGGTCGCCAGCCCCCGGACGCTCGATCTTGATCACGTCCGCCCCGAAATCAGCCAGCATCTGCGTCGCGCAGGGACCGAGCATCACCTGCGTGAAATCGATCACGCGGATGCCGGAAAGAGGAAGGCTATCGGTATTCATGGCATTGTCTTTCATTCTGCTGCTGCGGTGTTTTCAACGCGGGCGTTCGCCGAGGGGATATCGCCGGGATCGGCGCCCTGCGCGCGCATGCGCTTCTGGATGGTCGCGACATCGGCATCGCGAAGCGCCACGTTCTGTTCGAGCGCCACGGCGACGGCCACGCCCGCCGCCTCGCCCTGCGCCATGCAGGGCGGGATCTCGCGCGAAAGTTTCTGCGCCTCGCTTTCCACCGAATAGTGGCGGCCGGCGACGATCAGGTTGTCGATCCCCTTCGGCAGCAGGGCGCGGTAGGGCGTGTAGTAATCCCGGCCCCGGCAGACGCTGTCGGTAAAGTGGCGGCGGCTCTTCACATCGTCGCGGGTGACGACATATTCGCCCTGCAACAACCGGGTTTGACGGATGCCGAGCTGCTCGGCAGCGCCCAGCATCTTGGCATTCTCGAAGCCCGGCAGGTTGGCGCGCACGAAGTGCAGCAGCTTCATCATCCGCTCGCGGCCCTCGATTTCGGCGGCCAGCATGTCCTCCGGCGAGAGGCCGTCATAGCCCGGCATATGCGGGCAGTTGCACCAGACGATGCCCGGCAGCGGCGTCTTCAGCCACCACATGCCCCATGCCCCGCCGATGACCCGGCGCACCTGCCGGTCGAGCGCCTTGTATTCCTCCGGATGTTCGAATTCAAAGGCCTCGGCCTTTTCGGTATCGACATCGCAAAGCCGGAACACGGTGGTGACGATATACTGGCCGGTGAGGAACGACGCGCCGGCAGAGGCGGCGACATCGAGATCGCCGCTGGCATCGATGACCATTTTCGCCCGGATCGCCTGACGGCCGACCTTGGTCTGGCAGATGATGCCGGTGACGCAGCCGTCCTCCACCAGCGCTTCGGAGAACCAGGAATGGAGCCTGAGATTGACGCCGGCTTCCCGGACCAGGTTGAGGCTGGTGCGCTTCCAGCAGTCGGGATCGAAGGCGACGGCGTGGATGATCGGTTGCGGCATGCCGGTCTTGTGGAAGTCGATCGCCCCCCAGCGCGACCATTTGCGCCACATCTCCCAGTTCGTCAGGCAGTCTTCCGGCGGGGGATAGACCGCGCCGTCCTCCGCCGCCATCCGGTCGACGAATTCGGAGACGATGCCGGTGGTGACGATCTCGTTGCCGTCATTGACCATGTCATCCAGCACCAGAACCATGCCGCCGGAGGCCATGCCGCCGAGGTGGTGATAGCGCTCCATGAGCGTGACCGAGCAGCCGTTGCGCGCGCCCGATACCGCGGCGCTCACGCCCGCCGGTCCGCCGCCGATGACCACGACATCGCAATCGGCGACCACCGGTATCTGCTCGTCCCGTTTCAGGGCGATATGTCCGTATTTCTCTTTCATCTTGGCACAGCTCTTCCCCGGGCAGATCGCCCGTCTTGAAATTCCGGTTGAGGTTTTCCTACCAGCGCACGATCAGGCGCTCGGCGAGCGTCACGGCGACAAACAGCAGCACCGACAGGCCCGACGACAGGAACACCGTCGCGTAAAGCAGCGCGGAGCGGAAATTGAAGGTGGCATCGAGGATCAGCGCCCCGAGCCCCATATTGGCTCCCACCCATTCGCCGACGATCGCGCCGATGACGCAGGTGGTCGCCGCGATCTTCAGCGCCGAGAACAGGAACGGCAGCGACGATGGCAACCGCACCTTCCAGAACACTTCCGATTTCGACGCGGACAGGACCCGCGTCAGCTCCAGGATTTGCGGACTTGCCGAATTGAGGCCGCGCACCATGTTGACCAGCGTCGGAAAGAAGCAGATCAGCGCCGCGATCATCACCTTGGCCGTCAGCCCGGAACCGAAGATCAGCACCAGGATCGGTGCGATCGCCAGGATCGGAACCGTATTGATGAAGACGGCCAGCGGGAAGAACGCCCGTTCGACCATCCGGCTGTGCACGAAGGCGATCGCGATCAGCACCGCGACCAGATTGCCGAACAGGAAGCCCAGCACCGCTTCCAGCAATGTCGGCCAGAAATTGGCCATCAGCGTTGCGAAATCCTTGACGAAGACGAGCGCTACGTCGCTCGGCGCCGGCGCGATATAGGACGGCACGCCGAAAAGGCGGACGCCGGCCTGCCATATCAAAAGCAGGAAGATCGCGGTGCCGACCGGTATCGCCACCGAAATCAGCCGCGACAGCCGGGCCGCGCGGATTGCGGCGACATTGTCGCGCGCTTCGATATCGGCGGATATCTGAGAGATCGCCATCAGCATGTCTCCAGAATCTGGCGCAGTTCCGCCGCATGGCGGATGAACTCCGGCGTTTCGCGCTGGGCAATCGACCGGGGGCCGGGAATATCGATATCGACGATTTTCCGCAGCCGGCCCGGATGGGCCTGCAGCATCAGCACCTTCTGGCCGAGAAAGACGGCTTCCGGGATCGAGTGGGTCACGAACAGGATCGTCGCCCCCGTTTCTTCCCAGATCTTCAGGAGTTGAAGGTTGAGGTGATCGCGGGTCATCTCGTCGAGCGCGCCGAAGGGTTCATCCATCAGCAGCAGCTTCGGGTGACAGACCAGCGCCCGGGCAATCGCCACGCGTTGGCGCATGCCGCCGGAAAGCTCGTGCGGCAGCGCGTCCTCGCGGCCTTTCAGCCCGACGAGCTCCAGCAATTCGCGCGGGGTCTTGTCGCTGACAGGCAGTTTGATGCCACGGCTGCGCCCGACCTCGAGCGGTAGTTCGACATTCTTGAGAGTGCTGCGCCACGGCAACAGGCTGGCATCCTGAAACACGAAGGCGAATTCGCGGGCAAGCCTTGCTTCCTCCGTTGACTTGCCGAACACGCTCACCTCGCCGGAGGCCGGCGGGATGAGATCGGAGACGAGACGCAGCAGCGTGGACTTGCCGCATCCCGAAGGGCCGAGGATCGACCAGAACTCGCCTTCTGCGATATCGAGGCTGAGGTCCTGGATCGCGGTGAAATCACCGAACTTCACCCAGGCATTGCGCAGCCGGGCAGCAAGCGCCTCAGCGCCTGCCTCCCGATATGCTGTCGCCGTGTTTGGCGCGTTCATGGCATCTACCCCAGCTTGGGCCGCGTATCGGCGGTGGCTTCCAGAACGGAGAGCGTCATGACCTCGTCGACGGTCGGCGCGCCGCCCTCGAACTGGTCGAGTGCCTTGTAGATGTCGATCTGGTCCTGCCAGTTTTCGGTGGTCATCGTGCCCCAGCCGTGTTCCTTCGTGGTCTCGTTGAAGGAGTAATCGAGCACCAGCGGCACGGCCTGCATCTCTGCGGCCTTGTCGAAATTAGGATAGGCCTCGACCAGATAATCGACCGCCTTTTCCGGGTTTTCGCGGGCAAAGCCCCAGCCGCGGGAGATCGCCCGGATCATCGCGTCAACCTTGTCGCCGTGGTCGGCAAGCGTGCTGTCGGTCACGTAGAACGGGTTGGCATAAAGCTTGATGCCGGCATCCCAGAGGGTCATGTCGACGCGCTGGTCGCCGAGGATTTCGAGCGCCTTCACATTGGTCTTCCAGCCCGTGATCGCATCGACCTGGCCGGTCATCAGCGGGTTCATGTCGGAACCGATGATCACCAGTTCGACCTGATCTTCCGGAATGTTGTTCTTGGCGAGCAGCGCCCTGAACAGAATGCGTCCGGTGGCCTGCGTCCCGATCTTCTTGCCGATCATATCTTCCGGCTTGGTGATCGGTTTCTCCTTCAGCGAGAAATAGGTGTAGGGATGCTGCTGATAGCCGGCGGCAATGCACTTGACCGGAATGCCGGCCGCGCGCGCCAGCATCAGCGACGGGCTGGACGAGACCTGACCGAGATTGGCGCGTCCGGAGGCGACGGAGGCGACGCCATCGATGTTCGGGCCGCCCGGAATGATCTCGAATTCGAGACCTTCCTCGGCGAAATAGCCAAGCTTGTTGGCGCAGATCTCGCCGAGATTGCCGTTGGAGGCGAGCCAGCCGAGCTGCATGGTGACCTTGAAGGTATCCGCTGCCCGTGATGGCGTGAATGAAATCAGGCTACCCGCGCCGGCAAGGCCGGCGGCTGCGCCCATGGATTTCAGAAGCGAACGACGGCTTAGCCCGTTCGAATTGAATTGCGGCATTGATGTTCTCCCTGCCACTGGTTGCTGATGCACTGACCCGGTGTTCCCCTGCCGGTTATCAGTGACGGAAGTGTACGGAGCATATGGCGCTGCAAAAAGTGCAAAAACCTGCTAACAGTGAGGCATAAAATGCACCACCTATGGCGGAGCGCCCGATGCATTCGACATTCATGCGCTATTTCGACGAGGTTGCCCGCCAGGGATCGATCCGCAAGGCCGCGGCTGTCCTCAACGTCTCCTCGACCACGGTGAACCGGAAGATCATCGCCACGGAAAAGACGATCGGCGTGCTTCTGCTGGAGCGCACGCCCGAGGGCGTGACGCTGACAGATGCCGGGCGGATCGTGCTGGAACACTGTCGCGAGACGCTGAATGGCTACGAGCGCACCAAGATGATGCTCGACGACATTCGCGATCTGCGCTCGGGCCACATCAATATCTGCGCCATCGATTCCGTGACCTACGGTCTGCTGCCGCGCATTCTGCTCGATTTCAACAGCGTCTATCCGCAGATCACCTATTCGGTCACCACAGCGCAGCCGGATGACATCATGGAGGCGGTGGCGAGCGGCATTTGCGATATCGGGATCACCTTCACCTTCGACGTGCATCCCGGCGTGAGGATCATTTCGGAGAAGGGCGCGCCGATCGGGATCATCATGCGGCCCGACCATCCGCTTGCCACCCGCTCAAGCCTGTCGATCGCAGATCTCGACGGTCTGAAACTGGTGCGCACGGTGGATGCGCGTGGACGCAATTCGATCATCGATCAGGCGTTTACCGGCATTGCGCCGTCGCTCTCCACCAACTGCTTCACGGATACGCTGCATGTCGCCAAGCACATGATCCTGGCGGGCCGCAGTCTGGGGGTCTATACCCAGATCGGGTTCTATGACGAGATCCAGCAGCGCCGCCTGTGCTTCGTGCCGCTGCAGCAGGATGTGCTGCTGAACCTGAAGATCGGCGTCGTGATGTCCGCCGCCTCGGGCATTTCCCCGCCCGAGCGCCTGCTCGGCAACGAGATCAAGCGGGCGCTGGCGGGCCTGCGCCTCGATGCCGCGGCGCCCGGTCCGTCATAGAGCCAATCCCCGTTGCCGGGCAGGTCCGAACACAATGGGTGAGGGCGGCCCTGCCTTGCGGAGGGCTCAGGTGCCGGGGTCGTCGATGAGCGGGGTCGGTTTGGCGAGGGTTTCCAGCGCCTTGATGTCGGAAAGCCGGATCGTCGTTCCGTTGACCTCGACGCCATAAGGCTTCAGCGTGTTGAGGGCGCGCGACAGGTTTTCCGGCGTCATGCCGAGCAGGGAGGCGAGCGTGCGCTTGTCGTAGGGCAGCTCGAATTCACCGGTACCCTTGCCGAATTCATGGTTCTGCCGAAGCAGCGTGTTCGCCAATCGCTCGACGGAACTGCGCAGTTTGAGCCCCTTGTGCTCCTTGATGACATAACGGTAACTGCCGGCCATCTCCAGCACCATCGCCCTTGCGAAGGCGTCGTCGAGCTCGAAGATCGAGCGGACGTCTTCCGAGGGGATCAGCAGGATTTTCGAACGCGCCCGCGTGCGCGCCGACATCAGATAGACCGCATCCTTCAGCACGGCGGCCAGAATGAAGGGGCTGACCGGATGCACCATCGCCATGGTCGCCTCGCGGCGGTTGGCATTGGCGTAAAGCTCGACGCAGCCTTCGATGACGACATAGAGAAAGTCCGCCGGGTCGCCCTCGTGAACGAGATCGAGTTGCGGCGGGAAGGTCTGCAGATAGGCCGCCTGCATCAGCGCCTCGAAATTCTCCTCGCCCATGCTGTTGAACAGGCCGAGCGCCCGCACCTCGGGCAAATCGGATGACCGCATCACATCGCCTTGATTTTTTTCGTATCTTCAATTGATAAATTTAGCAGCAACAGCCGGCATCCGCAACAGGCCGATTTGACGATGATTTCAGCGCGGGAAGGCAATTTCACGCGCAGTTCTTGTTTGTCCCGCGCCGCCCGTCAACCTTGACTTAGGTCAACTTCGCAGGGGTGCAACGCCTTCTAACTCTCAGGCAGAATTTCCAATGAGCGGGCTTCCGCTCGAGCCTTAGGGGGCATTTCATGTCTGCAGTTGACGGTGTTTCGCGAAGCGATCAGCGCCGGGCGCTCGGTCTCAGCACGGTGGCCTTCACGGTCTGTTTCGCGGTCTGGACGATCTTCGCCATCATCGGGGTCGAAATCAAAGGCGAACTCGGCCTCTCCGAAACCCAGTTCGGCATTCTGGTGGCAACACCGGTTCTCACCGGCTCGCTGACCCGACTGATGCTCGGCATCTGGACCGAGCAATATGGCGGACGGCTGGTGTTTCCGTTGCAGATGCTGCTGGCCGCCGCGGCGACCTTTCTTCTGACCAGCGCGACAACCTATCCGCTGTTTCTGCTCGCCGCCCTTGGCGTCGGCCTTGCCGGCGGTTCCTTCGCCGTTGGCGTCACCTATGTCTCGCACTGGTATCCGCCGGAAAAGCAGGGCACCGCGCTCGGCATTTTCGGCGCCGGCAATGTCGGCGCGGCGGTGACCAAGTTCGGCGCGCCTTTCGTTATGGTGGCCTTCGGCTGGCAGGCGGTCGCCAATGTCTGGGCGTTTGCGCTTGCGGCGATCGCCGTCATCTTCTTCGTTTTTTCGAAACATGATCCGGTGTTCGAAGCCCGCCGCCGCTCCGGCGCAAAGGCCACCACGGTCGCGGCCCAGCTTGCGCCGTTGAAGAACCTGCAGGTCTGGCGCTTCTCGCTCTATTATTTCTTCGTCTTCGGCGCCTTCGTCGCGCTGGCGCTGTGGCTGCCGCATTATCTCGTCGATGTCTACGGCGTCGATATCCGCACCGCGGGCATGGCCGCGGCCGCCTTCTCGCTCTCGGCCAGCCTGTTCCGCGCCTATGGCGGTCATCTCGCCGACCGGTTCGGCGCGCGCTCGGTGATGTACTGGACCTTCGGCTTTGCGCTGCTCTTGCTGTTCATGCTGTCCTACCCGCCGACCAGCTACACGATCCACGCCAAGGGCGGCGACATCATCTTTACGACCGCGATGAGCTTCGGCGCCTTCGTGCTGATGATCTTCTGTCTCGGCTTCTTCATGAGCCTCGGCAAGGCGGCGGTCTACAAGCATATCCCGGTCTATTACCCCGACAATGTCGGCTCGGTCGGCGGTCTCGTCGGCATGATCGGCGGGCTAGGTGGCTTCGTCCTGCCGATCGTGTTCGGCACGCTTCTGGACCTGACCGGGGTCTACACCACCTGCTTCGCCTTCCTGTTCCTGCTGGTGCTCGTTGCGCTGACCTGGATGCATCTGTCGATCCGCCAGATGGAACGCCGCAACCGGGCAGGTGACGACACCCTGCCGGAACTGCCTGAATTCGAAGGCATGACGCCGAAGACATCGGCGGCGACGCTCACCGAATGGAACCCGGAAGACGCAACCTTCTGGGAAAAGACCGGGCGGAAGATTGCCAAGCGCAATCTGTGGATCTCCATTCCCGCGCTGCTTCTGGCCTTTTCGGTCTGGATGGTCTGGTCGGTCGTGGTTGCGCGGCTTCCCGCCATCGGCTTCGACTTCACCGACGCCCAGCTCTTCTGGCTGGCGGCGCTGCCGGGGCTTTCGGGCGCGACGCTCAGGATTTTCTACTCCTTCATGGTGCCAATCTTCGGGGGCAGGCTCTGGACCACGCTGTCCACCGCCTCGCTGTTGCTGCCGGCCATGGGCATCGGCTATGCCGTGCAGAACCCGGAAACGCCCTATCTGATCTTCCTGGTCCTGGCGCTTCTGTGCGGTCTCGGCGGCGGCAATTTTGCCTCGTCCATGGCCAATATCAGCTTCTTCTTCCCCAAGGCCGAAAAGGGCAACGCGCTGGCCCTGAATGCCGGTCTCGGCAATCTCGGCGTCTCGGTCATGCAGTTCCTCGTGCCGGTGGTCATCACCATGGGCGTCTTCGGCGCGCTCGGCGGCGAACCGCAGGTGCTGTCCGATGGCGGGCGGCTGTGGCTGCAGAATGCCGGCTTCGTCTGGGTGCCGTTCATCATCGCGGCCACGGTCGCCGCCTATTTCGGCATGAACGACATTGCCTCAGCCAAGGCCTCCTTCTCCGATCAGGCGGTGATCTTCTCGCGCTTCCATAACTGGATCATGTGCGTCCTTTACACCGGCACATTCGGCTCGTTCATCGGCTATTCGGCGGGTTTCCCGCTGCTGATGAAAACCCAGTTCCCCGAGGTCAATGCGCTGTCCTACGCCTTCCTCGGCCCGCTGGTCGGCGCGCTGAGCCGGGCGGGCACGGGCTGGATCTCGGACCGCTTCGGCGGCGGCCGGGTGACCTTCTGGACCTTCGTCGGCATGTTCGTCGCCGTGGTCGGCGTGCTGCAATTCCTGCCGCAGGACGGGGCGGGCGGCAATTTCTGGGCGTTCTTCGCCTGCTTCATGGCGCTGTTCTTCCTCACTGGTGTGGGCAATGCGTCGACCTTCCAGATGATCCCGGCAATCATGCGCCGGGAAGTGCCGCGCCTGATGCCGGAACTGGATGCCGGCGCGCTGCAGAAGCAGACGGACCGCGAGAGCGCGGCGATCATCGCCTTCACCTCGGCGATCGCCGCCTATGGCGCATTCTTCATCCCCAAATCCTACGGCACCTCGATCTCGATGACCGGCGGACCGGACATGGCGCTGTGGGGCTTCGGCATCTTCTACGTCATCTGCGCCGTGCTGACCTTCTTCTTCTACACCCGCCGCAACGCGCCGGTGCCCTGCTAATCGCCCGAAACAAAGGAACGGATCATGTCTCTTCTCCTCGACCGCCTCAACTTTCTGGCGCGCAAGAATGTCGACACATTCTCCGATGGTCACGGCGTGACCACGAATGAAAATCGTGACTGGGAAGACGCCTATCGCAAGCGCTGGCAGCACGACAAGATCGTGCGTTCCACCCATGGCGTGAACTGCACGGGCTCCTGCTCGTGGAAGATCTACGTCAAGGGCGGGATCGTCACCTGGGAAACCCAGCAGACCGATTATCCCCGTACAAGGCCGGATATGCCCAATCACGAACCGCGCGGCTGTTCGCGCGGGGCCAGTTATAGCTGGTACATGTATTCGGCCAACCGGGTGAAATACCCGCTGATCCGGGCGCGGCTCCTGAAGCTCTGGCGCAGGGAACGCGCCGACAAGAGCCCGGTCGCCGCCTGGCGCGCCATTCAGGAGGACCCGGCAAAGCGCGCCGAATACATCAAGGTGCGCGGCCTTGGCGGTTTCGTGCGCGCCACCTGGGACGAGGTCAACGAGCTCATCGCGGCGGCCAATGCCTATACCGCGAAGAGGTGGGGGCCCGACCGCGTCATCGGATTTTCGCCGATCCCGGCGATGTCGATGGTCTCTTACGCGGCCGGGTCCCGCTACCTGTCGCTGCTCGGTGGCACCTGCATGTCGTTTTACGACTGGTATTGCGACCTGCCGCCGGCCTCGCCGATGACCTGGGGCGAGCAGACCGACGTGCCGGAATCCGCCGACTGGTACAATGCCGGCTTCCTGATGCTCTGGGGCTCCAACGTGCCGCAGACCCGCACGCCGGATGCGCATTTCTACACCGAGGTGCGTTACAAGGGCACGAAGTCCGTCGTCGTCTCGCCGGACTATTCGGAAGCCGCGAAATTCTCCGATCTCTGGTTGCACCCGAAGCAGGGCACCGACGCGGCCCTTGCCATGGCGCTTGGCCACGTGATCCTGCGTGAGTACCACCTCGACCGGACAGTCGATTACTTCGACGATTACTGTCGCCGCTATACCGACATGCCGATGCTGGTGCGGCTGGTGAAGAAGGACGGCCGCTACTTGCCGGAACGCTTCCTCCGCGCCTCCGACTTCAAGGATGGCCTCGGCGAGAGCAACAATCCCGAATGGAAGACGGTCGGCTTCGACGCGAAGACCGGCGCGGTCGTCGTGCCGCGCGGGTCTGCCGGCTATCGCTGGGGCGAAAAGGGCAAATGGAACCTAGAGCAGAAGGATGGCGCGGGCAGCGACATCGATCTGGTCATGAGCCTTGCGGAAAAACATGATGGCGTCGAAGACGTCGCCTTTCCCTATTTCGGCAGTCGCGCGCACGACTATTTCGAAGGCACGGACCATGACAGCGTTTTGATGCGCAAGGTGCCCGTCCGCCGGGTGGCGCTTGCGGATGGCGAGGCGGTGGTCGCGACGGTCTTCGACCTGTTCGTTGCCAATTACGGCCTCGACCGCGGCTTCGGCGGCGACAATGTCGCGAGCTCATTCGATGATGGAACGCCCTATACGCCGGCATGGGCGGAAAAGATCACCGGCGTGCCGCGCGAGCAGATCATCGCCACCGCCCGCGCCTTCGCGGGCAACGCGGAAAAGACCAATGGCCGCTCCATGGTCATTCTCGGCGCCGGTCTGAACCATTGGTACCACATGGACATGAACTATCGCGGCATCATCAACATGCTGGTGATGTGCGGCTGTATCGGCCAGTCCGGCGGCGGCTGGAGCCATTATGTCGGCCAGGAGAAACTGCGCCCGCAGACCGGCTGGCTGCCGCTCGCCTTCGGGCTCGACTGGCAGCGCCCGCCGCGTCATATGAACTCGACCTCGTTCTTCTACGCCCACACCGACCAGTGGCGCTACGAGACGGTGAAGGTCGACGAGCTGCTGTCGCCCACCGCGCCGGAAGGCCCGTGGGATGCGACGCTGATCGACTACAATATCCGCGCCGAGCGGATGGGCTGGCTGCCCTCAGCGCCGCAACTGCGGACCAACCCGCTGGAGGTCGCCCGCGCGGCGGAGGGCTCGGGCCAAAAGCCTGCGGATTATGTCGCCGATGCGCTGAAATCCGGCACGCTTTCCATGTCCTGCGAAGATCCGGATGCGGAGGAGAACTGGCCGCGCAACATGTTCGTCTGGCGCTCCAACCTGCTCGGCTCATCGGGCAAGGGCCATGAATATTTCCTCAAGCACCTGCTGGGCACTTCCCATGGCCTGCTCGGCAAGGATCTCGGCGACGAGGGCCGTCAGGAGGTGAAGGAAGCCGTCTGGCATGACGAGGCACCGGAAGGAAAGCTCGATCTGTTGGTGACCCTCGACTTCCGCATGTCGACCACCTGCGTCTATTCCGACATCGTGCTGCCGACGGCGACATGGTACGAGAAGAACGACCTCAACACCTCCGACATGCACCCCTTCATTCACCCGCTGACCAGTGCGGCCGATCCGGCCTGGCAGTCGCGCTCGGACTGGGAAATCTTCAAGGGCATCGCAAAGACGTTTTCCGAAGTCGCGCCGGAAGTGCTGGGCGTCGAAAAGGATATCGTGTTGGTGCCGACCCTGCACGACACGCCTGGTGAACTCGCCCAGCCTTTCGATGTGAAGGACTGGAAACAGGGCGAAACCGATCCGGTTCCGGGCAAGACCATGCCGACGGTTGCCGTGGTCGAGCGGGATTATCCCAATCTCTACAAGCGATTCACCTCTGTCGGGCCGCTGCTTGAAAAACTCGGCAATGGCGGCAAGGGCATTTCATGGAACACGGACCATGAGGTGGCGCTTCTTGGCCGGCTGAACGGCACGGTGACGGAAGAGGGGTCCTCGAAAGGTCGTCCGAAGATCGATACCGATATCGACGCCACCGAGGTGATCCTGTCGCTGGCGCCGGAAACCAATGGCGAGGTCGCGGTCAAGGCCTGGGAAGCGCTCTCGGCCATCACCGGGCGCGACCACACCCATCTTGCCCTTCCGAAGGAGGACGAGAAAATCCGCTTCCGCGATATCGTCGCCCAGCCGCGCAAGATCATTTCCTCGCCGACATGGTCGGGGCTGGAATCGGAAAAGGTCTGCTACAACGCCTGCTATACCAATATCCACGAGCTGATCCCGTGGCGCACGCTCTCCGGGCGGCAGCAGCTCTATCAGGACCATTTGTGGATGCGGGCCTTTGGCGAGGCCTTCTGCGTCTACCGTCCGCCGATCGATACCGGAACCGTGACGCCGGCGATCGAGGCGCGCCTCGACGGCCAGCCGCATCTGGTGCTGAACTTCATCACGCCGCACCAGAAATGGGGCATCCACTCCACCTATACCGACAACCTCTTGATGCTGACGCTCAATCGCGGCGGTCCGGTGGTGTGGATTTCGGAGCCGGATGCGGCCCGCGCCGGCATTGTCGATAACGACTGGGTCGAGGTCTACAATGCCAATGGCGCGCTGGTTGCCCGCGCGGTGGTCTCGCAGCGCATGAAGGACGGCACGATCTTCATGTACCACGCGCAGGAGAAGATCGTGAACACACCCGGCTCGCCGCTGACCGGCCAGCGCGGCGGCATTCACAACTCCGTCACCCGCGTGATCCCGAAGCCGACCCACATGATCGGCGGCTACGCCCACCAGTCCTACGGTTTCAACTACTACGGAACCGTCGGGTCCAACCGCGATGAATTCGTCGTCGTCCGCAAGCTCGAAAATGTCGACTGGATGGACGAGACCCCAAGCCTTGCTGGAAAGGAGGCCGCAGAATGAAGGTCCGCGCACAGATCGGCATGGTGCTCAATCTCGATAAATGCATCGGGTGCCACACCTGCTCCGTCACCTGCAAGAATGTCTGGACGAACCGGGAAGGCGTTGAATACGCCTGGTTCAACAATGTCGAGACCAAGCCGGGGATTGGCTTTCCCAAGGAATGGGAAAACCAGAAGAAATGGAACGGTGGCTGGGTCCGCAAGAAGAACGGCAAGATCGAGCCGAAGATGGGCGCCAAATGGCGCATCCTCGCCAAGATCTTCGCCAATCCGGATCTGCCGGAAATCGACGACTATTACGAACCCTTCGATTTCGACTACGGCCATCTCCAGACCGCCGGCGAGAGCAGGACCATGCCGACGGCACGGCCGCGCTCGAAGCTGACCGGCGAGCGGATGGAGAAGATCGAATGGGGGCCGAACTGGGAGGAAATCCTGGGCGGCGAATTCGAGAAGCGCTCCAAGGACGTGAATTTCGAAGGGGTCGAGAAGGAGATCTACGGCCAGTTCGAAAACACCTTCATGATGTATCTGCCGCGCCTGTGCGAGCACTGTCTCAACCCTACCTGCGTGGCGGCCTGTCCGTCCGGCGCGATCTACAAGCGCGAGGATGACGGCATCGTCCTGATCGACCAGGAGAAGTGCCGGGGCTGGCGCATGTGCGTCTCCGGCTGCCCCTACAAGAAGATCTATTACAACTGGAATTCCGGCAAATCGGAAAAGTGCATCTTCTGCTATCCGCGCATCGAGGCCGGCCAGCCGACGGTGTGCTCGGAAACCTGCGTCGGCCGCATCCGTTATCTCGGCGTCATTCTCTACGATGCCGACCGGATTTCCGAGGCAGCGTCAACGGCGAACGAGCAGGATCTCTATGAGGAACAGCTCAAGGTGTTCCTCGATCCGAATGATCCGGCGGTCATCGAACAGGCTCGCAAGGACGGCATGCCGGAAGACTGGCTGAAGGCGGCGAGAAACTCGCCGGTCTACAAGATGGCGATCGACTGGAAGGTGGCCTTCCCGCTGCATCCGGAGTACCGCACCCTGCCGATGGTCTGGTATGTGCCGCCGCTCTCGCCGGTCCAGTCCGCCGCCGAAGCCGGGAAGCTCGGTCTCGATGGCGATATGCCGGACGTCAAGTCGCTGCGCATTCCGGTGCGCTATCTCGCCAACCTTTTGACGGCGGGCAAGGAAGAGCCGGTGGTGACGGCGCTGGAACGTATGCTCGCCATGCGCGCCTATATGCGCGCCAAAACCGTCGACGGCGTCGATGACAATGCGATTGCAGAACGCGTCGGCCTCACCGGCCAGATGATCGAGGACATGTACCACGTGATGGCGATTGCCAATTACGAGGACCGTTTCGTCATCCCGACCACCCACCGGGAGGTCTCCGAGGACGCGTACGATGTGCGCGGCTCCTGCGGCTTCTCCTTCGGCAATGGCTGTTCTGGCGGCAATTCCGAGACGGAACTCTTCGGTGCCGGACGCCGCAAGGTGGTGCAGACGCCGACCGATATCTTCAAGGAGCAGGTCTGATGAACATCGCGCTGAAAATCACCTCGCTGCTTCTGTCGTATCCGGAGAAGGAACTGCTGGATGAATTGCCGGAGCTGAAGGCCGCGCTCGCGTCCTCGGCGGTGCCGGAAGCCGTTGCCGTGGCGCTTGGCAGGCTGATCGACGACCTGACCGGCCGCGATCTCTATGAGGTCCAGGAACGCTATGTCCATCTCTTCGACCGCACCCGTGCGCTGTCGCTGCACCTCTTCGAGCATATCCACGGCGAAAGCCGGGATCGCGGCCAGGCCATGGTCGATCTGATGGCGCTTTACGAGGCCGGCGGTTTCGAGATCGACGCGAAGGAACTGCCGGACTACCT
>MDSV01031633.1_pt1 | contig 35529 bp, 22 predicted proteins | sample 810851 | NCBI WGS metagenome assembly MDSV01 (sample SAMN05326640, study PRJNA326480) | marine metagenome | isolation source: seawater | place: Atlantic Ocean: North East | collected 2012 | reverse complement strand
GCGAAGGCGGCGGATGAGGCGGGTGACCGTTTGCGATACGAGCCGATGGACGGCGCGCGTCGAAGACCGGCGAGCTCCGGCTGTTTCGTTTTCACGAAACGCGACCGCGCGTAGACCATACGAGCTAGTGGTAGCTCCATATTAGCGGTAGTGCGCGCTAGCTGTTGTAGTATACGTAGAAGACGAGAAACGCGACGACGAGGAGTGAGCCGCCCCTTATTCGCGCATTCGCGGCGGAGGCGTCGCCTCCCTCCACGCACGTCGCGTCGACGCGGTCCGGCTCGCACGCCTCGCTCGCCCTTCCCTCGTCCGCGGCGCAGAGCGCCAGCAGATCCAGGCATCGCTCGTTCGTCCCGAGCCGGCCGGAGGGGTCCCCCCTGGTGACCACGGGCACGTCCGCGACGGCCGCCGCGCTGACGACGTCCCAGCGCGTCTGGTTGGCGTGCGCCACGATTTCCACGTCGGCGCAGTTTTGCCACACCTGCGCGCTCTGCTCGCAGTCCCAGCGCCAGGAGAGCACGTACGCACCCGGCTCGAGGTCCTCGGGGACCTCCACGGCGTCCAGGATGGACCACTCCCAGATGTTCTTGCCGTACCCGCTGTACCGAGGTGGTGTCGATCGCGACGCCGACGCTCGCTCTTCCCCGTCCGACGCTTCGCCGGTCGGCGGTGACGCGACGGGAAACTGCGTGGCGTCGGGACACGCGCCAGCGTCACGCGACGACGCGCTCCCCGCGCACCGCGCGTAGCAGTTCACCTGCAGGTTCCACTGGCTCCCGTAGTCCAGGCCGGGCGTGGGCAGCAGCGGCGCGCCGCACTGGTCGTACGCGCTCGCGCACTCGCGGCACGTCGGCACAGCCACGCGCGCCCACTCGGAGCCCGCGGGGCTCGTCGCGGCGCCGGCGGCGACGTCGCGCGCCGCGTCCGGCGACGCCGTCGGCAAAACGTCGAGGGCGGCGCCGGCGAAAATCTCCGCGGGGGACGCCGCGTACGATCTCGGTCCCCCGCGCGTTCGCGCAAACGAGAGGTGGCCTTCTCGGAAACACGACTCAGTGACGCCTCCCGGGGTGTCCGCCTTGCACAGGCGGTACGCGTACCCGCCCGCGTGGTTCGCGCTCATCGCCCACGCCACCTCGGCGACGCCGCCGCGGAGCCAACGCGCCGGGCCCAAGGTCGAAGCCGGAAGCGCCGCGCCGTCGAATCCCAAGGGAACGCCGAGAGGAGGCACGCCCCCGTTGGCGTACTCGAGGGTGGGGTGTCCGCCCGCGACGCCGCACCCGCTGCCGTACACGGGCGCGGTGCCCGGCGCACGCCACGGGTGCGTGCGCCAGACGTCGCGCTTACCCCCCCGCACCTCGGGCTCCATGCTCCGCATCGACGCCGGGAGCGTGCCGGGGTCCGGAATCTCGACGTTGTTGGAGAACCAGAAACACTCGCCGCGCGCGCAATCCGCGCCGGCGTGTATGTTACCGCCGTGGCGCGTGCTCGGCGGCCACGTGATCTGGCCGTGGCCGCGCGATGGCGTCGGGAGCGCCAGCAGAAGCAAGAGCGCGGGGAGCGCGGCGGCGCGGAGGGCGCCGCGCATCGCGGAGAGCGCGCCTAGCTACTAAACCTCTGGCCCGGCGGTGCCGTCTCGCGAAGTGATCAAAAGCGTGCTCGCGCGCATTTTCTGTGGCTCAGAGTTGCGCGACGTGGCATGCAGCACAATCTGCAGTTGATAAAGTTGTGTTCAAAAGCGTCGAGAACGAGTGTCGAGCTTAGACCAGAAAGCGCACCTGATGATGACACCCAAGCGTCACCTCCTCGCGGCGCTCGTCCTGATGACGAGCGTGCTAGGCGCCTTCGCGGCTTCTTCTTCGCCGTCGGCGCCTTCCTCTCCCGCGGGTGCGTGACGCGCTTTATCACTTTCGCGCTTTTCCCGGACACACGTAGACCCGAACACGTCGTTCGCGTACGTCATCCGCCGACCGCCTCCCCCACCCGCGCCTCCTTCGAAACGCGTCTAAACGCTCACCCTCCCTTCCCGCCGTCTGGATACACGCACATCCACAGTGGACTGCGTGATGAGCGCGTTTGCGTGCACGACGCGGTGCTCGACGACGTGCGAAGGCGGCACCTGCGACGCGGCACGAAGCATCAGTACGCCCGCCAGCGGCGGAGGCACCTGCGCTGAGGCAAACGACTTGGAACGCACCGGGTACCCTTGTCCGGAGGTCTCCGGTGTCTCGTGCGCTTCCGCGTCGACCGACACCTGCGTCGACTCTGCGGTCACCACCGCCGCGAACGTGACCGTCTCCGCGTCGTTGACCCTGCCGTCCGAGGCGTGGCCCATGACGGAGACTCCGGCGGATTTCGCCGCCGCGCTTAAAAACTCCGCCGCCGTCGCCGCCAACGTGACGTGCGACTCGGTCGCCGTGGGGACGCCTGCGCGAGTCGCGAACACGGTCACCGTGGACGTCACGGCCGCGTTCCAGGTTGGCGCCACGGATGAGACGAAGAACGCCGCGACTGACCGCGTCGTCGCGTTCGCGACCAAGGCGATGTACATGACCGACTGGCTCCTCCCGGCCGAGAAGCGGTCCTCGGTAAACGCCGCCACCGACACCGCCGCCGTGGCGGCGTCCGCGGGCGCGACGCTGCCTTGCCCCGCGTCGAAGACGTACGAGGAGGCCGTCGAGCTTTCCGACGCCGGGTCGCACGAGGAAGCCGCGCGCGCGCTGAACGACCTGCTCGTGTGCGCGTACGAGTCCGGCGGCGCCGCCGCGCTGAACGACATGGCGGACGAGTTCAACGTGCTGGGCTACTCGACGCGCAAGGCGGAGAACCCCGACACGCAGCTGTCGGAGCTGTACTACAAGCGCGCGTTGCAGATCGAACCGACGCACGTCGGCGCGACCGGTTACCTGGGCGAGCTGTACGTGCAGACGGGTAACTTCGAGCTCGCTAGGGAAACGCTGGACAAGCTGAAGCTCATGTGCCCCCCCCCGAACGACTGCGTCGCGCTCGGCGTGCTTCGACACGCCATGTCCGTCAACGGCGTCATCGAGGGCGCGTTCGTGCGCGACGTCGCGTGGAACGACTGCTACGACTTGGCCTGCTCTCCCATGAACATCACCGTCGGCGACACGCTCAACTTCGTCTACTCCGAGACACACGATGTCGTCAAGGTAGCGGACGCGGCGGCGTTCGAGACGTGCGCCGCCGGCGTCACGGTGGGCACCACCGGCGACGGCGCCGGCTACGAGCACAAGTTCGAGGACGTGGGCGTGGAGTATTTCGTGTGCTCGCAGGGATCGCACTGCGCCTCCGGGCAGAAGATGGTCGTCAACGTGCACTCCGCGCGCACCACGCCCTCGGCGGGGGGGGAGGCACCTTCGTACTCGCTCGAGCCTGAAGTCGAGTCCGGCGCGCGCGAAGGCGTCCGCGGCGGCGCCCTCGCCGCCGCCGCCGCCGCCGCCGTCGCGCTCGTCGCCGCCGCGTGACGAGCGGGGCGGGAACGAACCGCGGCGGTCAATCCGCGTTTCGCAGCCGAGGCGGCTACGCGCGTGTTTACGAAAGCGGCTCTCGCGCCGAGGATGTCGCGCGTAGTCGTCTACGGGTCACTACGTTTCATGACTCCGCAGCAGCTCAATAGCTACCTTCGTCACACGCCACGACCCACCCGCCGCTTTCCCTCTGTCAGTGCAGCAACAGCGGGACCCATTTCTTGTCCTCGTCCGTCTCGAAACCGAGCCACCCCATCTCCCGTTGCAGCTCCTCGACGCGCGCGCGGTTGCGGGGGCCGTTGATACAGCCCGGGGTGAAACACCCCGGCGGCGACGCTCTGTTCACCCGCGACTGCGCCTTGAACAGGACGGTTTTGCTGCCGTCGTTCTTGAAGTAGAACTCGTACTCGTCGACGCCGTCGGGATACGCCAGGCTCGCGGCCAGGAAGCCGGCGGCGGCGTCCGCGCGCACAGAGTCGGCGACGGCTCTGCCCCGGAGCGCTCTCTCCAGCTTCGCGAACGCGTCCGCGTCGTCCTCGACGTACTCCCAGGGAGGGAGGTAATTCGCGGGCGTCCGGAACGAGCTCGTGGAGACGCAGGACGTGCCCGTGGCGCAGGCCGCGGGCCGACGGGGCGCCGCGTCAGGTGCGCGGACCGGCGACGTCCCGGACGACGCCTCATCCGCGCGAGCGCGAAGACAAAACGACGTGCCCACTCCGAGCAAAGATCCCGCGAGCGTCACGAGCGTCTCGCGTCTGCCCCATCTGGAAGCGTGCCCCGCGTCACCCGTCGCCCCCGCTCGAGCGCGAACGCGCTCGATGCAACGTGGGATCGCCGGTGCACCGCGGTTGGCGAGAAACGATACCGCCTCCGCGGACATCGTCTCGAAGGTGGGCGCGGAGAGTTCTGGCGAGCTGCTGCATCTTCTCGTTCGTTCGCCCGTCGTACCGAAAACGAGAAACCTGAACCGCTCCACAACGACCTGCGCGGCGGCATGCGCCCCGCCGCCCGTGCGACACCGCGGGTCGTCGAGTCCCCGACCGTGAGATGGCGACGATGCGATGCTCGAACCCGAGACGCGCGCCTTCGACGTCGAATCGCCTGTTCTGCGGTCTTCCCGCGCTGTGACGCGTCCCGACGGGACTCGGGCGCCGTCCGCCTGCTCGAGTTCTACAGCGGGTCCGGGATGATGCGCTGGGCGCTCCAGAACGCGGTCGGTCCCCACCGCGAGGTCATCGGCGTCGCCGCCATCGACAACTCCGAGGTGGCGAACGCGGTGTACTCCGCGAACTTCCCGCTCACGGCCCCGCTGCGCCGGAACGTCGAGCACATCACCCGGGAGCAGATCGAGCGCGACTTCGGCGACGCCGACGTCTGGACGGCGTCGCCGCCGTGCCAGCCGTACACGCGGCGGGGAAACGAAAAGCACGACGCGGACCCGCGCGCGCGGTCGTTCGCGCGTTTGCTCGAGATGTTCCCGACGATCGACGAGACGTGCCGACCGAAACGGGTGCTGGTGGAGAACGTGGTGGGGTTTGAGAAATCGGCGACGCGCGACGCGCTCGTGAACGCGCTCGGCGGCGAATACCACCTCCGCGAGTCGGTCGTTTCCCCGCGACGCTTGGGCGTTCCCAACACCCGCGAGCGGTACTACCTGCTGGCGAAACGGAAAGAGCTCGGGCCCTTCGCGGCGGACGGCGCTTTTTCTTTTTTGTTCGGCGACGACGGCGAGGCGACGGAAGCGCGCGCGGCGGAGACGAAACGGATACGGGAAGTGCGTCATTACTTGCGTCGCGCGACGTCCGCGTCAGACGCGTCGCGAACGAAAAAGCGTCGCCCCGACGCTTCCCTCGCCGTGCCCGCCCCCGCCGCCGCCAAGTACTGGCGCTGGTTCGACGTGGTCACGCCGAGCAGCCTCGGGAGCCAGTGCTTCACGGCGGGGTACGGGAAGACCGTGTACGGCGGGAGCGTCCTGGCCGCGGAGGCTTTCGCGAGCGACCCGGAGATGTGCGAGGTGACGGACGCCGCGCAGAAGCGGTACCGCCTCGTGCGCCCGCCGCCGCCCGGCGCGCTGCGGTACTTCGCGCCCGAGGAAATCGCCGCGCTGCACGGTCTCGAGACTCGTTCGTCTGAAGACGCGTCGGCGGCGTCGGGGGCTCCCCCGCGGTTCGCGCTCCCCGACACCCTGACGCGCAGGCAGCTGTACTTCACGCTCGGGAACAGCGTGAGCGTGGACGTCGTGCAGGAGCTCATGCGGTACCTGATGAAGGACGTCGGGCGCGAGTGACGCGGTTTCGAAACGCGCGCGAGGCGACGCGCGCGATTCGGACTGAGTACGCGTCGGGTATTCGTCCAAGCGTATAGCCTACTATGTAGCTCGGTATTCCAGTAACACTACGTGAGCACGCGAGCTCGCTCGCTACCTAGCTCGCCCATCGCGTTCGGGCGAACGCCGCTACGGTGCCGTCTTCCCATCCCGCGGCGAGCGCGCCGCCGCCCGGCGCGACGCTCAGGCACGAGACGCCGCGGTCCACGCGCCGCGCGCCGCGCGCCGAAAGGACGGCGCCGCCGTCGTCCGCGAGCGTCAAAAAAGTCGCCGCGGCGTCGGGACCCGCCGCGGACCAGTCGACCGCGGCGACGCGGCCGTCCTCGCCGCCGACGAAGACGATGTCCTCGCGAGATGGCCCCGCTGCCGCCGCGCACGTCAATGCCCCGAGTCCCACGAAGCGCGCGTCGCGCGCGTCGCCGCACATGCGCAGATCCAGCGCGCGCGCGAAGCCGTCCGCGCACGCCGCCGTCGCCGTCCGCCTCGACGGGGACAGCGCGATCCCCCGGACGCGACGACTCGGACGACTCGGATTCGCGCCTCCGTCCGGCGCGGACGCGCGGTGATTCCTTTGGAACGCCTCGGCCACCCACGCCGCGCGCGCGCACCGGGGGTCCCACGCCGTGACCTCGCCGCCAGCGCCGCCCACGAGCACGAGCTCGCCGCGCGCGTCGCAGTCCAGCGCCGCCTCGAACGTCCTTCCTTCGTCATCGCCTTCGCGATCGGCGAAGGAAGCTCCGTCGCCGCGCCGCGCGTCTTCGCCGTCCGAGCTCTGGACGACGAGTTCGGCTTGGTGCGTCGCGGGCCCCGCGCTGCGCGCCGCGGGGAGCACCCCGCGCGTCGGCGACGTGTACGCGCGAACGGCGCGGCCGCCGATGACGGCGGCGGCGCCGGACGCGAGGCCGGCGGCGCTTCGGAACGCGCCGCTCACGCCTTTGACGTCACCGAGCGCGCCCACCCTGCGTCCCGCGGCGACGTCCCAGCGGCGCACGATTCCGCCGCGGGACACGGCGAAGAGCGCGTCGTCGCGCTCGGAGGGCACGGCCATGGCGCTCACGGCCTCGCGGAAACCTCCCGCTCCCGCGACTTTGTCGGTGTCGTCACAGTCCCGCGCGAAGGCGTCCAGTCGCCCGAGCACGCGACCGTACTCCACGCCGTACGCGTACACGCCGCCGTCGCCGCACCCCACCAGCGCCGCGGGGAACCCGACCAGGTCGCCGCGGTCGCCGCGGCGCCCGTCGCGGCGACCCGGCGTCGGCGGCGCGTTTTCTTCGTCGCGCGCGCGAGGGCGCGCCGACATGAGCGCGAACGACGTACACGTGAGTGACTGGCCGGCATCGCCACGGCTTGCGGCCGGCGCGAGGCTGGCAAACTCCAGCGACCCGTCGCGCGCCGCGAACGAAGTCACCCGAGGGTGACGGTTCTCATCGTTCTCGCCGCACGCGAACGCGCCGAGCACGGAGGCGCCGTCGTTCGAGAAGCCGAGGCCCACCGCGCGCGCGGCGCGTTCGCGGCGCGACCACGAAAAAGCGAGGGACACGGCGGCGTCCGGAGACGCGCTGCGTGCGAGTGCCGTGGGAGAAACGCGCGTCGTCTCGTCGCGAGAACTCTCTCGCGTTTCTTCTTCTGCTGCTTCGACTTCGATCGCGCGCGATTCGGCGCGCGCGCGGCGCGTCTCCGCGAACGCCAATTCTTTTTCGGCGTTTTCCGGTTCCTCCGTCGTGAGACTCACTTTCTTTTCCTCCGCAGCGGAACCTCCGCCGCGCGCGTTTTCTGGCGCGCGTCCGGCGGTCTCGTCCGCCACCGCCGCGGGCGCGCGCGCGTCGTCGCGCGAAACGTCGTCCAGGCCCGTCCCGCGAAAAAGCGACTCGGTTCCGGTTCCGGTTCCGGTTCCAGTTCCGGTTCCGGTTCCGGTTCCGGTTCCGGTTCCGGTTTCGAAAGCCAAGGGGGGGGTGACTCGCGAACGAGGCGCGGAAACCTCCAGCTTCGCCGCCAGCGTCGCCAGGACGTCCCGCGCGCGCGACGCCGCGTCGCGCTCCGGTGTTCCGTTTTCGGTGTTTCGTGTTTCGGCTCGGCGCGTCATCCACTTGGCGCGCGCGCGCGCCGCGTCGCGCGGCGGGTGCGGCTGCGCGAACAGCCGCCTCGGCGCTCTTCCAAACTCCTGGATCTGCGCCTCCTTCGCTCTTCGCTGCACCGGGTCCTTCGTGGCGTCCAGCTCGCGCAGCGCGCCCTGGTACGTCAGCGGGTGGAAGGCGTTGTCCGCCTTCTCCGCGTTGGGACCGGTCTGCTTGTACCCGAAGACGAGGTCGATCCACGCGTGGATCGACCGACTGACCGGCTCGCTCTCGAGCGCCTCGCGGTGCTTCAGGATGAACAGCTCGGGGCTCCCTCGCGCCCAGGGCGGGAGCCGGACGTCGTTCAAAACCTCGCCGTCCACCTGGCGCGTCCCCAACCGCAAGCCTCGTTCGTTGACCAGAAAGTTGCTCGGCCCGCAGAAAAACTCGGGCACGAGCTCCTTGACGTCCGCCGTCGACGACAACGCGCCGGCGAACGACTCGCCCACGCCGTGGAACAGACGGTCGGGCGCGTCGAACGAGCCGTTCTGCAGACGCAGGTGGTGCTCGGGGTCAGTCCGGAGCAGCCAGTACAGCACGTACCCGGGCGCGCTGTAGTGCGTGCCGTACAGGTACGGAGTCTCACCCGGGTGCGTCTCGCGCATCTGCGCGGCGCGCGCGCGCAGCGCGCGCAGCCGCGCCGGCTCGAGCGCGCCCACCGGGCGACGCAAGTCGCGGAAGCGCGAGACGTCGTCGAGGTCAATGGACTCCGAGTGGTAGTCCCGCAGGACCCAGGGCATCACCGGCCACTGCGCCAGGTCGCTGTGGCTCCGCCCGGACGCCACGTTCAACAGCAAAAGGTAGTCCAGCGTGGAAAGGTCGCCGGAGCGCCACAGGTCCGTCGCCGCGCGCAGCGCGCGCGGCTCGCCCTCGGCGAGCGCCGAACCGAGCGCAGCCGAGCCGGCGTCTGGTTTTTCAGCCGCGGCGCGATTTTCCGCGCCGCTCGTTCGCTCCGCGCTCGCCGAGCTCCTCGGGGCGCGCGCGGCGGCGACGCACGCCTCGCGCTCCGCCTCCGAGCGCAGCGTAAACAGCGCGCTCGGGGGGCGATCGTCCTCGCCGTGAGAAACGTCGTCTTCGCCCGGAAGCGCGGAGAAGAAAAACTCAACCCCGAGCGGACGCGTCGCGTGCGTCCGCCTCGCGACGGCGACGACGCCGCGCGCGTCGAAGACGTCGACGCGTTTCCGAATGTTTTCGCCATTCGTTTTTTTTCGCTCCGGCGGAGAGTTCACCGGCGATATCTCGGCCAGCGGCTGGAAGTACACGCGCGCGTCCGTGATGACCAGTCTACCCGGCTCGCGCACGAGCGGGGTGATTCGCGCGGCGGGCGCGTCGAACGCGACGCGCTCGCGCGCGTCCGCCAGCGCGGAGGCGTCGAACCGCGCGCGGTCCTCGCGCCGGCTCCGCATCGCCGCGAGCGTCGCCTCCGCCACCGAGGGCGTCTGCCTCGCCACCTTCAGCAGCCCGCTCGCGGGCTCGAACAGCTTCGCGAACGCCTCACCAGGCAGCTCGAATCGCCACGGCGCGAGCGCGTCCGCCGCCGCGGCGCGCGGGTCCGCGGCGGGGGCGTCCGCGCTCGAGCGCAGAAGCGCCGCCTTCGAGCACGTCAGCTCGAACGCGTCCCGCCGCGTGCCGACCGCCTCCAGGCGCGTGACGCCGGCGAACGCGAACTTGGCCATGGGCGCGCTCGCGTCCGCGGGCTCGAACACGAGCGATTTCGTGAGCAGCCGCACGCGTCCGCGCGCTTTACCGCGCCACCAAGCCCGCGCGCCGGCCTCGTCCGCCGGCGCCGCGGGCGGAGGTGCCGTCAACGCCCCTTCGACATCGAGAACGTAATCCTCGCCGTCGTCCAGGTGGAGCAGCGAGAACCGCGGGGCGCCGGCGCCGCGCCGCCCGTCGCTGCCGATCCGCAGCGTGCCTGACATGATTCACCGAGCCTCCCGCGCCCCTCCTGGCGCAGCGAGGACTGCGAGCGGGAGAAGTCGGATCTCAGGGAAAATGTCGTTGTTGCTTTCCTCGTTGTTTTTCTTTTTCTTTCTTCGCGGCGCGGCGACGGCGCGACGCGCAAGCTCTGATGAGCACGAAACGCCAAAGTGCGCCGATAGAACTCCACGCAAGGCGTGGACGAGCGCGTGTGACATCGCGCGGCTTTTAGCGAAAGCGTTTGAGCACCAATGTACAGGACGATTACGCGACTAAAAGATTGTTTTAAATCCTGTACACGGTGACACCCCGCGCGGCGGCGACATCCGCGGGGCTCTGCACGCGTTCGAGCGCCTCGAAGCACGCGCGCACGGTGTTGTGCGGGTGGTGGCTGCCGATCACCTTCGCGGACAGGTCCGTGATCCCGGCCATCTCGCAGATGCTCTCCACGATCTGGTTGCACCGCAGACCCTCCCCCGCCTTGGCCGGCATCAAGCGGATCTTGGTCTTGCAGTGCTTTGCCTCCTGCGCGTGGAAGATGGTGCTCTTCTCGAAGCGCTCGACAAACACCAGCGACCGCGACGCCCGCGTGTACGCCTTCTCCACCGCTAAGCTAACGTCCTTCCCTTTGCCCGTGGCGAAGCCCACGACGCCGTCGCCGTTGCCCACCACGACGAGCGCGGTGAAGTTCATCAGGCCCCCGCCTTTCGTCACTTTGCACGTCCTGTTCACGTCGATGACGCGCGTCTGAAGCTCGCGGGGCTTGAACTCATCCTCCTCCTTCAAAAGCTCGTGCTCCGCGGCGATGAGGGGTTTCAGGCGCGTGCCCTTGAGCGCCTCCGTGAGCAGGAACCGCTGGCGCTTCTTCGGGGACCGCTTGATCTCCTCCGCGAGCCGCTCGTACTCGCGGTCCATCTCGGGGGTTTCGAAGACGGGCGCAAAGCGGTCGTCCGCGCGACGGATGAGCGAAGACGAGACGTACCCGCGCGTCCCGTGCCACTGCGCGCCTCGCGTAGGGTTTATCAGCATCTCCCGCCACCCGCCGGTGGTGGAGGGCGCGCCTCCGCGCGCGGTTTCCGCGACCGAGCGCGACCCGCGAAGCAAGAGCGCCGCCCCAACGCGCGCCACCTTATCCATGGTGTCGACCCGCGCGACTGCGCGACACCGGGCGCGTAGAGGAGTGACGATCGCTCCCGATCGAGGTGTGAGGTGTCACGAGCTGCGACGATTGCCCTGTCATCAGTGTCGACTGTACACGTACTGCCGCTCCTTTCGCGAAAGCCAAAACGGAAGCCGACGCTTGTCCTTCCGCGCACAGGTAGCCGCGGCGTGCCGCGCCGGACACGGACGCGACCGCGCGACTTCATGGCACGTCGTAACGGGTGCACCGGGGAGATGGAGTACCCCAACGGGTGCACCGCGTCGGGCTACATCCTCTCCACCGCGCTGGTGGTCATCCTGTGCGTCGTCGTGCCCGTGACGCACCATTTCCGTTTTAGTAACGCCCCGCCGTCTCCCTTGCGCGCGTGCCTTCGGCGCGTCGGTCTCACGCCCGAGGAGCACGCGGACGCGATTTCGCTGTACTTCCGCTACGAGGTGGAGCCAAAATCCGCGTGCACGTTCGAGACCAGGATCCTGCGCGGGTGCGTCGAGGACACCACCTCCCAGATCGGCTTCGCGCGGTACCCGCCCGGCCCCCTGCGGACGAAAAACGCCCGAGACATTCGCGAGTCTTTCGAGTACGTCGAGCGCGATTTCCTCGCGGTGCCACGGCGAGCCGAGGACGGAGACGCGTGCGTGCGGCCACCGCGCGCCCTGCGCTCGAGATTCCCGAGGCTCACCTCCCCTCCGTACGACGAGGCGCTCGAGGGCGTACCTCCGTTTTCGTCGCTTCTGCTCGGCGAAAACGCGACGGACGAGACGCCGAAAACGCTCAGCTACCACGAGTACGCGTGCCTCGCGGCGGTGGAGTTCGGGCTCGGGAAGATCGAGACCGCCGCGCGAGCGAACGGGAACACGAACTTGGACGTGTCGGTCAAACTGGCGTCCTTCTTCGCGGACCCCGACTTCGTCCCCGGGGCGTGTTACGTGCGCGGCGACGCGTGCCCCGGGGAGAAGGACACGGGCGAGGGGAAACAGAAGGGAAGCGACCTCGGGTTCGGAGCTTGCGACTTTGTGGAGTTTGCGGACGTCGCGTGACGAACCGGGGGACGGGAACACCCCAGACGTGAAACACTTCTCTTTTAGCTACGGTATCAGGTGTATGTTTCAACGAGAGTATTAATACCAGTGATGAGTTATTGACACACCACGCTTTTGTCTCGACGTCGAGGTGGGCCGTCCTACGCGTCCATCGGTTCCCCCCCCGGCGGCGGGAAGCACGCGCGCAGCGCTCGTATGAGCGCTGGAACGTCGTACTCCGCGCCCGTCCCCGACGGCTTCTTCTTCGCGTCCACCTCGACGATCGTTCGCACGCCCATCACCTCGAGTTCGCGAAAGTCCAGCGGCATACCCCCCCCCTTGGGCGCGATCACGACGGTGACGTAGTCTGAAACGGCATGCGAGAGCCGCCGCGAAGGGTTGGGCTCGTACGCGCGGTTGAGCGCGTCGACGACGGCGGCGACGTACCCGCTCGCCGACATGTCGCCAGTCTCGCGGTCCTGGTCGCCGTTCAGGATCAGAACCTTCGGCCCTTTCTTCGCCGCGAGCGCCTCGCCGACGCCCTCCAGGATCAGAGAGGGCACGATCGAGGTGTACAGCGAGCCCATGCCGTACACCACGCCGTCGCACGTCTCGACGCCGCGCAGCATCGCCGGGTTCGCCTTCGGGTACACCGGCGCCAGGCTCGTTGGGTCCTCGGTGGAGAGGTAAAACACGCGCTTGATCGGGCTCTCCAAGCCCTCGTACCCGGAGACCACCTTGTCGATGTCCCACACAGACAGCGGTCGAGTCGTCAGGTCGAACAACCGAGAGTTGATGAGCTCGCCCGCGGATCGGATGTCGCCCTGCTTCAGCGCGTCGCGCACGCGCTGGTGCCCGGCGGAGCTCTCCTCTAACCCGCCCCAGAACTCGTACGCGGAGACGTCAGGGATGGCGCCGCGCTCGATGGCTTCCATCCAGAACGTGCTCGAGGCCGCCTGGGCCTTCCCCGCCTTCTTGAGCTCCTTGCCCTGGTTGATGAACTCGCGCGCCTTGGCCACGGTCTTGCTCTTCTTCACCAGGTCGCCGCCGAAGTCGGGGGATTTTTTTTCCGATGCCGTCGACGCCTTGGAGAAGGATTTCGGATCCGGCGTCGGGTGCGAGATTTCGTTTTGGCCTCGGATCGTGCTTCCGTTCTGCAGCTCGGCGCCCAGCGCGACGCGCACGTTCTCGTCCAGCACTATGTTAGGCACCACCACGCTCTCCGCGGGCGCGCGGCTGATCCGCGCGTACAGCAGGATCGCCGCCTCCATGCTCCGGAAGAACATGCGCGCGCCGGCGAAGAAAAAGTTCCCCACCGATCCGTTGACGAAATCGAACTTGACATCCGTCTTCGCCGCGCTCACCTGCGAGTGGAAGTACAGCAGAAAGCTTCGGATGATATCCGCGTAGGGCTCGGAGATGTTCTCCCAAAGCGCGTGGTCACCTTCCTGGATGCGGTACCACTCCGCCTTCGCCGCGGCGCTGTCCGTGGCGTGCAGACGGTGCGCCAGCAGCGCCTTCACCGCGCGCGCCTCGTCCGTGCTCTCGTCGCTGAGCCGCAGGCACCGCGACCGCAGGTCGCCCACCGCGGGACCCCCGAGCACGCGCACGATCTCCGCGGTGGAGCCCCCGTCGTCGGAGACGGGGATCACGTGCGTCACGCGGCTGGTCAGCTCGAGCAGCTCGTCGATGATGCCGTTGAAAGCCGTGCCCCCGGTGAACGCCACGAGCGCGGGCTCGTACGCGGCTGTTCCGTCAACAGCGTTCGGTTTTCGGTCCGCCGGGATCGCGTCGGGGATGGCGTCCACCAGAGACGCGGTCGCCAGAGACACGGCGGCGTTCGCGGATCCGGAGGGCCCGCCGTCGCTCGCGGCGCGCGGAGGCGCGCGGGACCGCGCGGGGCGCGCGCCGCTGCGCGAACGCGCGCGGACGGAGGATGACTCGCGAGCGTGCCCTTCCCGTCCTGACGAACCCCACGCGCGAGGCGCGCGCCGCGCGGCGCGAGAGACGGACGCCTGCGCGCCCGTCGCGGCGCGCACCTGCAACGTCGCGGACGGCACGGCGCTCATCGTGGCTTCGCCGCGGACTCGGGCCTCTCCGCACGGAGGATGGACGAGGTGCGGTGCCGCGAGATTTGGCGGCAAAGCTCTATCCGCCGTGAGAAAGGAATCCACGCCGTGAGTCAGATTTCCCGATTCGCCCGTCGCCGGGTCCCGAAACGAGAAACTTCAGAGCTCGGCGCTCTCGTCTTTAACTCGATCGCTATCGGCACACGAGGGGGCGCGGCGCGGCTGCCAGCGAAGATGGCCCGCGGGGACGCGACCGCACGAGACTACCCGAAGCTTCAGAATGGGAGTTCGACGCGCGGGTTGGAGGATGCGGACCCGGAGACGCGAGAGGCTGTCCTCGCGCTTCGCGGCGATTGGAAGTTCTACGCCGTGTTTTCCTTTTGCCACACGTTCCGAGCGGTCTTGCGGCTTCCCGCGTTCTCCGCGGACCGGCTCGAGCGCGCGCTCCTGGACCCGGCTCGCGAGGTGGTGGTCATCGAGTTGATCCTGCGGCTCATCGAGGAAGGCTCCAGGACCGTGCGCCTGGAGGTGAACGACTGGGAACGCAGGCTGAAGCGCCGCGTGCGTCAGATCGCGCACGAGACGGATTACTTCGAGGACGCGTACCCGGACCCCGAGACGGAGAGCGACGAGGAGGCCGGGGACGGAGAGGAGGAGGAAAAAGCGAATGACGGAGGGGAGATCCCGAGCGATCCTCCCGTTTTGGAAACAGGGGACAGAGAAGAGGCGACCGTCGCCGGGGACGGGGACGAGGACTTTGCCGTCGACGAAGACGTCGACGAAGATGACGACGAGTCCGCTCGAATCGCCGCAGCGCCTCGCCCGCGCGGCTACCCCCTTCGTGGCCGAAAAACGTTTTTCGACCTCGCGCCCTCCGAGCGCCTGGACGTGCTCAACGCGCTGTGCGAGCACTGCCTCGAGTCCGACGAGGCGTGCGTGGACGAGGTGGCGGCGATGGCGGCGGCGCACGCCGCCGTCTCCGGGGACGCGTACCAGTGCCACCCCGAGGCGCACGGCGAGTGCGTCGGCGTCGACGCCGAGAGCCGCGCGTACTTCGCGTCCGGGGACGACGCCAGGCTGTGGCGCTGGGAGAGGCCCGCGGGCGTGGGCGGGCACCGCGCATCGGACGCGCAGAGCCAGAAGGACCCGGGTTTTGGCACCGTCTGCGCGGACGCGCGGGAGTGCCGCGCGTTCGCTCTGAGCCTGGAGGCGAGCAAGTCCGCGAAGGACCGGGCGCTGCTTTGTTACCTGCGCGAGACGCACCTTCCCCTGCACGACGCCGCGGAGGAGAAGGCGGCGCGCGCCGCGCGGCTTGAGTCTGCGCGGCTGGAGGACCTGGAGCGCCGGCGCGCGATGAAGGCGTCGTACGACGAGATGGACCGCAAGCGCAGCGGCCGCATCGCCGTGAAGATCGCCGAGGACGCCGAGCGCCGCCGGCTCCGGGAAGAGGCGGAGGAGGCTGAGGCCGAGGCGGTGGCGGTCGCGAAGGCGCGCGACGCGGCGACGCACCGGAGCCGAGTGCGCTGGATGCTCCTCCCGCCGCGGCTCCGCCCCGCGGAGGCTCCCGAGGGGATGGACGCCGCCGACGGGCCAGAAAGCGGGCGCGCGCCCGGCGGGGCGGAGGCGGCGGGGGCGGGGGCGGGGGCCGGCCCGGCTGAGGACCCGCCCGGCGCGGAGACCGTCGGGCGGTACGTGCGCGTGCTGTGGGCGGACGACGGCGCGTGGTACGACGCGATCGTGACAAAGTTCGCGAACGACCGACACACGCTGCGGTACCTTGCGGACGATACCGTGGAGACGCTCGACCTGCGCGCCGAGCGCAAACTTTGGTGCCCCGCGGAGGACTACGTCACGCCGGCGGGCGCGCCCATTCCGCCGCCGGCGCGCGAGCCCGCGGGGCTGGCCGAGCGCGGGGTGAAGTCCGGCGAAGACGCGAGCGGCTCCACGGTGCTCTTCGTGCGGAAGCCGAAGAGACTTTGCGAAGACGCGGGGGCGGCGCGGGTGGTCGGCGCGGACGCCGACGGAGCGCTCGTCGGGGACGGAGCGCCGGATGCGACGAAACAGAGCGCCGCCGACGACTCGGGCGAGCGGAAGCGACACGCCTGCCGCGTGTGCTTGCGGAACGGCGTCGTCAGCGAGGACCACTTTAAGTTCGGGAAGAGGTGCCCGTTCCACCCGCAGCACGCGAAACCCACGAAAAGCGAGGGAAAGACCGAGAAAGCGACAGAGGGGGACGAAGGAGTGGCGAAAGAGGAAGCGCGCGCGTCCGGATCGGTCGGCGAGGGTCGCGCGAGCGCTCGCGACGCCGAGCGCGGCGTTGCCGTCGCCGTCGCGCGCGCGCCGCCGTCGGCGGATTTTCCGCCCCAAAAAAAAACCGAGACGCCTCCGGTTTTGTCTTCGGAGGCTGACGAGCGACCGACCGGACCGACCGGTGCGGCCCCGCAGGCGTGCGGGTTCCCAGCCGCGGTGGGCGCGGTCTCGAGCGCTGCGTTCTGACATTCTGCGGTCAGGCACCCATCGCGGGGGAGAGCACTTGCGGCGAAGCGCGCGTAGGCGCGTCGTTTTCAATCATCAAAAAGACGAATCTCGAGACTCCCCGAAACGTCCCGACGGTTCGTGCATCGTCGTTTTAACCACGACGATGGGGGCGCGCCCACACCATGGAGCGCACCGCGCCGCTTCTGGAGGCGGTCCGGCGGGAGGCGCGGGGGGAGGCGGCGGCGAGGAAGAGGGTCTGGTCGAGACGGGCGCTCATCGCGGGGTTCGTATGTGCGCTCATGTACGTGCACTACCGCACGATGCACGCGCTCGCGGCGTTCAGCACGGAAGCTTTCGCCGACGTTCCCGAAAAATGGGTGGTGAGAGAGGCGGATGCGTCCGGCGCGCGCACCGGGACGACGCGCGAGGGGGCGTACGACGTTCGAGCGGAAGACGCGTACGGTGTGAGAGACGCCACGAACGACGTGGGGCGTGCCGATGACCGAACGAAAGACGCGAACGCCGCGCCGGATCCGCCGGGTGTGCCGGACCCTCCCGGCGCGCCACCCGTGCCGACGAAACGCGCGCCCGACCTTCTCTCCGGCTGCGCGGACGCCGCGGGCGCGTCGTGCGCGGCGTGGGTGGCGAGCGGTGAGTGCGACGCGAACCCAGCATTCATGCTGGTGAGCTGCACGAAGAGCTGCGACGCGTGCGAGAAACGCGCGGCCGCGGGAACGCGGACGGACGGCGACGGCGACGGCGACGGGGACGAGGCGGTTTCCGGGTTCGCGCGGCTCAACTCGGGCGCGCTCATGCCGGTCGTGGGGTTCGGCACGGCGGGCCTCGGCGAGGCCACCGAGCGCGCCGTGCTGTGGGCGCTGGAGGCGGGGTATAGGTCCATAGACAGCGCGCAGGCCCGCGAGTGGTACCGCGAGGACCTCGTCGGGAACGCGGTGGCGAAGAGCGGCGTCGCGCGCGACGCTTTGTTTTTGACGTCCAAGCTGCACCCGCGGCACTTGGGCTACGACGCGACGCTGCGGCAGTTCCAGGCGTCGCTGGATGACCTGCGCGTGGACTACCTGGACCTGTTCCTGCTGCACTACCCGCGGTGCTGGGGGAGCCTGTGCGAGCGCCAGCCGGAGGGCACGTGGCAGGACAGCTGGCGCGCGCTCGAGGCGCTTCACGCCGCTGGCAAGGCGCGCGCCATCGGCGTGAGCAACTTCGACGCGAACGAGTTGGCGCAGCTCGCGCGCGTGGCGACGGTGGAGCCGGCGGTCGTGCAGCGCAACTCTGACGTCTTCGCCGCGGACCTCGACGTGCGCGTCTTCTGCACGGCGCGCGGGTGGCAGTACGAGGCGTACTCCTCCCTGGGGAGCCAGTGGCTGATGAAGGGGCACAGGACGAACCCGGTGCTGCGCGCGCCGGCGGTGGTGAGAGTCGCGGAGAAACATGGCGTCTCCCCCGCGGTCGCGGTTCTGCGGTGGGCGCTCGACAAGGGCCAGGTGGTCATCCCGCGGTCCTCGAACCGAGAACGCATCGCGGAGAACCTGCGGGTGTTGCGAATGCCGCGGCTGACGGAGAGCGAGATGGACGAACTCGATAAGCTCGACGGCCACCCGCCGTTCGTCACGTTTTGAGTTCGAGTACTCATACCTTCCGTCACAGCAGTCGGCAAATTTTTTGTCGAATCCTTCTTCGTCTTCGCGATGTCGTGCTTTTCTTGTGCCAGTACTTGTAGTGCTACGTAGACTACCCGTACGTATGGGCTTTTAGTAACGTGAAACTCGAGTCGCGAAATAAAACGTCAGCAAACGTCCCCCCCGAATTCGGATTCGTGGCCAATCCACTTCGGCCCGTCCCGCGCGCATACCCCGTCGCACAGCGGTACGTCCGCCGCGGCACTTCCGCCGACCAGCGAACGCCATGGTTGCGACGCTCTTTTCCAGCGCGGTGTTCACGATGGACCACCGCACCATCCCCCTGCAGGGCGCGCTCCTGTGCCTCGCCGGGCTGGGTTGGGTCGCGCTCAAGGCGTACGAGACGTCGACGTTCGACGCCGCCGCGTTCGTCGCCGCGTTCCCCGTGTCCCACGCCCCTCCCTCGGGCAAGGGCAAGAAGGGCGCCATCTCCGCGTCCGGGCCGGTCGATATCTCGCTCTTCGCGCCCATCGTGCTGGTCACCGCGGCGTGGGCGCTCCTGTACTACGCGTTCCTGTCGGACCAATCCGCCACCGCGTTCGTGGTCCTGAAGGACGCGAAGAAGAAAGCCAAAGCCGAGGGGAAGCCTCCGCCCTCGCTGGCGGACGTGAAATACGGACGCTACAGCAAGTCCGCGCGCGTTCGCGCCGCGGACCGAACCGTGGGCAACTACCTCGAGCAGAGCCCGGCGTTCCTGTTGAGCCTCTGGTTGCACGCCGCCTTCGTCTCGCCGGTGAACGCCGCCGCGTTCGGGTGGACCTGGCTGGGATTCAGGCTCATCTACCCTTGGGCGTACCGTCTCAAGTTCCCCGGCGTCTTCCTCAGCACGGTGCCCGCGTACTGGTGCGTCGCGTACCTGCTGGGAGAGGTGGTGCGGTGCGCGCTCAAGATGTGAGCGTCGAGACAGGGAAAACGACGGATGGGGTTTCCGAGTGACCGAGTAACCGAACGAGTGTACATTACATCACCCCTAATTTAATGCCCGCCGCGAGAACAGACGGCGCGCGACTGACCACGCGTCCCATCGCGGAACGCGTCACGCGAGCCGCGACAGAACACGCGCGAAACGGCATCGCGCGTCTTCGCGGCGCTACCCGAACGTGAGTTCGCACGCGTCTTCGCACTCGCCCGTCGTCGCGCTCGCCCGCGACGACGAGAAACCGCGCTTCGCCGCCCACCGCTCGGCGTCCCTCCGCCCCATGCGCGCGAGTTCCTCCAGCGTCTCGTCGTCCTGCGGCAGGAGCGCCCACTTCCCGAGCGTCGCGTACTCCACGGAAGACGTACCTTCTGCGCCGTCCGGCGCGATGAGCAGCCCGGCGTCGTCCCCGTCCCCCCAGCCGCTCCAGAAGCTCGCGCCGCGCTCGAAGTAGTTGCCGGAGGCTTTGCCGTCGCCGTCGGGCGAGCCGCGCCACGCGTCGACGAGCGGAAAGGACGCGACCCGCGCGGCGCTCTCGCAGCCGAGAGGCAGCGGGGCGAGGTTCGTCCAACCCCCGTCCACGCACCACTTGCTCCTGTACCGGCGCATGGGCCAGCCGCAGTACACCGGGATGTGGCACGACGACAGCAGCGCGCCGATGAGGTCGTCGCGTGACTCGAACGACGACACGAGCGCGTTTTCCAGGAGCAGAGGCGATCCGTTGATCCCCGCCGCTCCGGGAGGCCCTTCTTCTTCGCGCCCCCGCGCGAACACGGGCGAGGAGACGGAGACGAACAGGTTGTCCCGCGAACATAGCTCGTGCGCGTCGGCGGGCAGCTCAGCGCGCAGTGCCGTCTCCAGCACGCCGCCCACGCGGCCGAGCACGCCGTTCTCGCGGCAATCGCGGAGCACCGCGGTGAGCACGCGCTTGCCCTCGGAGGGGGGCATGCCGCACGCGTGCATGGCGGCGACGAGCGCGCCCGCGGACGCACCTGCGACCGGGGTGTCCGGCGTGAGTAGGCCGAGCTCGCTCAGGACCTCCCAGGCGCCGCAGTGGTACGGGAAGATCATCCCGGCGGCGCTGAACCCGAAGCCATCCGGTCGCGCGACGCCGGAACCGGACGTCGACGCGGACGCCGAGAGCGTCGACCCGCGACGCGTCGAGGGCGACTCCCGGCGAGCGGGCGCGCGATTCGCCTGCCACGCGTGTCGCACCGACGACGCCGGGGTGGGGGGTGGAGGCGCGGAGACAGACGCGAGCATGTTTGCTGCGCGTGCGCGTCGGTGTGCCCCGCGCAGGGACGTGGCACGAAGACGTTTTCGTCGACGACGCGACGATCATCGTGAGCCTCTCGTCGAAACGTCGGGTCCGAGTCCCGAGTCGAGCGCGTTTTGGGGGTTCACGGACCGTCGGATCCGAAACTCGGTGCTCTCGAAAAAAGTCCGAGGCCCGTCCGAGGAAAAAGCGGTTTTCGATCCCCCGAGACGCGGCGTTCAGCACCGCCGCACTCTCGCCCGCGTCCCTGTCTGACAGGGTAGAAGTACATGTCTGGCCAGGTGCACTCTGGCACTGTCTTTCGCGCACTCTTCGCCGGAGGAATCGCCGTCTGGTCCAAAGCTGCCGCCATCGCCAAGGTACGTCCCCGCCGTCTCGCGCGATCGTCGCAAAGAGGGCACCGCCGAATGCCCCGCGGCCCGTTACATGCGGCGGTCGCTCACAGCGCACCAACCCCCTCTCTCATCGCAGGCCGGAGGCGGCGTCGCCGGGAAAGCCGCGGTCGCCGCGGGCGCGAGCGCCGTAGGGTACACCGCCGTCACCGCGGCCCCCGCGAAGCCCCGCGAGCCCGTGAAGCGGCCGTGAGGAGGCCTCGCGGATCTCCCAGCGCCCGGGCGAGACGACATCGGCGGAAGGATGAAAACGAAAACCAGGCCCGGCGGTCGCGGCGGCGTCCGCGCGCGGACGCAGACGGCCATCCTGGTGGCGTTCTCGCTGCTGTGCTCGGCGTACGTGGCCGCGCGGATGATCCAGTCCTCGCGGATCCGCGACGCGCTCGTCGACGACCTCAGCGACGCCGACGCCGGCGGCGCCGGGTTTCTCTCCGGCGCGTCCCTCGCGGGCCTGCCTCGGTTGACGGACGACGCGAGGGCGACGATCGGGGATGCCCTCCTGGATGGCGACGCAATCCTGGGTGACGACGACGACGAGAACGACGCGGCGAGGGACCCGTTTTTGCTCGGGCAGGTGGACGGCGTCGCGCGCGGCGTCGTGCACGGATGGGCGTGCGAGCGCGGCGCCGCGCCTCCCTCCTCCGTCTCCGTGTACGTGGACGGGTTCTTGGTCCTCACGGAGCGCGCGGCGCAGCCGCGAGGAGACAAGGCCATCGGGCGGATCTGCGGCCGGAGGCCGGCGTCCAACCCGAGCGCCGGGTTCTCGGCGCCTTTGCCCGCGCTGTCGCCGGGCAGGCACGAGGTGCGGGTCTTCGTCGGGGACGCCGGCGGGCGCTTCAAGAGCGAGCTGGGGGGCTCGCCGCTCGCTTACGAGGAGACGCCCAGCGTTTTGGCGATCGCGGACGAGCTGCGACGCAAGGACCGCGTGATCCGCGACCAGAACAAGGCGATCGCGCGGCTGCGGCACCAGCTCGGCGGCGACGCGGCTCTGTGGATGAAGACCGAGGGGTTCGGAGACGGAGAGAGCGGCGCGGAAACCGGCGACGCGCGCGACGATAAAGGCAGGTCCGGGACTGACGGAAACGCGCGGACGCGGAAGCACGCCGCGCGCGAGTTCGAGGCGGGTGCGAAGCTCGCGGGCGTGCGCGCGGACGGGTCCGTGACGCACGCCGTGACGCTGGCGAGCGACGCCGGGAAACCCGGCGGGGACGAGCGTTTGCTGGCGTTTGTCGGCGTGAACACCGGGTTCGCGTCTCGCGCGCGGCGGGACGTCCTGCGAGACACGTGGTTCCCCTCCGGGCCGGCGCTGCGGCGGATGGAGACGCAGCACGGCCTGTTGTTCCGGTTCGTGATCGGTGAGCCCGTGAAGTCGGACGAGCGCCTGAATTCGGACCTGGAGGGGGAGATTGCGCGCCACGACGACTTTTTCCGGCTGAAGCACGCGGACACGTACGACAAGCTGTCGGACAAGACAGTGATGTGGTTCAGCGCGGCGGTGACCACGGTGGACGCGGACTTCTACTTGAAGGTGGACGACGACATTCACCTGCGCGTGCCCGAGCTCGAGCGGTTCCTGGTGTCGCACCGCCTGACGCGGTCCATGTACTTCGGGTGCATGAAGAGCGGCCCGGTGCTGAGCAACCCGAAGCAGCGATGGCACGAGCCCGAGTGGTGGCGGTTCGGGGACAGCGGCAACCGGTACTTCCGGCACTGCACTGGGCAGATCTACGGCGTCTCGCGCACGGTGGCGCAGTACATCCACGACCACCGGGCCATCCTGCACAGGTTTGCCAACGAAGACGTCTCCGTGGGGTCGTGGGTCATGGGGCTGGACGTCGAGTACGTGGACGAGCGGAACATGTGCTGCCAGGACTGCCGCGGGAACTCCAAGTGCATCGCGACGTTCCAGTGGCGGTGCAGCGGCGTGTGCGACCCTCTGACCAACATCCCGATCATACACAACTCGTGTCCGCAGCACCCCACGCCTCACGGCAACGCGGCCGTCGCGTAGAGACACGACGGCGTCGTGTGACGGCATCATGTGACGGCGTCTTGTGACGGCGTCGCGTGACGTGATGGAGAGCGAATCAGCCTATAGGATAGCTGCACCTTTTTTTCTTACTTTGCCTCTACCCGAGCGCGCGTTCGAGCCGCGAGCGTATCCACCACCTCGCGCGCCACACGTCGTCCGCGCCCAGCTCGTGGCCCCGGTCCTCGCACACGGTGAGCTCCACGCGCGAGTCCGGCGAACCGAGAATCCGCTCCGCGCCCGGGCTCGAAAAAGAGCGCGCCGTCCGCATCTCGTCTGCGGCGACGCGCGCCCACGACGTCGGCGCGACTTCGTCGCGCCCGCCCTGGCACAGAAGCACCGCCGGCGGCGACTTCGCTTCTTTTGCTTTTTTTTCTTTTTCTGAAAAAGCATCTTCCGTCCCCGTCGCGAACGAAGCCTCCTCCGTGACGCCCGCGCGCTGCGGGAGGTACCCGCGCAGGCACAGCACGCCCCCCAGCGCCGGGCGCCACGCCATCTCCTTGGCGGCGGCGGCGAGCGCGAGCGCGGCGCCCTGGCTGAACCCGGCGAGGATGACGCTCCCCGGCTTGGCGCCCCGCCGCTCCAGGTCCGCGAGCAGGCTGTGGACCCACCGCACGGCGGGCTCGATCCCCCCGCACTTCCACACCTTTGTCGCGCGCGGCCGAGGCCTAGGCGGAGGCTCGTCCGTGGCGCTACACTCGACGTCGCTTTTCTTTTTGTGGTTCAGGCGAGGTTCGAACCACGCACCGACGCGCTGATGCACGCCGCCCACCACGAACGGGCGCGCGGGCGCGCCCGGAAGCACGATGTCGCACCCGCCCGGCGTGCCGGTGACCAGCATTTCCGCGAACTCGCGCCAGTGCCCGGGTTCGTCGCCGAACCCGTGCAGAAACACCAGCGTGGCGTTCGCCACGACGCATCCTCTCTCGTCGTCGCGGCCGCTCGGGTGGTCCCAGGTTGTCTCCAGACACCGCGCGGTCGCGGGCATGGCGATGATGCCCGTTTCGATGCGTCGGTTGACGCGTCGCAGCACCCTGTCCACGTCCTTCGCGGTCACCGAACCGACCCACTGGTGCCACGCCTCCGACGCGCGCGTCTCGTCCGTCCCCGCGCGCGTCGGGGCGATCGCGCGGAAGCCCCGTGACCCGTCACGCGCGTCAGGAAAAACGTGCGGTGGCTCCGGGACCGCTCCCACCGCGCCGTCTCGGAACGACGGCCTCCACGCCGAGCGCCACGACACGCCACCGCGACATCGCCGGAAGGCGTGTCGGAGGCTTGTCATGTGCCCGTGCGGAGTGCAGAGACCCGATGTCAACGACGAAAGTTGTCCTCAAATGCTGAATGCCGCCTTTGAAAAGTTTCGGTCTGCTTTCGGACGTGCCGTTTCACCGTTCACACCGATCAATGTCCAAAGTCCACGGTCAAACGCCTCGGTCAATCGAAATCCAGCAACAGCTCGGTTCGTTCTACTCCTTTCGTACTTCGGGTCCGCGGTCGCATCCGCCACAGAAGAGCGCGCGTGACGAGGGCAGCGGGAGGCGCTTGAAGTTGTAGGACGCCTCGAGGATATCATCATGCCGCCCTCTGACATGGGTGGCACGTTGGCGGCGACGGATGATGTGAGAACGGCGGCGAAGGCGCGCAAGGTGCGTCTCCCTCGGACGCCCGATGTTTGTTCCCCCCGAGACGCGTGCCGAGTTCGACGGTCGATCGAGCGGTTTGAACTCCGTCGTTGACCATCCTCCATCCTCCCCCGTTCCCCCAGGCATCCAACGCCGCCGCGGACTGGGCGCAAAAACGCAAGCAGGCGCTTGAGCGCGCCACCGAGCTGCGCGCGCAGCGCAAGGCTGCCGAGCGCGCGAGCGTGCAGCAAGTGGCGGAGCCCGTGCGAGGTTTGGAGAGCGACCCGTTGCCCCCCCCGAAACAAGATGCCTCGTCGGATCAGACGTGGTGGGCGGGCGGGAACGACGGCTCCGCCGCGGGCTTCGGGGACGCGGGACGCCGCCAGACTGGCTCTGAAGGCCGGCAGCGGAGGCAGTGGGGCGAACCGCGCACCCTCAACCCTCTGTCGTCCGGGGTGGGCGGCTCGGTCCCGACGAAGGAAAATCGCGACCCCGGGACGCCGCCTCGCGGCGCGGACGCGCCCTCCGGCCGACTGATGCCCTGGGAGCGGGAGATGCTGGTGAAGCAGGCGGAAGAGGAGGCGACGGCGAAGACTGGGCTCCCGCCGACACCTTCCAGGGAGGTCATCGCGCGCGTGTTCGGGGAGTTCGGGGAGGCGAGGGACGGAGACGACCCCGACGTCTGGGGGCCGCCGCGCCCTTCGCCCGGACGGCCGTCGCGCGCGAAAAAGTCCCCCGCCAAGCGCCCGGCGTCCGCCGCGCCGCGGAGCCCGGTCGCTCCCACGCGGCTCGCCGCGTCGGTCACCCGCGCGTCTGGGCCGCAAAACGGCGAGGACGCGCGCGACGCGGACGGCGCGAGCGCGACTCCGTCGCGGAGCCCTCCGGCGAGAACGAAGCCGTCCGTGAGGGCGGCGGCGCTCGTGGTTCGCGAGCGAGCTGGCGAGGCTTCCGCGGCGGCGGCTTCGTTCTCGCCGGCGAAGGACGCGCCCGAGCGCAAGAGCGTCCGCCCGGCCACGGCGCGCGCGGGGACGACGACCCGGTTTCGGTCCCCGTACGCCTCGGCTGCCGTCCCGGGGATCGCCGCCGCGTACAGAAAGCAAACCGAGGCGAAGGGGATCAAGCCGGCGTCCGCTACGGCGACGCGGGCGGCGAAGGCTCCGACCCCCGCGGTGCGCGAGGCGGTGGCGTCCGCGCAGGCGGTCATCGCCGGCGCGCTCACGCCGCCCGCCGCGGCGCGCGCGGCGACGCCGGCCGGCGAACCGCCCACCGTGGACATCACTTCCGAGGAGGACTCGGTGGAGGTGGCGGCCCTGCTGGGCGCTTCCGCCGGGCGCGCAGAAGCGCCGATCCAGACTGGAACGCGTACGAAAAGCGAACGCGCCGCGAGCGCCGATCTCGCAGCGGCGGCGGGTCCGACCGCGCCCGGCGGTCCGAGCGCGCGGCCCCCCGCGGAGCCGCCCGAGGCGGACGAAACTTCCCGCGCGGGCCCCACGTCCGGCGTCCCGAAGGCGGTGAGCAAGAAGCCGCGTCTGCCCGCGGAGATGGTCCAGAAGATTGTCACGAAAGCCGTGGAGCAGCACCAGACGGAGAGAAGAGGCGCGCGACCGTCGTCGTCGCCCAAGGCTGCTTCGAAGGCGAGCACGCCGAGCGCACGGCGCGCGCCCGCGGTGGAGCTTCCCGGCTCGTCCGTCACGCACGCGCCGGCGGCGACACCCATCGGCTTCGACGAGTTCCTCAAGTTGCAGGAGCAGGAGGCTTCTTCGTCTCCGTCGAAGCTCCGCAAGTCGCCGCGGAAGCCTTCGGCGAAGCCCCCGTTCAACACCGGAGACATCATGGGGGACGTCGACCCCGCCGCTGCGGCGGCGGCGGCGCGCAAAGTCGCCGCCGCTAAGGCCCCGAAGCGACCCACGGCCGCCGGCGCGGCGCCGCCGGAGGACGTGGTGGTGACGACGAAGGCGGCGGGTGCGGAGGGCGAGAAACCGACGCGTCAGATGTTCGACAAGCGAGAGTCGCGTCGCATGAACGCGAAGCCGTTCGCGGCGGCGGTGCAGAGGTGGAGGAACAACCGGGCCGCGAAGCTCGGGACGAACGCGGGATCGAATGCGCCCGAGCATGGTGACGGGCTCGCTCCGGTTGCTGAGACGCTCGATCGACCCGAGTCCCCGCCGGGGGGGGTCAAGGTGTACGTGCGCAAGCGCCCCCTGTTCGCGCACGAGCAGGCGCGCGGCGAGTTCGACTGCGTGACTGTCCCAGAGTGCGCCGCCGCGAGCGCGGCGGGGGCGCCGGGCGGGGCGGGCCCCGCGGGCTTTTCCCCCAAGACGGTCGTGATCCACAACTGCCAGATGCGCGCGGACCTTAAACGCATGTTCGTGAGGCACAGCGCCTTCGACGTGACACGCGCCTTCGGCGAGCGCTGCGGCGGCGCTGAGGTGTACGAAACCGCCGCCGCGCCGATGGTGGCCGGCGCGCTCGCCGGGCGCGTCGGGGCGCTGTTCATGTACGGGCAGACGGGTTCCGGGAAGACGCACACCATGGAGCACCTCGAGAAAACAGCCATGGAGGCGCTGTTCCGAGGCGTCCCGGGTCTAGGGTCGAACCCCCGGCTCGAGGGCGCCGCGCGGATCCGCGTGGCATACTTCGAGATTGCGGGCAAGAAGTGCACGGACCTGCTCTCCCCCGCGCGCGCCGACATCGCGCTGAAAGAGGTGGGCGGAGGCGCGGCGGGCGGAGGCGCCGGGACCCTGAACCACGCGGACCCGTCTGTGTACCACAAGCTGGACGTGCAGCTCATTGGCGCGTGCGAGCCCACGGTGTGTTCCGTCGCCGAGCTCGAGACCATCGTCGCCGCCGGGAAGGCGCGGCGCGCCACCTCGGCGACGCACTGCAACGCCGCGTCGTCGCGGTCGCACGCCGTGCTCCGCCTGACGTGCTGCCTGGCGTCGGGCGCGACCGGGCGCCTGACGCTCGTGGACTGCGCCGGGAGCGAGCGCAAGGAGGACAACGTGCACCACTCCGCGGAGCAGAGGAGGGAGACGGCGGAGATTAACGCGTCTCTGTACGCGCTCAAGGAGTGCGTGCGCATGCGCAAGATGCAGCACCAGCGGCCGGAGGGCGGCGGGCACGTGCACGTGCCCTACCGCAGCAGCCACCTGACGCGCGTGCTGATGGAGTGCTTCGTGCGCCCGGACGCGCAGCTCGCGGTGATCGGTACCGTCTCGCCCGCGTCCGTGGACACCGAGCACAGCGTCTCGACGCTCAAGACGGTGGGCCTGATCGGCGGGCGCGAGGATGGCGACGGCGTCATCGAGGAGAGGGAGGATGTCCCCAAGAACTTGAAAATCGGCGAGGACGGCGCGGTCACCGAGACCGTCGTCGAGCGCGTGGTGGCGCCCGTGCGCTGGTCTAACGCGCATATCAGGGCGTTCATGGAGCGGGCGGGGAACGAGAAGTTCGCCGGGCGGGTCACCGTTCCCCTCAGCCTCGTCGGCAGGGACATCGTGCGCATGAGCCCGCTTGCGCTGCAGAAAATTTGCGGCGGGGACAAAAAGCTTGCTGAGGCGCTGCACAACAAAATCAGGGACGAAATCCAGAGGTGCAGCAGCAAGACCAGGTGATGGGATTTGGAGCGAGGGAAGGGATGGGAGTGGAACGCGGGGCGCGCGTGCGCGCCGCGAGGCAACGGGTAGTCGCGACGGGTAGTCGCACGTGCTCTTTCGATCTGAAACCGCGATCGAAACTTTTCGGCCGTTTCGGTTTTGCCGAATCCTCCCACATTGTCCCAGCGAGCGGAACTCTCGAGCGTTTCTTTCGGCCGAGAGGGGAACGTGCGAAAACAACAATGGCACTTCACGCGGCGCTCGCCACGCGCAGCCTCTCACGTGACGAGTCATCCCTACGCGTGCTGGACACCGCGACGCGTATTCGAGTCCATCTCGAAGGTACCCGTGGTGGGCGGAAGTGGCAGGTGTAGGGCGCCATGCCGGGTCACGACTCCCACGGCTCAGCCAAGCGGCGTCGTACTTTGGAGGCGCTCGCGATGAAGAACCGCTCGGGACGCGCCCCTTTCGGCGCGGTGGACGAGAACACCCTCGCCGGTCGCGCGCCCCAGCGTTCTTCCCGCCTGGGGAAAAAGTCTGAGCGCGCGCGCTCCCCCGCGGACGCGCGCGCGAGCGACGCGTTCGAGCCCGCGCCGCCGTCGCTCATGGACGCCGAGATGGACGCGTGGGACGGCGGGGAGGCGGACGACGCGCCGTTCGGCGTTTCCGAGTCCTTCCACGAGTGGCTCACGCGCGTGGGCCTGCGCGGCCCTTTGGACCCCGACCGCGGCGGCACGCTCGTTTCCGCCAGACAGCGGGAGGAGCTCCAGCGCGTCTGGGGCGACGCCGCGGAGACGGAGACGCTGCGGCGCCTGGTGGAGAACTTCAAGGATGGCGAGCTGGAGATGGCGCGCCGCGAGCAGGCGGCGAATGAGCGGATGGCGGCAGAGTTTGAGGCGGCGACGGAGACGGCGTGGCGCGACCGCCTCGAGGCAGCCTCCGACGCCGAGCTGCGGGCGAAGGAAGAGCTCGTCACTCGAGCGAACGCCGTCGACGCCGCGGAAGCGGAAGTGCGCGAAGAGCGCCGCGCCGCGCGCGACGCCGAAACCAAGTCCGATGCGTTGCGGACGCGACTCGACGCGGCGACGCGCGAGGCGGCGCGCGAGGCGGCGCGCGCCGCCGGCGTCGAGGAGGAGCTCCGCGAGGCGCGCGCCGAGGTGAGCGCCGCCGGGCGCGCGCTGAGCCAGGCCACGCGCGAGCGCGTCTCCACGGAAGAGAGTCTGCGCGCGGAGCTCGCCTCGCAAGCCGAGGGCTTCGCCGCCGAGCGGGACGCGTACCACGCGACGCGCGACGCCGCCGCCGAGCGCGAGCGCGCCAGGCACGCCGAGGCGCTCGAGCGCGCGCGCGCCGAGGCTCGCGACCTGCGCGCCGCCGCCGCGGGCGCGGCGGAGCGGCTGCGCGCGACGGCGCGCGACGGTGCGGACGGCAAGGCTGCGCTCGAGCGGGCTCTGGCGCTCCGCGAGGCGGAGGCGGAGCAGGGCCGCAGGACCGCCGGCGAGGCGGCGACGCGTTTGCGCGCGGCGGAGGCGAACGCGGCGCGCCTCGAGGCGCGGACGGGGGAAATTCGCGCGGCGGCTGAGAGCAAGATTTCGGCGCTGGAGCGCGCGCTGGCGAGCGCGAAGGCGTCAGCGAGCGCGGCGGAGACCGCGGAGGCGGTCGCGGAGGAGGCCGCCGCCAAGATGAAGCGCGCCGCCGCAGAGGCGGTGGCCAACGCCGAGGCGAAGGCGCGCGAGGCGGCGCGCGCGGCGGAGGCGGCGGTGCGCCGCGCCGAGGGCGAAGCCGCGGCGGCGGTGGCGTCGGCGCGGCGCGCCGCGCGCGACGCGGAGAGGGGCGCCGTCCAGTCCCTCCCCGCGAACGACGCGCTCAGGTCCGCGCTCGCGCGCGTCACGCACGCGCACACCGAGGCGGTGGCGCGCGCCGAGGCGGCGGAGAAGCGCGGGGACGAGCTCCGCGAAGAACTCGCCGCCGCGAAGCGCGGCGCTCGGCGGATGGAGGCGAAGGAAGCCGAGCTGCGACGCGTCGAGGCAGAAGTGGCGGAGGCTGAGGAACGCTTACGGTCGCTTCGGCGCGACGCGGAGGAGGCCTCCGCAGCGGCGTCGAGCCCCAACAAAGTCGCCCGAAAAACCCCGAGCGCCGACGCGGTGGACCCGTTACAGACGCGCTACGCGTCAATCACGCCGCGCGCGCGCGCGCGCGCGTCGCTTCGTTTGTCGCGCGGCGCCGCGAAAGCGCAGAGTCCAACGGAGGACGCGCGGAGCCCCGGGACGGAGCTCCGCCGCCGCGCGATCGCGATGGGCATGCGCGCGTCGCCGTTCGCGTCCAAGCGCAAACGATGAGAAAGATGTACGACGCGCGATCGCGATCGCTAGCTATCATCGTCATCCCACGGGTGCACCCTAACTAATACTCGCCGCGCGCTCCCGCGTTTCACCCGTAGTAATCCGACGGCGGTCTCGGGCCGAACAGGAACGCCAGGATGGCGAACGATGTCAGAAACACGAACCCGAAGAGGAAACTGTCGGGGTTGGTCGTCGCGTCCAGCCCTTTGTCGATGGACTCCCCCATTCCGTACTTACCTCCCGAGATGTCCACCCCACGGTACTGCTTCTGACGCTCGGGAGCGTCGTCCTTCTTCTCGGGACCGGGCGCGTCGTCGCCCTCGGTCGCGCGGGTCTGCACCGTCGAAGGTTTCGGGACGACCGATCGGCCAGCGCGAACCGAACTCGGCGCGAAACGCGTCCTCGCCGACACGCGGGGGCGGGCGAACGCGCGCGTGGACAACGTCGCGGTAGCCATCTCACGCGCCGTGGAAGGCTACGATCGCACGAGCTCGTATACCTAGCTCCCGACACGAGGTCCTGCAGTGGTGGGTGCCTTCGGTGCCGATAAGTGTAGCAGGAGTCACCACCGATCTGAGAGTTGGTGCCGTCCTCGAAACTTCGCAGACGACGAGGCCGCGGCCCTCGTCTCGGTTTCTCTTCGACGAAACTTCCCGAAACCGGAATTCGGGGGCCCTGGAGACTCAGCGCTCCCCGCGCGCGGGTGCCGTGGCGCGGGCGACCTTCCCGCGCGCGTTTCCCGATGAGCGATAAGCACCATCGCCGGCCCCCGACGGGGTGGCAGCCCGGCGGTGCCCCCCTGGTCGGGCGCCCGATGCCTCGAAGCGCCGAGGCGAGCCAAAAGTTGTGGAAGAGCTTGCAGGATGTCACCTCGAAGGTGGCCCCCCAGGTGTCTAGCTCGTTGAAGGAGATCGGCTCGAGCACCAAGGAGGTGTGGCTCGACCCGTTGAGGGAGATCACCAGAGATATCGCCGGTGACGTTCGTGAGGCGTTTCGCCCCGGGGGGGCCTCCGACGCGCACGCGGCGCTGCGCGCGACGGCTGCGGATGCGCGCGGAGCGACGCCCCGAAACGTCGCCGCGTCGGCGCGCGTCCCAGACGCGTCCGACTCTTCGGAGGACGCGGTGGGCGCTTCCGGCGGGTTCCGCGGCGGCATCGGGTGGGAACCGACGCCTCCCGAGCCTCCGTCCACGGGCGAGCGCCTGGAGTCCATATTCGCCGCGCTGGAGGCGGGGACAGACGATACCGACCTCGAGGCGGCGGAGCGCGGCGCGTCGCCGTCTCGACGCCGAGGCTTTCCCGGCGAGATCGAGGAAGAGACGGTTCCGCCCGGGGACGGGGACGAGGGCGGCGGCGCCGACGCGTCCGCGCTTCTGCGCGACGAGACTGCGGACGCGTTCTCGAGGCTCGGGGTGTTACGAAAAGCGAACGACGACGACGGCGCGATCGGCGCGCTGATGCGGCGCGCGACGGCGAGCCCGGGCGCGGCGGTGGCGTTGGCGGCGGTGGCGGCGACGCTCGTGGTTTTGCTCGTCGCCAGGGACCACTCCGCGCGCTTGGTCGACGCGGGGGGCGTGGGGGGCGAGCCCGGCGTTTCGGAAACGGCGGCGGAGACGCCGCCGCCACCGCTGCCGCCGTGAGAGCGTTTTTCGCGCGCGTGGCGGAACGTGGGTAGACGTGGATACACGTGTAGACAACGGCGAAAGAGACGACGGGCTCGTCGTTCGACTCGGTTCAATAGGATCGCGCGAAGGTTTTTCGCATGTTTCGCATGTTTCGCGTCGTATAGCGCGAAAACGGGATCCGCGCCGAAACCCCCTCTCGCTTCGCGTCTGACCCCGCTTCCCTCGCGTTTCACGTCGGCTCGTTCGCCCCCGCCCCCCCCGCGGAACCGCTCGCCTCCCCGCTCTGCATGAACGACCGCAGGTCCTGCGTGGGAACCGGCGGGTCCGCGGCGGGGGTTTCCGAACCCGGCGCCCGCCCGGACACTCGCCGCAGCTCGCCTTGCCTGCGCGGTTCGGGCGCGCTCGTCGGCGGACTCCCGAAAGTCCCGCCGCCGCCGCCGTACGCGTCCCCCCCCGCCGGCACCCGCCCGTACACGGCCGCGTTCCGCGCGCCGATGGCCGCCGCCGCCGCGGCGTACGCGGCGCTCTCCTCCGCGGGCTCGAAGGCGCCGCCGCCGCGCGCCGCCGCGCCGCGGCAGCCGCGGCAGACGCGCTGCGGCGCCGCCCCGAACCCCAGTGCCGTCGCCAGGGGGATCTTCTCGCCGGCGCACTTCTTGCAGAAGACGAACCCGCAGTGGCGGCAGTGGTGCCTTCGGTTGAACAGCGTGAACGGCGTGCGGCACCCGAAGCACGCCGGGAACGCGGCGTCGTCCGCCCACGGCGCGCGGAACAGCCGCGCCGGCGGCGGCGGCGCGCGCGCGCGCGGCAGCGCGGACTCCGGCCCGGCGAAGGGCGCGCCGGCGGGCCGCGCGGCGGAGTACATGGACGCCGTGGGGGTCACGGTGATGGGCAAATCCAGCGTGAGGTTCCTGTTGGGCGCGGGGAGCTCGAACCGCACCCGCAAACCGTACCCGCACCGCACGAGCGCGCCCGCGGTGGTCGCCGGCCACCCGGGCGCCGCCGGGAAGACGTGGAACCGCTCGCCGAAGTGCCCCGCGGCGAACCCGCGATGGAACGTCGGCGCGAGCTCGAAGGATCTCGCCAGCGTCTCCGCCCCGGCGCGCATGCTCAGAGCGCAGGTCGCGCCTACGGTGGTGGTGCCGCACGCCACGGACCCGGTGTTGTTCACCTCCGTTTTCACGATCGCCGCGTCCGACCCGGGCGCCAGGGACGCGCGATTGAGCGACGCGGCGGCGCGGAACTCTCCGCCGCCCAGAAACGCGCGCGACGCCGTCATGCGGGGCGACGACGACGCGGAGGCGTAGTTCGGGGACGGGGCGGGACGGCCCTCGTCCCCCGCGTGGGTCACGAGGAAGTGCCGCTTCGCCGTGCCGATGACCGCCTCGCCGGGCGCGAGCGACGGCGCGTCCGCAGCCGGGTGCGGGTCTGCCGCCTCCTCCGCCGCCGTCGGGAGCTCGTGTTTCGCGGCGTCGCCCACCGCCGCAACCGACACCGTGTACACAATCTCCGCCAGGTAGCCCTTGCCGACGCTCCAGTTGCCGCCCGCGACGTAGAACGAGCTGGGCGCGGCGCGCGGGATCTCCGCGGAGAAGGGCGCGGCGAAGCCCGCGCCCACCGGCAGCGCCACCGGCTGGGACGCGAGCGCGCGTCGCTCGGCGAACACCGCCTCGACGCGGGTCACGTCCTCGACGACGGTGAGCGCGCGGCTCGGGGAGACGTGTCCGTTGCGCAGGCGCCACTCGCGCTCCTTGACCAGGTCGCGCACCTCGGGCCGAGGGAACTTCGCGAGGTACTCGTGGTGCTCCTTGTGCGATGCGCCCTGCAGGTGGTGGAACGGCGCCAGCTCGCACTCGGGAACGCTCGTCGTCTTTTGAAGCGTCACGCGCTCGCGGCCTTGCACGGTCAACTCGACGCGCTGCGGGCGTCGCGTTCGGGGGTTCGTTCGTCAGCGCGTCGGTGGACGCGTCGATCGGCGCGGACGACGCGGTCGCGCGGTCGTTCGCGAGTCGTGAGGCGGAAACGTCAGTCGCGGTCGCGCGGGTGTGGTCCGTCGCGCGCGGGCGCGGGAAGGAACGAAGGCGAGACGGGCGTCACGGCGGAAGACGCGTCGCGCGAACGGGACGCGCCGGCCGGACGCGCGGGACACGCGCGGTGGGGGCGGGGGCGTGGGGCAGGGCGGGGGCCAGACGTACCTTCGCATGCATGGGGACGGAACAGTTTACGACCACGGTCCCTGAAATGACGTCTCCCGACCTGTACTCGCTCGCGTCCGTGGTCACCGTCACCTCGCACACGGGTCTTTTCGGCTCTGCCGGCGTTCGGATCTCGGCGTGATGCTGGTCCTCCACGTGTTCCACGACCGCGGGAGCGTCCGCGTCGTGCTCTGCGGCAGGCGGCGCGACGTGCATCGGCGCGGAGGCGCTCCCCGTCGCCGGCGAAGCCTCCGGAACGCGGTCGACCGTCTCCATCGTCGCGCGCGACACAATGCGATTGTGTTCCTTTTCGTGGTCCGAGCGCCACAGCAACGCCCGGCGTGCCGACGCCGAAACGTGTTAAACGATGTTCTGTCTCTTTTCGTCAACTTCGCGACCTACGTAGTACTACGCGACCTACGCGGCGTCGTCTCTTCGCGGCGCGCGCGCCTCGCGCCCGCAGGGACCCGTCCCCGGCGTCTCCGCCCCTCACCCCACGAGCGCGGACGCGTCGCCCCCCCCGGCCGCGGGCTCGGCATCCATCTTCTCAGCCCCCTCGGAGCCCCCGTCCGGGTCCGTCCGCGCGCGCTTGCTGTCGGCGTCGTCCTCGGTGGCGGCGGCGACGACTTTCCCGCCGCCGCCGCCCGCCGGCTTCTCCGCCCCGCCGCGCTTGTCCTTCCTGCCCGGCAGCGCGCGCGCAGTGCGCTCCGCCACCTCGAACTTGGTGTGCCGGCGCACGTACGCCTCGTCCGAGGTGTCCTCGGAGGACGCGTCGTCCTCGCGCGCGGGCGCCGCGGCGTTCGCAAACTCGGGCGCCGGCCGCACGCCGGGCGTGCAGATGTCCACGTGCTGCGCGCGCTCCACGAACTTGGCGCCCGTGGGCGCCGCGCCCACCACGTTGTTGATGTCGAAGTCGTCCCGGCGCGAGGGCTGCCTCTTGAGCTGCGGGAGCCCGTCGCCGTACAGCGGCCCGCTGCCCCACTGGCCAGCCAGCCGCCCGCCCAGCCCGGTGGGCCCCGCGGCGCGCGCGGCGGTGGCGGCGACGGCGCCCCCGGCCGCCATCGCCGGCGCCGGCTGGCCCAGGCGCGCGTGCAGCGCCGTCACGCGCTGCTGCAGCACCTCGATCTGCTCGTACAGCGCGGCGGTGGATAAGTCGCTGTCGCTGCCGTCGTCGTCAGGCCCGCGCGTCAAGGCCTCCAAGGCCTCGGCGTCTCGCTTCTCCTTCGCCTCCCGCTCTCGCGTCGCGCGCGCCGCGGCGGCGTCGGCGCGCGCG
>MDSV01221618.1_pt1 | contig 35537 bp, 44 predicted proteins | sample 810851 | NCBI WGS metagenome assembly MDSV01 (sample SAMN05326640, study PRJNA326480) | marine metagenome | isolation source: seawater | place: Atlantic Ocean: North East | collected 2012 | reverse complement strand
TAGTTGAGAGACATGAGCTTGCAGATACTGATAAGTATATTATTCAAAGAATGAATAAATCTAGTGGTGTGTATTTTATTGAAATTGAAATAAATCAAAAATACTTAAGCACTATTAAGCTTGTAGTTGAATAGAATTCCAGATTCTAAAACTCTTTAATAAGGCGCTATTTTCAGCGCCTTTTTTTATTAATTATGCTATCGGTCTTGAGATCATAATTTTAGATGAATTTTATTAGAATAAATATATAGTAAAAAAAATAGCGCCTTTTTTTTATTTTGTAGAATAAATTACTAAATTTGCCGCCCATTTAAGTGAAGATATAATATGCCAACAATACAACAATTAGTAAGAAAGGGTAGAAGTGCTATTACGAAAAAGAGTAAGTCACTAGCTCTCAAGAGCTGCCCTCAGAGGAGAGGAGTTTGTACTAGAGTTTACACAACTACTCCTAAAAAGCCTAACTCAGCATTAAGAAAAGTTGCTAGGGTAAGATTAACAAATGGCAATGAAGTAAATGCTTATATTGGAGGCGAAGGTCATAATCTTCAAGAATATTCAGTAGTATTAGTTAGAGGGGGTAGGGTAAAAGATTTGCCAGGTGTAAGGTATCATATTGTAAGAGGAGCATTAGATACTTCTGGAGTTAATGACAGGACCCAAAGAAGATCAAAGTATGGAGCTAAGAGGCCTAAGAAGAAATAATATATAATAAAGGAATGAGAAAGACAAGTGCCAAGAAGAAAATTTTATTGCCAGATCCAAGATTTGGAAATACTACTGTTACAAGGTTTGTAAATAATTTAATGTTTGATGGTAAAAAAACAACAGCTTTCAGATTGTTTTATACTGCACTAGATAATATTTCTGAAAAGGTTCAAGATGAGGAGGCCTTAGTTGTTTTTGAAAAAGCATTAGAGAATGTAATGCCTCACGTTGAAGTAAGATCAAAAAGAATTGGGGGTGCTACTTTTCAGATTCCTCATCCGGTAAGAGAAGACAGAAGAATATCTTTAGGGATGAAATGGATGATTGCAGCTGCACGAAAAAGAAATGAGAAGACAATGGATGTAAGATTGTCAGCTGAACTTATGGCTGCTTATAAAGAAGAAGGTACGGCTTATAAGAAAAAACAAGATACTCATAGAATGGCTGAAGCAAATAAGGCTTTTTCTCATTTTAGATTTTAAATAATATATAATGGCGAGAGACTTAAAATTCACAAGAAATATTGGTATTGCAGCTCATATTGATGCTGGTAAAACAACTACTACTGAGAGAATTCTTTATTATGGAGGTGTTTCACACAAGATAGGAGAGGTCCATGATGGTGCTGCTACAATGGATTGGATGGAGCAAGAGCAAGAAAGAGGTATTACTATTACTTCAGCAGCAACTACTCTTAATTGGCCTTATAGGGGGCAGGACTTTCATGTTAATATTATTGACACTCCTGGACATGTTGATTTTACTGTAGAAGTAAATAGATCACTTAGGGTTCTGGATGGATTGGTTTTCTTATTTTCTGCTGTAGATGGAGTTGAACCACAGTCAGAAACAAATTGGAGGTTAGCAAATAATTATAATGTTCCAAGAATTGGCTTTGTAAATAAGATGGATCGTCAAGGCGCTAATTTTCTTGCAGTTTGTAGAGATGTAAAAGATATGCTAGGTTCACACGCATTGCCTTTACAGATTCCAATTGGTGCAGAAGATGCATTTAAAGGTGTAGTTGATCTAATTAATTTTAAAGGTATTGTATGGAATGAGGAAGACCAGGGAATGACTTTTGAAGAGATTGAGATTCCTGATGACATTATAGAAGAAGCAAGAAAGTATAGAGGGGAATTGTTAGAGGCTGTTGCTGAGTTTGATGATTCTTTGATGGAAAAATATTTTGAAGATGAAAACTCTTTAACTGAGAGAGAGATTCTTGATGCCTTAAGGGAGGCTACTATATCAGGCAAGGTTGTGCCAATGATGTGTGGTTCGGCATTCAAAAATAAGGGAGTACAATCTATGTTAGATATGGTTATGGAGATTCTGCCTTCACCTCTTGATGTGGAGGCAATTGTTGGTACAAATCCAGATACTGACTCAGAAGAGAGTAGAAAGCCTGCTTTTGATGCGCCATTTTCTGCATTAGCATTTAAAATTGCAACTGATCCGTATGTTGGCAGACTTTGTTTTACTAGGGCTTATTCTGGTGTCTTAGAACAAGGAACTTTTGTACATAACTCAAGGACTGGAAATAAAGAGAGAATATCTCGTATCTATCAGATGCATTCTAATAAGCAGAATCAAATTGATAAATTAGGAGCTGGGGATATAGCTGCATTGGTAGGATTTAAAGATATTAGGACTGGAGATACTTTGTGTGATTTAAAGCATCCAATTGTATTAGAATCTATGGACTTCCCAGATCCTGTGATTGGTATTGCTATAGAGCCTAAGACGCAGAAGGATTTAGACAAGTTAGGTGTTGCACTTGGTAAGCTTGCTGAGGAGGATCCTACATTCACTGTTAAGACTGATGAAGATTCAGGACAAACAATTATTTCTGGTATGGGAGAGTTGCATCTTGATATTATTATTGATAGATTGAAAAGAGAGTTTGGTGTTGAGTGTAATCAAGGTGCTCCTCAGGTTGCATATAAAGAGTCAATAACATCATCTGTTGAACATAAAGAAGTATATAAGAAACAATCTGGTGGTAGAGGTAAGTTTGCTGATATAAGATTTGAATTGTCCCCTGTTGATGCTGATTTTGAAGGCGATGGGTTGCAATTTGTAAATCAGATTAAAGGAGGGAATATCCCTAAGGAGTTTATTCCTTCAGTAGAAAAAGGATTTGGGATGGCAATGGTAAATGGCGTGTTAGCTGGCTATCCTTTAAATTCTTTGAAAGTAAGATTGTATGATGGTTCATATCATGATGTGGATTCTGATGCACTATCATTTGAGATTTGTGCACAGATTGCATTCAAGGCTGCTGCTGTACAAGCTACACCTAAGATTTTAGAGCCAATTATGAAGTTAACAGTTATTACTCCTGAAGAAAATATGGGAGATGTAATTGGAGATTTAAACAGAAGAAGAGGTCAGGTAGAAGGCATGGATGATAAGGGAGGTGCTAAGGTAGTGAATGCCAAAGTGCCATTATCAGAGATGTTTGGATACATTACAGATTTAAGAACTATAACTTCTGGTAGAGCAACTTCGACAATGGAATTTTTTGATTTTGTAGAAGCTCCAAGAAATATATCTGATGAGGTAATTAAAAAAGTTAAAGGGGAATAATTAATATAGCTAAAATGGCACAGAAAGTTAGAATAAAATTAAAATCTTTTGATCATACTTTAGTAGATCAATCGGCAGAGAAGATAGTTAAAACTGTTAAAAATTCAGGTGCAATTATTAGTGGTCCGATTCCATTACCTACTCATAAAAGAATATACACGGTGTTAAGATCTCCTCATGTTAATAAAAAAGCAAGAGAGCAGTTTCAATTGACAAATCATAAGAGATTAATGGATATTTATAGTTCTTCATCTAAAACTATTGATGCTTTAATGAAATTAGAGTTGCCAAGTGGAGTTCATGTTGAAATTAAAGTAATTTAAAATAAGTATAAGATGCCAGGTTTAATAGGTAAAAAAATAGGAATGACAACTATCTTCTCAGAAGAGGGTAAGAATATTCCATGCACAATATTAGAGGTTGGACCTTGTAAGGTTACTCAGATAAAGACAGTTGAGGTTGATGGTTATAATGCTATACAATTAGGTTTTTCTGATCAAAAAGAGAGCAGAATAGGCAAGGCTGCTTTAGGTCATTTTAAAAAGGCTAATTCTTCCCCATTAAGGAAGCTTGTTGAGTTTCCTGCTGATTTTGATGAAATTGCTTTAGGAGACACTATTAATGTTGAATTATTCCAAGAGGGTGATTATGTAAGTGTTTCTGGAAAATCGAAAGGTAAAGGTTTTCAGGGTGTTGTAAAGCGTCATAACTTTAGGGGTGTGGGTGATGCAACTCATGGCCAGCATAATAGATTAAGAGCTCCTGGATCAATTGGAGCAGCCTCTTATCCTGCTAGAGTATTTAAAGGAATGAGAATGGCTGGACAAATGGGTAATGCAAGAGTTAGTGTTGATAATTTACAGGTTTTAAAGGTTTTAGTAGATAAAAATATGATAGTAGTAAAGGGAGCTGTTCCTGGAGCAAAAGATTCATACATAACAATAGAGAAATAATGAAACTAGCAGTACATAATATTACAGGTAAAGAAACTTCTAAGAAGATTGATTTGAGTAAGGAAATTTTTGGTTTTGAGCCAAATGATCATGCTATTTATTTAGATGTAAAACAATACTTAGCAGCACAAAGGACAGGCACTCACAAGACGAAAGGAAGATCAGAGGTTAAGGGGAGTAGAAGAAAGTTAAGAAAGCAGAAAGGTAGTGGCGCAGCTAGAGTAGGAGATATTAAGAATCCTTTGTTCCGAGGTGGTGGTAGAGTTTTTGGGCCTCAACCAAGAAGTTACAATTTTAAGGTAAATAAAAAAGTAAAGAGATTAGCAAGAAAATCTGCACTCTCTCATAAGGCAAAAGACAAGAACATTATTGTCTTAGAAGATTTTACTTTTGAAAAACCAAATACAAAATCATATAGTAATTTCTTGTCAAATTTTGATTTACTTGATAATAAGACGGTGTTAGTACTTTCTGAATCAAATAAAAATATACTTTTGTCATCCCGTAATTTGAAGAAGAGTAGAGTGGTATTAGCTTCAGAGTTAAATACTTATGATGTTATGAATGCTAATAAATTGATGATTATGGAGTCGTCAATCAACGAAATTGAGAAGAATTTTTAAGATTTAAGTAATGAGCATTATAAAGAGACCTATAATTACAGAAAAAATGACAAATCAAAGCGAGAAGTATAATCGCTATGCTTTTGTTGTTGATAGAAAAGTAAATAAGATTGAAATTAAGAAAGCTGTTGCAGAGATGTATGATGTGACTGTTGATTCAGTTAGAACCATGATATGTATAGGAAAGAAAAGGATTAGAGGAACCAAATCAGGGATGATCGTTGGTAAGACATCAACTTATAAAAAAGCGATTGTAACTTTAGTTGAAGGAGATTCTATAGATTTTTATAGTAATATTTAATTTAAAAGAAAATGGAATTAAAGAAGTTTAGACCGATAACCCCAGGGCAGAGACATAAGGTAGCAGTTACTTTTGATGAGATTACTACATCAAAACCAGAAAAAAGCTTGTTAGTAAAGAAGAAGAGATCAGGGGGTAGAAATGATACCGGTAAGATGACTATTGAGAATATTGGTGGTGGTCATAAACAGAGATATAGGATTATTGATTTTAAGAGAAATAAATTTGGTATTCCTGCTAAAGTGGCTACTATTGAATATGATCCAAATAGAACTGCAAATATCGCTTTATTACATTATGTCGATGGTGAAAAAAGATATATCATTGCTCCTACTGGATTAGAGGTAGGTATGGAAGTAATTTCATCTAAAGATGCTCCAATTAAGGTTGGTAATACTTTGCCTTTATCTAATCTGCCTTTAGGTACAATGGTTCATAATATTGAATTAAGGCCAGCTCAGGGAGCTATTATGGTAAGAAGTGCTGGATCATCTGCTCAGTTGATGGCAAAAGATGATAAGTATGCTGTTATTAAGTTAGCTTCGGGTGAAATTAGAAAAATATTGATGACTTGTTTAGCAACAATAGGAACGGTTTCTAATCCTCAGCATCAATTAGAAGTTCATGGCAAGGCAGGAAGAAGAAGATGGCTTGGAAGAAGACCAAATGTAAGAGCAACCGTTAAGAATCCTGTAGATCATCCAATGGGAGGTGGTGAAGCAAAATCATCTGGAGGGCATCCAAGGAATAAGAATGGTGTCCCTGCTAAAGGTTTTAAAACAAGAGATAGAAAGAAGGCTTCTAGTAAGTATATAATTGAAAGAAGAAAAAAGAGATAAACTATGGCTAGATCATTAAAAAAAGGACCTTTTATTCATTATAAATTGCAAAAAAAAGTTGATGCAATGAATGAGTCAGGCAAAAAATCAGTAATTAAGACTTGGTCAAGAGCGTCAATGATATCTCCTGATTTTGTTGGAAAGACTTTTGCAGTACATAATGGGAAACAATTTATTCCTGTATTTGTAACTGATAATATGGTAGGGCATAAATTGGGAGAGTTTTCTCCAACTAGAAATTTCAGAGGTCATGGGAATAATAGAAAAAAATAAGTAAATGGGCGCTAGAAAAAGAATAAAAGCAGATGCAATAAAGGAGGCTAGAAAAAAGGTCGCTTTTGCAAAATTGAATAATTGTCCTACTTCACCAAGAAAGATGAGGTTAATTGCTGATTTAATTAGAGGAATGGATGCAGATAGAGCATTATCCGAGTTAAAATTAAATCCTAAAGAAGCTTCTATGAGGATGGAGAAACTTTTGTTATCAGCCTTAGCAAATTGGGAAGCTAAAAATGAAGGAAAAAGGATGGATGACAATGATCTGTATGTTTCAGAAGTAAAAGTAGATAGTGGTAGAATGCTGAAGAGAGTGCAGCCTGCACCACAAGGTAGAGCGCATAGAATTAGAAAAAGGTCAAACCATGTTACTTTAGTGGTTGATAGTAGAATAATAAAAACTGAAGCCAAATAATAATATGGGACAAAAAGCAAACCCGATAGGGATGAGACTAGGCATTATCAGAGGTTGGGAATCTAATTGGTATGGTGGTGATGATTTTGGAGATAAGTTAACTGAAGATGTTAAGATTAGAAAGTACCTAATGGCTCGACTTTCAAAGGCAAGCGTTGCAAGAATTGCTATTGAAAGAACATTAAAATTAGTTACTATTACTATTCATACTGCTCGTCCTGGCATTATTATTGGTAAAGGAGGGCAAGAAGTAGAGACTCTAAAGCAAGAAATTAAAAAGATTACTGCTAAAGATATTCAGATTAATATTTTTGAAGTAAAAAGACCAGAACTTGAAGCTACTTTAGTTGCTAATAGTATTGCAAGACAGGTTGAGGGTAGAGTCTCTTATAAGAGAGCTACTAAAATGGCTATAGCATCTACGATTAGAATGGGAGCTGAGGGGATTAAGGTGCAAATTTCTGGACGGTTAAATGGGGCAGAGATGGCAAGATCTGAAATGATGAAGGAAGGCAGAACCCCATTACATACTTTTAGGGCTGATATTGATTATGCTTTAGCCGAAGCTTTAACTCAGTATGGTTTAATTGGCATAAAGGTTTGGATATGTAGAGGAGAAGTTTATGGGAAACGTGATTTAATGTTACACTTTAAATCTCCTAAAAAGAAAGATGGAGGAAGGAAAGATGGAAATAGAAGAAGAAAGTAATTAGAACTTCAGAAAATAATTAAGAAATGTTACAACCAAAGAAAACAAAATTCAGAAAGATGCAGAAGGGCAAGATGAAGGGAGATGCTCAAAGAGGTCACCGGTTGGCTTTTGGATCTTATGGAATTAAGTCACTTGAAGAAACTTGGATGACTGCTCGTCAAATTGAGGCAGCACGTATTGCAGTTACTCGTTATATGAAGAGACAGGGACAAGTTTGGATTAGAGTATTTCCTGATAAACCGATTACTAAAAAACCAGCTGAGGTAAGAATGGGTAAAGGTAAAGGAGGAGTTGAGGGTTGGGTAGCATGTGTCAGTCCCGGAAGGATTATTTTTGAATGTGATGGTATTGATATGACAACTGCAAAAGAAGCACTAAGGTTGGCAGCACAGAAATTACCAATTAAAACCAAATTTGTAATTAGAAGAGACCTGCAAAAAAATTAAAAAGATGAAAGCACAAGTATTAACAGATATGCCTTTAAATGAACTTCATGATCTTCTGGTTAGTGAAAGAGAAAAATTAGTTAAAATGAAAATGAGTCATGCAGTATCTCCATTGGAAAACCCTATGCAGATTAAGTTTTCCCGAAAGATTGTTGCTAGAATTATGACAGAACTTTCAAGAAGAGATAGATCAAAATAATAAGAGATGGATAGAAATTTTAGAAAAGAAAGAATTGGGGTTGTTGCTAGTAACAAGATGGATAAGTCCATTGTTGTAGCGATTGAAAGAAAGGTGAAGCATACTTTATATGGCAAGTTCGTAAAGAAAACATCAAGATTTGTTGCTCATGATGAAGAGAATACTTGTAATGAGGGTGATACCGTAAGAATTATGGAGACAAGACCATTAAGTAAAAATAAGAATTGGAGATTAGTAGAAATTATCGAAAGAGCTAAATAAGATGATACAACAAGAATCAAGATTAAAGGTTGCTGATAATAGCGGAGCTAAGGAGATCCTATGTATTAGGGTTTTAGGAGGAACTAAAACTCGTTATGCAAGTATAGGGGATATGATTGTAGGTACAGTAAAGAATGCTTTACCTTCAGGAACCATCAAGAAATCACAGGTTGTGAAGGCTGTTGTTATACGAACAAAGAAAGAAGTAAGAAGACCTGATGGATCTTATATTCGTTTTGGAGATAATGCATGTGTAATTATTGACGAAAACGGACAAATGAAAGGAACGCGTGTATTTGGACCAGTTGCTAGAGAATTACGTGATCGTAATTTTATGAAGATTGTTTCATTAGCACCAGAGGTGTTATAAATATAATGAAGATGGCAAAAATTAAGATAATAAAAAATGATACGGTTGTAGTAAATACCGGAAACTCAAAAGGAGTTAAGGGGAAAGTAATTAAAGTATTTCCGAAAGAAAATAAAGCTATGGTAGAGGGGGTGAATTTGATTTCAAAGCATACTAAACCAAATGCTGCGAACCCTCAAGGTGGTATTATTAAGCAAGAGGCTAAGATTGACATCTCTAATCTTATGTTGGTTGATCCTAAATCAGGAAATCCAACAAAAGTAGGAAGAAGAAGAGATGAGAAGACAGGTAAATTAGTAAGAGTATCAAAGACAACAGGAGAAGTAATTAGATAATGGAATATATACCAAGATTAAAGCAAAAGTACCAAAATGAGGTTGTAAACAGTCTTAAAGGGAACTATAAGTCGGTAATGCAAGTACCAAGGTTAGTTAAGATTTGTCTTAACCAGGGTATTGGTAAAGCAGCATCTGACAAAAAACAAATAGAAGCTGCGCAGCAAGAAATGACTCTTATTTCAGGCCAAAAAGCTATACTTACAAAATCTACTAAAGATATATCTAACTTTAAGCTAAGAAAGGGGATGCCTGTTGGTGTGATGGTAACTTTAAGGGGTGATCGAATGTATGAGTTTTTAGATAGATTTATTACATCAACTATGCCAAGAATTCGTGATTTTAATGGCATTTCTGATAAAGGTTTTGATGGAAGAGGTAATTATACTATGGGTATTAAGGAACAGATTGCTTTTCCTGAGATTAGTATTGATAAAATTAGTAATATCACAGGTATGGATATTACTTTTGTTACCAATACAAGTTCAGATACTGATTCTTTAGCTCTATTAAAGGAATTAGGATTGCCATTTAAAACAAATGATGATGCTGAAAAAGAAAGGGAGGCGCAAATAGAAAAAGCTAAGGAAGAGCAAAGGAGAGAGGCAGAAGAGGAAGCAAAGATGGATGATTCTAATGAAGAGAATAACATTTCTGATTCTCAAGAGTTAGAAATTGAAGAAAATAATCAAGATCTAGAAGAGGGATCTAATAAAATAGAAAGTTAAGATATATGGCAAAAGAATCAATGAAAGCGCGTGAGGTAAAAAGGGCTAAAACTGTAGCAAAATATGCTGAAAAGAGAGCTGCTTTAAAAGCTGCTGGTGATTTTGAAGGTCTACAGAAGTTGCCAAAAGATGCTTCTCCAATAAGAATGCATAATAGATGTAAACTTACAGGTAGACCAAAAGGTTATATAAGACAGTTTGGTATTTCAAGAGTGAAATTTAGAGAAATGGCTAATTTTGGGTTAATTCCTGGAGTTAAGAAAGCAAGTTGGTAATAATAAACAATAAGAAAAGATGTATACAGATCCAATAGCAGATTATTTAACTAGAGTTAGGAATGCACAGATGGCAGAACATAAAGTTGTTGAGATTCCAGCTTCAAATATGAAGAAGTCTATTACTAAGATACTCCATGATAAGGGGTATATTCTGGATTATAAGTTTGAAGATACACCTAATAATCAAGGTAATATTAAGATAGCTTTAAAATATAATACTAAGACTAAATTGCCAGCAATAAAGAAATTAACTAGAATCTCAAAACCAGGTTTAAGAAAGTATGCTGATTCAACTAATTTACCAAGAGTAATAAATGGTTTGGGAATTGCGATTCTTTCTACTTCAAAGGGTGTAATCAGTGACAAGGAGGCTAGAGATTTTAATATTGGAGGAGAGGTAATTTGTTATGTTTATTAATAAGATAAATTAGGAATAATGTCAAGAATAGGAAATAACCCAGTTACAATACCAGAAGGAGTAACTATTACTAATGAAGGTACTGTAATTAAGGTAAAAGGAAATTTAGGAGAGCTTTCTCAGGATATTGATTCTTCAGTAACTATTGCGATTGCTGATAATAAAGTTGTCTTAACTAGAAATTCTGACAGCAAGGATGTTAGATCAAAGCATGGTCTATACAGAGCCCTGATTGCAAATATGACGCAAGGAGTAACGGTCGGTCATTCTAAAACATTAGAACTAAGAGGTGTTGGTTATAGAGCAGTAACTCAAGGTCAGAGTTTAGATATTGCTGTTGGTTATTCCCATAATATTGTATTTGATATTCCTGCAGAGTTGAAGGTTGTTGCTGAGACTGAAAAAGGGAAAGCACCACTTATTAAAATAACTGGAGTCGATAAACAATTAGTGGGGGCTTTTGCCGCACGTATTAGGTCAGAAAGAAAGCCTGAGCCATATAAAGGTAAAGGGATAAGATATGTGGATGAATATGTTAGGAAGAAAGCAGGTAAAACAGCAGCAGCAAAATAAGATAATAAGATGATAAAATCAAAAAAACATAAAAGACAAAAATCAAGATTTTCTATTAGAAAGAAAGTTTCTGGCACATTAGAAAGACCAAGATTAGCTGTATTTAGATCTAATAAAGAGATTTATGCACAAGTGATTGATGATCTTGCTGGGAATACACTTGCTTGTGCCTCTTCAGCTGATGCTAAAGGAACTAAAATTGAGCAAGCAACGGTAGTTGGTAAATTAATAGCAGAGAATGCAAAGCAAGTTGGGATTGACACTGTTGTTTTTGATAGAGGAGGGTTTGTATATCATGGTAGAGTGAAAGCATTGGCTGATTCAGCTCGTCAAGCAGGTTTAAAATTTTAAGAAATAGAATATGTTAAGATTAGCACTAAATAAAAGAATAAATATTACTGGAGATATCGAGTTAAAGGACAGATTAGTTGGGGTGCAAAGAGTGGTGAAAGTTACTAAAGGGGGTAGAGCTTTTAGATTCTCAGCTATTGTAGTAGTTGGTGATGAAAATAGTATTGTTGGTATTGGTTTAGGAAAATCAAAAGATGTGGCTACTGCTATTCAGAAAGGCATTGAAGCTGCTAAAAAGAATCTTGTTAAGCTTCCTATTTATAATGGAACAATCCCTCATGAACAGTCTGCAAAGTTTAAGGGAGCTTCAGTATTAATTAAACCCGCATCGAATGGTACAGGTGTAAAAGCTGGTGGTGCAATGCGTGCTGTATTGGAAAGTGCAGGAGTAAAGGATATACTCGCAAAATCTAAAGGTTCTTCAAATCCTCATAATTTAGTAAAGGCAACTTTAATGGCTTTGTTAGAGTTACGAGACCCTAGAACTGTTGCAATGCAAAGAGGGATTAATATGGATAAAGTATTTAACGGATAAGTATAACCATAATGGATAAGATTAGAATTAAACAAGTTAGAAGTAGAATTGGCAGACCGAAGGATCAAAGAAGGACGCTGGATGCATTAGGATTAACAAAGATGAACGCTATGGTTGAGCATAATGCAACTCCACAGATCTTAGGTATGGTTAAGAAAGTATCACATTTAATAACTGTAGTAGAATAATAACGGATATGGAATTACACAATTTAAAACCTGCAAAGAACTCTGTTAAAAGTAGGAAGAGAGCTGTTGGTAGAGGAGAGGGGTCTAAGAAAGGAGGCACTTCTACTAGAGGACATAAAGGTGCGAAATCTCGTTCAGGATATTCAAAGAAAATAGGATTTGAGGGTGGTCAGCAGCCTTTACAAAGAAGAGTGCCTAAATTTGGCTTTACGTCACCAAACAGGGTGGAGTATAATGGCGTCAATATTGATACCTTGGGCGCTTTAGTGGCTTCTAAGAAACTTAAAGCAACTATTGTAAAACAAGATCTAATGGATAATGGTCTTGTGCAAAAGAAGGATTTAGTTAAGATTTTAGGGAGAGGTGAGTTAACGGTTAAGTTAGATATTACTGCACATGCTTTTTCAGCTTCTGCAAAAGCAGCAATTGAGAAAGCTGGTGGTACTGCAAATATTATAGAAAAGTAAGATGAAGAAGATAATAGAAACAGTAAAGAATATATGGGCAATCGAAGATCTGAGGAATCGGCTCTTGTTTACTTTGTCGATCTTGGCTATATACAGATTAGGTTCTTTTGTTGTAATTCCTGGTGTTGATCCTTCACAGCTTTCCGCATTGCAAGATCAAACTTCGGATGGTTTATTGGGCTTATTAAATATGTTTACTGGAGGAGCATTTTCTCAAGCTTCTATTTTTGCTCTGGGGATTATGCCTTATATATCTGCATCTATTGTAGTCCAGTTACTAGGGATGGCTATTCCTTATTTTCAAAAGTTACAAAAAGAAGGAGAAAGTGGCAGAAGGAAGATTAATAATATTACAAGATATCTAACTATTTTAATAACAGGTGGTCAAGCTCCTGGTTATATTGCGAACTTAAAAGCAACATTACCTGAGACAGCTTTCTTGTTGCCTGCTGGCGGCTTTTGGGCCTCTTCAATTATTATCTTAGTTACAGGTACTATGTTTGTGATGTGGTTAGGTGAGAAAATTACAGATAGAGGTATTGGCAATGGTATTTCGTTACTAATTATGATTGGTATTATTGCTTTATTGCCGCAGTCATTAATGCAGGAATTTGTTGCAGCATTAGGATCAACAGGTGGTGGTTTAGTGATATTTATGGTTGAGATGCTGGCCTTATTAATTGTAATTATGATTTCTATTCTATTAGTACAAGGGACAAGAAGGATACCTGTACAATACGCTAAGCGAGTTATTGGCAATAAGCAATATGGTGGTGTTCGTCAGTTTATTCCTCTAAAAGTGAATGCAGCTGGGGTTATGCCAATAATTTTTGCTCAAGCGATTATGTTTGTACCTATTACATTAGTTGGCTTTTCTGATAATGAGAGTTTACAAGGTATCGCGGCATTACTCACTGATTTCGGTGGATTTTGGTATAATCTTATGTTCTTTGTAATGATTGTTTTATTCACTTATTTTTATACGGCTATTACGGTTAATCCTAATCAGATGGCTGATGATATGAAAAAGAATGGAGGATTTATACCTGGTATTAAACCAGGTAGGGCTACTTCTGATTATTTAGATACTATAATGTCCAGAATTACATTTCCAGGATCCTTGTTTCTAGGATTCGTAGCTATTTTGCCAGCATTTGCTATGGCTGGAGGGGTTAATATACAGTTCGCACAGTTTTATGGCGGTACTTCATTATTAATTCTAGTAGGTGTAGTTCTAGATACATTACAACAGATTGAGAGTCATCTATTAATGCGTCACTATGATGGATTAATGGATTCTGGAAGGATAAAAGGTAAGTCTTCTGGTAGTATGATGTAGTTATCATTAGCTGATTATGATCTATTATAAGACGGAAGAGGAGATTGATTTAATAAGAGAGAGTTCTTTACTTGTTGCAAAAACCCATGCTGAGATAGCAGGGCTGATAAAACCAGGGGTTAGCACCCTAGAATTGGATGAGATTGCTGAAGATTTTATCAGGGATAATGGAGGAATACCAGCCTTTAAAGGGTATAATGGCTTTCCTAATACATTATGTATGTCGCCGAATGACCAAGTTGTACATGGCATCCCAAATGATAAATATCTTGAAGACGGACAAATTTTGTCTGTCGATTGTGGAGTAGTGATGAATGGCTATTATGGAGATTCTGCGTTCACTTATGAAGTTGGGGAGGTAGACATTCAAATTAAACAATTGCTAAAAGTGACTAAAGAGTCACTTTATAAGGGGATTGAGATGGCTTCTGTAGGAAATAAGCTTGGAGACATTGGTTATGCAGTTCAGAAGTATGCTGAAAGTTTTGGATATGGAGTGGTAAGAGAGCTGGTTGGTCATGGGGTTGGCAAGAATCTTCATGAAGCACCAGAGGTTCCTAATTACGGAGAGAGAGGAGAGGGAATTCTGCTTAAAGAAGGATTAGTTATTGCCATTGAGCCAATGATTAATCTGGGGAAGAGAGGTGTTGTGCAACATAATGACGGATGGACAATAACAACTATTGATAATAAACCATCTGCACATTTTGAACATACGATTGTAGTTCGAAAAGAGAAAGCAGAAATATTATCAAGTTTTAAAGAGATAGAAAAAAAGATAAATGGCTAAACAAGAAAATATAGAATTAGATGGAACGATCACACAAGCATTGTCAAATGCTATGTTTCGTGTTGAACTAGAGAATGGACATGAGGTTGTTGCTCATATTTCTGGTAAGATGAGGAAATTTTATATTAAATTGTTGACAGGAGATAAAGTAAAGATAGAGATGTCTCCTTATGATTTAACAAAAGGAAGAATAACTTATAGGTATTAAATAAAATAAAGATAAGATGAAAGTGAGAGCATCAGTAAAGAAGAGAAGTGAAGATTGCATTATCGTGAAAAGAAAAGGTCGCGTTTATGTAATTAATAAGAAGAATCCAAGGTATAAACAAAGACAAGGTTAATAATGGCAAGAATTCAAGGTATTGATTTACCAAAAAATAAAAGAGGAGTTATTGGTTTAACTTATATTTATGGCATTGGCTCATCTTTTGCAAAGATGATTTTAGATGAGGCAAAAGTCTCACATGACAAAAAAATTCAGGACTGGACAGATGATGAATCAAATGCAATTAGAACAATAATTGGTGATAAATACACTGTAGAGGGCGAGTTAAGAGCTGAGACAAAAATGAACATTAAGCGATTAATGGATATTGGTTGTTATAAAGGAATTCGTCACAGAATGGGATTGCCTTTAAGAGGGCAGAAAACTAAAAATAATTCTAGAACGAGAAAAGGAAAGAGAAAAACAGTTGCTAATAAAAAAATAGCTACTAAATAATTTAAGTATGGCTAAAATAACAAAAAAAAATACAGTAAGAGTTGAAACTGAAGGTCAAGCACATATTCAAGCAAGTTTCAATAATATTATCATTTCCCTCACTAATAATAGTGGACAAGTTATTTCTTGGTCATCTGCTGGTAAGATGGGGTTTAGAGGATCCAAGAAGAACACTCCCTATGCGGCACAGATGGCTGCTGAGGATTGTGCAAAGGTAGCCTTAGATAAGGGTTTAAAGAGAGTAAAAGTTTATGTGAAAGGTCCTGGTCAAGGCAGAGAATCTGCTATTAGATCACTCCATAATTCAGGGATCATTGTTACTGAAATCGTAGATGTCACACCATTGCCACATAATGGATGTCGTCCACCAAAAAAGAGAAGAGTTTAATTAATTTATATTAAGAAAAAGATATGGCAAGATATACAGGCCCAACATCAAGAATTGCAAGAAGATTCGGAGAGCCAATTTTTGGTCCAGATAAAGCACTAGCTAGGAAAGCTTATGCGCCAGGACAGCATGGAAATCAAAGAAGGAGAGGTAAGGAATCAGCATATGGAGTTCAATTAATGGAAAAACAGAAAGCCAAATTTACTTATGGTATTTTAGAAAAACAGTTTTCTAATTTATTTAAAGAGGCGCTTAGAAGGAAAGGTGTAACTGGTGAGAATTTATTACAGATGTGTGAAATGCGTTTGGATAATGTTGTTTTTAGATTAGGAATCGCTCCTACCAGAAGAGCTGCACGTCAATTAGTAACTCACAATCATATTACTGTTAATGGTAATAATATTAATGTACCATCATATGCTTTAAAAGTGGAGGACCTTGTTTCTGTTCGTGAGCGTTCAAAGTCATTAGAAGTAATTGCAAATTCATTATCAGCAAATAGGAGTCAAATGGAGTGGCTAGAGTTTAACATAGAAACAAAAGTTGGAAAAGTTATTGCTGCTCCGGATAGAAGTCAAATTCCTGAAAATATTAAGGAACAGGTAATTGTAGAGCTGTACTCAAAATAAAAATAATTTAAAAAAATAAATATGTCAATTTTAGATTTTCAAAAACCGGATGAGGTTGTAATGATTAATGAATCAGTTAATCAAGGTAGTTTTGAGTTTCGTCCGCTAGAGCCAGGCTATGGCTTAACAGTAGGAAATGCTTTAAGAAGGGTTTTGTTGTCTTCATTAGATGGTTATGCTATTACATCAATCAAGATTACTAATGTTGATCATGAGTTTTCAACTATTGAAGGTGTTGTTCATGATGTAGCTGAAATTATCTTGAATCTTAAACAAGTTAGGTTTAAGCAACAAATTGATTCGGCTACCTCAGAAACTGCTACATTAAAAGTTACTAAAAGTGATGTTGTAACTGCTAAAGATATTGCAAGTAGTTTGTCAAATTTTCAAGTTTTAAACACGGAGCAGTTAGTTTGTGAGATGGATAAATCAGTAGATTTTGAGATGGAGTTTACAGTTTCAAAAGGGAGAGGATATGTCTCTGCTGATGAGAATAAAGATGAAGAGGCATCAGTTGGCACGATTTCGATTGATTCAATCTTTACACCAATTAAAAATGTCAATTATAATATTGAGAATTATAGAGTTGGACAGAAAACCGACTTTGAGAAGTTAAACATCAATATCATGACTGATGGTTCAATAGAGCCGAAGGAAGCCCTTACTGAAGCTTCTAAGATTCTAATTAAACACTTTATGTTATTCTCTGATGAGAAAATTAATTTGGAAGAAGTAGTTGCTGATGAATTTGATGAAGATACTTTGCATATGCGTCAGCTATTAAAAACTGAATTGACTGAGTTTGGTTTGTCAGTTAGGGCATTAAATTGTTTAAAAACAGCTGAGGTGTTTACATTAGGAGAATTGGTTGCTTTCAAGAAATCAGACATGTTAAAGTTTAGGAATTTTGGAAAGAAATCACTTACAGAGTTAGAAGAGTTAGTAAAAGATAAAGGCTTAACTTTCGGATATGATACTGAAAAGTATAGTTAAAAAAAGAATAAAAGATTAGAATAAAATGAGACACGGAAAAAAGTTTAATCATTTAAGTAGGAAATCTGCACACAGGAAAGCAATGCTTGCTAATATGGCGTGTTCATTAATTGAGCATAAGAGAATTAAAACTACTTTAGCTAAGGCAAAAGCTTTAAGAGTATATATTGAGCCTCTAATCACAAAATCAAAGAATGATACAACTCATTCAAGAAGAATAGTATTTTCTTATTTAAAACAAAAAGAGGCTATTACTGAGTTGTTTAGTGATATCGCTACAAAAGTTGCTGATAGACCAGGGGGGTATGTTAGAATTCTGAAATTAGGCAATAGATTAGGTGATAATGCACAGATGTCATATATTGAATTTGTAGATTTTAATGAGGATTATATAACTGATAAGCCTACACGTAAAAAATCAAGAAGAGCTAAGAAAAAGGCCATTCAAGTTGAAGCTGCTGTAGTTGATGAAGCTGCTGTAGTTGATGAAGTTGTTGAAGACGCAGTTAAGGCTGATGAAGCTGTTGTAGTTGATGAAGTTGTTGAAGACGCGGTTAAGGCTGATGAAGCTGCTGTAGTTGATGAAGTTGTTGAAGATGCAGTTAAGGCTGATGAAGCTGTTGTAGTTGATGAAGTTGTTGAAGATGCAGTTAAGGCTGATGAAGCTGTTGTAGTTGATGAAGTTGTTGAAGACGCGGTTAAGACTGATGAAGAGGAGGTAGAAGATGATAATAAAAACCCTGAAAATAAAGAACAAAAAGGAGAATAAGTAATAGAGCTTCTTTTTAAAATTTAGTAAAAGGGTAAGACTTAGGTTTTATCCTTTTTTTATAAAAAATCAGAATGAAATATATTAAAAAAGAACCTGCAGTATTATTGTTACAAGATGGAACCATATTTCATGGTAAGGCAAATGGCATCCAAGGTATTGCTACCGGAGAGCTTTGTTTTAATACTGGAATGACTGGTTATCAAGAAGTGTTTTCTGACCCTTCTTATTACGGACAATTGATGATTACAACTAATGCTCATATTGGTAATTATGGAATTAAGAATGATGAGGAAGAATCTGATGGTATGAAGATCGCAGGTTTAATTTGTAAAAATTTTAATCATGGCTTCTCTAGAGAGGCAGGTGATGGTGATTTGGATTCCTATTTTATTCAACAGAAAAAAGTGGTGATTTCTGATATAGATACTAGAGCAGTGGTGCGTCATATCCGAGATAAGGGTGCAATGAATGCAATTATCTCAACAGACAATACTAATATTATTAAACTCTCCAAGCTCTTAAAAGAAGTGCCATCAATGGAAGGTCTAGAACTTTCCTCATCTGTATCTACTGCTAACTCTTATTTTCTGGGTGATAAGAATTCGGAAATAAAAGTTGCTGTAATGGATTTAGGAGTTAAAAGAAATATTTTAAAGTGTATGACAGATAGAGGTTGTTATTTGAAAGTATTTCCTATGAATACTAGCTATGCTGAGATGAAAAAATGGAATCCTGACGGTTTCTTTCTGTCAAATGGACCTGGGGATCCATCTGCTATGCCAGAGGTTATTGAACAGGTGCAAAAAATTACCAGTGACGGGAATGCTGTATTTGGAATTTGTCTAGGTCATCAAGCATTAGCTCTTTCTGAGGGGATTTCAACTTATAAAATGCATAATGGTCATAGAGGGATTAATCATCCTGTAAAGAATTTGGCTACTGGGAAGGCAGAAGTTACTTCCCAGAATCATGGTTTTGGAATCTCAAACGAGGATATTAATAATAATCCTAATGTCGAAGTAACTCATATAAATTTAAATGATGATACTGTTGAAGGAATCAAATTGCTAAATAAAAATTGCTTTTCTGTTCAGTATCATCCAGAATCATCACCAGGCCCACATGATTCAAGATACTTATTTGATGATTTTATAAGTAATATTAAAAGAAAATAGTGAGTAGAATTAGAAATATACATGCAAGACAGATCCTTGATTCTAGAGGCAACCCCACTGTTGAGGCAGAAGTATTTACAGAAAATGGATTGGTCGGAAGAGCGGCAGTCCCTTCAGGTGCTTCTACAGGGAAGCATGAGGCTGTTGAGCTTAGAGATGGAGATAGGGAGGTTTATTTAGGGAAAGGTGTTCTAAAAGCGGTTAGGCATATTAAAACCTTAATAAATGAGGAACTAAATGGCTTGAATGTAGATGAGCAGGTCCTTATTGACAATAGGATGATCAAATTAGACGGAACATCAAATAAGGCAAATTTGGGTGCTAATGCTATGCTTGCTGTTTCATTAGCGTGTTCAAGAGCGGCTGCACAAGCAGTTGGAAAGTCACTTTATGATTATATTGGAGGAATTCATGCTACGGAGCTACCTATTCCTATGATGAATATTTTAAATGGAGGATCTCACGCTGATAATAATATTGATTTTCAAGAATTTATGGTGATGCCAGTTGGGGCTAATTCTTTTTCTGAAGCTTTACAAATGGGCACAGAGGTCTTTCATCATTTAAAAGCTGAGTTACAAGCACAGGGATACTTAACTAATGTAGGTGATGAAGGAGGTTTTGCGCCAAATTTAGGGTCTAATGAACAGGCTATAGAGGTGGTATTAAAAGCTATCGAATCTGCTGGGTACAGACCAGGAGAAGACATCTATATTTCTATGGACGTAGCTGCTTCTGAGTTTTATAATGCAGATGAGGATTTATATCATTTACATCAGTCAACAGGAGATAAGTTAACCTCATCTGAGATGGTAGACTATTGGTCCGATTGGACCAATAAATATCCTATTTTATCTATTGAAGATGGTTTAGATGAAGATGACTGGAATGGATGGAAAGAATTAACAACTAGGATTGGTGATAAAGTTCAGCTTGTAGGCGATGATTTATTTGTTACAAATGTAGATCGATTAAATAGAGGCATTAAGAATAAGATTGCAAATTCTATTCTAATAAAGGTTAACCAGATTGGGACACTTACTGAAACGATTAATGCTGTAAAGATGGCTCAAAAGAATTCTTACACATCAGTTATGAGCCATAGATCAGGTGAGACTGAGGATACTACTATTGCTGATTTAGCAGTTGCGCTTCATTGTGGTCAGATTAAGACTGGCTCAGCCTCACGTTCTGACAGGATAGCGAAGTATAATCAGCTTTTAAGGATTGAAGAGGAACTTGGGGATAAAGCAATTTATACTGGAAAAGGTTTTAAATTTATTAAGAAATGAGTATATTAGCAGTTAAATAAAAGCAGATAACAAAATGAGTAAGAAAGCAGAGTTACACTATGATGGCAAAGTTTATGAAATTCCGGTTGTAATAGGTACAGAGAATGAGAATGCAATAGATATTAGTAAGCTTAGGGGTAAATCTGGATTAATAACTTTAGATAGAGGCTTTAAAAATACAGGTTCATGTGAAAGCGCAATTACTTTTTTAGATGGAGAAGAAGGGGTTTTAAGATATAGGGGTTATTCAATTGAAGAATTAGCAGAGAAATCAACTTTCTTAGAAGTGGCATTTTTATTGATTTATAGTGAACTGCCAAAAAGAGAAGAATTAGATGCTTTTACAAAAGATATTTCTGAACATTCATTAGTTCATGAGGATGTGAGATCAATTTTAGATGGGTTTCCATCAAAAGCTCATCCTATGGGAGTTTTATCATCCTTAGTCTCATCTTTGACTGCATTTTATCCGAAATCTTTAGACCCAAACCGTTCAGTTGAGCAAATAAATGGTACTGTGATTAGGGCCATTGCTAAGTTGCCAACTCTGGCTGCTTGGAGTTACAAGAATAGAGTTCGTCAACCAATTGTATATCCAAAGAATAATTTGAGTTATTCTGCAAATTTCATGCAAATGATGTTTGCTTTACCAACAACAGATTATGTTGTCAGTCCTGTAATAACTAAAGCAATTGATAAATTATTAATTCTTCATGCTGATCATGAACAAAATTGTTCAACATCAACAGTAAGAGTTGTTGGCTCCTCTCATGCTAGTTTATATGCATCTGTATCTGCTGGAATTGCTGCACTTTGGGGACCACTTCATGGTGGTGCTAATCAAGCAGTAATTGAAATGCTGGAAGCTATAAGAATTGATGGAGGTGATGTAGATAAATATGTTGCTAAAGCTAAAGATAAAGATGATGCGTTTCGTTTAATGGGATTTGGACATAGAGTTTATAAGAGTTTTGATCCTAGAGCGACTATAATTAAGAAAGCAGCTGATGATGTTTTAAAAGAACTCAACATTAATGACCCTGTATTAGAGATTGCTAAGAGATTAGAAGAAGTGGCTTTAGATGATGATTATTTTAAATCAAGAAATCTATATCCAAATGTTGATTTTTATTCTGGAATTATTTATAGAGCACTTGGAATTCCTACTGATATGTTTACTGTTATGTTTGCATTAGGACGACTTCCTGGATGGATTGCACAATGGAAGGAGATGAGAGAGAACCATGAACCAATTGGAAGGCCAAGACAAGTGTATACTGGATCAAAGGAAAGAAAATATGTTCCTATTGAAAGTAGATAAGAAAAATTAATTTCTAAAATAGGGGAGTCATTTGACTCCCTTTTTTTATTTTTGAAATATGGCTTATAAATCTTTACAGCAATGTGTTTCTGATTTAGATAAAGAAGGAGAACTTAAAAGAATCTCTACAGAATCAAATCCTGATTTGGAAATGGCATCCATTCATTTGGATGAATTCGCTAAAAATGGGAAAGCTATACTATTTGAAGATGTAAAAGGGAGTCAGTACAAAGCAGTATCTAATTTATTCGGATCAGTGGCTAGAAGTAAGTTTATATTTCGTGACAGTTTGCAAATTGTTAAAGATTTGATTCAAATTAAAACTAATCCTTCGGTTATACTAAATAATATCCCTCGATTTATTTTTGCTTTATTAAATGGAATCTATGCAATACCTAAGAAAGTAAGGTTTAAAAATTTTAAGGAGATTAAGATTGAAAATTTACCTCAGATAAAATGCTGGAAAAATGATGGCGGTGCTTTTGTAACCCTTCCACAAGTTTATTCAGAAGACATAGACAATCCTGGTGTAATGCACTCTAATTTAGGCATGTATAGAATTCAGCTTTCTGGTAATGAGTATGATGTTAATCAAGAGATTGGAATGCATTATCAATTACATAGAGGCATTGGAATACATCAGAAGAAAGCTAATCAAAAAGGAGAGTCTTTAAAGGTCTCTATTTTTGTGGGAGGCCCTCCAGCACATAGTTTTGCAGCAGTTATGCCTCTTCCTGAAGGTATGAGTGAAGTTTCTTTTGCTGGTGTGTTAGGTAAAAGAAGATTTCGTTATTCTAGGAAAGATGGTTATATTATTTCATCAGATGCAGATTTTGTAATCTGTGGTGAGTTATATCCGAATGAATTGAAACCAGAAGGGCCATTCGGTGATCATTTAGGATATTACAGTCTAAAGCATAATTTCCCTGTTTTAAGAGTTCATAAGGTTTATGCTAAGAAAGATGGTATTTGGCCATTTACAGTTGTCGGTCGCCCCCCCCAGGAGGATTCTCATTTTGGGGCACTAATACATGAGATAGCTGGAAAAGCAATTAAGAAAGAGATTCCAGGACTTAAATCTGTAAATGCTGTAGATGCTGCAGGTGTTCACCCTTTACTTTTAGCAATTGGTTCTGAAAGATACACCCCTTATATTCCTACTAAACAACCACAAGAGCTCTTAACCATTGCAAATCATATATTGGGTACAGGTCAGATGAGTTTAGCGAAATATTTATTTATTTGTGATGAAGATGATTATCTAGATGTAAATAATGAGATGGCTTATTTCACTCATTTTCTTGAAAGAGTAGACTGGAAGAGAGATTTGCATTTTCAGACTAAAACAACTATTGATACTTTGGACTATAGTGGGGAAGGGCTTAATGAAGGGTCTAAAGTGGTTTTAGCTGCTGCAGGAGAACCAAAAAGGAAATTAATCAAAATTTTACCAGATCTAGAATTTCCCTCAGACTTTTCTAATCCTAGGTTAGTGAGTAATGGCAACTTAGTTTTGGAAGGGAAAGGAGAAATTAAGGAACTTCTCTCCAGTTTAGAAAAACAGCATATTCAAGGAGTAGCACTTATTACATTGGTTGATAATGCTAGTTTCGTAAGCGAAAATTTTTCTAATTGGCTATGGGTCACTTTTACTCGTTCAAATCCTGCTCATGATATTTATGGATTAGATGCAGAAAATAAGAATAAACACTTCTCGTGTTCTATTCCTATAATTGATGCTAGAATTAAACCTCATCATGCTCCTGTTTTAGAGAGGTAAATATAGTCCTTCTTATAATGTTTATTGATTCTTGAATATATCTTGCGATACTAATTGTGTTTCTTCTGATAATTCTTCCATTTCTTTTTTTTCTTTTCTTTAGCAAGTATTTGATATTTTGGTGCTTCTGTGAACTTTTTTGGCAAGTTCAATTTCGGCACTTCTTTTTCAATCAATTTTTCAATATCCATAAAATCTCTAACTTGCTTAGGATTGATAAAAGTTATGGCTTCTCCTGTTCTATCTGCTCTTGCTGTTCTTCCAATTCTATGAACATAATCTTCTGCATCATGAGGGACTTCATAATTTATTACAAGTTCAATACCTTTTATATCAATACCTCTAGATAAAATGTCAGTAGCTACTAATATCCGGATTTTTTTACTTTTAAACTCTCTAATTGTTTGCTCTCGTTGTTCTTGTTCCAATCCTGAGTGCATCTCTGAAGATCTCATTCCGGCTTTATTAAGTGTCCTTTTGATTTCTCGTACACTTTTTATACTTGATGCAAAAATCAATACATGACTTAAGCTTTTTCCTTTTGTTTTTAGTATTTCTCTCACCAAATCTATTTTTTGACTGTCATAGCACATATAAGCTAATTGGGTGATCCCAGCTGCAGGCTTAGAAATTGCTAGACTGATACTTGCAGGCTTTTTTAATAATTTGTTTGCTAACTCTCTAATTTTTTCTGGCATAGTTGCTGAAAACAGCAGGGTTTGTCTTTTCTCAGGTAACTGTTTAGCTATACTCATTATATCATCATGAAATCCCATATCTAGCATTCTGTCTGCCTCATCTAGTATTAAATGTTCCACTCCTGAGGTGTCAAAATAATTAAAGTCTAGATGAGCAAGTAGTCTTCCCGGGGTACAAATAATTATATCAGCTCCTTTTTTTAATGCTTCTTTTTGGTTGTCGAACTCCACGCCAGTTCCTCCTCCATATATTGGGTAGGATGATGAATTTGTGAAATAGGAAAATCCCTCAATCTGCATATCGATTTGTTTAGCTAGTTCTCTAGTTGGAGCGATGATGATTGCTTTAACTTTGTTGCTAGGATATTCTTTTGTTAGCTTGTCTAGGATAGGAAGTACAAAGGCAGCTGTTTTTCCTGTTCCTGTTTGTGCACAAGCTATCAAGTCTCTTTCTTTTTGTATGATTGGAATGGCTTGTTCTTGTATGGGGGTTGGTTTATCAAATCCCATCATCTCGAGTCCTTCTTGCAATTCGTTGCCGAATTTAAATGTTATGAAATTCATTTGGTAAAGATACTAAAAGCAATATTGATTTTCTTCAATTAATTTATCTGCTATCTTTCTTCTTAATTCTTTAGGGTTTATATTGTATCCTCTTGTAAAGCGTCTCAATCCCATCAACAATATTTTCTGTTCATCTCCCTCTGCAAAAGATAAAACAACTTCTTTTCCTGATTTATTACAGTTTGTTATAGTTTCATATAAGAATAATTTACTCATATTAATTTGTGGTTTGGTTTTTTCTTCTCCATTTTTAAGGGTTAACTTCTCAGTTCTTAAAATAGCAGATTCGGCTGCATATACCTCTATTATCATATCTGCTAAATTCATTAGTAATTCTTGTTCTTTTTCTATATCCATTGCAAAATGCTGAGCTGCTTTTCCTGCAAGCAGCAAGATCACTTTTTTTAACTTCTTAAGGTGCTCTTTTTCTACTTCAAATAGTATATTATTATCTGGTTTTCCGAAAGAAGGGACACTCATTAAATCAGAAGCTGCTTCCATTGCAGGAGTCATAATATCTAATTCGCCTTTAATTGTTTTTTTCAGAATCATTCCTACAAGTAACATTCTGTTTATTTCATTTGTTCCTTCATAGATTCTTGCAATTCTAGCATCTCTATAAGCAGCTTCCATAGGAGTGTCTGCCGAATATCCCATTCCGCCAAAAATTTGGATTCCCTCATCAGAACAAAACTGGATCGTTTCAGACCCTAATACTTTTACAATAGAACATTCAATTGCATATTCTTCTACTCCTTTTAAATGTGCTTGCTGATGATCTACACCTTCATTTTCTAATCGTGAAATATTTTTCTCTATTTCATCTCCCGATCTGTAAGTTGAGGATTCAACAGCAAAAGTTCTGCTAGCCATATATGCTAGTTTGTGTTTAATAGCCCCAAATTTTGAAATAGGAACTTTAAATTGAATTCGTTCATTTGCGTATTTAATAGATGCACTTATAACCCTTCTACAAGCATCTATCACTGCAGCAGAGAGTTTAATTCTTCCAACATTAAGTGCGTTCATAGCGATCTTAAATCCATTCTCTCTCCCTCCTAATAAATTCTCAACTGGAACTTTCACCCCATTAAAGAACACTTGACGAGTAGAAGATGAGTTTAGGCCTAATTTACGCTCTTCTTCTCCTAAGGTAATGCCTTCCATTCCTTTTTCTAAGATGAAGCCAGTTATGTTTTTATCATCTTCAATTCTTGCAAAAACAATAAATATATCCGCAAAACCTGCATTTGAGATCCACATTTTCTGTCCTGTGATGAGGTAGCTTTTACTATCTTTAGTAATTACTGCCCTTGTTTTTCCTGAGTTTGCATCTGACCCTGCTCCTGGTTCGGTTAAGCAATAACAACCCATCCATTCTCCATTAGCAAGTTTTGGAAGGTATCTTTCTTTTTGCTCATCATTCCCATAAAGTAAGATAGGTAATGTTCCTATTCCAGTATGTGCTCCAAATGCGGTTGAGAATGATCCATTTGCTCCAGAAATCTTATCACAAATTAGTACAGAAGTATTAAATGACATTCCCATTCCACCATACTCTTCTGGAACACTAATTCCAAGAAGCCCTAATTCACCTGCTTTTTTCATGCATTCCTCAGTAAGTTTATAATCTTTCTTTTCAAACCTCTCTCTATAAGGGTCTAATTCTTTCCCAACAAAATCAGTAGTAGCAGAAGCCATCATTTTCTGTTCTTCTGTAAAATCTTCGGGGATAAAAATATCTTTACTTTCCTGATCTCTTATTAAAAACTCTCCTCCTTTTATCATGTCTTTATTTTTTGTTTTATAATATTTCAAAAACTCCAGCTGCACCTTGTCCAGCACCCACACACATAGTGACCATTCCGTATCTCTGTTTTCGCCTTTTCATTTCGTTTATTAATTGGACTGTTAGTTTTCCTCCAGTACAACCTAAAGGATGCCCTAATGCAATTGCACCTCCATTTACATTAACGATATCAGGGTTCAATCCTAACTTACGAATAACTGCTAATGATTGCGAGGCAAAGGCTTCATTTAACTCAATTTGTTCAATATCTTCAAGTTTTAATCCAGCCTTTTTAATTGCCATTGGAATTGCTTCAATAGGTCCTATTCCCATGTGTTTTGGTTCTACACCCGCTACAGAATAACTCAATAGTTTTGCAATTGGCTTTATACTTAATTCATTTATCATTTTCTCTGACATAAGTATTACAAATGCTGCTCCATCAGAAGTTTGTGATGCGTTTGCAGCTGTTACTGTGCCTTCTTTTGCGAATACTGTTCTTAGTTTTGCTAATGCTTCAGCTGAACCTCCTTTTCTGGGACCTTCATCTGTATCTACTATAAACTCTCGTTCTTGTCTTTTTTCATTTTTATCTAAGTAGGTTTCTTTTATTGTGATAGGAGCAATTCCGCTTTTAAAATATCCTTTTTCAATTGCATTTAATGCTTTTTGATGTGAGTTAAAAGCGAATTCATCTTGGTCCTTTCTGCTGATGTTCCATTTATCGGCAACTGCTTCTGCAGTAAGTCCCATATTCCAATACCAATCAGAATTATTTTTTGCTACATCATAATTAGGTACAATTTTCCATCCTCCAAATGGGATAGGGGACATGCACTCTACTCCTCCAGCAATTATACAATCTGCCATTCCACTTTTTATTTTAGCATTTGCGATAGCTATGGTTTCTAATCCTGAAGAGCAGTATCTGTTCACTGTCATTCCGGGAACTTTTATGGTGTCTAGTCCCATTAAGGAAATCATACGCCCAATATTCAATCCTTGTTCTGCTTCAGGAGTTGCATTTCCACAAATTACATCATCAATTCTATCTTTTTCTAATTCAGGAACGGATGCTACTAAATGTTTAATTACATCTGCAGCTAAATTATCTGGACGTGTAAATTTAAAAACTCCTTTTCCTGATTTCCCTACTGCTGATCTGTATCCTGCTACTATATATGCTTTATTCATAAATTTAATTTCTTAATGGTTTGCCTTTCTTCAACATGTGTTCTATTCTTTCTAACGTTTTTCTTTCCCCACATAATGACAAGAAGGCCTCTCTTTCAAGGTCTAATAGATATTGTTCAGAAACTAGAGTAGGGGCTGACAAATCTCCACCACAAATTGTGTAAGCTAATTTTTCAGACATTAATTTTTCATGCTTCGTGATATATCCTGCAGCATGCATGGAATGTGCTCCTACCATAAACATTCCAAGCCCTGCTTTCCCTAATGCTTTTATTTTTTTAGGATTAGGTTTGGTATATCCACTATTTGAAAGATTTAATACTGCCGCTTTTGCATCGGCAATAAGGTTATTTAAACCAATAGTTACTTTGTCTCTGTTTTTAAGAAGTAAATCTAACTCAATTGCTTCTTGTGCTGAAGTAGCGACTTTTGCCATACCAATATTTAGGTATCTTTCTTTTAAGGTTGGTAATTCTATATCTCCTGAAAAGTAAACTTCAGAAGCTCTTCTTGCCATTTCTTTTGTCCCTCCCCCTCCAGGAATTACGCCTACTCCCATTTCTACTAAACCAATATAAGTTTCTGCTGCTGCTTGCACATGATCGGCATGTAAGGCAATTTCGCAACCACCACCCAATGTCATCCCGTGTGTAGCAACTATTACAGGAATTGAAGAGTATCTTATTCTTCCAGTTGTATTTTGAAATGCTCTAACAGCAAAATCAATTTCTTCATATTCCTGTTCAATTGCCATCATGAATATCATAGCAATATTGGCTCCAACAGAAAAGTTAGTTCCTTGATTTGCTATCACTAAACCTTTGTGATCCTTTTCAGCAATTTCAATTGATTTTTGAATCCCGTCTAATACTTCTCCTCCAATAGAATTCATTTTTGTTTTCCATTCTAGGTTCACAATTCCATCGCCAATATCGGTAAGGTTACATCCTGAATTACTCCATATTGTATTGCTTTCACGGATATGGTCTAAGATAATAAAGTTCTCCATCCCAGCAACTTCCTCTTTTGCTTTTTTAGGAATATTATAGTAATTTAAATCCCCGTCTTCTGTAGAGTAGAATGATTTAGTTCCTGACTGCAACATCTCGTGTACCCAATCGGCTGCATTGTATCCTGATTCTTCCATTTTGGATAGTGTTTTTCCAACATCTAAAGCGTCCCACATTTGGAAAGGGCCAATTTCCCATCCAAAACCGGCACATAATGCCCTGTCAATTTTGTAAAGATCTTCTGTTATTTCAGGTATTCTATGTGAAACATAAGCAAATGCAGTGTAGAATAATTTGCGATAAAATTCTCCTGCTTTATCTTTTCCTTTTACAAGAATTTTGAATCTCTTTAAAAGATCATCTTCTTGTTTTGCTGCTGCTATAGTTGCAAACTTTGCTCTTTGTTTTGGAGCGTATTCCATAGTGTTGAGGTTTAACGCCTCAATTATTCTGTTGCCATTTGCATCTTTCGATTTTTTGTAGAATCCTTGCTTAGTTTTGTCTCCTAACCATTTGTTCTCACTCATCTTATTAATGAAATCAGGTGATTCAAAATTACTTCTCATTTCATCATTAGGGCAGTTTTTATATACTCCATTTGAAACATGAATAAGAGTGTCCAATCCTACTAAATCACAAGTACGGAAAGTTGCAGATTTTGGACGGCCAATAATTGGACCGCTTAATGAATCGACCTCTTCTACTGTTAAATCCAATTCTTTTACCAAATGGAAAAGAGACATAATATTAGCAACGCCAATCCTGTTAGCAATAAATGCAGGGCTATCCTTACAAAGCACCATGTCTTTTCCAAGGAACTTGTCCCCATAAATCATTAGGAAGTCAATAACATCTTGCTCTGTTCTTGTACTTGGAATAATCTCTAAGAGTTTTAGGTATCTTGGAGGGTTGAAAAAATGTGTGCCACAAAAATGTCTTGTAAAATCTTCACTTCTTCCTTCTAACATGCTTTCAATAGGAATTCCTGAGGTATTAGAAGAAATTAAGGTCCCTTCTTTTCTGTATTTTTCTATTTTCTCAAAAACTTGCTTTTTAATTTCTAGTTTTTCTACAACTACTTCAATTATCCAGTCGGTGTCTGTAATTTTATGTAAATCGTCATCCAAATTCCCTGTTGTAATCCTGTTTATAAATTCTTTACTGTAGATAGGAGATGGATTACTCTTTAAAGTGTTTCTTAGTGCATCATTTACAATAGAGTTCCGGATTGTTTTATTTTGTTTGTCTTGTTCAGAAATATCAGAAGGGACAATATCTAGCAGTAAAACTTCCACTCCAATATTTGCAAAATGACATGCAATACGAGATCCCATTATCCCAGAACCAATTACAGCTACTTTATTTATATGTCTATTTTGTTTCATCAATTATTTTATTTATTTTTCTAAGAATAGAAAAAAATGTATTCATTTCTTCTTGTGTAAAATGTGATTGTATAGTTTCATTAAACTCAATTACAACTCCTTTTGCAACTTCACGCCAGTCCATACCAAGTGGAGTGAGATGGATAACAGATTTTCTTTTGTCATCTGGATCATCTTTCCTTTCAATAACACCAGCATCCTCTAGTTTGTTGAGTGATCTAGATAAAGAAGTTGCTTCCATTCCCATATTCGGTCCTAATTGAGTAGATGGAGTTCCTACAGAGATATCAATATTTAGGATAATCATTCCAAGCGCCATACTTGCCATATATTCATTAGCAGTACGGTTATACATTTTCGTGATATTATACCAGGTTTTTCTAATATTATAGTCAATAGTTTCTTCTTGATCCATAGTTTTTAATTTTGCACTAAATATATATAAAAAAACTGTGCATACATAATAAAAAGCGAATTATTATGCGTGCATATAAAGTTGTTTATAAATCATTATTTTTAGCAACCTGAAAATTATAATTATGGCTTATTTGTCTCCTCTTGAAATGCTCTATAAATGGGAGCAAGAAAAACCAAATGAAACTTATTTATCTCAACCTATTAATGGCATTTGGCACCATTGGACTTGGAAAGATTTTGGAATAGAAGTAAGGAAGATGGCGACTTATTTGAAATCATTAGATTTGCCAAAAGAAAGTAAAATAGCTCTTTTGTCAAAAAACTGTGCACACTGGATGATGGCAGACATGGCAATAATGATGAGTGGCCATATATCTGTTCCTTTATATCCAAACCTGAATTCTGAGACATTAGGGAAAATTCTACATCATTCAGGATCTAGATTGTTATTTGTTGGTAAATTAGATAATTATGTTGATATGCAGCCAGGGGTTCCTTCTGATATAGATTGTATTTCATTTCCTTTCTATGCTGAAGATTATCCAAGGTGGGATGAATTAACGAAGGATGTCATTCCATTTTCTGACAATATTATTAGAGGAGAAGAAGAGTTAGCAACTATTATTTATACTTCAGGAACAACTGGAGATCCAAAAGGAGTAATGCATAAGTTCTATAATTTTTCATTTGCAACTACTAATGCTGTAAATATTTTGCCTTTAGAAGAAGAATCTTTCTTCTCTTATTTGCCTTTATGCCATATTGCAGAACGATTATTAGTTCAGATGGGAAGTTTATATAGTGGAGGAAGAGTATCTTTTGCTGAAAGTTTGGAGACGTTTTCTAATAATTTAGTAGAGGTGTCACCAACTGTATTTTTAGGTGTGCCACGAATTTGGACAAAGTTCCAACAAGGAATTCTAACAAAATTATCACAGAAGAGATTAAACATTCTTCTCAGTATCCCTTTAATTTCCTATTTGATAAAAAAGAAGATTAAGAAAGGCTTAGGCCTTGATAGAGCAAGGAATGTTTTTACGGGGGCAGCACCAACTCCTATTGCGCTTATTAATTGGTTCTCTAGTTTAGGAATTAATATACAAGAGGCTTATGCTATGACAGAGAACACTTGCTATTCTCATGTAAGCTTTAGAGATAACATTAAGATTGGTTCAGTAGGTCAGGCATTGCCATTTTGTGATGTAAAACTTTCTAAGGATAAAGAGATCCTGATTAAACATGATGCTTTGATGGATGGCTATTATAAGATGAAGGAAGAAACTAATAAGACAATAATTAATGGTTGGTTGCATACTGGTGACGAGGGAGCAATTGATGCAAATGGATTTTTAACTATTACGGGTAGAGTTAAGGATTTATTTAAGACTAGTAAAGGCAAATATGTTGCACCTTCCCCAATTGAGATGAGGATTTCTGCAGATAAGAATATTGAACAGGTTTGTGTTGTAGGTACTGGATTGCCTCAGCCGATTGCTATTGTTGTATTATCTGAAAGAGGGAAAGATAAAAGCAGCGAATCTCTACTTCTCTCTTTAAATAAAACCTTAGTATTGGTTAATCAGAAGCTAGATGGGCATGAAAAGATTCATAATTTTGTGGTTGTTAGAGAAGAGTGGACAGTAGAAAACAAACTGCTTACTCCAACTATGAAAATTAAGCGTAATGCAGTTGAAAAGTTATATAATAGTAATTATATGGATTGGTATGAAGGGGAGAGGGTGCATTTGATTTAGGTTTTTAATTTCTTTTTCTTTGCTGCAGGAAAAAGAATATTGTTTAGGATTAATCGATAGCCAGCTGAGTTGGGATGTAAGGATAAGTCTGTTTTTGGATCGCCAACTTTATGTTGATAATCTTCTGGGTCATGTCCCCCATAAAAAGTCCATGTTCCATTACCTAGTTCTCCATGGATATATCTTGCTTCATTAGTAGCCTTTGTCTCGCCCATAATTAGAACATCTGATTTGATAAATTCATTTCTAAAAGAAGTTGTCTGTCCCATAAATCCTGCAATAACTTGTGTATGGTTCTGACATAGCATAGTTGGTACTGGGTCCCATTTAGCTGAGAAATCAAATAATGTGAAGAAGTCAACTTTTGCATTTATGCGTCTTTTCTCAGTGGCATCAATTGATGAAAACTCATACCGATTAGGGTTTTTCACTAGTGAGAAATTCTTGAAGGCTAATGTTTTTGAGAAATCTAATTTATTGTCAATATTGCTATCCATTGCATCTCCATCAAACATTTCTCTACAAATATCGACTCCTTCTGATGCAAGTGCGATATCATAACTGTCAGTTGCTGAGCACATAGCAAATAAAAAACCTCCAGCAAGCACAAATTCTTTAATTTTCTTAGCCACTGCAAGTTTTGCTTCAGACACTTTTTTGTATCCTAATTTTTGGGCTAATTTCTCGGAATTTTTTTTCCCCTCCTTATACCAGGTTGCATTCTTAAATGAAACATAGAATTTCCCGTATTGTCCTGTAAAATCTTCATGATGTAAGTGTAGCCAATCATAAAGCGGCAGTAGATTGGATAAAACCTCTTCATCATAAACTATCTCATAAGGGATCTCAGCATAAGTTAGTGCCATGGTTACAGCATCATCCCAGGGTTGCTTGTCTTTAGGGGAATAAATTGCAATTTTTGGTGCTTTATCAAGCCTAACAACATCTTGATTGACAGATGGACTAGCAATTGATTGTAAGATCTGAGTAGATTGTATGTCTGCGATAATAGTAAAAGAGACTCCTCTAATATTACATTCATCTTCAACTTTGTTATGATATTTGATCATAAAACTGCCTCCTTGATAGTTTAGAAGCCAGTCTACTTTAACATCCCTCTCAATAGCATAATAAGCAATTCCATAAGCTTTTAGATGATTACTTTGATTATCATCCATAGGGATAAAAATATATGAGGCTTTGGCAGAAATAGAGAGACTGCAAAAGAATATAAAGCACCAAAGTTCTTTTATGATTCTAGAATGGATCATCTTTATTTTCTTGATTCATGCTTGATGACATTGATATCATTGATGAGCTGTCATCATTAAATTCACTGTCATCAAAATAATCAAGATCAGAAAATTTGGCAAATTCATCAATAAATTTTAGTCGGATATTTTTAAGTGACCCATTCCTGTGTTTTGCAATAATTAATTCTCCTTGACCTCTAGAATCATCACCATTATCCCATTCATATATCTTGTAATATTCAGGACGGTAAATGAAAGTTACAATATCGGCATCTTGTTCAATTGCTCCAGACTCTCTAAGGTCAGATAGCATAGGTCGTTTACTTCCTACACCTGTTCTGCTTTCAACACCTCTGTTTACTTGTGATAAAGCAATAACAGGGATCTTTAATTCTTTAGCAATTCCTTTTAAGGATCTAGAAATAGCAGAAATTTCTTGCTCTCTATTTCCGGCATTTCCACCTGAATTCATTAGTTGTAAATAGTCAATCATAATAATTCTTACACCATGATTTTTAACAAGTCTTCTTGCTTTTGCTCTAAGTTCAAAGATGGTTAACGCAGGAGTATCATCAATAAAAATTGGAGCCTCTGATAATTGTTTGATTTTTTCGTGTAATTGAACCATCTCATGATCGGCTAAATCTCCTTTTCTTAGTTTTGATGCACTTAATTCGGCTTCACTAGCAATTAATCTGTTTACTAATTGTTCTGATGACATTTCAAGTGAGAAGAAACCAATGGGAGTTTCATGATCAACTGCAATATTTCGAGCCATTGTCAAGGCAAGTGCTGTTTTTCCCATACCTGGACGAGCAGCACAAATTACCAAGTCAGAATTTTGCCATCCTGAGGTTACTCTATCTAGATTAGTGAAGCCAGTAGGTATGCCACTTAATCCATCTTCTTTATTTCTTAGTATTTCAATATTTTCAAGAGCTCCTTTAATTAAAGAACTCATCTTATCATAGCTCTTTCTTAAAGTCCCTTCAGTTACTGTGAACAGCTCTGATTCGGCGTTGTTTAGCAAATCAAATATATCTACTGAATCATCAAACGCATCGGTACTTATCTTTCTTGAAATATTAATAAGAGATCTTTTGATAAATTTCTCTGCAATAATTCTTGCATGGAATTCAGTATTTGAAGCTGATGCTACATTATTTGTAAGTTCAGAGATATATACTAGACCTCCAATGTTCTCAAACGCTTCTAATCTCTTTAATTCTTCTGAAACAGTAAGAATATCAACTGGCTGGGTATTGTTAAATAGGTTTGTAATGGCTTCAAAAATCTTTTGATGTTTTGGGGCATAGAAATATTCAGTTTTTAGGGAGTCAATAGCATCAGATAATGATTCATTATCAATCATTAAAGCGCCAAGTACCGCTTGTTCTAGTTCAATAGCTTGAGGTTGCAATTTACCTTCAATCTGATGAGTTGGCGTTGCTTTTAATGTTCTTTGTCCTATTTTTTTTGCCATTTGTTATGCTTTTGCCACTCCCATATTTGAGAATTTATTCATTCTATTTTGTATTAACACATCTTTATTTATATCAAGAAGGCTTCTAATTTCTTTTGTAATTGCTTTCTTTACAATTTTAAAAGTCTTATCAGGGAAAGTATGGGCGCCACCTAAAGGTTCTTTGATTATTTCATCTACTAGTCCGATCTTCTTCATGTCTTTTGCCGTCAGTTTTAGTGC
>MDSV01187115.1_pt1 | contig 35580 bp, 43 predicted proteins | sample 810851 | NCBI WGS metagenome assembly MDSV01 (sample SAMN05326640, study PRJNA326480) | marine metagenome | isolation source: seawater | place: Atlantic Ocean: North East | collected 2012 | reverse complement strand
CTAGCGATTGCCTGGGGTCTTATGTATTGCCTACCCTGTTCACACTAAGTAACACCAACTCCCTTCAATCTCATGCCTTCCAAGTACGAACCAACAACCCGCCTTAAGTATCAGAAACCCCCAGGCAAACAAGATCGACAGGTAAACATGCGGGTTGATGATGACACGTTTGATTTGTTAATCCAGGTCAAGGAACTGCGCGGGTATCAAGGAAGAACACTCGCCCCATTTGTCCGCCAGTTGTTGATGGAAACCCTGCAGCAATACAAGCAGCAAGCAATACTTAAAACCAAAATCTAGAGGCCTCTTGTAAGGCCATATAGACCCCTTATAGGGGCCACTAAATATTAATTACTCGGGGGTCATTAGACCCCCTTTCTTTATGTCTGAGGGCCGCACAGAGCCCGATCGTTGACATCCTAGTGTTGACGGTCAAAATGTATATCAACAGCGCTGGCTCTGCGCACCCAGGCAAAATTCTGGAGCTTTGGGTCAATTCTGAGATTGTCACATATATTACAACCAGGGCTTATGTAATTGATAGGCCCAGCTAATCAATCCCCAGGGCTGTGTCCTGCGTACCTGTGTTTGAGGCAGTGACGCAGAACTGGACAATCCAGGCAGGGCCTGGGATCTCCTGCTGTCCAATGGTGCGCGACCCTGGCCAGACTGGACACCGCGACCCCCGCCCCCTGCTTATTGAGAAAATTCTCAATAAAAACCCCCCTACCCCCGGGGGGTGCCGTCCAGGTTTTTTGTATCATATGTCACATGGCGTAGGTCAAAATTAGAAATTTGAATATTTTCCAATATTTGACTTTTTTAGGTTGTTGCGTTTAGAATCCCAAAGTCAGCGGCGCACCCTGCGTCGGGACAGCACTATTCACAACTAAAACCATGACCACCTGCGCATTTGCGTGGATTGCGGTTCTGCTGCTCTTGCCCCTGGTCCTGATTTGGAACCTGACTGAGAGCAAGCCGACCAAGGTCCTACGCGCCCATCAAAGAGGCCACAGCTGGCGAACCATCGCCGCCCGTTACAAGATTTCGCCCCAGACTGCGGGCAAGTGGGCAAAGCAAGAAAAACAGCGACTTGGACTTGCTTAGTCTGGACAGCCAACTTTTCTAGGTTACTTTCGAGGCGTTCTCTCACCACTTGCCTCAATTGGAGAAATTCCTAGAAGTGCATCCCATTACAGAGGAGATGTTCGCCTTGCTCATCGAGCGTGAGGCCAAAATTATTGGCGTTGAAGTCAATAGCGACGATTTATCAGCCCAGTGCTTCGACAATTTCATAGATGTCGTCAATCAGCAGGCCTTTGATGTCGTCCAGGGCTGGTTGGAATTACGCGATTCCTTGCCATTCTGGGAAAACCCCACGGGTGACGTGCCATCTGTTGCAGAGACAGCGGGGACACGACTGTGAAAGTAGAAACAATGATCCATCCAACAGGTTTTGACTGGGAGCCCCTAGAGCCTTTTCCTGCAGGCCGAATGCACAAGCTGGCTAAGCGTTTTCAGCTGACGTGTCGGGCGTTCTCAGTCGTCATGCAAAAGCCTTATGAGGAGCTTGAAGGGGTACTGACTAGCCCATATATGACGGTGGACTACATACAGCGCCAGGGATGGCGTTACACCAAAGCACCATCAAACAGCGTCTTCACCGCGGCTTCCTTGCCCAGCTTGTGCGTAGCCGAGATCTACAGGCGGTCGGTGGCTATCAAGGCGGGCAAGGTTTTCGACACCATCGACAGCCGTGGCACAGGAAAACGCGAATTACTGGGGTGGTGGGAGCCGCTGAATCCGGCGCTGTGGTTGTGATGCAACCCGAACCTAGAAAAGTGAGATGCCAGCAACTCAACACAAGCCGTGTGAATTTAAATGTCTGGAGTGTGTATCACGACGAGCCTGAATCCTTGAAAGCAGGTGTTGTTGCAGTCTTTTCGCTAATCCAAAGGCTCTTTACCTTGGTTCAAATATCGCAAACAAACGCAACATATGAACCGTGGGCCTTGCGCACCAACCTCAACCTGTTTAAGAAGGGGTCGCACTTGAAGGGGCCTGATGAGCTACTCCTCCCACTTTTTGACCACGCTCAATTGGGAAGACACGGGCGAGCTGGATACAGACGATCTAGTTCGAGACATGGTGAAGGAGGTCAAAAAAATTAAACCGTCGTTCGAGTTGATTAAGTCAACTGATGTCGTTGTAAAAATGCGGTATTACGGCAAAGAGATTCGCGAATTAAAAAGCTGGCAAGAGTCTGGAACCTTACCTCTGGAGGACTACCAGCAAGCTGTTACTGAGATCACACAGGACATTGTCGATCTGTTGACAAAGGTTGCTTATAAAACCCTCAAGGTGACGACCGATGTATGAGGTTTACGACAAGCGTCATTGCAAGGTTCTAGGGCAAGCCCGAACCAAGGATGAAGCAAAGGAACTGGCGATCAAAGCAACAACGTTGTCCAGCCCGAAGCACCAGATCGCGGATCTAAAGATACGCACTCCTTTGGAGCCTCCGATCAAGGTTTTTTACGAAACACCTTCCTGGGAACCAACCAAAAAGCCTCCAACTGTTGCTTGAAATCTTTTTTCTCATCGCCTCATGCCAGTTCTTAAACAAGTTCATCAAATAGGTTCCAGACGACTTTTCATGATCACCGAGCCAAAACAAGCTATGCCAAGGGATTGGGATGAAACAGATTTTGCCAGAGAACTCATGGCATTTTCTGATCGTAAGTACAAGCTCGATGAGCTAAAGGCAGAGGATGAACAGCACAAAAAGTTGCTAGTTGATTACTGCAAAACACATCGAGTTAAAGAGTTTGTAATTGCAAATCAAAGGTTCACTTGTAGAAAGGGGACAAAAAGAGTTTTTAGCGATTATGTGAATCGAGAGATCACACGCTACGAACAGAAAATCAAAGAAATGAAGGAAAAGGCGATTGAGAACGAGGAGAAGGGTATTGAAAGTGCCGTTAACTGTACGACTACAGTTAATGAGTTCAAATCAATGCAACGTTCACCTCTAGGAGAGAAAGATAGTGAGTTTTGAAAATTACTGCGTCAGGGCAAGATTAAACGCGGTCATCGAGAACCGAGCCCAGTTTGTGACTCTGATCAATGGGATTTATGAGGTCACAACAAATCCCAAAAATCTTGATTGTATTTGCTACACGGCCAAAGCTCCTCACAGGCACCCTGAAAATGAAAACGAATCAATTCACAAAACGCTGGGGCGTAACCGCACCAAGGGCAAAGTTCACCCAGCTTGAGATCGACGAAATCCGCTCTGCGAAACAGAGAGGAGTCAAGGAAGCTGACTTGGCTGATCAATTCAACGTTCATCGATCAACAATCAATCGAATTGTGCTTGGCCAAAGTTATTCGGACACCAAGCCAACTGAGTCGATTTTTGACCGGGCGATTGAGGAGGTTCTCCACCACCCTTATCCCAGGTAATAAAAAATCCCCCGTTTCTCAGGCGGGGGAGCAGTAACCACGAAGTTCTCAGGCTTCGGGTTCTCTCACCACCACTGCCCGGTGATCAACAAATCACCTGCAGGAAGTGGGCGAGTTGGAAACCAATACCAACTCACACCGGAAACATAGCACCAACCTCAACCCTTTGAGGTCGTCAAGGTTGCCGGTGCGAGATCTGGAAGCTGGCATGACCCGAGGTTGGTCACCTCCACGTTTTTCAGTTGATGTAACTCACTTATGGCCGGGTGGTGGGGACCGCAACGGAGCTAGTTACTTAGCTCAACCGTAGGGAGTACATCACGAAAAACGGTCTGTAAGTCCAGCCCCTCTGTCGGGTATCTGAATTTTGGAAGAGGAGTTCAGTTTACCCGGCATTCATAATTCCATCGCAAATGTATTCATGCCTTTCAAGCACAAAAAGCTCCGCACCATGTACGAGCCACCTAGTGGCGCTTATGCTCGCTATTTGATTAACAGTGGGCAATTTCCGAAGCCGGTGGATGAAATCCCCGAACCGGTCAATAAACGGTCTGTAAGTAGGATAAAAGCAAAACATATAACTAAGAGAAGTGTTCTACGTCAACCAGATTGATGGTATGCACCTCACAGAAGCGTGGGTCGCTGAAAGGATCTTGTATTTATTGGACGACCTACGACCCGAAGACGCTCAAACCCTCGCAGAAGAGTGGGGTTTTGATTGGGGCGATGGTCCGTATTCCGAACCCGCGATGGATTAAACCTTAAATGCACAAGGCGGTAGATGACTACCGCTTTTTTAATGGCATACCGTGTTAACAATGTCGCGTTTTAGTTAAACTTTCCATCACTATTTAACAGCGATTGCTTCAGGATTGGTGGTTGAATTCTGGTTAATCTGAGTATCGCACGTAAATAAAAATGCTTCAACCTGCCATGATGATCAAGACACACTCGCCGGAAATGGATTTGTATCTGATCAAGGCATTGAGTGATTCAGACATGGAGATGGCTAATCAAAACTTCTCCGAAAGAGGCCTGCCCTACGCGATTATCAGGGTTGGATCCCAAACGCAACATGCCGCCGCTTGATGTACGGCACCATGAATATAGGATTCTTTAGTGACGTGCAATTCATCACCGATGCGGCTGTGCCGCTGAATCTTGTCCCTGCAGGCTTTCGACACCCTTTGGCCTGTCAATTTGAAGAGCTTGATGAGGATGGCGAACTTTGCAGGTCTTATGACGAATGGGGCTTGGCCTCCGTTTTGACCTATGCGTACACACGAAGAGTTCAAACCAAATCCGAATACTCTTCGATGGAGATGGTCATTGGTGAATGCTTAGAACAGTCTCGCCATACTGAATCCGAGAACAAAAAGCTGTTTAGTGCGATAAAAAGGTGTATCAAGTCGGGTGACGAGGATCAGACGCTTCTTTATTCAAAAGTTTTAATTTCAAAGATCGGTTCAGCTTTGGCTGAGCAGCACCCTCTATTGGAGGATCTTGATGAGGAGGATTGAACCTAGCGTCAACGATCACATGAAGTTCGCCAAGCTCGTAAAAGAGTTTGACAACTTGGATCGAGAGTCTTTGAAGGAAGTGGCGATCGAGTTGGCCCGACTTGCACTACTCATGCAGCCTGCTGCAATTCGCTGGGCTGCTCACGAAGCAGCCTCCAACCTGGGAGGAATTGATGGAGCGACCACTTGGGTTAAATGAGCGTCAAGTTCTTGCTGCACAGTCGTTAGCAGCAGGCATGACCTGGCGTGACACAGCTAGGCGAGCCAAGTGCTCTGTAGAAGCTGTACGTGAATGGAAAAAGCACGATGAATTCCTAGATGCAATCTGGGGATATCAACAGGAGATGTTTCAGCAGTCGTTTGGTGCAACAACTGCAGCCCTGCCTACTGCAATTCAAAAACTCCAGCGTATTGTTGAAGATCCTGATCCAGATCTAAAAACAAGTGACCAAATTGCCGCTTGTAAAATCTTGATAGATTGTGCTCAGAAACAATACGAGACACGCACCATCGAGCGTCGTATTGAACAGCTAGAGAAGTATGCACGCACGAACGTTACGGTCGAGGCTGAACCAATTAGAGAGATTTCAGCAGGATAAACTCACAGCTGAGGAAGAGCGAAAGAAGCTAAGCACAGCTGAGGGTTTTGTCCCACAGTTTCCGACAGCTGATCAGTGGGAGAAGTTCGCACCTTTGACCTGGATCAGGAGTGGAGGATCTGTAAAACGTTTTAAACCGTTTGATATTCAGAAAAAGCTAGTTCAAAGCATTGAAGAGAATCAATACACGATCGTTTTAAAAAGCCGACAGGTCGGAGCGTCAGAGACAGTATGTAGTTATTTACTGTGTAGAGCGCTTACTGAGCCGGGGTTTTCAGCAGTTGTATTTAGTAAAACTGCGACCGACTCGGGCGCTCTTGGTAAAAGGATTCGCGCACAAGCTGCAAGTATTGCAGATTCACAGATTGAATTCTTGACAGAATCAAATAGTGAACTATCAATTCGCGGTCTTGGAACGATCTACTTCCTACCTGCTACGCCTAGGGCAGCCCGCGGAATCCCCAGCGTCAGCTGCGTGGTACTAGACGAGGCCGGATTTTTGGATTCAGTTGACGCAATCTACACAGCAGTTCAGCCGACGATGGCCACGCTTTCCGCGAATAAAAATGTAAGGGACAGAGGAAAGCTCATCATGATGAGCACACCCAATGGTTTGGGAAATTTCTTTGCGAATTTGTGGCATCTAGACGACGGAGATTGGAATAAATTTAAAATTCACTATTCCGACATCCCAATTTACGCCGCTGACCCTCAATGGGCGGCTAAGACCAGACAAAAATCTAAACTCTCAGAAAAAGCTTTCAGGCAGGAATATGAATTGGACTTCATCGCCAGTGAAGCCCAGATTTATGATCCTGAGTTGGTAGAACTTGCTTGCAATGGGGAGTGCATTGAATCAGGGTTTATTGGAAGGACTTATATACAGGCTATTGATCCAGCCGCTGGGGGGTCGGATTACTGGTGCTCGATAATCCTAGATATAACCACAATCCCTTATCGAGTAGTCAATGTTTTTAGGGTCCGTCATAGATCAAGTGACTACGCGATCAATCAAATCATTGAACAAGCAGAAAATTTCTATCCTGACAAGGTCATCGTCGAGAAAAACGGTGTTGGTGCCATCGTTTCAGAGGTTTTATCAAAGAAGTTGGCTAAATATATGGTTGAGCCTTACAACACGAATCGACCCAATAAAATCAGCAATACCGACAGAATTGCATATTTGCTGGAACGTGAGGAGCTGATGTTACCGCGAGAACCTTTTTATCAAGAGCTTCTTATGTTTAGGCAGCAAGAAAACGGTGATCGCTGTGCTGGAGAGGGTACGCATGATGATGCCGTAATGGCTCTTGCTCTGGGTTTATCTGCGTGCGCCGCAACGCCGACAGCTGAATGGCTAGACCTGATATGACACTGCCACAAGACTATAAGAATGAAGTAAAAGCGATGATTGATGAGGCAATGACTAAGCATGTTCAAACCTCGACGCTTATCAGCGCAGCACTGGGGTTCACGATTTTGGGATTGTTTGTTGAAGGATTGATGCGTTTACTGGGTATTGTCCCACCGTTTATGGGAATCGACATCAGCATTTTACCTCGATAGGTGCGCTAGAACTTTTACAGCAGTTTTAAAAGCATGTCTGACGAAACAGGTCCTTGGGGATATAAGGAGAAAGATCCGATTGGCCAGAATTTTTCCGACCCATGTTTTGAGCAAGATTCTCAACTGTTGGAACACATGAAAGATATCCTGGGCGGCTATTTGGAGGAACCTGCCGGAGAAAAACTGTTATTTGCTCATATCCTGCAGTCCGCTGTGGAGTTGATGATCTACCACAAGACAATGGCTGAAAAACTGCAGACCATTATCGCTAATGTAGAGTTAACGAGTTAGTTCTAAAGTTTGGCTGAAACTAGCGATAGTTCCGATTTCAGGGTTGATGGTGTATTGGTTAATGCCATCACTGGACTAGGAACCAAAAGAGATAAAAGCACTTATTACTCAATTCAATCTCAGGCCAAACTCTCGGAAGGGGAGCTTGAGGCGTTGTATGACGATGCGCTGTGCCGTCGTGTTGTTGATTTATATGCAGAGGCTGCTTTATCAAAGCGTCCAACCATTCGATTTGGTGAAGAGGCAGAGGGGCACGACGAAATGCTCCGTAAATTTGAGGACTACCTAGAGACAAGTAATTGTTTCTTTTACTTTGAGGAAGCACTGCGCCTGCAGCGCCTGTACGGCGGTTCAGCACTCTTTTTGGTGTGTGATGACGGACGCGACCCTAAGGAGCCTCTGGAGGTCGCCAGGATCAGGGAGATCACAGATATTGTTCCACTTAGTAAGAGAGAAATTAAGCCGCACGACTATAACTATCTAAATTACAGAAATCCTGAGCTTTATCGAATATCTACTTCTAAGTCGATCACTGAAAGTAATGATCTGCAGTTTCTGCTTGTTCACTCAAGTCGTGTGATTCGATTCGACGGTATGTACTTGCCGTGGAAACAGCGTATCAATAACGACGGGTGGGGGGCTTCTTATTTGGGGCCGTTTTACGAGCCGTGGAAGAGGTATCGAGGTGCCTGCGACGGTTTGAGCACGATGTTGAATGAGATGGATTTGTTTATCCATGCCACACCTGGATTGTCAAACAAGGTGGCTGCGGGTAAGGAAGCGCAACTCAAAGCACGGATGGAGGCCAACGCCTTGTCCCGATCTGTTTACGGGGGCATGATCATCGACTCAGAGGAACAAGTTTCTTTTGCCGCTAGAAGTCTGGGCGGTGCTTCTGAATTGTTCGACCGGTTACTGGATGACTTGGTTTGTGCGTCATCTATTCCAAAACCGCTGTTGTTTGGAATGAGCCCTGCAGGCGGTCTTTCTGAATCAGGTAAATACGAGGACAAAGTTTGGGCTGCAACTCTGGAGCGTTACCAAACACATTCACTCAATCAGCAACTACGACGGTACTTCGAGATCATTCTGGAGATGCGTAGTGGCCCTACTGAGGGTGCAGTCCCCGAGCAATGGTCGGTTTATTTCCCACCCTATTTTGCAGTATCAGACGCTGACAAAGCTAATTTGCGTCAGCAGATTGCCTTAACAGACCAGATTTATCTACAGGCCCAGGTACTTACCCCGATGGAGGTTCGTGCGAGCCGATTTGGTGGCACTAACTACGAGATCGACACGGTGCTTCATGCGGAGGAGGAAGCTCGACTGGTAGCAAAACGAGAGTTGCAACACGAAGCAGCTTTACAAGGATTTGAGGGCCAGCGACAACGTTTAGCCAATGGAGCGGGAGAAAAAGTCGAGCAAGAGTCAGATTTTGAGCCAACAGGTTTTAGCCAGGACTCTGAGGACATTATTCAAATGAATGGTCTGTCATTAATGGCAGGTCCGTCCAACGGTGTCTATCGGGTAGCTGAGGTCCTGTTGCCAGATGGTCAACGCAATGACGCAGAACCTTTGGTGTTGATCGGCAAGCGCATTAATGACACCAAGATCTACCGAGGTTTTTATCAACGTGAAGACGGGGAGATTGAGCCAGGTCCGTTGATGATGGGCTTCTATTCATCTCGCGCAGCGACCCGAGCATTAAAAGAGTTTGGGGAAGGTGATGTAAGCGGCCTGAAGCGTTTAGATGAGGCTGATCTGGAGCACCTCAAAGTCTCCTACGACCACTACGACGAAATTGAATATAGGGGTATGAAATTTCCAGGGTTCAATAAACCGGTAGCTACACCCGGACACGACTCTTCGAGTCACGCGGTTTTGGCAAAAGAAGGGGACGAAATCAAATTAATCCGATTTGGTCAGCAGGGGGTAAAAGGCTCCCCAAAGACCAAGGGCGAGTCTGAAACGGCTCGCAACCGCAGAAAATCATTTATGGCCCGACACGCTAAAAATATCAAAAAAGGAAAAATGTCTGCTGCCTGGTGGTCAGCCCGCCACAAATGGTAAGTCATGACAAAAGCCAGTAATAACCCAGAAGACGACATAGAGGTACATTTCACATGCAACATACAAGCATTGCGAAAGTTGCACGAATGTGTCGAGCAGTGTTTGAAAACTTGGCCCGGTGGCCACCCACAGGAACAGGTCGATTTGGAAGCACTAAGACAAGAACTTTTTATTGCTCGCTATAGCGCATTGATGGATAACAACCTGTTATGACAGTAGACCCTTTTGAGTTAATTGATGAATCCGATGACGAGCTGAAGCTTGAGGAAGCAGCAATATTATTGATTGTTTTTGACGCGATAGAGAAGGCGTTCAATCGTCTTCAGAAACGAATCGCCGTTGCGCTACGAACTGGTCAATTTCGTGTTGTAACAACAGGAACCCAGCTTTATCAGTTGTTTGCCCCTCTTGCTCCTGGGGGCTCGGACGTGCTGTTGAGAGCTGCCCAGTCTCTTCTAACAAAGTCAACAAAGAGGGGTCTTGATTTAGCTGAAGTGTTAACAAAGCCTGTATCCCAGTCTCCAGTCGCTGTATCGATCCCAAAATCAGCACTTGAACTAGAAGCAAAAAGAGTCCGAGAATACCTATTCCGACATACACAATCATTTGCAATAAAGGCGGAGGAAGTAATTACGGAGGGAGTAGCCAAAGGGCACTCCGTAGAAAAGATGACTGACGAGTTACGCAGGGGAACAAACGTTCTCAAAAGTCGTGCTGAGATGGTGATTAGGACAGAGTCATGCAGGGCACATTTTCAAGCAAAAATGAATTATTTAAAGGCCAACGGTTTTAGGCTTGTTATTTATTACGCTACTCCAGATGAACGCACATGTCCTTATTGTGCAGCTCAATCAGGCCGTATTTTTAAGATAGAAGCGTTTCCAAGTCTGCCCAGACACCCTTACTGTCGCTGCAGTATGGTGCCATACTCAAAAGATCCTTATGCGACATCATCTTCCTATGATGCAGCACGCAAAGCTCACAGAAAAGCAGTTTTGAGTTACGCTAAGTCCAGGGGTGTTCGTTTAAACGAAGGTCCCGCTGCCTTCGAGTTGTCTGATCCTTTACCGTTTAGAAAAGATGGCAAAGATGGTTAAATTTGATACATCTAAATATACTTTCAAGACAAAGACAGAAGCAGAAAAAGCCGCTCAGGAACTAGGACTCGAAGGTTCACATTCACATAAAGGTGAGGGCGGCACCCTTTTTATGCCAGGCAAGACGCATCAGGAATTTATGAAAGCGCAACAAAGTAAAGGCGACGGCCAAGGAATGGACAAAAAGAAAAAGAACAAATACTTGGCCGCTCGTGACGCCATGTATCAGAAGCTTTTGAAAGATATGGGCGGTTATCGTAAAAACTCCCACAAAAGCAAAGTCGATAAGCACGGCAAAAAATCGCCCTACATGGACGGTATCGCCAGTGATGAGGGCACCATTGGCCGCGAGTTTGACAAAGGTCTGTGAGTAAGTTCACCGACAAAGCTTTGCATTCGCAAGCCGTTGCTGCGGCTAAGCGGAAATTCAAGGTGTGGCCGAGTGCCTATGCCTCGGGCTTTGTGGTGCAACACTACAAAAGGCTTTATAAGCGAAAGCACGGTTCCACCAGTGGTGCTTTTCGCGGCGACAACCTGGGTAAGTGGTTTGGAGAGAAGTGGGTCCGAATCGGTAGCTCAGGAAAAATTGCAGGCCCTTGCGGGGGTCGATCAGAAAAAGAGGGAAAGCCCAAGTGCCTCCCACGAGCCAAGGCCCAGGCAATGTCCGTAGAGGAGCGCAAACGGCTTGTGGCTCGCAAGCGCAAGAAAGATCCGAATCCTGACAGGCGTGGAAAGGCGATTATGTCCAGCAGCAAAACAGCCAAAGATGCTGAAACATTGGGCTCAATGAGCAAAGAAAGTAACTCTAAACGCAACAATGTACGGGAGCGTTTGGCCAAGTTAATGGACGCATACAAAAACTCAAACAGATACTGATTTGCTGCGCTAGACATAAGCAGCCAAACCTTATGGCTTGCCTGCGCACACCTCCTGCTTAACAGGTTCTCTGGGAGAAATGGCTTTTGAGCGCCATTTTTTCGGAGCGGGTTGTCTTATTGCGGCTCCAAGATTTGATTTATTTAAGGTTGACTTCGTTCTGGAGTGGCAGAACCGACTTGTAAAGGTACAAGTCAAAACGATGTCACACGACAAACGGGCCAATAATTACACCGTAAATATCGGAACTAAAAGAAACGGCGTTAGAGATCAGCCTTATTCGGCTGATGAGGTGGATTATTTTGGGATAATTAATTTGGACTACGACAGTATTTGGCTTGTACCTATTAGTGCGACAATAGGTAAACGTACACTGGTCTGGGTAGATCCTCAAAAGCGCTGCTGGAAAAAGAAAGCAGCATTTGACTGGGATCAATACCTAATAAATTGAGCTTTGGCTTGAGTTTTTGTTTCTATTACTATATTTTCGTTAGTATCGAAGTATGGAACAAGTTTCTAGGTACGATTACGGCCAGGTAACTTCAAAGGAAAAAACTCCTGAGGGTTATTTAAAAGTCTGGTGTAAAGCTGCCCGTACGGGAGTACAGCTTTATACGCGAGGTGATGGAACGCAAGTGCGTGAATATCGCCCCGAAGATGAGGTCTCAAGCCCTGAATCTCTTGCTTCTTTCGGTATGAAAGCAGTCACAATGGGTCATCCCAGAGTGGCGCTGGATTCTGAAAACACAAAGTTATATCAGATCGGCCACGCTGGTAGCGAGGTTAGATACTCGGACGGTTTTGTTCAGGTTGCGGTTGTCATCACTGATGAGGAAGCAATTAACAAAATCGAACGGGGTGATGCTCAGGAAGTAAGCGCGGGTTACCGCGTGGATTACGACCCGACTCCTGGTGTAACTCCTGATGGACAGTCCTATGACGGCATTCAAAGAACAATTCGTGCGAACCATATCGCCGTTGTTCCGAGAGGTCGTGCAGGGTCCAGTGTTCGTTTATTACTCGATTCGTGTGACCGCAATGATGCGGTTGCCGATATTGAAATCCCGTCGAATTCGCCACTTATCACCATGGCCACCATTCAAATCGACGGAATGGGACTAGAACTTCCTGCAGATGTTGCTGGGGCCGTCTCTTCATTCGTGAAGGATAGTGAGCGGTCAGCGACGGAATTCCAGCAAAAACTGGATGCACAGGAAGCGCAGATCCAATCCGTGAACCTTGAGAAGTCTGAAGTTCAGGACCGCGTTGACGCGGCTAATGAGCGTATTAAAGAACTTGAGCAGCAATTGGCTGAGGCCTCTGCTGCAAATGAGCAACGTGACGATGCTGCAGAAATCAATGATGCAGTAAACAAGCGTTTGCAAGCTCTACAAAAATTTGCCCCAATCCTTCCCGATCAATTCAAATTTGACGGTCAGGACGAAGCTGCTCTCATGGCGATGGCTTATGAGAATGTCTTTGAAAAGGCACCTCGTGAAGATGCCAGCGCTGACTACCTTCTAGGAATTCTGGACGGTGTTCTTGCAGCGATGGAGGACATTTCAGAGGATGAGGAAGAGATCAAGAACGACTCTGAATTTGTCCCAGAAGCGGATGGGTCAAACGTTGCCGAGGTCCGTGCAGCTCTTGCCCAGGTGCAAGCTGTAGAGAAACTCGACGCAAGCGATTCCTACCGCGATCAACTGTTGAACGGTTGGAAGAAAAATCTTTCCGCACACGCCTGATAGGAGTAAAAATCAATGGCAGTTTCTTACACCACCACCACCGGTTCTCCGGCGGGTGTCCAAGGCTCTTATGAGCTTAATTTGACCAAGGGTCATGAGGGAATGCTCGGCAATGCCGCTTCCTATACCGCCCTTGCATACGAAAACGAGTCCGGCGCGGTTATTCCGTTTGGACATGCTGTGATCAACAACGGATCCGGCACTGCAGACCTGTCTGCCAAGCTTCCTGCTGGTGCTTCTGCCACCCAGGTCGTCGGTATTGCTCTCGACAGTCTGACCTTTGTTTTGGACGACAACGCCAAAACCGCTGATGGTCGTAAAGGCTATCCAGCAGAAAAGGCTTGCAACATTCTTAGCGAGGGTATCGCTTATGTGTATAGCGCCCACGCCGTTTCTGTTGGCGATGATGTTCGTCTGTTCCACACTAATTCTGCTTCTGTGGGCAGCAATTCCGGGTACGCCGGGAGATTTGGAAAGACCGCGGAAGCAGGCAAGACATTCTTGGTCTCTGGCGCACGTTGGCTGAGTAGCTGCGCTGCTGGTGGTATCGCTCTTCTGGAGATCGACGCTGCTGCGCTTTCAGTGACCGCCGATACTTGATAACTAGGAGGTACTAATTCATGTCCGAAATCCGTAACGACGAGGTAGGAATCTTCCTAGCCCGCGAACTGCAGACAATCCTGGCAAGAACTTATGAAGTTTCTTATTCAGATATTGTCTATCAAAATCTGATTCCTGTCAGCCAGGAAGTTGGCGAAGCAGCAGAGTCATATACATACCGAATCTTCGATGCTCAAGGCAGCATGAAGATCATTCAGGATAAGGCATCTGATCTGCCCCGTAGCGACGTGCTCCGCAAGGAAGTTACCGCTAAGGTCGCCACGATTGGTGGTTCCTTTGCTTATACAATCGCTGAGGCGCGTGCAGCAGCGACTATCCCTGGAATGAACCTTGAGCAGCGGCGTGCAAATGCCGTCCGCCGTGCTTCAGAGGAAAAGATTCAGGATATTGCTTTCTTTGGAGACAGCAGTGTTGGCCTGGAAGGATTCTTCAATTCACCACAAATTGACAAGGTGGTGCCTAACAAGTGGTTCACCGATTCGGCAACTACGACCGATGAAATGATCGACCTGTTGAACGAGCCCGCTACCCGGATCGTTTCTAACAGTCGGCAAAAGGAGCGTCCAAACACATTGCTTTTGGACCTGTCATCTTATCGCAAGATTTCGACGACTCCTCGCTCCAGCACTAGCGATACGACCGTTTTGGAGTTCTTCCTGCGGACCAATCCCTACATCCGTTCAGTTGAACCCATCAACGAACTGTCTGCAGCTAATGGCCAGCTTTCTAAGGATCGGATGATCGCTTACGATCGTTCCCCTGACAAGCTGCAGCTGCACTTGCCTAAAACTTTGGAGTTCTTGCCCCCGATTCGCCAGGGCTTGGAATTCTCTGTTTCCGCAATGGCTAAGGTTGGTGGCGTTTCTCTCTACTATCCCAAGTCCGCTATCGTTCTTGAGAAAGCCTGATAAGGGTTAATTTCTTCAGATCATGCTCGTAATTTACAACCCTCAACTTGAAAATCCACCCCGTGATAAGGATGTCTCTTTAGGCTTCTCTTTAATCACGGGGCCTGCGGGATCTACTCAATATGTTGGACTAAAGAGCGGTGTCAATCGTGATATTGATGCTGCTCTTTGGGAAGAGATTAAGAAGCTCCCACTGGTGCCCGAACTCCTAGAGATGGGTGCTCTACGAGTAGAAGAAGACGTGGAGGTACTTTCCGATGCTCCAGTGGCAAATGGTGGACTTTCTACGAAGTCCATCAAGTCGTCTTTGGATTTGGTCAACAAGTGTTTTGACCTTGATCTACTCAGGGAATGGGATCTGGCAGAGAACCGGATTCGCATTAAAAACGCTATCCAAAAACGGATTACAGCAGTCACATCGGGTGAAGGTTAATGGCAGTTACCAGCACAACATTTTTGGCTCGCTTTCCAGAGTTTGACAACCTGGAGGCAGCTGTTGTGACTGCGACCATTACCGAGGCACAGCGTCAGAACGACTCTGATATTTGGGGTGACCAGCACGATGATGCCGTCAATTACATGACGGCTCATCTGTTGGCCTCTCGAACGCAGTCCATCGGACAGCAAATTGGAGTTGCGACCAACGTCAGAACTATTAACTACAGGGGTGCGGCGGGCTACACACTTGCCGACACAACCTATGGAGCCACCTATCTATACCTGAGGGAGGGGCTAGTCAATCTCACCGGGTTTACCTTCTAATGGGCTCTTATGCACCATTTGACAATGCGACTCTGACCTTTCAGGTCTATTCGTCGTATGTCACAGACCCGACGACTGGTAACAGGGTTCAACAAAATCAGCCCCAGACCTATGTCTGTAATGTTCAGCTGAACTCCAAATTTACAGAGAACAAAGAAGGCGTTAACGAGATTGAGACAAGTTGCTCAGGCAAGTTGTTGAATCCTCCGACCTTCAGTTCAAAGATTAAAGCCGGGATGATTGCCGAGGCGGTTATTAACGGCGTGACCGGCAAACTACGGGTAACTGATCTGGGGTCAAATACGTTGACCTACGCCAGAGCAAGCCAATTTCAGAATTTTACTGGACAGTTTGAACAAACCGGTGCAGCAGGTTAATTATGGGTGCCCAAGGAGTACAACCCAGAGACATAGCTAGAAAGTTTCCTCGTGCAGTACAAAAAGCACTTGAAGAGACTGTAAATAAACTAGAGGATCAATTTAAAAAAGAGATTAAATCCTCGACTTGGCAGTGGTATTCACTCGGCGGAGCAAAAAAGACTTTAAGAAAAAACGGCAGAGAAGTAGGCGAACCCAGAGATATTGTTGACTTGGGAAATCTATTGGATTCACAATCAGAACCCCAACAAACAAGTAAATATTCGTTCTTATTTAAGTGGGAAGTTAATTACTCCGCCATTGTCCACGATGGGGGAGCTTTAAAGAACGGCAGACCTTATCCAGCGCGTCCATGGACAAAAACTGCAGAAGATAAGGTGCAGCCTTTGGGATACTTTGCAGATATACTTAGGAGAGAGTTAGATGGCTAGCGTATCCCAGGTTCGCAGTCTTATAGACTCAGTTATAGGGAGCCAACTAGGAAACTATAATCTTCCAGATGGTTCTACATCCCCAGCCCTTTGGGTCCGGGGTTCTCAGCAAGTTCCGAAAGATTGGACAATTTCTGGCACAGAATGTGTTATTGACGAGGTTCCAATTTCCAAGAACATTCCGACATTATCTAAATCCGTTCTTCTTGAAAATGAGTGGGTAATCACTCTAACAAGTTATGACACATCTCAAACATTAGATAATTTTCGGTTGCTACTTTTTCGGTCGTTTCCAGACATTACATCATCGGTACATCAGTCACAAACCGATATTTCGTTTGAGACACTGAAAGTAAACATCCCCGATCCACAGATTTACACGGAGCAAGTCTAAAAATGGCCCAACTTCCAGGTGCAGCTTTTGTCAGGGGCCGGGATCGCATCGTGCGAGTAGTCGATGCCCCGACCCGTCTAGCTGCTAAAACTTTTACTTCAGGCAGCCACACGGCAACGTATGAAAGCCCAGACGGCGTAACCATGCTCGGCCTAAAAGGCCTGATCACGGCTGATTACACCCCTGTAACTAATAACCAAGAGTTTTTCCTGCTTGGAGACGAGGGTTATCGGGATTCTGTGGGAACTTCACTTGCCGGTGATCTTGCTTGCACGGCATATTTCACGTTGGACACCGTACCGGCTACCGGTGCTGTTGCATCAGTCCCTGCAGCCGACCCTGCTCTGGCCTTGATCTTGGCCGCGGAGCACAATCTTAATAAAGAAGTTTACGTCGAGGTTCTCACCTTTATGGGAGAAGACACCGGGCCTAAATTTGATTATCACGTACGTGGTTTTTGTGCAGGTGTGAGCGATATTAGTGAATCGACACCTGCTGATGGTTTGTTGGAACTGAGCTGGACTTTCTCTAGCCGTGGTCAAATCTATAGCGGTATGTTGGAGCAAGCCACCTCCAAGATTGACATCTACGGCTGATGAAGTTTGATCTGCTCTTATCTAAGGACGCACGTTCTTATTTTGTTAATTGCAGATCACACAAAGAGCTACTAGAGGTTGGGGCGGTTTACATCGCCCCCTCTACGCCCTCGCCTTTAGAACTTGTGACGGAAGATGGTGCTAGTTTATTAGTAGAAATTTCTGAAAAAGGCGCGAATCAACCCTTTGAGGTTGTGGCTGCTGATACCTCGTTTTACATCATCAGATGAGTAAGTATTCAAAAGTATTTTTTGGCCAGAAAAAGTATTACGACATTCCACCCTTTCGCTTTCCGATCTATAAGGACTTAGTTGCCGGGGAGATCGAAGGTATTGAGGAGGTCGGAAGACAGCAAGCAGCTAATACATACAAGCTGCTAAAGATCGCACGCGATCTTTCACTAAAACGGGATATTCCTGTTCAGGAAGCTCTAGACATTTTAGGAAACGCCGACGAGAATCAAGATGTCCTATTCGATTATGTGGATGAGCTTGCTGCAATTCAGAGCAGCGGTCAATCCGCCAGCGAACAAAAAATCCAAACGGTAACGCTGTTAATGCGTTATCGAGCTGAATACAAAGAAAAAGGCAAGTGGGCGAAAACTTCTGATTGGGAAGAGACCGACACCAAAGAGATGCCCAGCAAATTGCTGGATGAAATCTATTCATTTGTCGAATGGGAGCGTAATGGTTGGCCTGAGGGTGAAGAGGAGGAAGACGAGGGAAACTAACCCTTGAGGTCGTCAACACCAGAATTGCGACATTGCGCGAATATTTGGCGACCTCAGAAGTTGATTTACTGATGGCTTACACGGAGTTCAAAGCAACTCCTATAGGACAGAACATCGATAAAGCTGAATTTCTAGAGATGCCTATGCAGTGCATCTTTGAAGTCATCCGGCTTGGTGGTGAGCGTGATAAACGCTTAGCGAATACCTATTCGATGACTACAGCCAGGCTGACTTCGATTGTGGTGGCAATTGCTCAGAGTTTCGGTGGTGGTAAAAACAAAGCCAAGCAAATCCCTTTAACAGAGTATTTGCCGTTCGATCTTAATCCTGAACATAGTGCTTCTAGAATGGAGACCCAGCAGGTAATTAAAAAGCTAATACAACTGAAAAAATTGCCTGTGCATGTGATTGCAGCTTTGAATAAAGTTATTACCACATGACGATAAAATTAATCTAAGGCGTGGTGTATCCGTGGCAAGTCAAGGTCAATATACATATACAATCAACGTCAAAGGCGCTGCTCAGGCTATTAAGGAGCAGACAAAATTTGCGAAGGAAGTTGAAAAATCTACTAAGGCTACCGAGGATCAGCTTAAGAAAAGAGAGACAGGAAACGCCAGACTGGCAGTCGCGGTAAATAAAACAAGAAAGGAATTTAATAAATCTGTAACAGCTGCAAGCAAGTTTAAAGATCAAACGGTACAGGGCGCTAAAGAAGCTGCTGCCAAGGTTGAACATCTAAATAAAAAACTTACTCGAACTACTGAGGCCTTACGAAAAGGCAAAAAAGAAGCCAAAGATTTTGCTAGAGAGTTCACAAGATTAAAAACGCTACAAGCTCCCGGCCTTCCACAAATAACAGGCCCGGGTCGAGCCCCCAGCATCCCTGCACCAAGGCAGGCCTCCTTTATGGGGAAGGTCCGGGGTGCGGTCGGAACACCGTTTGCAGGTGTTCGGGGTGCAATGGGACCAGGGGGCGGTTTGGGGCCTCTTGCCACGACCCTGGGGGCTGGCGCAGCACTTTCAGGATCAGTTGGTGCCTCTGTAGATCTGGAGCAGCAACAGCTAAAACTGTCGGTTCTATCTAGGGAGTATGGGGAATATTCAAAAATTCTAAAACTCATTGAGAGTAACCAACTTCAATTCAATAAATCACAAAGAGACGCAACTCAAGAATTCGCAAACGTATATGCTCGACTGCGTCCACTTGGATTTGAACTAAGCAAAATCCAGACGGTTTATAAAGGATTTAATGCGGTTGCTCTGGCTAGTGGCGCTTCTGCGAATGAGAGCAGAGTTGCCTTCCAACAGCTCGCGCAAGCGCTCGGAAGTGGTCGTCTCCAAGGTGATGAATTTAGATCAATTGCGGAGCAGATACCCGGTATTTTGGTGCCTGTTGCCAAAGAAATGGGTGTCACAGTTGGAGAGCTGAAAAAGCTAGGTTCCGAAGGCAAGATTACATCTGAGGTTTTGGTTGGAGCACTCTCTAGAGGCTTTGACGCAAACAGCGAGAAGATCAAAGAACTTATAGCACTTTCACCATCTCAAACTTTTCAGTCACTGCGCAATTCAATTGACGATGCTGCTATATCTATTGGCGATGCGTTACTACCAGTCGTTGAACCCCTTGTTAAGCTTTTAACTAATCTATTAAATACTCTTAACGATCTACCAAAGCCGTTAAAAACGTTTGGTGCGGTAGCTGCGTCGGCAGGACTTGGTGTTGCAGCTCTTGCAGGAGCGGTGAAGCTTCTAGGTTTTGCAAGTGCGGCGGCGTTAATACCAATTGCGATTCTTGCTGCCAAGATTGCACTTATTGCTGCTCCGTTTGTACTGCTTGCTGCGTCAATACAAGACGCAACCAGAAAGAAGCAGGAATTTGATGATGCGCTGAATACCGAGGATGTAACTGAGGTTGATGAGCAAGTTAAAAAGCTACAGGAAACTACTGTTAAGTATGAAAAGGCCCTAAGCAATGCCAAAAAGGCTGCATTCTATGTAGGTCAAGAGGCTGAAATTAAGGAATTCCAGCGAAAGATTAATGAGCTTAAGGGAAAGATAGATGAACTTACAAAGCGTCGGAAGCTGATTATTGATGTAATTATTCCGAACAGCACGATCGGAGGTATTGAGTACGAGACTGACGGTAAGAGTCGTCTGACCCCGGTCAACCCGCCTGAAACCGTCTCAGACAGGCGTGAAAGGGAGGAAAAGGAAGCAAATGAGGCCCGTGAAGAAGCAGCCAAGAAAGCAGCCAAGGATGCACCACGCATTGCAAAAATTTACTCTGACGCCAGGCTGCGCAATGAGCAGCTACTTGCTAGACAAACGCTGGCGCTGGTCAGACAGCGTTTTCAGATTGAGTCAAAGCTTCTTACCGAAAGGCATCGATTAGCAGAGTCATTATTGACAGGTGAAGCCAGAACACAGCTCGGAATAATTAACAGCTTTGTCGAAGCCAACAGGGCTATTGATGCACAAGTAGAACAGCTCGATGCAAATATCACGGCTGCGGAGAACCGCCTAAGAGCGGCTCAAGCACGCCTAGATGCAGCAAGTGACCCGGTTGATCGTGCAAGAGCACAGACAGGGGTTACAAGGGCACAAACAGGCTTGACTGGAGCCCAGGATCAACGTGAGCAGTTTGCAGGAGAAACCCTCGAAATGCGCAACAACGCGCTAGGGATGATGGTTGCTCAAACAACGGCAGGCTTCAGAGAACGTGCAGCCGGGGCGAAGCTTGAAGCGCAGGCGTTAAGAGAACGCAATCGATTAATGCTTGAAGGATTTAGTCCTGAGCAGATCGAACGATTAATGGCAGTAAATGAAATTGATCGTGTGCGTACTGTGAATGTTGCTCAACTTAATGAAGGTCTTATTTCAGGCAAGCTAAACCAAGATATGTATAATATCGCGGTCGCAGATCTAGACGAGGCAGCGCAAGCTGCAACCACATCAATTAATGAGCTGTCTGAGGCTCAAGCGGCCAACAATAGTAAATTAGCCGGATATGTCTCAAGCAATTTACAGTATCTGGGTGATATTGAAGGCCGCATGGTTGATATGGCTGGAATGGTTGAATCCAGTCTGGGCAATGCAATTAATGATGTGGTATCAGGCACCGCCACGATTGGCGAAGCATTTCAGAATTTCTTTGCAGATATTGGAAAGAGTTTCTTGAAGTTGGCAACTCAGATGATTGCAAAACTAATACTGATCTCAGTAATTTCAGCTGCGACGGGAATGCCTGCGGGAGCCCTTATGAGCGGCGGAGGGGGAGGCGGTGCTGGTGGCGGAGGTCTTCTGGGATTCCTCTCAGGCCTTTTTGGCGGTGGAGAAAAGAAAATGGCAAAGGGAGGCATTGTTACTCGACCTACCAGAGCGCTAATTGGTGAAGGTGGTATGAATGAAGCTGTCGTCCCACTTCCAGATGGCAAGTCCATACCGATCGATATGGGTAAGAAATCTGCGGGAAGTAATGTAAATACAAATATCACCGTTAATGTGGATCAAGGTGGAAATGCTTCCACCGATACTGAAGGTGATAACGCAAACAAATTAGGCCTAGCCATCGACTCAGCTGTTAAGCGAGTCATCATGGATGAGCGCCGTTCGGGAGGACTTCTTTACAATGGCCGACGTTAATTTGACTTTGGACCTACTTCGTGAGGTTCAAGAAACCACCAACCATCGCACAAAAAGATTTGGATTTGGTGATGGTTATGAGCAGATAGCAGCCGATGGCGCAAACACTCGTATTACCGAGTACAGCGTTACTACAAGACCTTTATCAACGGCTGATTCATTAACACTGCGTACAAATCTGGATCGTGTCATTAAGGGCGATTATTTTGTTGCCACACTGACCCCGTTTAGTTCTGAATCCCGTAGATACAGGATCAAAGATGGGGGATACCAAAGAAAACTTTTAACTGTAAGCGATACATTCAGAGAGACTTTGCAGTTCACACTTCAGGAGGCTTTTTGATCTAATGGGACGTAGAAACGTTGTTAGGTTGAGTTCTCTTAGTGTCAATGTGGCTGGTTATGGCGCAGTAGCCGAGGCCCTTGACCAATTTAAAGATGCAGAGGAGGACTTTTACAAAGCAAGAAGAGACCAGCTCAATAGGTATCCAGGTATTTCAACTACAGATGGTGCAGTAGAAAGAGAATACGACAGGTTGTACGGCAATGATCCATGGAACTACACCTCTAGGGGCGGTTCATCGTCGAACGAACGTACAGAAACCGACGCATCTACAACTGCGGCTGGCCTTGATGCAGATCTGGTTTACGTCAAAATTCCGTTCAGTAACAAAGACGGAATCTTGGAAGGTATTACGGGAACAGTCGTACCGCACGATAATAGTCAGGAGCATTATTTGCTTTATGATCCCGGCGTTGGAGTGCTTAAGCTTGATCTAACTTTTGAGAATACTTCTTTATTTCAAGCAGGCTCAACCGGCTCGTTTGAAATTAATGATGCAGAATATGAAAGTTTTAGAACTGGTTTTGGCGAGGTGCCAACTTTTTACAATGCCAATAGTAATTACACGGGCAAGCAACTTCACATGTTTAGCAAGTTAGGCCCCATATATGATTCGATAGTCGGTCCAAAATACAACGCTTATGTATCCGCTAAAAATACTTACGACAATAACAATGGGACTGTAGCTTCTACGGCCATAATTAGAAATTCATTTGATTTTGCGTGGAACAACGTTCAAGGAACGGCTGGAGGGTACAACAGGCCAACTGACCTTGACAGCAAACTCAGAAAGGAAGCAATGGGGTTTAACTGATGGCACTTAAGCAAGATGCACTTTTGAGTCTTTTTATAATCGACTCAAACAACGCTCAATTCACACCATCTTTTGCTAGAAGGCATTTTGTATCGCCAGAACAGACAGGCGGTGAGAGTGTTACCTATGTCAACGAGGCCGGTAATGAAAACATTAGATATTCGACTCATCCCATCCAATTTGGTGGCATTGAGATATCAGGCAGTAACAAGCTGCCAAATCCGAAGTTGACTGTTTCTAATGTTGATGGTGTATTTACTAGATTGTCCAAAGACTACGATGATTTAATCGGTTTTAGACTTATACGAATAAGAACTTTTGCAAAGTTTGTTGATAAATTCGGCAATGGTACAACGCAAAGTAGTTATGACAAAGACGCGCACTTTACCCCCGATTACTGGTACTTCTCTAGAAAAACCAACGAGAACAGTTTAAGTATCAATTATGAGTTGACCTCTATTTTTGATGTGGAGGGTATGAGCTTACCGAGGCGCAGAATGTTTAGTAATTTTTGCCCTTTTGAATATAGGGGGCCGGAATGCACATACCCGGGAGCAAATGTTGCACACGCAGGCTTGCCTGATGGATGTCCAAAGACTCTTCAGGGATGTCGCGAAAGGTTTGGAAGAAATGCGGATCTCAGGTATGGAGGGTTCCCTACGGTTCAAGGTTAATGAGTAAAAGACTTCACAAAGCAATAGCAAAACAGTCTCTTAAAGCGGCTCCTCTGGAGGCTTGTGGCTGCGTTGTGGATGGTAAAGCAATTCCCTGCGCCAACATGGCGGAAGATCCTAAGGAGTGTTTCATGATGGATGCGGATACATGGCTTAAATACAGACCAGAAACCATTTATCATTCGCACCCCAAAGGTAAGAATGGATTTAGCGAACACGACTTGAACGTAGCTGCGAATATGGAGTTAACGTCATACGTTTATGTGATTGAATCCGACCGTCTTGAAAAATGGTCATCATCACAAGGCTTAGAAATTTTTGAGAGGATCCTTGGATCATGATGGATATCAGACTTGAGGGAGTCCTTGCAAAGCGATTTGGCGGTCATTATCAACTGAATGTTAAAAATGTGAACGAAGCAATTCGTTCTTTGTGCCAATTAGTGCCAGGCTTTCGAGAGTTCATGACCTCGGCACATGAGCATGGAATATATTTTCAAATCAAGCGAAATAATTCGACAGCCACTTCTTACGACGAGATGGCGCTCGGTTGCAGTGAATTTGTCTTGGTCCCCGTAATCACGGGTGCATTGTTTGGCGGAAAAGGTTTTTCCTTTGGACTTATTGCAGTCGGTGTTCTGCTGCTGGCTTTGGCGTTGCCCGGTGTGGGTCTTATGTCGTTCGGTGGGGTAGGAACAATCTCAGCCGGTTTCCAATCAGCAATGATTGTTTTGGGTGCCGGGTTGATATTTACAGGAATATCAGGATTGATGGCACCGGGTGTCCCTGAGGAAGGCAAGCAGGAAGGGAGCGAGGCCGACGATGCTGTTTTTGGAGGAGGGGCCAAAACTAGCACTGCAGGCACGCCTATTCCTTTGTTGTATGGGACGCATTTGGCAAATAATATGCCTATTGTTTCTTCCTACATTCAAGAGGAAGAGGGGTATTTACTGGCGATTATTTCCGAGGGACCTATTGAAGGTTTTCCAAACGGATCTAGTGAAGATATTTATTTTAATGGCCTTAGAGCAAGCAGCACAGCGATTGACAATATTCAGGTGACAGACGGCACTCAAGACGCTGTTCGCATTACTGGTGTTAAATCTGCAGGTTTTCACCTAGGCATTGGATCGACTTTACAAACTCCAGGTGATAATGATCCGAATCCACAGGTGATTCGCAGCTTTGCTCAAACCTCAGCCGATGAATTGAAAATCCGTTTAACACGCGGGCCCTGTTATCAAGTACGCACCCGAAGTCCAAAGGACGGCGGTAGCACCGACAGTAAGTACAGAGATTACGATGAAAGGCCGCATGACGACGATCGATATGACGACAGACCTAAGGATGCAGATGGAAATTACCCAATTCAGCCCCTTCAGTATGTTTTACGAGTCTTCGATGGAGACGGTGACGCAATTACCGATAGTGAAGGAAATGATTCATTTGACGTTATAGAAAGGAAGCTTAAAGCAAGAAAGTTACAAATTAGAACCTACAACATCACTAATAAACCTGTACCGATATCTATTCAATTAACCAGGCTTGACAAAAGTGCCGCTCCCGACGCGGATACATTTACTGGTGGGGCCAATCAATATAATTTTCAGTGGGCTAAAGGAGACGTGCAGCTGGTTTCCGCGGACGTTACTTGGGCTGAAAAACTTATTTATCCAGGGACATCTTTAGTCGGCGTCAGATTTGAAGCTTCAGAGTTTAATCAAATGCCTTCACTTCAGGTTCTAATGAAGGGGTTAAAGGTTCCTGTTTTAAGTAGTAGTTTAAGAGTCAGCTACGCTCACAGCGATAATCCTGTTTATGTGTTGCTTGATCTATTAACCAACCCCAGGTATGGACTTGGTCGTTCAGATTATACAACTACGCATCCTACTACACCAGTAGATAGATCAACTCCAGGCATAAGTATGAACGACATCGACTTGGCTTCGTTCTATACAGCAGCGCAATATTGTGACGAAAGGGTCAACGGTAAAAAACGTTTTACCTTTAACGCATATATCAACAGCAAAGCAGACGCCCTAGATCTTGTGCGTAGCGTTGCTTCTTCTTTCCACGGTTCTTTAGTTTACGCTGGAGGCTATGTAACCCTTGTTTTAGATAGAAAGGTCTTACACGCGCAGCGCAGCATCCACCGCTTATTCAGGTTGTATTCAGAGGCGAATGTAATTCAAGAGGTTGGAGGTAACGGACAAGTAACCGCCCCCTGTTTTTCTTATGAGGGCACTGGCAGACAAGCCCGAACGTCAGTGGTTGAGGTTAGTTGGGTCAACCCTTCCGAGTTCTATAAGGAGAATAAAGAGGTTGTAGAGGACTCCGACGCTATCCAACGCTATGGGTACAACCACAAGTCACTCAGAGCAATGGGCTGTACGGATAGAGAACAGGCTCGAAGGTTGGGTCGTTATGTCTTGGGTAGCAATATTTTAAATACGGAAACAGTTTCTTTTAAAGTCGCAACTGAGGGAGCGATGCTACTTCCTGGCGATATTGTTGTTATTGCTGATCCCCTTAAGACTCAAATTAGTTCTGGCGGCAGGATCGTAAGTGCAAATAGTACACGGTTAACTGTTGATCGAGATCTGGGTAGTCACGACCTGACAAAGGATTGGTATGTCTATACATACGGGGATACTGGAATTGCACAACGAAACAAAGTAAGCACAATTTCAAATAGAGATATCACCATCGAAAACTCTTTCACCAGTACACCGTCTAGTGCCCAGATGTTTATTCTTGTCGATGAAGATGACGAAAATACATTTAGAAGGTACAGAGTACAATCCGTAAAAGAATCTGGTGATGGCACTTTCTCTGTCGTTGCGATTTTGTATGTTGAAAGAAAGTTTGATTTTATTGAAGACGGCGAGCTTTTTGATTCAAATTCTGGAATTGGCTACGGGTCATCTACAACTGTAAGAGCAACAAATTCCAGGGTGAAACGAAGTAGTATTCAATTTACAATTAATAACGCTACTACTTAAATCAATGCTTGTTGAAGTTAACTGGGATGCAAATCAAATACTTCCATACGCAGCATTAGATTCTGTTGTGTTTGGGAAATTGTTTTCTCAACCTATCGATGACACTACTATCGAAGGTTACAGAGTAGAGCAATTCGATTTTGATAATGATGATTATTTAGCGCTTCCAAATACAAGCAGACGTTTTGCAGAATTTGATCCCAAGGATAACGTAGCCGTTAAAGTGAGAATACGGATAGTCAAAACAGACGGTACAGTTTTACCAGCAGTCGTTTCCAAAACATATTTGGTTCGGGGGTTTGTTTATGACCTCAGAAAAACCGGCAGCACACTTATGTTCTCATTCCTCTAATGGCACTTTACGGACGCGATGCACAGGGCAACGATGCTTATATTCGAGCCACTGGTGCTGGCACCACTGCTGATGGTTACCTGACCTTCCATGACTCGTTTTCGAGTGAAATCAAGTTTGCCAAAGCGGAAGCAACCAACAGTGTCACAACGCTTGACGTTGTTACTGGTGTAACCAACAAAAAGATTCGAGTTCTTAGTTTTGTTGTTAGCTGCACCACTGCTAATGCAACTCTGCAGTTTCAAGATGCTTCTGCACCTGTCCAAGTTTCTTCGACGCTGTATTTGGCTGCTGACAGCGTAGTAACAGCGTCCAGTGAGCTTGGGTTATTTGAGACCGAAGCCGGTGAGACATTGAAACTTGCTCGAACATCTTCTGCTGCTGCACCCTATTCAGTCATGGTTTCCTATAGAGAGGTCTAAGTATGACTCGCATTAAAGGAAAATTATTTAACGACGGTCGAGATGGGATCTTAGCTGTCAAACCTAGTCAGCCCTTTTTCGGAGTTGCCAGAGACGAACGCTTTTACCAAGTTTCACAAGGTTCAATTGATATTGAATTACTACCGACTCCTCCAGGGGTGATGTATTTTGTCGGGTATAAAGAGCAGGGTGATACTCGCCAGACGCCTTATACCTTGAAATGGAGAGTTCCCGATACTGATATCTTTGACGTGACTTCAGGAGCCGAAACGAAGGATTCCCAGCAAGCTCCAAGTAGCTCAGCGAGTGTTTACGAAAGGGTTCAACTAAAAGCAGTGGCCAGCGAACTTGAAGAGGCCATCGAATCAAATACAAATCTGACAGTTAGCTTAGATGAGGCAAATAACAGAATTGAAGAACTGACAGCTGATCTTGTCACCTTGAGGCAGTCATCTGATCATGCCATGAGCACTAGAGATCAACAAATTTCTCAACTAGCTGAACAGCAGACCCCGAAAGTCAGAACTGTCTATCGAGATGTTCCAGTCCCCCCTGCAGCACTGCACGAACGCATAAAAACACTTGAGCGAGAGAATAAGCGTCTGACAGATCTGAATGCTGAATACTATAAATCAGTTGTTAAGCAGTATCAGTTACAGTTAGATAAGGCGCGTGAAACTCCGCAGGGGAACTTTGTCTCTACCGATAACTCTCCTCAACAACGTCTTTTGGGTAAGCTATTTGGAAGGTAAACAATGGCCCTAGATAATATCGCCGTCACAGTTCGCGAGGGTGATAGCTTCGATGAATTGCACCTAGTTATCGAAAAGCCGTGGGGGACTCCTCACGACATTTCAAATTCTGTGTTGGTTGCTGATATTAGGCGATTTTTTAATGACAGCCAAACACCGGCCCATGAGGTTGGCAGCTTTGGAATTGTTGAACTAGATCCTACCAAAGGCAAGATTGCTTTAAAACTATCAAGCCGCCAAACAGAATCCCTAGGGCGGAATACTCCCTTAGGCTATGACGAACGAAACAGGCCAGCTTCTGGTTTAGCTGTTGGCATTGATTCGACCGATGAATCACAAGGATCTTATCTTTGGGATCTGCGCGAATACTTCTCAGTTGATCAAGCAACCATCACAAGTATTTCCTCAGGAAGTACATTTACTGCAGGTGGTGTTACTGCCAACAAAATAAGGATTACCACATCCGCCCCGCACGAACTTACTTCTGAGGATCAGATTATTCTGAGTAGTACAGGTCAAACAGTATATGATGGGGTTAATTTCAATGCTAATAAACTAAGTATTATTAGTAGTCAAGTTTTTGAGATTGATCCTACGACTGCAGGTGCTCCTGCATTTTCTGTAGAGGCCACTCAAGGCACAGTCAAAGTCTATAAAGAAGACACATTGGCTATCGGGACACTTGAGTGTATCCCAAGAATTTCACGAGATTCCACCAGCTAAAGTTTTATTATGGCGACCGTATCTGAAGGTGTAAGCACTATAACAGTCGGCAAGACTACGCCGATTCCGGCTGGTCAGGCTACAAGTGCCCAGTCACTCCCAGTTGTAGTTGCATCGGATCAATCTCCGATCCCAATTCTTGATAATCTATCTGCACCGTCTCAAGTCAGGGATGACTTGCTTGGAATCCCAAGAACGCAAGTCCCGCTTGCGATATTTGATGACACTAATTTGGTGGACATCTCGCAGAATGTGTGGGCCACTAATGAACAAGTAACTGGTGGAGTACGAGTTACTCAAGTAAATCATATTTTGCAGCAATCGGCTGCTGAGGTGCTTCTAACTCCGGGTGCCTCGAATGGCAATATTGCTCGTCTAATTACTAAGCAAAGCTTTCCTTATCAAACAGGTCGAATTACCTCCGCTTCGTTTGGTGTGGCTCTTAGCCGGGACTCAAACGCCACGCAAGAGTTTGGCATGTTTGATACCAGTGACGGGTACTTTGTACGAGTCACCGGCGATGAGTTGTTTTTTGTTCGACGTACATCTAGTGGTGAGCGCCCTCAAGACCACCTAAAGGGTTACACCCAACAAGGCTCTGACCCAGTCACCTTTACTGTTGATGCTGCTGTGATGACAGCACAACCAAGCCGTACAGATAGCGGAACGATTTATAAATTAGTTTCTTCCTCTCCGACAATTATGGAAGAGATTGTTCCGCGCTCTCGCTGGAATGGTGACACCATGGTTGGTGAGAATGGAGCCGCGCTAATTGGGGCAGTAGATAGTAATTCAGTGCATCAACTTTCGCTCACTAACTTATGTATGAGCAGGGTTGAATTTGGTTGGTATGGTGGCACTGGAGCACGCCTATTGTTCTATGTACCCGTCGATGCAAATTTACCTTCTGGTGAAGTAGTTAAGACTGCAAGGTGGGTTATCGCGCATAATTTAAATTGTAGTGACAGAATAAGTTATCCCTCGCTTGGCAATCCTACTTTGCCGATGCAGTTCCGGGCAGAGAAGACCGGTTCATTAAATGCTAATGCTTATATCAGGAAATACGGCGCCCAAGTTACGATCGATGGTGGTGATTTTTCTAAGCTTGATATTTACTCAGAGGACGGCGCAAAAGTTACTGGAGTAGGTACTTCCACATTCAAGCCCTTGCTGGCTATCAGAATCAAAGAGCTTATTACCAATAATCAAGGCGAATCTAAGCGCAACCTAATGCGTGTTTTCCCGTTGATGCTGTCAATGGTCAGCTCGCACAGAGCACAGTTCATCTTGGTCAAAAACCCGACCACAATGACCGATTCAGGCACCGCAGCCGTCACCACGTTTGCTAGCACCGGAACCCTGTCTGCTATCGAACAAAACAACCCAGACAGCAGCTCAAACGCAATCAGCGCCTTTACTGGCGGGGAACAGCTCGCGAGCTTTTTCACGGGGGATGCAGACGCCACCACCGAGAGCTTGACAGACATTTTTAGCTTTGCCCGTCAATACCTCACGCGGGAATCAACTGCCGCCTCCGGTCTTGCGGGTGATGTGTTGGTGATCGCGGCACGTTCGCTGGATAACTCATCCAACACCGTCAAAGCAGCCATCACTTGGGGACAACGCTAAATGACTACGGCCTATCAACTACCCGAAGATGTCGGGCAAAACTCCGTCACAGCAAACGGGGAGGAGGTTCAGGCCGCCGGTTCATTTCCCGCTGGACAAAAGCAGGCCTCAGAAAGTATCCCCACGGTTCTTCCACGGAAGGGTTTTACCCTCCCCACGATTGATAATTATCGTTCCACGACTGAAATTGATCGGGATCTTTTAGGCTTCCCTCGTGTTACGAGAGGCTTTGACTTTCTTACACAAAACGACGCTTACGACCTAAACAGTGATAATTGGATTTACGATGTTACAGGTTTAAACGAGCGTCCTGAGATAGACAGCACCCAGTCCGCTCGGTGGACACAACTATCAGAAGCGACTGCTATTTACTCGCCTTCACCAAACGGTGAAGTTCGATACAACTCATCCGCATCCTCTGCCCAGCTGTTTTTAAACAGTAACGACGGTGGTTTTCAACGTGCGCGTATTTGTACCAAAAAGCGTTACCGTTATCAGCCCGGTCGGATTGTCCGTGTCAGTTTAGCCGTCAAACTAAGCGTTGATTCCACCCCTGTAAGCGTCACTCGTCTTTGGGGTGTTGGTGATACTTCAGACGGATTTTTTGTTCAGTGCAAAGGTGACGGTGTAGGTGACCGGCTTAGCATTCTCTATAGAAACAGTGCGGGCAATGGGCTGAAGTTTGAGAAAACAGTACCTCGGTCGGAGTGGACCGGCGACAAGTTGGATGGCACGGGTAAATCTAAGGCTAATTTAGATTTATCTAAGACGCATATGTGGCTCTGTGAATGGGGCTGGTATGGTGCATCTGATGTCAGGTTTTATTGTTTTTTAGTCGATGAAGATGAAGATCTTCCGACTTCTATTACTCAAATACCTCGTGCCCGTTGGATCCTCGCGCATGAACTTGTTCTAGCGGATACGGCTAAAAGAAACGACCTCAGCGAATCGGATGGGGCCGGGGGGACCCGCTCGTTTGATGTTCCGTCACTACGCAGCCCCAGCTTGCCAATATGGATCGAAATTAATAACACAGGTAACCTCGCACGCTCAGAATTTATTGAGCGTTACGGTGCCAGCATTCTTGTTGATGGTGGTACAGCAGATAAAGCAAAAATAACCACGGTTGACGCCGGCTTCGATACTGCCGTTAATCCTGTTTTGGGTGGTAGGTACAACGGCGCTGGTGTCTCCGTTATGACGCTTCGAGCCAGACAGAAACTGCTAAACAATGATGGCTTGCTAGTAGATAACTTACTTGTCACGAATCCCCTAGTTTTAAATGTAGGATCCTCAGATCTGATTGAGCTTGAGATCTTTAAAGATCCTGTGATGGTTGAGCCTGATGAAATAGGACACCTCAACGGTTCTTTAAGTCACAGGACCGGAGATTATGTATCTCCGTTTAACCTTGTGCCACAATTAATTACAAGCTTTGACGGGACACAAACAGAGTTTGCGATTACACAAGAAGACCCAACAAATGAAAGATTGACTGTTAATACACAATATGCTTCTGGTGATTTGCTTACTTTGGATGTAAGTTTTAATGACTACAGGATTGTTAAATCAGGTACTTGTTTAGGTAAATTTATCGTTGACAGCCAGGGTGAAAGTTTAGACCTGAAAGAGATCTTCGGGTCAGATCGTGAGAATATTTCGGCTGAGTACGATGCACCTCCAGAGTTCCCAATTAAGTCTGACTCGATCAGTGTTAAATCCTTTAATACTTCTACCGGTGTAATTACTGTTAATCAGGCGTTTCCTATTCGCCTTTATCAAGGGCAAAGAATTTCAAAGGGTCTAGTAAGTTACTATGTTCACTCCCTCGAAAGTTCCAGGTCGTTTACTATTAAAGCGGCTAAAGTAGATACAACGCCTGTACTGTCAGGTGTTTCTGCGGGTGACACCCTCGTCGCTCATTATGAACTGGACTTGACCACTAATGTAGCTTCTGTTTTAAAGCCTATTTACAGGACAGAGTTGGTATTTGTCGCTAAACCCTTTAACGCCTCATATTCCAACTTTGATAAAACTCAAGAGTACAACGCCCAGTGGATGCGGCTTGTGAATACGACAAGTTCTGACGCTTATGCAGTTCAGACTGCACCAAATGTGAATCTTTATCTAACTAACGGGGTTGTCTAATGTCGGTAACCGGCTCAAGTCTTGTTAATACGTCGTCAAATGGTCAGCCTACGAATAATGAGGATCGCCCATTTTCATTTGCCCTCGGCACGCAAATTTTTCTAAACCCCACTGATGACCCGACCGACGCAGTTATTTCTTTTAAAGCAAACGCTGACTTGTTAGCCGGCTCACTTGCTTCTGGAGCTTCAAATCTGGCGGTTGGTTTAGCGGTTGATTCTCAACTTAATTCTTTATCTGGCTGGGGTGAATCATTTATCAGCACTGCTAGTTCTAATATATTTGCCGTGGGATTTGGCCGTATGTCTACGGCGGCAAATAAAGTCGGTGTAAATGTAGCAGGAACGCAAGTTACAACTATCGGCAAAACACAGGAAGTCACTTCTATTAGCCTGGCAGATAACGCACTTTCAGTTTCTGGTCACCCTTTTAATACTGGTGATCGCGTTGTTGTTAAGAGTACAGCAACTGTGCCAGGGGGTCTGTCCGCTGCGGTTAGTTATTACGTTATCGTTGCCACAGCCGACACAATTAAATTAGCTAGTTCCCGCGTAAATGCACTTGGCGGAAGTGACATTGATATTCAATCTTCCGGTTCGGGTACAATTACTGTAGAAAGTGATGAGATTTTTACGCTCACTCGCGCCGGTAGTTCAGGCAGTGTGACGCTTCAAAAAGACGGCGTTACCATCGCGACTTTTACCAATACAAACTCGGCCAGCCCGCTGCGTCTTTTTTATTGGTGTCGTGAGCAGTCGGCCTCTAATTCGTCCCCAATTGTGAAAGAAATCAAGGTAAGAGGAGCTATCTGATGGTTGCCACAAGGAATATCACAGATCTGAATAGTCTGACCGTACCAGCAGCGGATGACATTCTGCTGATTGTCGATCGACTGTCTGCAACCAGCACGGAAGCTAAACAGATCACATGGTCAGCCCTGACCGAGGCTATTCAAGATATAGTCGGGGCGATGTCTACGGACACTACCTCACTAAATTTCACTTATGACGATGCAAATGGGCTGCTAACTGCATCTGTTAATAACAATACTTCCGTCCAAAAGTCCATTTTTCACGATGGCACAACCAGTAGCACCCGCCAAGAGGGCCGGTTTGTAGATGGAATCGGAGTCAATGTTGAAGTAGCTGATGATTCAACTAACGACCGTGCAAATATTACGGTTTCAAACACTGGTGTTGTTAATGCTGCTAACAACACTGTTAGTGGTACGTCATTTAACCTGTTATCCAGTGTCAATGTCGAATCGAATGGCAGCAAGACACTTGAGATCCGCCCGATCAAGCTCGGTTCTAACAAGATTTCTGCAGTATTCAGTGACTCAAACCAGTCGCTGACGCTGGATGTTGATGCAGGAAATATTAATTTAAACGATCTTAATTCTTCTACACCTCTGGGTGTAAGCATTGGTGGAACAGGGGCTTCGACGGCAGGAAATGCTCGTACTAATCTAGGCGCGGCAAAATCCGGTGCGAACTCGGACATCAGCGCCTTGAGTGGCCTGACCACTGCTCTATCTATCACCCAAGGCGGTACTGGAGCCACGACCAGCAGTGCAGCACTTGCCAACTTGGTTGGTTTGAACAGCGTTGTTCACGTTGGCTCTTCCGGCCAAAGCCTCGTTCACAGCACTCAAACTTTGGTGTCCGGTGCCTACCGAGCGGAGTTGCGAGGTATCAAGCCAGCAACGGGCAACCAGATTACGGTTTCGCTCGATGGGTCGGACGTGGCCGTGGGCGTGAATGCCAACAACGTGCTGGATGCAGTCACAGGAGCACGCAATATCAACGGGGCGAGAATCACTGGTGCTGCTGAACCAATTAACTCCAGTGATCTGGCCACCCGTGGTTTTGTCGAAAGTGTCGCCCAGGGCCTGGATGTTAAAGAAGCTGTAAAAGTTGCAACTGTTGGCGGATTGGCCGGCACCTATGCAACTAGCGGTCAAACTTTGACGGCTAACAGCAACGGAGCTATCCAGGTAGACGGGGTCACCCTGAGTTCTGCTGATCGTGTGCTTTTACGGGCACAGGCTGACAGCACCCAAAACGGAATTTATACAGTCACTACCGTTGGTGACGGCTCTAACCCATTCGTCCTGACCAGAGCCCTGGACTCCAACACCAGCAGTGAGGTTGGCGCTGGCGCGTTTATGTTCGTTGAGCAGGGCACCGCCAACTCAGGTAAAAGTTTTATTCAATCTGTCTCAGGGCCAACCCTGGACACTGACGCGTTGGTATTCAGCGTCTTTGGTGATTCCACCATTGCTGCTGACTCCATAGACAACGCCAAGCTCGCCAACATGGCGCAGGCGACTGTCAAAGGCCGGGCATCGGGGACCAGCACAGGCGATCCGGTTGATCTGACTCCAGATCAGTTGATTGCAATCATCAATGCTGCAACGTCAGCACTCAACGCTGCACGTTTGCCGTCTACTGCTGACACAAATGCTCGTATTGCTGTTGAAAAGAACGGCAGCTCTATTGGTACTCGCCGCACTATCAATTTCATTGAAGGAACCAACGTCAATCTGACAATTACAGATGACGCGAGCGGCGAAGAGGTTGATGTGACTATCAACTCGACTGCCTCTGGCGGTGGTGGCGCAAGTTTAGGTTTAGCAATCGCACTTGGTTAAACTCGATAGAATTAACCAAGAGGATTCTCTTTTAAGAAAGTAAGTTTGTTCCATGGCTGAAACTTTTCAACGCACGTCTTTGGCCGTCACCTCGACCGAGACTGATGTCTATACATGCCCCGGTTCTACTCAGGCGATTGTGCTGAGTTGCTTGATCGCCAATGTCGATGGTGTTAACTCCGACGACATCACTGCAAAGATTACTAATAACAGCAGCACTGAGCTATCACGAATCGCCAGCACAATCACAGTTCCAGCAGATGCGTCGTTGGAATTGATTGCCAACAAGCTTGTTTTGGAAGCTGGTGAAAAACTCCGCTTGACCGGAGCTGCAGCTAGCGGTCGTCTTTCTGCAACCGTAAGCATTCTCGAAATT
>MDSV01130908.1_pt1 | contig 35580 bp, 14 predicted proteins | sample 810851 | NCBI WGS metagenome assembly MDSV01 (sample SAMN05326640, study PRJNA326480) | marine metagenome | isolation source: seawater | place: Atlantic Ocean: North East | collected 2012 | reverse complement strand
GTGAAACCAATCTCAGAACCATTGGTCTGATTATGGGCTACATGAGGTTCATTCGCATTATTCCAGAGGTAGTAATTTGAATTCCCATTCCCAGTATCATAGTACTTTGCGCCATTAGTGAATGGGTCCTCGAACGAGGTGTAGGCAACTATCGACTGATATGTACAGCCACTAACTACTGTATCCGGTAAACCATCCCCATCTGTGTCCGTATCTGCACATGGATTATCTGGAAAATCGTCATCAGCATCATCTGTTCCATCGCCATCGGAATCGGTGGCTAGTACGGCGTATGGGGCCATAAGCAGTAGCAGTGCAGTCAGGATTGTTGTGTAGGTAGCGCGGCGGCTCATGGCCTACCATGTCCGCCCCGATACAAAATACTCTCCCTCAATTAGTCACTATACATTTGTTCAGATGCCTTTCCGCTAACCTCTTTGACCTACTCTCGATGCAAGGGTATGAGCGCCCGCGAATCGACTTCGAGAATATTGGAAGCAGTCGATGATTCCGGTAGACACTACCGCGATAGCCTGCCGATGATAGCCAGCGAGAACATCCTCAGCCCACTGGTCCGCAAGGCCTGCGACTCTGATCTCCACGGCAGGTACGCAGAGGGTCTTCCAGGTAAGAGATACTACCAAGGGTGTGAGGATTTCGACACCATAGAGGAGATTGGAATTGCTTCGGCTAAGCGTGTGTTCGACTGTAGTTTTGCCAACATCCAGTCCACATCGGGAACCGTCTCGAACATGGCTGGCCTGAAGGCTCTAGCAAAACCGGGAGATACCATCACAGCCGTCTCTACAGCAGACGGCGGACACATCTCCCATGCTAGGATGGGTGCTGTGGGGGTACGCGGTCTGAATCTCATCACCTACCCTTGGATCGAGAGCCGCATGGAGCCAGATATCGATGCCGCATCGGATCTCATACGCGAGACTGAGCCCAGCTTGGCCCTGTTCGGCCAATCGGTCTTCCTCTTCCCAACTCCTCTACGCGAACTGGCTGATGCAGCCCACGAGGTAGGTGCCAAGGTGATGTATGACGCAGCCCATGTGCTTGGCTTGATTGCCGGAGGGCAGTTCCAAGACCCCCTCAGAGAGGGTGCCGATTTGATGACAGGAAGCAGCCACAAGACCTTCCCCGGACCACAGGGAGGTTTCCTTCTGTCAGACTCTGATGATTCTAAGTTCATGCGTCGCCTGAACAGCTCAGTATTCCCCGGAGTATGCTCGACTTACCATCTTCACCATGTCGCCGGGAAGGCGATAGCCCTCGCCGAGTTCGAGGAGTTCGGCTCAGATTACGCCAGAGATATTGTCGCCAACGCTAAGTCATTAGGTGCCGCATTGGCAGCAGAAGGCTTCGATGTCATGGCCGAAGAGAGAGGATATACTGCGAGCCATCAAGTCCTGACCCGTCACGGGGATCCCGATTCAGGAGCAGGGAGAGATGCGGCCGCACTTCTCGAGGACGCAGGTATCATCACCAACATGAACATGCTACCAGGTGATACGAAGGCAATGGCTCCTAGCGGACTCAGGCTCGGAGTTCCCGAACTCACTAGACTTGGGATGGGAGTGGATGAGATGCAGGATGTGGCCCGATTCTTCGCCAGAGCTCTAATCGCCCGAGAGGAACCATCCAAAGTCAAGCAGGATGTTATCGATTTCAAGTCAGAGTACCTAGATGTAGGATACTGCTTTGACCCCGGTCCCGCCTATCCGGGACTCTAGCCGATTTGCCTCAGACTTATCCTCCTAGGCCCTCTCGCGACGCCATGCATCTGCAACGCATGACGGCATCCATGCTCTGCTTGCTGATGCTAAGCTCGGGATGCCTAGGCCTATTTGGAAACGAGAATGATCAGGCCGAGGAGGCGGATTGCCAGTCGCAGCCCACACACCCGGATTGCTTCGTCGATGTGGTCACTGAAGACGACTGCACTGCCCAACAGATTTTCACCGGTATTTCGTGCAGATTGATGCACCCTCCGACCCAACTCTCCTATGGGGAGAACTCAATCACACTGGTCGTCGGCATCGAGATGCAGGCCCTCACTCCAGCATTCGAAGGCGATGGACCTCAGAACTGGTTCGTCAACCCTCGACTTCCCGACGGCTTGGAGATGGATGATACAGGAGTAATCTCCGGCTCTCCTCTTGAGGAGTCACAGTCACTTCGCCATACAATCATCGCCACCAATGCAATGGGCTCTGCTGCCACCACACTGGACATCGCGGTGCAAGCACCCGCCCCCGAATCCATTCAGTATCTCAGCGATACTCTAGCATGCACACTCGACGCGCACTGCCAAATCGATCCTCCGTTGGTACTTGGAGGCCCTGCGCATAGTTGGACTGTAGACCCTCCCCTCCCTGGAGATCTGGAACTATTGGAGGATGGCTCGATATCGGGCATGGCTAGGATTCTCGGGCACTCCAATCACACCATCTCAGCCTCAAATTCAGGGGGCTCGGTGGAGACGACCCTGCGCATAGTTACCTTGCATGAGGGGCCACACTCGTTGACATACCCCGGTCACCCATTCTATTGGACTATAGGAGAGGAAGCACAAGTCATCCCCACCTATCAGGGAGGTCAAGTGACTCATTGGTCGATTGAACCACCACTACCTCCGGGAACCCTTCTCCATCAGGGGGACGGATCCCTACGGGGCACTCCCGATTCTGTACATCCTATGAGGGAGTATGTCATTTCTGCTCAAAATACTGGAGGATTAGTATCCACCACGATTCTAATCGATGTCAGAGATCTAGCGGTTGAAGAATTGAGGTATAATCCGTATATTCTTGACTTGAGACAGGGGGAGGAAATAGGGCAAATTGACCCAACATGGCAGGGGGGAACGCCAGATACTTGGGAAGTCAATCCTCCATTACCTACAGGATTCGAAATGAATATCTACACAGGTGCAATCAGTGGCACTGCGACTGTGTTACAGACTTGGTCATACCATACTGTCTGGGCGAATAACTCAGGAGGTCCTGCTTCCACATCACTGCAGTTCAGAATCACCAGCCTACCGCCCGATCAAATCTGGTGGCCCAGTGATCAGTTCGCTCTGCAATCGAATCAAAGCGTGCACATACCAGTAACTAATGACGGCCCTGCGATTGAGACCTGGGAGGTCCATCCCGACCTGCCCGCGGGTCTGACTCTGCAAGAGGATGGAGATATCTCGGGGACACCTACCGAGCGGGCCGATTGGGAACAGTACACAATCTGGGCCAACAACACTGGAGGAACAGTTGGACTGCTTCTGTGGATTGCAGTTCATGACCTGCGAGCAGACCAATCAGACTTGCTGAGAGGGATGGGTGAGACTAATTGGGGTGGATGGCCATCACCTATACTGCCAATCGGTGAGTGGGCCTTCCCGATAGGCTTCACTCAGGAAGGCTACGGCTCAACCATTCCGGTAATCTCGGCCAGTCATGTAGGCCGTGGCAAGATGCTCGGATATGGGCACGAGAGCTGGGTAGATGGGGCCGGAGAGGCGGAGACCGAGTTCTCTCTGCGAGCGGTGGAGTGGGTCTGCGGCGAGAATGCCGATGTCGGGCTCGCCTATGGTGCGGGATTCGATGACTTCGAGGACGAACTGCAGGCCGAAGGACACACCGTCCATCTATCAGTAACTCCAGCTGACCTTTCTGGAATTGATTGCTTATTGGACGAGTTCTGGAACGGCCACGACGACCAGGATAACCAGAACCTGATCGACTTCATGCTAGATGGTGGCGGACTTATCATGGGTGGACACGCATGGTACTGGTCGTATTCCAATTCAGATGTCGCGCATAACTATCCGGGCAACAAGATCGCCAAGACGACAGGACTGTTCATCTCCCATGCATGGGGCTACAACGATGTCGATCTGTCCGACATGCCGCACGAGCTAACCCGCCCCCATGCGGCTATCGAGGCTATCAGGGCCGACAGAATCGACAACCAGACTCTCTCTACGAATGACGCAGCCATCGCCGATGCGACCCTATCTGTTTGCACAGGAGTAGTCGCCCTAGATTTCCATGGCTTCTGGTCGCCTCTCCGCGAGACTGTGAACTCTACCGGTTGGACTGTAATCGAATACGGTACTCTTTGGCAGAACATCGGTCACAATATGGGCGAGGACCCGGTGGCCGATACCTTGCTCAGGGTCGAGGCCGCGCTCACTCAGGGCCTACCTGCCAACGAGCTACCTGCTCACCCTAGCCATGTTGAGTTCCCAGGGGAAGTACCAGTTAATGCGACTAGGATAGGCCGCACTATCACTATCGATGGCAACCAGAGCGGGCTTCCGAGCAACTTCGGATATTCACAGGCCAGGTCCCATGTCAGGATGACCACCGGCTTGTACGCCGCTCCGGGAGAATTGGTCACAGTCACACTTCCTTCCGAGTTAATCGATTCGGACACCTATGTGCTAGTGGGTGCACATAGTGACAGCCTGTGGTCCAAGAGTCAGCTCCACCGCCACCCGCAGATAGTCAGGTGGTGGTATGTAGATGATGCCACGATGGAGGTAGGCAACGCCTTCGGCGGACCAATCTACATCGCCATTTCCCCGGGCTCCACCTTGGGTGACTTCCAAGTCACCATCTCCAACGCCGTGAAGGCGCCTACCTATATCCACGGTGAGACAGACATATTCCAGTGGTTGCAGCAGTACCGTCACGACCCTGCGCCGTGGGCGGAGATTGGCAGTGATCAGTTCATCTTGACCGTACCAAGTCACGAGATTAGGGATTTAGATAACCCTCAGGATTTGATGGACTGGTGGGACCAAGCTCTAGGGATGGAGCATGAACTCTACGGCTATATGCCGTGGCCTAGGGTCGAGAGGGCAGTCTTCGATGCACAGATCTCAGCAGGATGGATGCACTCAGGGTATCCATTCATGGCGCACGACCTGAGTGTGGCGGGCGTGGTCAATGTTTCTTACATGAGTGAAAACGGTGACTGGGGGATGTTCCATGAACTCGGCCACAACCATCAGTGGATGCCATCTACACTCCCTGGCACTACGGAGACGGGATGCAACTTCGCCAGCGTCTACTTGATGGAAGATTTAGTCGGTGTCGAGGGACACGGTGCCGTTGACCCAGAGCAGAGAGCAGCGAGGATGGAATCGTACTTCGGGGACGGCTCTAACATCTCCAATTGGTCCGTTTGGATAGCACTTGACACCTATCTGATCATCAAGGAGGAATGGGGGTGGGGGCCGATCACAGAGGCTCTCAGCGTCTACTATACTCTCCCTGCAGCAGAGGTTCCGACCAACGGCGACGAGGAGTTCAACGCATGGGTTTTGCATCTCTCAAACGCTACTGGGTACAACCTCGCCCCATATCATGCTGCTTGGGGCTTCCCTCTGACACAAGCTACCTATGACGCACTTGAGCACTTGCCGGTATGGGTCGACGATCCGTTGCGCGGAGAATATCACGCCTACGACGCAATGCTGCGCAACCTCGGCACGACCAACACTACAAGCAGTACTGCAGATATCATCTGGGATGTCTACGATAACGGAACTAATACCACCCTCACGGTCTACTATGGTCAGACCGATATGGGCAACAACTCGCAGCTTTGGCCATACAGTGTAAGCGCTGGCACACCCCAGGTTGGTCCCGGAACGGCCGAGATTACCTTCACGGGTGACGGCGCAACTCACTATATCCGAATCATGGCTTCTAACGAGGAGGGCGAGGTTTGGTTCGGCCCGATATCGGTGACACCTAGCTAGTCCTTCTGAGCAGCGATTCGAGCGAGATACCAGGGATGTGCTTCTGATGCCAGATTGCCAGAGGGATCCAGATTAGCGTGTGACCGATGGTAGCAGCGAACGCAGGAATCAGTTCCATCCTAGGCTCGCCTTGCATCATTGAAGCCACTATTCCGAGTACTGCGAAATGAGCGACATAAACTGTCAGTGTGATCTTACCTAGGGGCTCGAGGAAGGACAGACGATCTCCCTTCCATGGATTCCCTCCACTTGCCTCATTACCTTCCAGTATCCTGTGTGCAAGCAGAGCGAATGTCCCTGAGACTACTAGGAATGCTGGACTTGCAGGGAAGAAGGTCAGCACCGCCTCACCTTCTGTGAGTGCCCAAGGGATGTCCTCCATCACTGCGATTACTATTGTGACTGTGGTGGCTGCCAGCCCCATGGCGATGTTACGCTCCCGCATCCCTGTATTCTCGGATAGGTCATAGACGAGAGTCCCTAGCAGAACGAAGAACAACCAAGGTACAGCCGGGTAGGTTCCGTTCCATAGCAGTCTGGCCACCCATTCGGAGGCCCCCTCAGAGGAGATCCTCTCCCACCATGTCCAGTCGAGGCCTGTGGCGCCCCCCAGAATCAGAGGTGAAGCCACCATGACCAGCATCAGGACAATCCTGACCTGCATCCCTAGTCTAACCAAGACAGGAGCCAGCAGTGCTGCGATTGCGAGCAGAGAGAGTACTCCAGGGGTATGCCACTCAAACCTCCCTCCTCTCTCCACATTGAGCAGTACATTGACAAGAAGCTGGCATATTGTCAGTAGTAAAACTCTGGGGATTAGCCAGGCCATCCAATCCGATGCACCCATGGGGCTGCGAGCAGCCCTGCGAGCAGCACTCATGTGGATGCCCCATCCTGATATCATCACGAACATCGGGGCAGCCATTCCTCCAAAGGCCGCGGCCACGAAGGCAGCCGGATCATCCACAGTCATACCTCTCGGAGGAATGATGGCTGCTGTGTGGACCTCGACCATACACAGAACGGCGATTGCTCTCATGCGGTCGATGTGCGCCAGTCTCAACCGATCACCTCGTGAATCCTGCTACCTAGCTCGAACTTTTCATCGCACAGGACAATCGCTCCGATTAGACCCTCCACAGTAGACCTCTCGACCTCGTTCCTGTGATACAGAGTAATCCAAGGTTCACCACTCTCGATTCTGTCCCCGACCTGGACCTCCAGTATAGCACCCACAGCGTGGTCAATCGGGCCACCGAGCTCCAATCTGCCCGCACCCATACCTTGGCATGCCAAAGCTATCGACAATGCATCGATATCTTGCACCCAACCGCTTTCAGCCACACATAGGCTGGTCGCATTAAGGTTGGAATCGATGAGGCCCAGCCCCGTCATCAATGAGGAATCATTAGCGAGAATCGACGAATCACCGCCTTGGGCTTCGACCATCAGACGGAAGCAATTGAGCGCCGAACCATCATGCAGAGAGTCGTGAATCATCAGGGCACCAATGTCACGGCCTTCTGCCAGTCCTGTCGAGTGCAGTAGGAGGCCGCCCTGAATGCAAATCAGTTCCTCCAAGTCAGCCGGGCCATTGCCGCACAATGTCTCGACGCTCTCGAGAACCTCGAGCGAGTTGCCGATGGCACAGCCCAGCGGAGCATCCATGGTTGATAGAACGGCAGTGGTCGTCACACCCATACCTTGGGATGCTGCGACCATGGATTCAGCCAACTCTCTGGCCTGCGACTCCTCGGCCATGAATGCGGCCCTTCCGAACTTAACATCCAGAACTAGGGCCGACAGTCCCTCAGCGGCCTTCTTCGAGACTATCGAGGAGGTAATGAGCGGAATCGAAGCTATCGTTCCGGTGACATCCCTTAGTGCATACATTCTGCGATCAGCGGGGACCAGCCTTTCGGTCTGACCAATCATCGCTAGGCCGATATCGAGGACTTGTTTTCGAATCTGTTCCGAATCCAACTCAACACTGAATCCGGGAATACTCTCTAACTTGTCCAGCGTCCCTCCGGTGTGGCCCAAACCCCGTCCAGAAATCATCGGCACCTTGAGTCCGCACGCGGCTAGTGCAGGTGCGAGGACTAGAGATACCTTGTCTCCAACTCCGCCGGTTGAGTGCTTGTCAACTATCAGTTCTGAGATTTCAGAATCCCAAGTGAGAATCTCGCCTGAGTCCCGCATCGCCTCAGTCAGTGCAATCGTCTCAGCATCAGTAATTCCATCTCTGTGTACTTGTTTGAGCCAAGAGGTCAGGTCCTCATCCGAGATTGACCCGTCAACCACTCCCTCAACGAGGTCGCGAATACTCTCGGACATCACTCCTCCTCGCCCAGTTCCGCTCGAATCTCCTCAATCGTGCGTCCTTGGTCGAGCATCCACTGAACCTCGCCTCTAGTGGAATCGTCGAAGCCGAACCCATCCAATTTGATTTCCCCATGTTCACCATCATCGCTTCCTTCGGTCCGTGCACGCACATCTTCAGATGATTCATCGAAACTAGTCCCAGTCAGAATAGCCTTGTCCGAATCGGTGTCATCGAATCGATATCCCGAGTCGTCAATCAGAATCTCATCAGTACCTCTCCTTGGTTGTAGGAACATGGTTGCGGCAGCTGTTACTAGGCACAAAGCAGAGATTACCATCAACCAGAATAGGAATGAGGCACCCGGTCTAGATAGAGGATCATCTCTGATGTTCAATAGTCCGGATTCTTCCTCTTCCTGAGTCTCCTCCTCAGTCTCTTCCTCTTCCTCTTCTCCGCCACCCTCGCCGCCATCGGTCGAGCCTTGTTCGCATCCATACTGCTCTGCATCGGGAATGCCATCCTCATCGAGATCCTGTTCTCCATCGGGAATGCCATTCTCATCGACATCACCTGAATTCATCGCGAATACCGGTTGACGCATGACGCTGGCAGCGAAGGCGGACTCCTCACCATCAGGAATGCAATCTCCATCGGTGTCGTTGGACAGCGGATCACCTCCGAGTTGATATTCCTCAAGGTTGTTGAGACCGTCCTCATCGGGGTCGAGCGACTGCTCGCTTAGCGCGGTACCTAGGACTGCGGCTGAGTGCCGATTGAGTCCGTATTCTAACTCCCATTGATCTGGCATCAAGTCACCATCTGAGTCGGTCGTAGGATCTAGCCTGTTCCAGTCCTCTTCAAAGGAGGCAGAGTAATCATCGGCTAGGCCCTCATGATGGATTAACACACCTACCTCACGGTTCCGTAAGGCCGCACTCGAACCCCAGTTCATACTTCCAACTAGTACACTAGAACCATCTATGATTGCGCCCTTGTTATGCAGTTTAACTATGGTATCAGAGTATGCCATCAGTCGAGCAGTGACATCGAGGCCTTCGGTAGCGTTCCAGTCTGTGTTGAACATGTTAATAGCATCACGAATCTCTTCATCCCACTCAGCATAGAATCCGTTCAGCATCAGGCGTATGTTGACTCCTCTCTGTGCCGCTTGATACAAAGCGGCGATAATCGGATTGTCTCCGAACCCCCAGTACCAGTCTAGGTCTAGGTACTGCACAGACAGCTCAATCGTCTGCTCAGCGGAATCAATCATTGAGACTATGCCAGAGACACAGTCATCGGGACAAGTCAGTAGTTGAGCATCGAACGAACCCTGATGATATTCTATGGGCACTAGGTCACCATCATGCAATGCCTCATCCATGGTCCAGTCGAATGTCGGGGCGTGCCATGACGAGTGGGGCGAGATGTGCAGATGCTGGGAGTTCTCATCCCATGCCATTCTGGACAGGACCAATTCGGCTGCGACCTGTGAGTTCAGGATTACAGACCACTCCCGGTTTCCTACACCCTCTGGAGGCACACTGGTATCTTTCCAATTGCCTGATGAAATCCACACGCTATCTGAGTCCCTAACAGCGACCTTGCTGTGGATGTATGTGTAGGGTGAGCTGATTTGAGTAGGGTCCTCCATCCATAGCACAATCGCCCCCGCATCATGCAGGGTCTGAGCATGCCCTCTCTGATTGTTCACAGTGCTGCTGCCGTCTAGGATTCCCTCTTCAAGTAGTAGAGTCACCTCAACACCCCGGTCAATTGCATCGAGAAGAGCTTGGGTCAGATCAGGACTCATGAACTGGTAGATATGCAGGTGGATGGAACTTTCAGCCACCTCTATCCACTGTTTCAGATCGTTGAAGGCAGATTCAGGTCCGATTGATGCTGAAGCCGAAGAGTCGGCCTCGGTCGTGAAGTATCCTCCATCACAGAATGTGGAAGCACCAATCCTAATCCATCGCATCTCCCAGTCCGAACCGCTGTTTGTGTCGGGGTAGTCTCCGCACCCTGTGCCACGCATGAGAATAAGTCCCGGAGTCCCATCTCCAGGGACTGAAACTGCAGCACCCTGCCAGCCATCAATCTCCGCAATTCCGCCTCCGAACACAATGGCATCAACTACCGTACCATCGGGTGCTTTGAGTTGTAATGCGCTACCAGAATCAACCAACCAGGGCATGTTATCGAGTACGGCATTTCCATCTAATGCAGTGATTCCTCCATCTGCAAGTAGGTTTGCTGGATTCTCAGTCAGAACTATCGAGCTGCCCGCATTAATTACCACATCGCTGAAGGATGATATCCAGGGAGTTGTTGAGCGAATACGCTCTATGGTCCAACCTGCTAAACTAACCGGCTCATCACCAGTGTTGGTCAGTTCAAACCAATCGTTGTCCCTGTCTGGGACCTCTGATGGCATCATGCGAGTGAACATCACATCGTACTCACCGTCCCATTCGGAGGGATCCGCGGGAGGATCCCACAACCACAACATGTTGTTGTCGTGCTTTCCAGTATCCTCGGCCACTAGTACTCTACCATCATCCAACACAGCTAGGTTGTCGGGTCCGGCGATTCGGTTAGGGTCACACGACCCTGATGAGTAGGTCCCACCAGCGATCACCGGTTCGATTCGACTGACATCCCAGTCATCCTCCACCGGCATTCTGTAGACTATCCCACAGCGATTCTGAGACAGCCTGATGTCACCCTGAGAGTCAGTCATGTCGTATCGGATGTCTGACATCGCTAGATACACATAACCGGGTGCTTCTGGATTGAAGACTACGCCTTCCATCTTGTTCCATTCGTCGGTGGCTCCGATGGCCCCGGCAGCCTTTCTTGATTCGAGGAAAGCCGCCCTGTCGTCGACTGCCGTGCCGACATCGCCGTCACCATCCAAGTCGTCATCGAGCACACTCTCTGCCCAGTCGTTGATCTCCTGATCCGAGATGTACGAGTTCTGCCCAGAGACGAAATCAGAAGGGGTGATACCATCGTACTCATCTATCCAACCCTCGATTTCAGCATCACTGGATGATGCCAGTTCAGTCCACTCGACATCGAATCCTGTGGTAGCAGGATTACTACCCGAGTCTTGAGTCAGTCTAGCGGCATACAGGGTACCCGATTCCAGATCTCCTGCCGTATCCGCTATGAATTTGAACAGCACAGTTCCGTATTCGTCATCGGACAGGTAGACAGTCCTCTCGTCGGGCATCACCTGTGCATTCTCATGTGAGAATCGACCCATTGCGAACTGCTTATCGAAGGTAGGGGTGGCTGTGTCAGCATTCTCAATCTCGACAATCCATCCGTAGTCATACGGGTTAGGGTAGTATCCTAGATAGTCGGCCAACTCCTGCTGGTCGGAGTGATACTGGTAGCCAGGGTCGTTCCAATCCACCGTGTCAGCGAAGTAAAGCTCCTCAGAGAGAAGCGGAGTCCCCCACGGGCTAATCGAGCCGAAACAAAGCACCCATCCACCATTCATCTCGCTGAGATCCTGCATCAGGCCTCCCATGACATCCCATTCTTGCGAGGCAGAATTCCACTCAATCAAGAGCTGACTCACACCTGCAGGACGACTCTCCCAAGTCGTATACAGATAGCCCCTAGTTCCCTGAGGATTCAAGGGGACGAAGGCATTGAAGTCGGGCTTTTGGCTGGTAAATAGAAGCTCACCGTCATCGGCTGCATAGATTCCTCCAGCGACACCTCCCTCGGAAAGAGCATCACCGCTTTGTAAGAGCACTTGGTAATCTCCGTGAGAAACTCTGATGCCATGCCAGACATCCCACTCGCTGCTGGACAAGTCTAGTTCGGGAACCACATCAGGAAGGGCATTCCAATCGACTCCGTTTACCACGCCGACAGTAGCATCGTAGTAATCGTCGTCAGGGTGCATTGCGTTGACGAACAGATTTCCCAACGAATTCACATGCAGCCCTGTGACCTCGGCCCCACTCGGCATCATCATTACCCGAGTGAGATCAGAAGGAGTTCCTCCTACTTCTCCTCCACCACCAGATCCTTCCGAGTTCTCGGCTCCGGGAGTATTCTCCTCAGAGTCGGCCCAATCTGCAGATGAATCAGTAGCAGGAATCTTAGAGACTCCGTTAGATGCCTCACCAGTTGTAACAGTGTGGACGATCGCTCCACTAGAATCCTTGAGGTACAGAGTCTCTCCGCCGTTGTTTAGGCGAAGAGTTCCTACTTCGTTCTCTGCGATAATAGCATAGTCTCCCGGGGCGATGACATACGACTCGTCCAGATTTGAGAAGCCGACCCAAGTGGAAGAATCAATTGGATGCACCCACCCACCGATATCTTCGAGAGTCCAGCTCTGCAGATTCGTTCCTGTTGAGCCAGAGTTGTATAGTTCGACCCATTCTCCATTAGGGAAGACGCCCTGATCAGAGCCATCTGCATTGGGCATCATCTCATTGATGCACACTCCCGTGCACGCTGTCGAGCGAATCGCAGCTTGCCCTGCCTGAGTCTCACTGAGTCCAGACTCCACGGCAGGATACAACGACATCAGCACAAGCATAGCCAGAGCAAGGGCCGCAGCACCCGCCCCCCCACGCTCACGCATGGTGCTGTGCCGCCCTTATCCGGATTCAACCCTTCGTGCATGTGTGCCCGCAGCCGGCAGAGCCGGCTGAAGACTCTATTCCTAGTCTCTTGACCCCATAGTTCCGTAGACAACCAAGCCAATACCAGCGACATACATCAATGCAATCACGGCATGCAAGTACGAGAGGGGAGCTCCTGCATCACCACCGAAGCTGGTCCAGCCCATGAAGCCGAGATTGTCACTAACACTTCCTCGGAATGAATCCGCCGTGTCATCAGGGATATCAGTGAAGGAGTGAATCTCGAACACAGGCACCACATCGTTGGAATCGAAATCCGGGCTCATTGAGCCGGGACCGCGCAGATCTAGGTAGAAGGTAGCGGTTACCTTGCCGTACATCGGCATATTCGTAATCGGCTCGACCTTCATGTCGATGTTCGCGCCCAAATAGACCGGGAGAGCGCCCGGCATTGCATCTACAAAGGTCGCAGAACCAATCAGCTTACCCTGAATCTGAGTACTTGCAGGGTCGAGGGTGACTGTGTGCTCAACCATGTCAATGCCCTTGTAGGTGGTCTCTCCGCCTACCTCAGACTGAGCAATGGCGTATCCAATCAGGTTCACGCTGAATGAGTTCTCAGCATCTGCAATGCCACCTATAGTGCCTGCGACCACAGTATCATCGTTACCGACATGATCTGAAAGTAGTCCCAGTGCAGCGTCCTCGCGGTGCGGAGCCCTCCAAGGTAGGTGCTCCGTCATGCCGTAGACTTGACCGGCCTCACATTCTAGGTCGTATCCTAGGAAGTTACCTTCTGCGTCGTAGTCGTAATCACACAGGCCGTTGCCATCCGAATTGATGTAGCCCTGAGCTAGACTCTGACCCATATTATCTCCAGCGGTACTCATCATGTACACCGAACGGTCTCCAGTGCTGACTCCATCAGAACCATAGTAGGTGTCATTGGTCTCGAGACTGACCCAAGGGAAGAATCCGAAGTTTGTATTGACAGCATCATTCCAGCCATAAAGCCAGTGACTCACAGGCTGAGTGGTATATGCCTCATTGCCGGTGATGAAGTTCAGTAGAACGGGCATCACGGTGTCGAAGTAGAAGTTGTTCACCCAGTCCCTCAGTGCTCCTGCAGCATCGTCGGGAATACCGTATAGTGATCCAACATAGGCATCATCCCAGACCTGCTGGCCACCCTCCGAATCTGGTAGGGTCATGCCCGAAAGTTCACCGTACATGAATGCAGACGGGAAGGAGGACTTTAGTCCGATGACCGGGTCATTTAGGATGAATTCGGACTGCTCCATAGTTAGGTCTGCCATACCCACGAATGTATCTCGGTTCAATCCAATCGGGATGTATTCTCCTGTGAGTGGGTCCGCCGCTCCAAATGCGGTATGCCACCATTCATTGGAATCCATTGTGCCTTGACCTCCCATGAGAATCTTCTCGAAGTTCCTAGGAGCGCCAGTGACTCCGAGTCCGACCCAAGGCTCAACATAGTCAGCCAAATCTGCGATTTGGAGCAGGCCAATACCGTAAGTTATCATGGCGTCGTAGTAACTACCTGATTGTAGAGGGAGTAGCAGACCGATAACCATCCCAGGCAGCGGTATGCCGCTAATCTCGAAAGAACCCAACATCCCTACATTGGGATCGAACAAGAGGTTGTTGAGTTTGATAGGATCATTAATCAATATTCCACTCACTTCATGGAATCTCTCCTTGAGTTGAGGAGTCTCATTGTTTATCTCTGCTCCACCGCCGTGCTCGACGACAAACTTGCTGTATGCGAGTCCGAATACCGTTGCATCAATAGACGCCATAGTTGCAGCATCTGCGCCGTCATAGCCGTACAGTTCTGCCCTATCTTGAGTCACTTGGCCTCCATCAGGTAAGCCTCTACTAGCTACAATTACTGGACCTATGTCGCAAGTCAGGGCGATGCATTTGCCTGTTGAAGGGTCAACTGCATCGTATAGGATGCTGTCCGCATATGGGAAGAACATCTCAGTGTTGTTGAGGATATCATCAGTGCTGGCACCAACTCCCGAGTAGACTCCAGATAGGATTCCCGAAGGAGCAAGAATGGATGCGTTGACTGGATCCATTCCCATTGCCTGCAGGCTCAGGGAGAATGCATCGACCATCTCATCGATATCCTCAGACGCCCAAATGCTGGGAGCCCTGCTAGAGAGGTCGAACTCAACCATTCCAGCAGCAAACATAGCCTTGGCAAAAGTCTCTCCGTAGAATATTCCACCAGAGGCTCCCCCCATGCCTCCAATTCGCTGTGTGTTCCAAAGGATGTTGACTTGGGTTACATTAGTATCGCCCGATACAGAAGCGTGTTCAACACCATCATCGTCAGTCCATGTGCACTCGGCGCACCACTCGAAAACATCGTATTCAGAGTAGGTCATAGTGTTCGCATCATAATCAAAATCGAGAATCTCTCTAGTCGTAGTTACATTGTAGATGAAAGGACCCATCATAGTTAATCCATCAGCTGGATTTTCCGATTCCAAGGCCGTTGAATCAGTAACCGAATTGGCAAAGTATACCCTAGGGGCAGTCGATACATGCCATTCATCATCATAGTCTACAGAGTAGTTCTGATTGCCATCTTCATCTAAGCCGTCATATGAGCCTGCTAACGCTTCTTCTACAGTCCCTCCAATAATTCCGTCGACTACTCCTGTCACGCCGATTCCTATGTTCACAAGTAGGAGCAAAACCCCTACACTCAATGCTGTTGTCTGTCTATCCATGCTATCGCACCTAGAGTCCTCAGCAGGGTTAAGCGGATAAGCGTTACAGTGGTGAAAAAACTCTTCTAAGTAGTAACTCAATCAGATGAATCCGAAACCATCGAACTCGCGCGCGAATGTGTAGAGCATTATTGGCACCAGAATAATCCCCATCGCATGACTGCGTCTGATACCTATCCTCGGAGGCATCAGGCCCATCGCGGTCCCAATGATTAGTACACCGAGCCCAATCCATCCAGTAGACAGCCAGACCAGTATGGCGATGAAGACAGTAACAGAAATCACCAGCGTCCTAAGCGGAACTATCTCGTGCACCTTTAGCATGCCCTTTCCTACCTTGATCATCACAGGAACAGCGAACAGGCCCGATGCAATTGTTATGCCTAACAGTCGTATGAAATCTGCAGGAGGCTCGACTGCGTTCCACATGTCGATTGGGTACATCATGTTGAGAGCAAGAGCAGCCCCTGACCTAGGTCTTCCAACCATGTACAGGAAGCCCAGAACCATGACTGTGACAGCGGTGTTCACCGAAGAAAGGATGGCAATTATTTCTAGGTCCTGCTGCTGGTTCTGAGCTCCGAGATCGAGGTCAGGACTCACTCCTGCCTCAGACAAGACTCCCTCAAACATCTCCCTCTCTTCTTCTGAGAGATCATCGAGCCCTTCGATGTCTGTGGTAGCCCCAGTAGGTGTGAAGCCCGGTTGTGTCCCATGCTCGAAGTCCGCTGGGATGTAGTTCGGGTCAGTCAGTCTGCCCCAGAAGTTCCTCATACTCATCACCACAACAGTAGCTTGAGCAGCAGTCATTCCAGGAAGGATAGCCATCACTGATGAGACGACAGCAGACAGAAAAGTCGGCACTGCAAGGGGCCTCATCGGAGGCATCTCCCAGTTCGGCTCTTGCGGTGGTATCTCTGAGGTTGTAACATAAATGTCAATCAGGTTCGCGATTCCGAACAATCCGGCTAGGCCTGGGAATAGTAAAGTCGCTGACGGCATGCCGATGGGCGATCTACCTGGTAACTCGAACACAGCCCAGCCATAGAATCCTGTAAGCAGGAAGAAGAAGGTAGCAGCGAGTATTCCTGCTGTCCTAGAACTATCTCCGAGCCGCAGATCAATGTTCTCCCATTTGCGATGAATCCTAAACTTCCAAATTGGAATGTTAAACTCGATTTTGCGCGGTAGAGGTAAAACGAGTCTACTAGTGAGTCGCTGACTCCAATCCGGCCAAGAAAGACGCGTAGTCTCTGTCATAATCAAGAATATCGAGATGGTGAGAAGTAGCCATGGCAGCACCTCTCGGCTGGACTCATAGAGCCCCAATCCTGGATCTTCACCGAATAGTAGCCTAGCAACAATAAGCAGTGGTATGGACATCAGCATTCCCATCTGCGATCCTCGTGCTGAGTATGCTACTCCTTGGGCGGCTTGGCCAGAAATAAGCATCCTATGCCCTGGCAGCAAGGCAAGAGCCATGTTATCGTCCGGAGCTCCGACCAATGCACTTGGGATGTAATTGAGGAAGGTGTGAACTGTACCACAGGCGACGATAATTCCGGCCACTGCATCAAGAGGAATGCCAATTGCTACTGCGACTGGGGAAAGGCTGAGCGCGATTAAGGCGACATTGTTGACATGGAATCCGGGAATCAACCCAGTCAGGCAACCTAGCATGATGCCGAACAGGAATGATGCTATCAGCCAAGCGAAGTCTAGCATCACCCCATCCATGCAACCACCTCAGCGGATATCAATACAGAACTGCGCTGAATTTCCTATCGAGTCCTCGGTCATCGTCAACCGACCAACCCAGTCAATAGGCTCTCCAATCTGCATCTGCTGACTTGTTTCGGTACCGTAACCAAGCAGACAGACTCTCTCTTCGCTACCGGAGCGCTCAATCCATTGATTGCCATCTTCATCCATCACTGCCTCTCCAGTAATCGAAACATTCCAACCTATATTCCATCTCCATGAGTTGTAACCATCGCCCCAATTGAGGACCGTAGGTTCAGGAACTTCTCCTAGAAGCCATGAGCGAGCCTCCAGCACTACCCTCCCGTCTGCGACCGACCAAAGCACCGTAGCATTGAATCGAATCGCTTGTCCCGGCTCAATCCACTCAGAGTGCTCTCCGATAAGATGCAACCTCAACTTGGTGTCACGGTCGTAGTATCCTTCACCGTCTCCGACATATCCCTTATCGTAATCAGGAGAAATCGGGTCTGTTATCCAACCCTCGAACTGGTAGCTGTTACCTACATACGCGAAAGGATCCTCTGCAATTTCCTTTAGCGGTATGACATCATCTCCGAACTGACCTGCAGGAAATTGCAATGATTCGACATAGCCTCGGTCCAAGCAAACTTCGGCTTCATCGGTCGCCCAAGCTAATCTGCCGCCCCAGTCGCCATTTTGGCCTAATATGCCGGAATCAAGGTCCTCGGGTGATGGGAGCAGGCATAGCCTGTCGTTAGGAGAATCTCCTTCAATCCACCAATCTTCACCGTCACTGGCTACGGTGCCGTCAATCATCACCAACTTCCCAACCTCGTAGGTCAGTGTGTAAGGCTCAATCTCCCAATCGAGGTAAACTGTCTCGCCCTGGGAAAGGACCTCTATCTCTGTGGCCTGCACCAGCAGTCTCCAGCGGTATGAACGTTCGTCGAACTGCAGCCACCCACTCGCTGTGACATGACTTCCAGCCTCGACCCATTCCATCACCCTTCCTTCGACCTGCATATACAGCAGGTGGTCTGCCCCACCGTATGCCTGATTGTCCATCAAGTACAGTGAGTGGTAGGTCACATCAGGGGCGAGCGACTCGCTGAGCCAGCCATCGATCGTGAGAGATTGGTTAGCGAAGGAATCTGGGTCCCGACCTACTTCGACTAGCTTGGTCTCAGTGAATTCGATTATGTCACCCTTAGCCTCTATGGCGCCATATCCATTTGATTGCAACCATATTCTGCCATTCCACTCCGATACCTCCCCCTCTACAGTAACAACTGTTCCAATCGGAGGGACATCGTTAGTCCAGTCAACATTCCATCGCACCTTCGCTACAGAGTGTCCACCAATTTCTTGCACTTGCAGATCTATCCTATCGGCACCTTCTCCGTAGGGGTCACGCACATAGCCAGTAAGTACTCCCTCAATCTTCACGGTCTCCCTAGGGTAGTTCCGTATCTCATCTATTTCTATCATATCAGGTTCCCTTATCACAGCGTAGAAGTTCATCGCCGAGACAAGTAGAAGTGATGTGAAGAACATCACCCAAAGCTTCGCCATGCACTCACACGGAAGGACTCCGTGCTTCAAGGTTGAGAGGGCATGTTGAGCATCGTCGCAGCGAAGATAACTTCATTTCGCAGAGTGCACGAGACGAGTTAGGGACCCGTAGCTCAGTTGGTTAGAGCGCTCGGCTCATAACCGAGTGGTCATCGGTTCAAATCCGGTCGGGTCCACTCCTCTTTCAATCCTAACCGCGCAACCGGCTTCTAGTGGTCCAGTTCGTGCGAAGCCTCAAATACGGTCTCAGGGGGCCTTGATGTGATGACAAAAGCGCGCTCGGTCCGTCCCGCCGTGATGATTCTGGCCGTTTATTTCCTCAGCACTTGGATGGGTGCGGCCGCTGTTCAGGCCCAAGGGCCTGTACCGGACATCACAATAAGTTGTCAGCAGCCACAGCCAATTGATGTTTATCCTGGTGCTACTCGAACCACAATAATCGACTGCACGCTGGAAAACCCTACTATCCATCAGGTTAAGGTGAATGTGCAGATTCAGGCCGGATCACTCGCTGCTGCAGGGCCTGCTTCCATGACTGTCGGTTCTCAATCTGATGTATCCTTCCAAGTCGTCGCTAGAGCAGATTTGAGAATGCCCGAAGGGTCACAGATTGTCTCTATTACGGCCGAAGTTGTCCAAGCCAACGGAGTAACCTATGTCGGCACTCCAACAACCTACAAGGTTCTGGCAGTGATTAGGCAGTTCAGCCGACTCAGAGTCGCCTCCGAGGTCGCATTCCTTCAACTCAGGCCAAAGGTCGACTACATGCTGACCTTCGATGTCTACAATGATGGTAACGCCATGGATAGGTTCAATGTCGGAGTAGAGAACTACGGAGACCTCAACGATGATGGCTTCCAACTCAGTATTCCTCTGGTCTCAGTAGAGATAGAGTCCATGGCCCCTGCAGAGAAAATCTATGTTCAGATGAGAACTCCTAAGAATCAGGGTTGGACTGACAAATACTTCTCTTTGATGTTCAAGGCCACTTCTGAATATTCAGTAAGAACCGAAGGTATACCGAATTACCAGATACAGACGATGACGATATACATCAGAGGAGTCTATCTACCAGGATTTGAGTTAATGGGCACTATGATGATCACTACTCTCGCAGCAGCAGCCATAGCAGGCAGATTCCGCGATGAGGACGATGAATCGGAAGAGCCCCGAGAATTGGACGCGCGTCTTTTCTGACTTGAGTCCGAACGCCGGTTTAGTCAACGGGTTGATAACCGACACATGTGACGTATGCATGTAGAGGTGGTTATGTGAGCGATGGCGGTCTGCTACAGAAGGCGATTGAGCAGCAATCGAGCAGCCAGGACGAGTCAGTGCTTGTTGCAGATGTGGAGCCTTCTGACTCCAAGGCAGGGTTCTTATCTGGCCCAATCCGCTCTGGAGCTGGCTTGGCCGTTTTAGCACTCGTGATATCTTTTGTAGTTTCTAGGCCTAGCATACAGAGTGATTATGCATTCCTAGGGCTCGTTCCAATCCTTATCCTTGCAATCTCATTTTATCTAGTTTGGAATGCAATCGGGAGGAAGCAAACAGCGGCAATTGCTGTAGTCTATCTTTTACTTGCAGCATCCCCATATCTTGTCATGAGTTTATCATCTGGGGAGATAGACATCTCTGAATCGGAAATATCGGGAGATTCCTCAACCATTATTCTGACAATAAGAGAATCTGGCGCACTATTTGGCTCCTCATTCAATTCTGCCGATGTGTCGATTACCTATGATGGATCCGAAGTGTATTCCGATTCTATTGCATTCTCAATCAACAGAGAGGACGGTTACGGCAAATATGGAGAGATTTCTCTAGCGGTTGCTGATTGGTATGATGGCAATGCAGTCCAGGAATCAAAGATAGGAGACATTGTCCAAATCGTTGGAGTCCCATATGTCGTGACTGTTGATGTTGGCAGTTCTTCTGACTCAATCCAATTGTCGGCTCGACATCTACAGAGAACCGTCGAAGATGTCAAAGGAGAAACTTCTGGCGCAATGGGATATGGTAATGACTGCGAGAGTTCAAAGGATTCCTGCATCATCGGCGTTGCTCTAAAGTCATGGTCAGGGCTTGACGCATTAGGCGATAATCCGCCCGGAGCAATGCCATATGCGGACTACACAGTTCAGGCCAAAATGTATTATGGCTCTAGTGTTGCTATATCGTATCCTCTAGTTACTGTTGTCAATGGAGTTGCCGAGTGGGACTCAGGAAATGGAGAGTTTGGAGGTGGTAGCGCACTAATCGGAGAGGATGGTTCCGAGTTACCTATGCCCGGATCGGTTGATTCCTTCGAACTTAACACCAAGTACGTCCCAATCGATGATTGGGCCGTTAGTGACTTTGGATGCTACCACTTTACTGTGGAAACAACCCAAGTCTCGCCATGGTCCGATGGCTCAATCGTTTCTCACACTTCGTTCTATGAGTACACAGAAGAAGGAGATAGTGGAACTGGAGACGACCCCGGTGAACCAACAAGCGAGTCATGGACCAAGGTCACCAGTTGCTAAGACTACTACTCGTCCTTCGAATATTCTGAGTTGTCTCCATCCTCTACGATAGCATCCGAGGCCCTCCTGAGCATTGTCACTCCTGCGATTGCCATAGCCACAACGATAGCAGCAAGTAGCGGCAAAACAGGCAGCGAATCATCTTCAACAGGCTCTGTCCATGTCGCTGTGTATGTTGTCATACTTCCTCCTCCGAATGCACCGTCTTCAACCAATTGAGTAGGAGTCAAGATTCTGCATGTCAGAGATGCTTCACCAGTCTGTGTATGCCTCCAACCGAATGACACTTCGACCGACTCTCCCGGATCTATTCGCGCTTGCTGGTAACCTCCAATATCGGCCTCTATACCTGTCTCGGTATTATCACAGGTGAAGTATAGAAGTGCCGCCACAGTTCCTCTGTTGGCTAAACCTGCCAGCACTGGCATAGACTGCCCTATGTTCTTGGAGGAGTCAGAAAGCGGCCCTCCATAGGCCTCCGGGATTTCCAAGTACTCCCATTCTACATACGGAGTGCCTGAATCTAGAACAATCGAATCTGACCAGCTTAGATTCACTACTCCCCCTCCATAGTTGCCTATTCCGGATGTCTGAGGGTTCCAACCTGTCTCGTAGGAGATGATCTCGATGGTCGCCGACTCAGTCCAGACGGTACCGTCAGCGTAACCAATCTCGACCACTCTTTCGTTTCCGCCATTAATGTACGCCGTACCATTCTCGTCACTGAAAATCTCTTGATCCGATTCCTGAGGGCCGAGCCCTGAGATTCTGAGAATTACATACTTCGCATCCAGGTGCAGAGTCTGCCCCGAAATTCTTCGTTCCCATTTGTCAATCAAACCGCCAGAACCGCTCACACTCTCTGGCCAGATAATATCGGAATAGGGCCCAGCCCTGATATCATGGTCATCAAGGCTACCAGAGAAAGAGGTACTACTTCCCCAGAGATCTATCTTACCGGCGTCTCCAACCAAAATAGGCCCTACTCGATCGAAAGTGGCATCATCAGCAGACAGTTCTCCGTCAACGAATACTTGAGCTCCTATCAATGCCGAGTTCTTTACCGACATTTCTCCTTCCACATGTATCTCAAAACCAGGAGTTCCCGCTCCTCTCATATTTACTGATTCCAATTCTGATCCCAGCGTAGTAATTTCACTACCAGACTGTGTCGTGATTGTGATTGAGCCAACCGAGACTGGACTCGCTCCGTAGCCGGTTAGGCCAATCCAGATATCTTCGGTACCCTCATCGAAGTTGAATGTGTGAGAGCTACCATTGAGATTGTAGATCTCGTCTCCAATGTGAGCAACATCGCCGTAGTAGATGTCTCCATCCATCGGCACCATCTCAACTTGGAAGGGGCCTGAGATTGTATCTCCGGGAACCTTGAACCTAGATATATTATCCTCGTCCCAGTAGCCCATGCTCGCGATTGCCGTCGGTGGTGTCTGTGACTTAACAGTCGACCCCCAAATGGTAAGGCCGCCGCCCTCGTCGATATGAATGCTCGATCCCGCCATCATTTTTATGTCAGCGTTTTCAATTAACAGGTACCCCCCGTCTACTATTCTGACAGCACCTTCGACCGAATCTTCCCCTGTCCAAGTGACATTATCACTAATCACAGTTTCAGAATCCTCACCAAATACTGTCACAGAAACTAGCAATACAGACGAAATCATCAGAATGGTTTGTAGCAATGCGGCGGTTCTCATTGGCTCCGATTCAATGAGAGCGCCATGAATAGTTTTGCCCGCTATTCTTCGGATAGGGTTCATTCGCTGTCTATGTTTGGCAGACCCGTGGATGTGTCGCCGCTCTTCCCTGCGCCCGGCCCCTCGGGCTTCGTGTTGAACATTTTCTCAGTGTTGATGATGTACGGGCCATTCTACCTCGCTAACACCGGCGCGATGCTTTTTGGCAAGTGGATCCCAGACAAGATGGGTTTCAGTAGCGTGACCATTGATGGAGGTAGGGATTGGAGCGATGGTTACCGAATTCTGGGTGATGGGAAGACTTGGAATGGCTTGTTTGGTGGGGCTGTCTTCGCAGGCCTGCTTACAATGCTGGCACACCATATGTGGGGTTCACGCGCCCTTCCAGATGCAAGACCCTTCGTCGATCCCACACTACTCAGCGATTCATCCGATTGGTTTTGGCTTGGTGGCGAATGGGGAGCAGCCTTCGTCATGGGCTTCACCCTAGGGCTAGCTTGCATGCTCGGCGACACAGCCGGCTCCTTCGTGAAGCGTCGTCGCGGCCTAAAGAGAGAGGGCGATGAGAGCTCCAAGGCTCCACTATTGGACACCGTTCCGTTCGCTGTGTCGATATTCCTATTCTCTTTCTTGTTGTTTGATGGGCAGATTCTCATGCACGAGCAGTTGTACGGTGAAATCATTTTTCTGTTGATACTAACTCCTCTGATTCACAGGCTGTTTAACATCCTAGGATTCAAAGTTGGACTGAAGACGGTCCCATACTAGAGGTCCCTTGTCGGAATCCATTATCTTCCGATGACCTCACGCGGACTCATGGGGCCTATCACGGCGTTGGTCGTTGGAGGCGGAGGCAGAGAACATGCCCTTTGCATAGGACTCGCTCATAGCCCATCGGTCGACTCTGTGCACTGCTCGCCCGGTAATGCAGGTACCTCAATGGTCGCCACCAATCACGAAGTTTCAACCACCGATACTGAAGGAATAGTCGCCTTGGCTCTTGATCTGGAAGCCAATCTTGTCGTAGTGGGTCCGGAGGCACCTCTTGTGGATGGCCTGGCAGACTCCCTAAGGCAGGCGGGAATCTCCTGCTTCGGGCCACACTCAGAGGGCGCGCGTCTGGAAGCATCCAAACTACATGCCAAGGAAGTCATGAGATCATTGAGTGTCCCTACTGGAGACTACCTAGTCGTCGATAATCCATCTTCGGTTCCAAGCGCACTTGACAGATTTGACGCCCCTTGGGTGATAAAGCGAGATGTTCTGGCGGCTGGCAAGGGCGTTACGGTCAGTTCAGATAGGCAGGTTGCCGAACAAGCTCTTTTGGAAGGCATAGATTTGGATGGATTCGTACTGCTCGAGCAACACCTCTCCGGAGAGGAGGCGTCAGTGCTCGTAGTGATGGACGAATCCGGATACATCTGCCTGCCCACAAGTCAGGATCACAAGCGAGTAGGAGAAGGCGATACAGGGCCAAATACCGGTGGAATGGGTGCTTACTCCCCAGCCCCAGTTGCCTCATCATCAGTCATGCACAGAGTTACTCGAGAGATTATCGAACCCATGCATCATCATCTCAGAAATCAAAAGACTCCCTATCGAGGATGCCTGTATGTTGGGCTGATGATCGACGAGGATGGCTCACCGGGAGTAATTGAATTCAATGTCAGGTTTGGAGATCCTGAGACTCAAGTTACCCTACCCCTAATCTCAAGTGATCTCGGACAACTCCTACTTGCTTGCGCAGAGGGTAGAGTGAAAGAAGAGGAATGCGTATTCCATGAGTTGAGTGCAGCCACAGTCGTGTTAGCCTCCGAGGGTTATCCGGCGGCCTCGTCGACAGGCAGGAAAATCTCCGGAAGTGAAATCAGAATCGAAGAGGGTTTGACATCAGCCTATGTCCACTACGCCGGCACCGTGATAGACGGTGAAGGGAGGCTGGTTTCTTCAGGAGGGAGAGTACTGTCCGTGACTGGATTGGCCCCTACTCTGGGCGATGCGGTGGCTGCCGCTTACGAGTTGATAGAGTGCATCGAACTAGAGGGTTCTCACTATAGGTCAGACATCGCTTATCGGGCTCTCTAGCGATTTCTTATGCCGATTCACGGGGCTTGAATTTGACAACCATTCTACGAATGGTTATAACAGCCAGTCAAATCGGCGCGATGCTAGCCTTATGGCTGAACACGGTGATTGATGATGAATGAGTATGATACCGCGGCTGAATCAGCGTCTTCCCAAACGGGAATCGCTTCTGCCCCCGCAGTGCTTGTAACGCTACTAGCGCTGTTCCTCGGGGCCGATTATGTCGCGAATGGAGCTATGGAAAATGACGGATATATGCAAGTCCTGATTCTGCCTGTCGTAGCCACTCTGGCTGCTGCGTTAGGCAGAATGGGTGCCTTTGCTTCATTCGGCCAACTCTCCAAGCACCGCAGCGCCATTGTAATATTTGGATTCATTACTGCCGCGGCGGTCATTTCTATTGCTTACAATTTGTTTGAAAGTGTGGGCAGGCTGGGTGCATTCACCTTCGCTTTGGTCGGTATTTCGACATATATGTTGACTCTTTCAGGAAGGCGAGAGGAATCCAGCATCCTGCTTTCCGTAGTCGTTGGATTCCACTTTGCTATATCTCACGCCGCCAACTCAATGTTAGACCCTTCAGACTGGGCAGGCGCGGCTCCTGACCTGATTGATACTGAAAGGGCTGCAATGGCATCAGTATTCTTTGCGTTCTGGGCCACATCTATTGTTACGGGAGTTATTGCAACGACTTTGATGCGTGGGAGATTAGACACTACCGGCAGTGGATCCTTCGGAGCACCCCTATCGTCATCCAACAGGATACTAGTGTACACACTGCTGACAGTTTTGCTCGTCCAAGTGATTCCATTAGTGTGGCTAGGGCAGCTGTCTGGGATTCAGGAGTACGCCGAACATCAGTATCTCGGTTCCGTATGGTCTTTGTTTACCACCATAGTAGTGCTATTCGTCGCGTTTTGCCACTGTGAGAGATGGAACCTCATTGGTGCTCTAGTCGCAGTGAACTGGATGCTCTACACCGCAGGTCATTTACAAGAGATAGGGAATGAGTTCCCGAATTTCTTGTCAGGAGATGATTCGATGAGCCTGTTCTCCTGGTTCTTCATCGGCTTCTGGTTGAATGTCGCTGCGATTATGGTGGCCTCAAGGGGCTACCTCGGAGATGTTTCTCCGAGGCACGAGCCTAGCCAGGCACGTGTTTGGTGGCAGAATAACTCCTACTCGATTATGGTTGCAATGGCCATTTTTGTTGCATTCGCAGTCAGGACTGGCTGGAACATACTACCTGCAATGAATGCCTCGGCAACCGGTTTGTGGGATATGACAGGAGGGTCCGATCCTTGGTACATGAAGCGAGTCGTTGATTACATCGTAGCCGAGAGGAGCCACTACATTTTCGATTACGACAGAGCCTATCCAATGGGGGCAATCAACCCTCGCCCACCACTCTTCTCATGGTCACTCGCTCTGGGTGGATTGGGCCTGTCTTGGCTGCTTGAGATGCCTGCGGACGAAGCAACTTGGTGGAGCGTCGCCGCCATGCCGGCGGTGTTCGGTGCACTAATCGTGCTTCCATTGGCTGCAATAGCCAAGAACATCCACAGCAAGGGAGCAGGTATACTGACGGCTTGGCTGATAGCGCTTATGCCCGGGCACATCTCACATGCAACCTTTGGTCTTGCTGACCACGACTCCTTTGCTCTACTATTCCTGTCTATGGCATTCTACTATTGGGTCAGGGCAGTTGACGATCTCGGTACTGAGAGACTATTTCAGAATCCTAGCTCGAGTCCACTGTACCTGTTGGCAGGCATTAGGGAGACTTGGCACAGAAAACCCCGTGCCATGGCATTTGCCACCCTCTCTGGCATTTCATTTGCCACAGTGGCACTTGGTTGGAAGGGATTTGTCTACGGGCCAGGTATTCTTTTCCTAGCTTACTCTGGTCAGATTGTTCTCAATATGTTTCGCAAGAGAGATAGCCTACCACTTACATCTGCGACTCTACAGATGCTCCTGACATCCTTTTTCATCCCACTGCCATTCTATATGTGGCCCGGGCTGAACCTAATATTCGACACAAGTGGATTCCAGCCGATGTTCTACATCATCGGATTCACAGTCGCTCTGGGATGGGTTGCGTCCTCGTTCAGGGACAAGCCTTGGCTACTTGTCCTCGGAACTGGAGGACTCTTGATTGGAGGGATTCTAGCAATTTTGTACATCCTTCAGCAACTTGAAATTTACAATGGCTGGGATATCCTCTTCACAGGAGGATTCTACTTCTCGAAGAACAAGATTTTCGGAACTATCGGAGAGGCCCAGGCTCCAAGCAGAGGAGTCCTATTCGCATCCTACGGGCCAGTCGTCGCTTTGATTGCTGTCGCCTGCGCCTTTGTTTTGATGTGGCGAGGGGCTCGCAGGGAGCGTCAGAGCCATCTCCTTCTGGGGCTATGGGTCATCATCGCCACATACATGGCATGGTCTGCTGGTAGATTCATCTTCAACGCGACTCCTGCCATGGCAGTTGTTGGCGGCATAGGTCTGATGATGCTCTGGGAAGGCGCTGACTTCACATCCTTCGTCAAGGAGTGGCGCCGCTCGGGGATAGGAACTCCGAGAACTAGATTCAGGTCGGTCTGGCCAGCTACTAAGGGTAATCCAGCAATCCCGGCCATTCTGATTATCCTGATGATGGTGGCTTCCCAACACGCTACCTATGGAATAGATTCGGGAATTCCTCGAGGCGAGGCATCTGCATCAGATGTAGACCAGACCATTCACGATATAGCCCCCGACTTTCTCAGGGCTGAGGTCCTAGGTCTGTCTGTTTTGAAGAGCGAGGGTTACAATCCCGGGTCAGAGTTGTGGTACATGGGTACCTTCGGACCAGGATTCAATGGCGGCTCGTGGAATCTTGCTTACGACTGGCTGTCTGAACAGGACTCCGATGTAAGCTTCAGTGAGCGACCTGCCTTCGTCTCATGGTGGGACTATGGCTTCCAGGCTCTAGCCCAAGGCCAACACCCTACTGTGGCAGACAACTTCCAGTCAGGTATCCCACACAGCGGAGGGATGCTTCTCTCCAACAGTCAGGAGGATACTTTGTCCTTGTTTATCACTACAATTGCTCAGGGCGACCGCCGATACAACGACGGGGGAGGATTCACTGATTCTTTTTCCTCAGTACTCTCTGATCACATGACAGAAGAGCAACTGGATGAGTATTCAGAAATCCTATCGATAGGAGTCAATGACGAATCCATAGTACTGTCCAGAGCAATGGCCATAGTCGCGACTGACGATCACACTGAGTTGATGCGCGGTTATTCTCTGAACTCCGAGGGACTCCCCGAGCTCGACGAGAAGTGGGTTGTCATGATTGGAGGAAGACAGATGGGCAACTCCACAGACAACGAGAAAGAGGCCTTGGAATTGTTCAATGCGACCAGACTCAACAACGCTCAGTTCGAAATGAAAACTACTCACTACTTGATTGGAGGATACAGGTATACTAGTGATTTAATCGAGGACTTCAATGATGTTTCAACCGGTCTGCACAGAGCCAATTCAAAACTCGCCCTGAGCCGGGCGTTCCTATCGTCTGCCTTTGATATGGATGAGTTGGCCGCTATCTATCATGACATCACTAACCTAGAGTACGAGGTTCAAGACTACCAAGGATCACTCGGACAGACTGTTGTTCGAAACAACGACATTCGCTACTTCGCGATTGACAACCGCCTCTATCCTCTAGGCGGCACATATTACGGAGACTACCAGTATCACCGCGGTCAAACTACCGGTATCTTCCACGCCCCTACCGGGCTATCCGGACTCGATATGGAGGACTACATCACTTCGGTCTATGAGACTCAAAGAGGAGAAGGCCCAATCATCCCCCGTTCATCTGAGGAGTTCGAGGATGAGTATATGAACGACGTCATCCGACAGAGTTCAGGAGCTTCCGACTCGAACGAAATCATCCGAATGGTCGATATCGACTACCAGCATCAACCAGCTTTCTTCGAGACGATGGTTGCGAGGTTCTATGTTGGATACTCGACATCCATGTTGGGCTTGCCCGGAGATGCCGAGCAGCCAGCGCCTCACTTCTACACTTCTGGCACTCCTGGATCATACCTAGAGAATGCATATCCACTTCCTGGTGCTATGATGAATCACTTCGTTCTAGCAAACTGGTATGATGATGAGCGCTGCGAGTTGCTTGAGAACGGTTCCAAGGCCGATGAGAACTGCAGCAACCCAACAATTGGTTCTGCGAACACACAAGTCAAGATCATGAAGTACTACAGCGGTGCCACTCTGGAAGGAACTGTAGAGCTCGAGGGCTTCGGAGCAATACCCAATGCCAGAGTGATGTTTGAGAGAGACGCATTCAGCGGCGAAGAGGTGGCAAATGCCGATGGCCATGTTGTAGATGGGGATGACAGGACATACTGGGTCCCTATTGGGTATGCAGACGCCGACGAGAATGGACAATTCTCATTCACTGTACCAGCAGGAAAAATCAGAGTCTCTGCCTTCATCGGAGAGCCAAACCTCGACGCAGCTAGGTCGGCGATGATGACGGGAGATGTGGGACAATCCCTCAGTGATATCTTCCAAGAGACTTCTGCTAACCGTAATGTGAACCCTATTACTGGGATTTTGGCTAATGTATCGGGAGCTACATGGCTCTCTGAGACCATCATCAATGTATCTGGTGAAGCAGGGCACAGTAACGGCGAGCACACAGTGTATGGAAATGTCTCAGTAGAGCCATCTCACGCTACCGGCAAATTAGTCTGGTCTGGTTCTTCACTCTTCGACCAAGAACCTCTGACCGATGTCACCGTAGAAATCTCCCCATCTGCAGAACATGTCCAGATTCCTCCACACTCTACCACTACATCCAGTGGCATTGTCGAAGGTTACGACCTATCATTCGGAGGCATTGGGGAAGTCACATTCACGGGCGAAGGCTCACTAATTACCCAAGGTGTTGTCACAGTAACCGACTTCACCGGTATCCACACACAGACTATATCGCACAACCATAGTTTGACTGGCGACGGAAAGTTCTCCGGCCGCGGGACACTTTCAGGATCTGTCAGCGACGATACTGAGATTGCGGAATGCGGCGTCAACTCGACCATGCCTGAGAACGCATCTGTATGCATGTTGGAAGGGGGCGATTACCTACTCGACGGAATCATGAACGCGACTGGGCGTTTCACCTCTAATGGTACAACCTCATTTACTCGTTCCCTCTACCGTTCGACACTATTGGGGTCGGGGATTTTTGAGATAGAAAGACCCTCAATTGAGCAATTGGAGAGTTGGGAAATATCCATGTCAGTATGGGAAAATATGAGTTCCTACGGCACAATCAATGGCACATTCGCCAATGTAGAGGGAGAAGGAATCTTCAGCGGACCCATGGTGCAACCTGGAACTTTCCACTTCGTGGACTTAGTTCCTGGTGTTTACGATATCACTGTAATTTTCGAAGATGGCACACATGTAAATCTCGAAGAGCAGTTCATCATTCCATTGATTGGCAGTCCGGAGGTGACCACCGTGGATATCGCTGGCGGATCAATTAGCGGTTATCTGGTCAATTCGACCGGTTCACCAATCAATAGCACAGTGGCTCTCCTAGACGATAATTCAAGCCACTCCGATGCGACTGAGGAGTGCGCAAACTCAGGAACAGCACCATGTCTGCTAGTTCCAGGAGATGATGGATTCTTCCAGTTCGGCCCCATCGTCCCAGGTAACTACACTGCACAGACTGACATAGACGGAGACGGATTCCCTGAGTTGTCTGAGGACTATATTTTCAATCCGGAGATTGACCTCGAGGTCGAGTTCCCTTCACCTGTTCCTGAGACCTCGGACCTGACCTTCATACTCTTAGAGAGTGGCAACGAAGTCCCGGATCTCGATGTAACTCTGCGCCTGAAGAACGGCACTGGAGATGCAGCGATTGTGGAATATGACAATGAATCAGGCCATTATAGAGCCGAATTGCCTCTAGGGACATGGATACTGAATTATACTCTGTCTGAGGGCCTACAGCTCTGGGAGCAGATAGAAGTCGGCGAGGACGACATCTACGCTGAGTATGAATTCGAAGTCAGTATCCGAATTAACGGTACGGTGTTCTACGAAGAGGATGTGGATTTCAACGAGGCCGGCCTAGATGAAGGCAAGATTTTGGACTATGTCCAAGTGGAATTCCATTGGGAAGGTTTCAGTACAGCCGCCCAAACTGATGGGGGAGGGCATTTCTCTGTAGTTCTTCCAGAAAATGCAATTATCGATGCTACAGTACAGTTGCCCGGAGCAATCCTTAATCTGGTCAATGGAACCAGATTCACAGTCACTTCTGAAGGCCCGAGCATTTATGGAGAGACATTTGACAACCTCACTCTTCTGGCTACTCCGGGGTACGCTGTAGCCGGCATGGTTAGTATCAATCGTGAGGGCAACCCGCTGAACTCTTACTACGGCGGCTGGCAGCCAATCGTGGTAATCGCAGACAATTCTGAAACCGAGGTTCGATGGCATGCCAATGTAATGTCGAATGGCCAATTCCAGATGGCTCTCCCTGGTGGAAATTGGACGTTCGATTTGGATGCTGACTGGATAGCGTCCACTACTGCCAATCTAGAGGTAGATGGCAAGAATGACACCATTGATATCATCACCAACCCGGTAAATAGCTCTGTGACCGTGAATCTATTCTTAGATCACACAGGAGATAACAATGCCTCCAACGGTACCGCAGTCACCTTCCCATTCAGCATAGTTGAGGCGTATAACAACTCTAGAGTCGTATACGAGGTAATGGGAGATGGTAGCGAGTGGATCCAAGAAGGTCTTGCCGAATTCTCTCTAGAGCCCGGCTCGTACCGTATTGATGTGTCCACTTCGGACCCTCAGTCCGACCACTTCGGAACTCGTATTATGACCGGGTCAACACTCTTTGATGTCGGACTTCTAGGAGGTTCGATTGAGAGATCTCTCGGTTTTGATCCCGAATGGAGGGTAAACATCACTTTCACTAACGAGAGTGGAGGAGTCCTGTCTGGGCATCTGGTGCAGATGACTAATGCTGAGACAGGATGGGTTCTGTCTCACACTACCGACGATGATGGCAGATGGAATGCCCATATTCCCGAAGGAGAATGGATAGTCTCAATCGCCCCATTCGAGACCTCCGATGGTGTTCGGGAGATTCTGCGCGAATTGATAATCTCCTCATCCGATAATGCAGGAAATGACATCTCGATGTCGACCACGGAGGCTGCAAATCTGGAGTTGACCCTGTTCGAAGACTTCTCGGGCGAATCAATCGAAGGTATTACTGCAACACTCTCCTCTCTGGAAGGCTTAGGTTCGGTATCTTTCGGATTCACCGATTCATCTGGAATGGCTTCTACAATGGTGGCCCCGGGAAGTTGGGAAGTTCTTCTGAATGTGACAGAAGGCGGAGAGAGATGGATCTTAGACTCCAATGAATCAACTTCAATAACAGCTATTCCAGGAGATAATCCGACATTGAATCTAACAGCCATGAAGTTCGCAGAGTTAGGTGGGAATGTATTCTGGGATTTCGATGATGACAACTCGTCAGATTTCGGCGAGGGCATCTTCAACGCGACAATATATGTCCACGGTGACGGGGGTGATTACTCCGATACTACTGATAATGGAGGAGATTGGTCTGTATTCGTTCCCGCAGACACTTACTGGTCTATCGAGGTCATAGTAGATGGATTCTCGACGCAGAACTTTTCAGTCGCTTTATCTGGAATTCCAAACTCCGTTGATACCGAGATGGTCGCACAACCCGTCCTTGTAGAAGGTACTGTCTCATATATCGATTCGGAGCAACTAGCTGCCATATCCGACGGAGTTACTCTACAACTAATCCCAGTCGAAGGAATGGTACGTGATACAATCATCCCTGTCAAGGAATTGGTCGATGACTCTTGGACTGGTAACTGGTCAGCTGAGGTGGAGCCAGGCAACTGGATACTCAGGGCTACTTATGAGGATGGCAACCTGATTGCAATGGGACTGGTCGAGGCAGAGGTCGCCGTCGGTCATACTCTCGATCTTGAGATGACAGAGGGCGGCTGGTTCCGAATGGATACTGAATGGTTGGATTACGAAGGAGTTACTAGGACTCTCGCTGATACCGATTTGGCCGATTCTGACATCATCGACGAGCCTAATCTCATCATCAACATAGGTGCTGGGATGAGGTGGGTCCAGCAGGTGAACGATGAAGGATTCATCGAGATGCTGATGATTGCCGGTACAATCGATGCTTCCAGCGAGTTTGATGTCTCGCAGCGTAACCTAACTATGTCGTACATCGGTGGCCAAGGCGTTACAGTAAGTCCCGGACAGGAGGCCCCTCCAGTCACTCTCTCGCATGTGCGCATATCGAATCACGAGATTTCCATCCTGTCTGCAAACAACTCCGGTGGAGATCCCGAACACGAAGGAGGGACGGATTATGCGATGGCGATTGCAAACTCGGATGGAGGATTCGATCCAATTGAGTTCCAGTTGTCTGTCGACTATCTAGGTCACGAGCCTTTCGACTCATTCCTCATCTTCGGAGATGTAGTGGGGACTGATGGAAGCCACTGGCTCGTTGAGTTCCACAATGGTTCTGGAGACTGGAATAGCACAGCCGAGTTCGACATGGGTCTAGACAATACAATGAATTTCTCTGACTTGCGTGTCCGTGTTACTCCAGCGAACCAGTCCACGGCACATTCGTTCGACAATGGGCATACTGTTTCAATGACCATTGCTTCAAAGGATGACGGCTACATGGAGGATTACTCTGTAATTGTGAAGATTCCTCAGATTCATGGCTTCGAGCTTACAGAGCCAATGCAGGAATCATATGGAATCCAACCCGGCCAGTCAATTGGTGTCGGCATCAAGTTCACCAACTCCGGTAACGGCGACGAGCGCTACGAATTCGAATTCGACGACTCAGAGCTGCCTGATGGGTGGGTACGAACCGGAGCGACATCGCACACGATAGGTGGCTACATCTCATCCACTCACACAGTGACGGTATCTGCTCCTGCTAATGCATCGGATGAGGACTTCACAATCTACATGTCTGTTAGGGACAAGGCGAATAACACATACCCGGATATTGAGATTAACATTGAGACCTCGATGCCATCACTCAGAATCACTTCGTACCAGAATTACAATGGAGGAGAGGATGCAGTGGCCGGACAGGCCGTACTTTACACCGTAGAGGTTGAAAATACAGGCCTAATTGATGCTCAACTTGTTCAGTTGAATGGGACTCTGTGCAACAATTACGCCGGATGCCCGAGTACTTCCAGCAGTGGAGTCATAGGAACAGATACTCGCGATATCCCTGCCAACTCGGAAGTCGTATTCGAGATTTCTCTCGACCTCTCTGACATCAGTCCAGCTACCTACTACCTCTACTTCGACATTAACAACACTGGCTTCGAATCAGTTGAAGACTACTCAGCCCAGCAGATCAAGGTACGCTCTCCTCCAGTTGAGGAGACTACAGATTGGGTCGGATGGCTACTGGGCGCATTGCTAATCGTTGCCCTGCTGACATTGACTAGGAGAGGCGGTAGAAGGAGAGGCTCTGCCCCATTCTAAACTCAATTCTATATACTAACAGCCACACACTCTAGAGGGGTGATAGAATTCCTGCACTAGACAAGCTGGAGTTACTTCCAGAGCCAGAAGACCCTCGGATGATGACCACCATAGACAGGGACGCCCCGGGGTATCCAGGAGATGCTTACGGGCTATCAGATGAGGAGGCTAAGGAATTACGATGGCCAGCGGCTCCCTTGAAGGAGATTCTGTGGCCATGGGGCGCCGTAACCTTTGCTTTCGGGGCCGCATTCATGCTCCTGATATGGCCTCATATCAATGCATACCTATCTCCGGTTCTTCCGGAGACCGAATGGGCCTACGATTCAACAGGGATTAGAGAATTGCAAGATTCAGGATTGGATGGTTCTGGAGTGCATGTCTGTATGGTAGATACTGGATTAGATTCCATGCACCCTGATTTAGCTAATATCTCATTAGTAGGTTTCAGGGACTTCTACGAGGGACAACATGGCATTATCAGAGATGTTGGCGAAGAATGGCATGGTACAATGATGGCCGGCCTTTTGGTGGCTGATGGCAAGTTCCGAGGCGCGGCTCCGGGTGTTGATTTGTCAATTGCTCTCGCCCTAGGGCCGTCTGGAACTTCGGGGCAGGAGGACTTCGTTGCTCAAGCCGTGAGATGGTGCAGAATCACTCAGGAGGTCGATATCATCAGCCTCAGCTTAGGGAGCGATCCGGGCAGAGGAATGGCCGTACAATCTGAGACTGCTAGAGCCGTAGAAGAGGCATTGGAAGCAGGAATCTTCGTTGTCGCTGCGGCTGGTAACAGGGAATCCGGTGACCAGATTTCTGAT
>MDSV01027404.1_pt1 | contig 35589 bp, 21 predicted proteins | sample 810851 | NCBI WGS metagenome assembly MDSV01 (sample SAMN05326640, study PRJNA326480) | marine metagenome | isolation source: seawater | place: Atlantic Ocean: North East | collected 2012 | reverse complement strand
TCGCGCCCGCCGTGAAACGCGTGCCTTCCTTCGTGAAGCCGCGACCGAGAGACGAGACGCTCGTCGGGAGAAGCTCTTCGGACGAAGCTGTCCTTCGCGGCCCCACGCGCGCGCACGGCGCGGCGGACGCGCTCGCGCTCGGCCGCGCGCTCGGCGGCGGCGGCGCGCTCCCTCTGCGCTACTACCTCGGCCGCGACGAGGACTACGCGTCTCGAATCGCGTCTCGCGAACGCGACGAACAGGCTTCCAAAGCGATCGCGTACGAAACAGACGAGAAAGGCGTGGGCGGCGCGCCCGTCGTGGCGAGCCTGCGCGTCGCGGAGGCTCTGGACGCGCTCCGCGCGTCGACGCCGGCGACGGTTTTCGGGCTCGCCGCCGAGCGCTGGGCCGCGCGCGCGCGCGTCGAACGCGCCGCCGAGCGCGAGATCGCGCAAAGAGCGGAGGCGAGGCGGCGCTCGCGCGTCGCGGGGACAACGTTCGTCGCGGGCAAAGCCGCGCGTCTTCTCGACGACGACGCCGACGCCGAAGCGGACGCGAAGAGGATGACTCCTCGATCGAAGCCGTCTGCCCGGTTCCGCCGGGAGGAGGCGCGTTCGGCTCGGTTCGCGCGCGCGCGCGACGCCGCGGCGCGGAACGATCCCGCCTCGGGCGCGGCGTGGCTCGGGCTCGAGGCGGCGCGCGCGGCGGCGGCGGCGACGCGGCCCTCCGCGCCGGGCTGGACCATGCTGCCGCTGGAGGTGACCAAGCCGCGCGTCGCGGCCGGGCGCGCCGTCCGGCCCGGCGACCGGCCCGCCCTGGACGTGCGGGTGTCCCTCGTCCGGGCGAAGGGCTTTCTGGACGGCGCGAGCTCGCGCGTGGACATGGCGCGGGACGCGGGGCGGAGCCGGGGCGGCGACGTCGCGTCTCGCGACGCGCGGGTCGGCCCGGCGGCGTACCACGCGGAGAAGGCGGACGCGCTCGTCTCGAGGCGCGCGCCCGAAGCCGTCTTCGGCACGGCGGCGAGGCTCGCTCCCGGGGCGTGGGGCGGCGCGGGCGACGGCGAAGTCGTCGGCGAAGGCGACTGGGACCCCGAAGCGCTCCCGCGCGCGTCTTTGGACCGCGCGACGCGGCGCCGGCGCGGCGTCGGCGTGAACATGCGCAAGGACTCCAACCCGCGCTTCGACGCCGAGACGCGGCGTTTGCAGACGGAGGCGCGGCGGGTCCTCGCGACGTGCAAGCTCGAGAAGCTCGTCGGCGAAAAAAAAGAAAGCGCTCTTGGCGAGACCTTTACGGTTTCAGAGCCCGAGATGCGGACGAAGGAAAGAAGCGCGTTTTTCGATCCGACGGCGGCGACGCGCGCGCGCGTCCCGGCGGCGGACTTCGCCAGCCTCACCTGGCGCGTCTCGGAGACCGCCAAGGGCAAGGTGGAGATGGAGCTCCTGGAGGCGGAGATCGGGCCGGGACGGTACGAGCCGCGCGACGAGGCCAAGGCTGGGCGCAGACGAGCGCCGAACGCAGACTTCGCGTCCGCGCCGACGCGGTTCCCTCCCGAACCGCCGGATCCGGATCCGACGCCGAACGCGGAGGACCGAACGTCGTCGACGCCGTTCGTTCCCGACGTCGCCGCCGCCGCCGCGGCGGTCCGCCCGCGCGTCGCCGTCGGCGGCGTCATTCCCGTCGCCGGGCGAGACGCGTCAAACGCGAAAAACGAAAAAACGGAGACGGAGGCTTCTTTGCCCCCCTCCGCGGTGGTCAACCTGGAGGACGCGCTGCGGTACCTGCGCGGCGAGCGGCACGCGTCGGCGCCGGACTTCGCGAGAGCCGCGGGGCGTCCCCTCGGGGACCCCGCGGGGACCCCTTCGGACGCGCGCGCGTTCGCGGACGTGAGCGCCTCGGCCGCGGCCTCCGCCGGGGGCGCGAAGGGCGCCTCGCGGGGCGCGCGCGTCTCGTCGTTCGGCGAGCCCCCGGCTTTGCCCGCGAAGCGCCCCGCGGACTGGAAGTCGCGCGATCCCGACGCCTTCGCCGAGGGCGACGTGCTGTTTCTGCTCCCCGAGCGGGCCGGCGAAGCGACCCGCGCGTCGCGCTTCGACGCGCCCGACTTCACCAAGACGCTGGGGCGCGAGATGGTCGCCGCGCTCGTGCCCCCCTCGGCGGCGCTCACCGCGGACGTCGACTTCCTGCCCGAGAAGGCGCTGCGCGCGCGGTTCGGGCGGCTGGACCGGGGCACGAACGCGGTGGACATCGGGCGCGGGCGCGACGCGGGCGCGTCGGGCGGGCGCGGCGACGAGAGCGCGCTTTCGTCGTACGCCGACCTGGACGCTGGCGCGTACGCGCCGCGAGGTCTCGATCCCTTCCGAAGAGGCCTCCTGACCGGTCAGAGAACGTCTTCGTCGCCGGTGGATCTGGCGCGCGACACCGGGAGAAGCGTCCCGGCGTCCCGGCTGTCTCCCGGCGGCGACGCGCTGGTGCTCGACGCGGCGGCGGCGGCGGACGGGACGCGACCGCGGCGGGGCGTCGGCGCGTCGGCGTTCGCGCGCGCGCCGCGTCCGACGGGCGACGCCTCCGCCGAAGAGCGGAAGAAGACGCTCTCCGGCGGCGACGCCTTGGTGTTGCACCCGGCGGGCCACGCGCTGGACGCCATCTCCGAAGGCGTCTCGTACAACCGCGCGTTCGATTTCGGGCGCGCCGCGGGGCGGGAGCGCGACCCGCGCGCGCGGTGGGGCGAGGACGACGTGATCCACGCTCTGCGCGCCGAGCCTCCGACGACGGCGACGCTCGACCGCTCTCTGGCCAAAGTGCACGCCGCCGGCGTGGACGGGCGGACGCTCGCGGCGGCGAGGCGCATGGAGAGAAGAGCGAGGCTCGAGGCGAGGATGCCCCGGCGCGCGCCGGGGGAGGATGCGCCCACCCGCGAGCGGACGGACGGTCCGGTGCGGTGAACGACGCGTTTCAGGAAGTGTGTTTTACCACCTACGCGGTCGTCGCGTCGCGACCGCAGCTCTAGTAGGATACCGTAGCTCGCCGCGTATCTATAGCCGCGTTACGTACGATTGCAATCGAAGCGTCTCGCGCGACGATACGCCCGCGCCGTCCGTCGGTCAACATCTTCGCTCGCCCGGCGGGCACTCCCCCATGCCCATGGCCTCCGGCGGCGGGGGCAGCATCTCGCGGCTGTCGATGACCTGCACCAGCGCCAGGTACCCGACCGCGAGCGCGACGCTCACGATACCTGTCGAAATCGAAGGGAGGACGGGGCGTCGAAGTCGTACGACGGGTCAGGCGCCGAGAGAGGGAGCGTTTTTCGCGACAGTCGCGCGCGCGCCAAAGCTCGCCTCGCGGTTTCGCGCTCGCGCGCCACGTCGGCCCCTCCTCGGGGGATAACGACCGGGAGGCGTCCTCGCGGCGGTCCGTTCGCGTTCGGGACGCACCGGTGATGATGGCGGTGATTTGCGCGCCCTTGACCTCTTTGTCGTCGCTGAGCTCGGGGAAGGACAGCTCCTCGGGCGCGGGGGCGGGCGCGGGGGTCTCGTCGTCCTCCGCCGCGCGCAGCGCGGCGGTGTGCGAGCCTCGCAGATGGGTCGCGCGAAAAGACGAGCCCGAGGGCGCGCGGGTCGCGAGCGCGCACGGACCGCGCGCCTTGGCGGAGACGCGGGAGGTCGCGCGCGCGCCGCCGGCGGCGATGGCGGTGCGGGAGACGGCGAAGGACATGCTGCGTGCCCGTGCGGGAGACGCGCGCTTGGAGAGTGGTGAGCGGTAGGCCGGTGCGCGTCCATCGACGTTGGCACCGGCGGTGTCTAACAAATTTCCAGTGCTCAAATGTGCCACGTGTGCTCGAACAGTCGAACCTGGAGAAAGTTTCCTCGGGTCAGGGACGAAGGTTTCGGAACCCGCGCCGGTGGACGCACACCGTCCCGCGCGTGCCGCGGCACACACTCGCGCGCGCGTCTCGTCGTCGCGCTCGGCGCCTCGAGCGAAGGCAGCCGCCTCCCGCTCCCGTTCTCGCGTCTGGACTCGCGCGGCGGACCCTTTTCCGTCACGGAAACGCACCGCCGACACATCTCGCTCGCGCACCCGCTCGCTTCGTCGCAGAGCTCCACCATGGCGGACGGGAACGACCGCAACTGGAACGCGCTGCTGAAGTGGTCGCTCGCGCAGACGCACGACGGCAACACGGCGAACGTGCCGGATGACGGCGACAAAACAGCGGCGCCTCGGGCCATCTCCGAAGCGGACCGCGCGTGGTTCTTAGAGGCGATGCAGAACGGGATGATCGACGAGATCAAACGCATGAAGGAGATCGCCGCCGCCATCGGCGCGGACGCGCGAGAGGTTCTTCCGTCCCAGGAGGATATCGACGCGCGTCTCGAGCTGATGCGGGAGCTGAACGACCGCGTCTGCTCCGTGGACAACGGCGGGGACCTGCACACGATAGGGGGCCTAAACCCGGTGGTGGCAAACTTGTCGTCGCCGCACGCGCCCCTGCGCGCCGCCGCCGCGGAGATAATCGGCACAGTCACGCAGAACCACGCGAAGGCGCAACTCGCGGCGGTGGAGTGCGCCGCGGTGGCTCCGCTGTTGCGGCTCGTCGAGGGCGAAGGCGGCGACGCCGAACCCGGCGCGATCGAAAGGAGCAGCGCTGAAGTCGGTGGGTTCGAGTCGGAAAGTTCGGCGATCAAAGCCGTGCGTCTCGCGGAGTGTCGCGTGAAGGCGTTGCTCGGGCTCTCGTCGTTGACGCGCGGGTGCGCGGCAGCGACGGCTGAGTTTTTCAAACTCGGCGGCGCGCGGAGCGTCGCGAGGTGCGTCGAGGACACGCACGAAGACGCGGCGCCTTTTCGGTGGAAATCGGAAGGAAGCGAGGACGACGAAACGACCGCGACGACGTTGCGTCGTTTGACCGTGAAGCGTAAAACCAAAGCTCTGCACTTGGCGAGGCACCTGTGCGTGATGAGCGACGCGACCATGGCCGTCGTGATCGAAGCCGATCTCGCGTTGAGCGCCGGGAAGGCGCTCGTCGAGTCGACGCCTTCTTTCGGCGCGCTGGGCACTTCGTGGTCCGACGCGTTTCGAGCGCGGGAAAAAGAAAGCATGTCCACGGATTCGATCCTGGGGAGCCAGCTGCGCGAAGCCGCGCTGCGTCTGCTTCTGGACGTCGCGCGGTGCGTCGATTTCGCGAAAACCCCGAAGGCGCTCGACCACCTGCGCGGCGAACGCGTGGTGGGCGCCATCAACGTCGTCGGGCGGTGGTACGCCACGTTCGACGCCGACGAGAAGAGCACGTTCCAGGACGAGATGACCGTCTGCGCCGAGCTGGCGAAGATGTTCGGGTGATGATGTCACCTCGTGGAACAGTTGTTCCCAGGACCCAAGGGATGAAAGACAACCGGCGTACATGTAGTAGCAAAGACTTTTCGTTCGCGAAAGACTCGCGCCTGCGTCGTTTCGGAACTTTTATAGATAGAGCCACGTCATCTGTTGAAAGCTCCACTGCTACGCGCGCGCTCTCTCCGCGCAATCGCGAAACGATCACTTCCGTCCTCGGGTGGACGTGGACGGCGGCGGCGACCGCGCGTCGTCTCGCTCGCGGCGCCGCCGGTCGCCTGGTCGCCCCGATGGCGCGCGGGCGCGTCGCGAAGCCGGCCGCGTCGCGATCGACGTCGCGAAACGCCTCCTCGGACGCCGGGAGGCGAGACGCGGAGAGGGCCGACGAGAGCCCCTTGCTCGACCTCGGGCCCCTGGAGGAGGGCGTGCTCGTGTGCCGCCCGAGCTCCCGGAACCGCTCGCCGTACGTCGGGGACGTCAGGCTCGTTTCCGGCCCGAACGCGGGCTCCACGTGCGTCACGCACCTCCCCAATTTGGACTCCGGCGGCAAGTGCCGCCCGGGCGTGCGCGTGCTGTGCCGGCGGCAGCCCGGCGTGGGCCCGGACACCGTGGGCAAGTTCGGCACGCCCAAATGCGAGCTGGTGTGCCAGCTCCTGCGGTGCGAGGAGCCCGAGAACGCCCCCGGCGGAGTCTGGGTCTCGGCGCACCCGGCGATCGGCGAGAAGTTGACGCAGGCGTTGATGCAAAGAGGCGCTTTCGACGACCGGCTCTTCATGCGCGTCGGGAAGAGCCCCCTGGCGAAGCACGAGAGGGGGACTTCCGGAAAGGCGCTCGCCGCCGTTATCGATGTCGCTCTCGACGGGTCCCCGGAACGACGCGCCGTGGGTGGCAGTCAGTCACCCCTATTGTCCTCCCCCGTGTCGTCCCAGGTATCGCGCCGCCGCGAAGCGAGCGAGAGCGCGAGCGGGTCGTTCCGGCCAGACTTTTCCGTCGAGCACCCCGACGGCTCGGTGACCGTCGTCGAGACGAAGCAGGTGGTCGACACGGATTACGACTTGAAGACGGCGACGCACGCGGCGGCGCTTCAGCCGGGGCACCCCGTGTACGCGATGCGTCACGCGGTCGAGGTGGAACGCGACGCGACAGACGAATCGCTTTTGCCGACCGCTCCGTATTCCCGAAGCGGCATCTTCCCCTGGGGCAAGCGCGGCCAGAAGGGCCCCGAGGGCGAGCCCGTCGTTTCGCGCCGAGCCATCGACCACCTGCTCGAGCTCTCCGCGATCGCGCGCGGCGAAGTCACTCACACGCCGCGTTCGACACTCGAGGGCGTTTCGAGCGCCCCCACGACGCGCGCGGCGGTGGTGCTCATGGCGGGCAGGCACGACGTGCACGCCATTCGCCCCAACGGTGCCGCGTGCCCGAGCTTCGCGAAGCACGTCGCCGCGGCGAAGGCGAGCGGCGTCGCGTTCCTGGGCCACAAGGTGCGATGGGGTGAGGGACCCGATTCGGGCAAGGCGTTTGACGCGGGGCCGGTGCCGATCGAGGCGCCCATGCGCGAGGGCGACGAGGTTCTCGTGCCGAAACCCAAGAAGCAAAAGGCGACGGCGGCGGAAGAGGCGCCGGCGAAGCGCCGGAGTGACGACGTTTCGCGGGACGCGAACAAAAAGAAAGCGTCTGCGGCGGAAATGCCGGGTCCCGCGAAGCGGCGGCGACGCGGGACCGACGAGTGATGGAGGTGAGGGTTAAACGCCGCGTGGTGTTCTACGTAAGATATCGCGTTACGTATCACCTCACGTCGCGGTACCTTCTCCGCACCGCAGTCGTCTCTGCTATATGTTGTATGTGCGCTCATCCGATGGACAACGCACGTCGAGCGCGTTCTAAAGGTGCTACGTCGCGCGCGCGGGCTTTTATCCTATGTAGGCCACTACCTCTCCGGCGGCGCTAGAGCGGCAGGTACGACTTGGGCTTGATGAGCCCGAGCGATCGGCCGCACGCGTACGCCAGGGGCTTGGCGATGTGCACCCCCATGGTGAGCACGGTCTTCAGCCCCTGCGCGCCGTACGGGAAGTAGCTCACCTGGTAGTACAGCAGCGCGGCCGCCTGCGCGACGGACGACAGGATGGTCAGCACGTAGCTGTGCAGGACCAGCGAGCAGTACAACGTCCCCAGGAGCGCGCCCAGATACGCGAGGCTGAGCACCAGTCGCTCCGGCGCGATCATGTGCGCCACCTGCGCCTGCGCCCCCCGGAGCGCGCCCACGGCGCACACCGAACACGCGCTCGCCACGGAGAAGCACACCGCGAATTTCGCGGGGAAGAGCACCAGCACGGGCGCGTAGAAGAACGCGAGCGAGTACATGACGCTGGACGCGGCGCCGAGCGCGAAAAACGTCGCGACTCGATCCGGGGAGAGGCTCTTCACGCTCTGGCCGATCTCCCTCGTGGCGGTCGCCGCGTACGCGCCCGCCTGGCCCGCACCCTGCGCGACGTAGCTGGACGCATCACCCGCGTCCCGCGAGAGCTCCTTCCCGAAATTGATGAGCTCGTTGGACGTGCTGGACGCCATGGAGCTCAAGTTGGCTTGCATGCCCTGCACGTCGATGTCCTTGGTGGCCTGCTTGAACGAATCACTCAGGGACGTCCCCGCGGACTTCGCGAAGCTCGCCAGGCCGTCCATGTCGGGCAGGTCCTGCGTCGCGTTCTGGGAGAAGTTCTTCCAGTCTGAAAAGAGGGTGGGCGCGACGGGGCTCGGGGTGGTCAGCCGGGGCGATCGATGCCTTCGCGGTTCTCATCAGAGCCGCGGGACGTTCGGGTTCCACTGCGATCAGGTTCGACTTGATCCGATGGCCGGGCGAAGCTTCGTCGTGCACCGCGCGCGCGTGCACGTACCGGAAAGAAAGTTTGAGCCCCCCGAACCGGGCGCGCTCATCCCCGGCGCGACCCACCCGCCTGCGCTGACGTCGGCGGGCTCGGGCTCGAGTGAGGCGCGGAAGGAAGCAGGCGGTTGGGTCTGTCTTTCAACTCTTTCTCGGATAGGTAATAGCTCGGAGCTTCACCAGTTCGACGCCTGAACGGACTCACGATTTCGTCCGTTTCGCGACCATCCAGTCCTCGTGCGCCGCCGTCGCCCGCATCTCCGAGGCGTTTTCTTTCGTCGTGCAGAAGAACACCACGCTGAACCGCTCACCGCTCCATCCCTCGACCCAGTGCACATTACGACCGTCGATCCTCGCGACTCTGTTTCGCACGTTCACGCGAAGGACCCGGCCGGTGGGGACGAATCGACGACGTCTCGCCGCGTCTTCGTCCTTCTCGTCGCCGTCGCGTTTTTTTTCCCGCGCGGCGCCGTCCCCGCCGGAACGCCCGGGGGTGTCGCCGGCGTCCCCGCTTTCGTCCGCGCAGGCGACTTCTTCCGCGACTTCCTCGACACACAACGCACCCCCCTCAGCGAAGTCCCCGAGCGCCAAGACGTGTTGATGCGACGTGTCCCTGGCGTCCACGTGAGGGGACCCGCGAAACCCCCGCGTGATCGCCACGGCGTCGAAGATGGGGGATTCGTCTCCCGTTCTCGAACGACACGCGACGTTCAGGGTCGCCTGAGCGAGGCGCCACAACTCCACAACTTCACCACCGCGCGGAGTTTTTTTCTCCGCGTGCGCTTCACGCGCGATGATCCTGTCGATGTCCTTCCTTTTGAGGACGGCGTACGCGGCGGAGCCGACGCCTTTGCGTTTTTTCGAGCCTTCGGGCCAACCGTCGAACGCGCGAAGCGCGCGGAGTAACTTCTCGGCGTGCCTCTCGCCTTCGACGTCCAACCGCACACCGTCGATCGATCGCACCGGTCGTTCGCCGTTCATCGACGAAGCGAGCTGTCGACAGAGCCGCAGGTGGCGCGTGATTTTGCATCTCGGTTTCTCTTTTTTCGCGGCGGCGAGCCTTTTCCGCACGGGTTCGCCGCCAGTCTTTGCGCGTTTCGCGTCTCGCGCGTCGTCCTCTGAGGAAGTATCGCGCGACGCCGCGGCGAGTCTCCGTTCGAGCTCGGGCGTGGGTAACGGTTCGAGCTGCATTTCCAAAGAAGGGCTCAACTCGTGAACTCGAAACCTCTCAGCTTTCGCGCGTCCCAGGGGCGTCACCCGGCGGTGTTTGTACCCGTGCGTTGCCGGAACTTCCAGTCCGTCGTGTAGCAAAGCGCCGAGGAAATCTCGCATGGAGGCGCACTCCACCGCAGCCGATGTGGAGTCCTTCAGTTTCCACACGCGCGCGTGGCCGGCCGGCGGCGGCGGGACGTCGGGGACGCATCCCGCGTCTGCGACGTCGTTCGGGTCGGCAGCATCTTCGAAAAGCTCGAGCCCGAGCAACAGCGCGATGAGCGTGCGCTCCCAGCTCGGCTCGAGGTCACGCGCCTCCAGAAGAAACCTCTGTCGGTGGTGCGGAGATGTCGCTGACGAGGGCACCTCCCCGGACGTGCCCATCGCGAGCGCGACCGCCACGGCGCGCGACGCGCGCGGACGCGAGTGCGCTTCCGAGGGAAAGTACAATAGGCATGGGCTTTTAACAACCTCTCAGAAACGCGTTATTGTTTTCACGAACGCGTTGAGATGGTTTTTCAAGCGGCCGTCATACGGGTATGTATATGAAAGGTGTCCGCGCGTGCTCGTACTCCTATCCCCCCCCCCTGCTCTGCTTCGCGTCCAGGATCCTCGCGACGATCGCCGGGTCCAGAGGCGTGGGGTCGTCGGTCCGCGCGGCGGCGGCGGCGACGCACTCCGCGAATAAGTCCTCGACGGCTTTCGCGTCCGCCGGCGAAGCCGCCGCGCCCGCCGCCGAGAGCCGCGGCTTCGCGAACGCCAGGTCGAGCTCCGTCTGGTGGAACCCCCCGCGCGAGAAGCGCGGCGTCGCGCCGAGCATCTCGGAAAACGCGCGCAAGACGAAGCGAACCACCGACGCGGTCACCGCGGCGCGCGCGCACGCCCGAGGCGCGTACCCGGTCGCGAAGGCGCGCGGAGACGTCCGAGACGCGCGTTCCGCGTCCTCGCCCGTCCTCTCGGAGCCTCGCCCTTCGAGCAGGGCGTCGTCCGCCGGCGGAAAAGTCTCCGGGACGCCCCCCAGCGCCGTCGCCGCTTCGGCGTCGACGCGCGCCGTCTCCTCGAGCAGCGCGTCCATCACCGGCCGCACGTCGCGCGGCTCGCGCGCCTCGGCCCAGTCCACGGTGCGCATGGTCCGGCGGAGCATCGCGGCGACGGCGTCGCCGCGCGCGCGCGCGTACGCCGCCGTCAGGAAAAGCGCCGCCGAGTTTGCCTCGTCTGAATCCCGCGCCGACGCGTCGTCCATTTTTGTTTCGTCGCGCGCGCTTGCCTCGTTCGCCTCGTCGCGCCGCGGGAAGCAGCGGTCGAGCTGCGCGGCGACTAAGGCCACGCCCTCGTCGCGCACGAAAACCGCTGTTCGCGCGCACGCGAGCGCGAAGAGGGGATCGAAGGAAGCCTCCTCATCGGTCGATCCGTCCGATTCCGACGCCGTCCGATTCGCCGTCGACGCCGGCGTCTCGCTCGTCTCGCGCGGCGCCGGAACGAGCGCCGAATCGAACGGCGCGCCTCGGTGTCGGCGCGCGGACTCGGCGAGCGGCGAGCGGTCCTCGCTCGCGACGCGGAGCGCGTGAGGGACCGGCGCGCCGTCGCCCCGCGCGCCGGCGGCGGCGAGCCTGGCGAGCATCGCGCGCACGACCGTGCGCGACTCGGCGCGCACGAGGCCCTCGAACTCGGCGCGCCAGCCCATGACCATCACCGGGCGCTCCTCTAAAAGCGCGCGCGCGTCGTCCAGAGCCTCGGCGACGCCGCCCGCGAAGATGGCGGCGACGCGCGCGGCGGTCTCTTTCAAGTCGACCAACGCCGTCGCGACGTCGTCGGTTTTCGGCGTTTTCGGCGCGCCTTCGCGGGAAACGAGACTCGCGAGACTCGACTCCGAGGCGCGCGCCGCGGCGGCGCGCGCGTCGTCGAGCGCGCGGACGAGCTTTCGTTCGAGCGCCGCGAACGCCGCGCCCACCCGACCGCGCACGGCGCGCTCCACCACCTCCGCCGCGCGGTCGCCCAGACCCACCGCGGGCACCGTTCGGTGCGCCGACGACAGGTCCGCCGCCATCGTGGCCAGCGCCGCCATCAGGCCCTTCGCGGGGACGAGCGTCGGGTTTCCGAATTCGGACCCTTCCGACGGTTCCGACGACGCGTCCAGCGCCAGCTTCAATGCGGCGAAGTACCTCTGGAACAGCGGGCGGCTGGCGTCGACGAGCTCGCCGCGAGCGTCGTCGTCGCCGCCGAAAACCTCCAGGTACTCGCCGGCGAATCGGTGGAACGCCTCCAGGAAGTCGCCGTCCAGACGCGCCACGAACGCGCGCGGGTCCGCGCGTATCGCCTCGCGCCCGGACGGACTCGAGGCGGACGACTCGCCCGCCGCCAGCGCGCGCTCCATGGGCGCGCGATGAGAGCGCACGAACGCCGCGCGCGCCGCGCCGCGGGGCGCGCCCAACTTCTCGAGCAGCCGCGCGCACTCGGAGGCGCTCAGGTTCGAAACCTTCACCGCCTTTTTCGGTGTGCCGCTCGAACCTTCGCCCGCGACGATCGCCCGGGAGGTGCGATCGCGATCGTCCGAAACCACCGGCGGTTTCGAAGCAGAGCTCACGGGGCTCTCAGACGGGTCACTCGCCGCCGTTCTCCGCGCGCGCGCCGCGTCCGCAGCATCCGCGGCGCGCGTCGCCGCGTCGGCCATCGCCTCGCCGATTTCCGCGCGCGCCCGCGCCGCCTCGAGCTCCGCCTCTCGTTTCACCGCGACGAACGCGCCTCGGTCGCCGTGTTTCGCGAGTAACGGCCGCACCGCGGCGTAGTAGTGCGCGGCGGCGCTCGGCGCGCCGCGGTCGAGCGCGGCGCGCATCTTCTCGGGAACGTCGAACGCGCGTTCGAGCTTGGCGATGAGATTGCGCACCCCGGAAAGCGCGAGCACCTCGTTCCGTCGCAGCGAGAGGTTTTGGTCCACCCGCTCCGCCTTCTCCACGGTCGCCGAAATCAAGCCCTTCGCCTCCGCCATCTTCTCCTCCATCGCGCGCGCGCGCGCGCGCACGTCGCTCACCGCGTCGGCGGCGGCGATGAACGTGGTGTAGTTGTCGTACACCAGCGTCTGCGCGTCCCCGTCAAGGCGCCGCGCCTCCTCGCGCATGCTCGCGCACTTCGAGCGCAGCGCGTCCAGCGGCGTGCGCTCCAGCGTCTCGCGCACGTAGCGCTCCGCGTCGAAGTCGGGCGCGTCGATGGGATCCGCGGGAACGCGCGCGCCCGGCGAGAACGGGGCGTCATCGCCGCTCGATCCGTAATACGAAGAGAGCAGACTCCGCACGCGTCGCGCCTTCTCTTCCGCCTCGGAAGCCATCGCGAGCGTCGACCGCGAGAAATGTCTGCCCCGCGACCGCCTTCCCCGCGGCGGACCCGAGTCCCCGCGATCGAGCCACGCGCGCGACTCTGGGACGACCCCGAACCGCACGTCGATTGACGAATTGCTCCTCATCAGATTACGCGTTCCCTCGCGCCCCGAGTCGTCAGCCCGGGTTGATTCGACGCGCCGGACGTCCCAAACGCGCGCGAGCGTGGTGGATTTGAGCCACGAGATGTCGCCCTTTCGCGCGTTCGAAGGTTTACGTGTTTGTCCGCGGCCTCCTCGCCTCTCCGGCACTTCGCCCCGCGCGGCGTTCGGCGGCACCCCCCGACTCTCGCCCGGCTCAGGGCTCTTCGCCCCGCGTTCGCGATGGGATACGCCGGCTACGCTCCCGGCCACAAGGTGGTGGAGCTCACGGTCCTGCAGCAGCTCCTGAAGCTCATCAAGAACGACAAGTCGCTCGAGACCCTGGAGAAGCTCACGCGCAACAGCGCGCAGGCACCCGCGGAGGAGAAATTCCGCAAGGTACGCCGCGGTTCCTCGACAGCCTCGACGCGCGCGCGCCCTCGTGTTTCGCGCGAACCGCCCGCCCGCGACCCATGAGCACGCCCCAGATCCCGCGCTCCGCCCGAGATCTTCCGGGCGAAAGAAACGGAAAAACGACGACTGGTGCGCGTTTCCTGCAGCGCTAGTCCGCGCGATCTGAAAACTGACCTCGCGCGACGACGACGCGACTCGCCGCTCTTCGCTTTCTTCGCTTTGCGCGCGCCGCCGCAGGTTCGCTTGACGAACGAGAAAATCGCCGCGGTGATCACGGACGTCCCCGGGGCGAAGGAGGCCATGGTGGCGATGGGCTGGGAGGAGGAGGGCGAGTTTCTCGTGTTGCCCGCTGGGAAGTCGGTCACCATGCGCGAGGTGCGCGACATCGACGCCGCGCGTGCCGCGCTGAAAAAGCTGGAAGACGAGGAGTTCAAGAAGCGCGTCGCCGCGAGGAACGCCGCGAGGAACCCGGACAAGGCGCGGCTGCTGGCGGAGATGGCCGCGGACCGAGCCGAGCGCGCGGCGCGCGATCCCGTGACGCGCGGGTCGGTGGCCGTGCCCAGAGGCGTCGGGACCATGCAGACCGCGTCGGGCGCGGGCTGCAGCGGCACCAGCGGAGGCTGAGCCTAAGCGAGACCGACGTTTTCGCGGGACGGGGCGAGTTTTGGGTCGCGTCGGCGACGATAATCGTCGCTGACGCGCGCATCGCACGACCCCCTCCCGTGTCGGTCTCGCGCCTTCTGCGGGGGACGAGAAGGACGCGATCGTTTGAATCGATCCGCCGACGCCGGCGACGCGCGCCGCGCACGAATTTTTTTTTAAATTCGCGCGTGCGCGCGCGCGCGCTGTCGGCGACGCCGTTGACGCGTCGGCGGGGAACCCCACGATCGCCGTGGGCCCGCCGTCGCCGAGGCACGCGATCGGCTTTTTTCAAAGCCGATCGTTCGATCACGTTCGCGCGCCGTTTCCCTCACATAGTCACCAGAGTCGTCGCGAACGAGCGCGTCGCGACGCGACGCTTCCGGGTTGTACTTTTACGTCACGCCTACGTAGACACCGCGCGCGCTTCGCGACGTTTCGTTTCGCGCGAAAAGTCGTCGTCCACGAACCTTACACTCTCGGCAGCTCCTCCTCCTCCTCCTCCTCCTCCATCTCCTCGTACGCCTGCAGCTTCGACGCGGCTTCCTTGTCCAGGAACCAGATCTGCGAGAAGGCGTCGCACAGCGCGCCCGGCAATCGGCACTCCTCGTCCTCGAGCGCCAGTCTCACAGTCTCCGCTTTCTCGGCGCCGCTCGCCGCCACCACCACGCGGTCCGCGGTGTTTATCAAGCCCAAAGACATGGTGACGGATCGCTTCGACGGCATCTCCACGCCCAGCACCGCGGCGCCGGACTCGTCGTCGAGCGTCTCGGAGTCGGGGTAGATGGACCCCACGTGGCCGTCCGCGCCCATGCCCAGCAAGATCAAGTCAAACACCGGTAACCCGTTCGCCTCGTCGATCGGTAAAGTCGTCTTGTCCAGGTCGCGCATCTGCGCCTCGTACGCCGCCGCGGCGGTCTTCGGGTCGTCGCCCGCGACGGCGTGCACGTTGGCCTCCGGGATGCCGCATGCGCGCGCCCACGTGTCCATGGCGAGGTCCAGGCACTTAGACCCCGGGACGCGCTCGTTGACGAAAAAGAGGTGCACCTTTTTCCAATCCACGTCCGCCACGTCGGCGAGCCCGGCGAGGGATTTCGCGACGGAGCCCCCGGGGACGGCGAACGTGAACGCGCCGCGCTCCTCGATGCACGCCTTGGCGTTCTCCTCGACCTCCAGGCAAAGAGCCGTGGCCAGCGCGCCGGCGTCGTCGAAGGCCTCCACCACGAACTCGCCGCCCACGAACTCCAGGTCGATGTCCTCGGCGCCCAGGTCGAAATCGTCGGCGGACCCGGCGGCGGCGGAAACGGCGCGCCGGGGGGCGAGGGGGGAGGGCGCGGCGGCTCGCCTGGGAAGGGCGGCGGACGCGCGATGTCGGACGGCGCGAGCCTTGACGCGGCCGGTCGCCAGAGGCGCGCGGAGCGCGGAGGGGCAAACCATGGCGACGCGAAGCGCGTGCGCACAATGCCGACGATTCGTCAGACGCGTTTCGCGATTTCTTGTCTGGGCGTTCACGAGAATGCCGAAGAAGCACACATCTGCTGTCGTCGTTTATCAGACGCGCGTGCTCCGAGGTCCCGGTGATGTCCTCGACGCGTGCCTCCGCGGGCTTTCGCCGCGTACTTCGCGCGCACTTCGCCGCTGCCTCGGCGCCTCGCCCGGTCCCGGAGACGCGCTCGGGCCGGGACCTATTGCGGGCGCGCTTCTCGCGCGGTGCCTCCACCTCCGGGGCCGAGTTTGACGCCGCGTCGCGAGCGCCCGGCTCGGGTCACGGCGCATCGACATCCTCCGAGACGACAGCCGCGGAGCGGGACGCGTCGACCGCGCCTCTGTACCCCGGGCACGTGCGTTTGACGCTCGCGCAGAAAGCGCTGCTGGCGGTCACATCCGGCGTGGGCGCGAGTCTCTTCCCCGAGCGCGCCGATCTCGTCGGCGCAGCGAACGAGACGACGGCGTTCTTCGCGCTGCGCGCCGCGCGCGACCGCATGCGTTCGGACGAGGCCGGGCGGAGGATTTTGCGCGACCGTCCGAGAATCACGGACGCCACGCTCGAGCGCGCGCGCGCGTGCGCGCCGGGCACGCTCGGGAACGCGTGGGCGACGTTCATGGACGCGCGGAAGTTCGATCCGCGCGATCGGCCCCAGGTGCGCTTCGTGGACGACGAGGAGCTGGCCTACGTCGCCGCGCGATGGCGCGAGGTGCACGACATATGGCACGTGCTCTTCGAGTGCCCCACCACGGTGCAGGGCGAGCTCGCGCTCAAGGCGCTGGAGTTCGCGCAGACCGCCGCGCCGGCGCCGGCGCTCGCTGCGCTCGTCGCCTCCGCGCGCCTCGCCGGCGACGATCGGCGGTTCCTCTTCGACCGCCTCGTGCCCTGGGCGCGGCGCGCGGGGACGCGCGCGGCGGACCTAGTGTGCCTGGAGTACGAGAAAGAGCTCGACGCGGACCTACGCGAGCTGCGCATGCGATGGAGGATAGACGTCGCGCCGAAGCCGAAGCCGGATCCTTCTTCGGGATAAGAAAAAGGGCGATGTCGAGGGGTTGCGCGACCCGAATCGCGCGCGCGCGTGCCGGAAGAGCTCGCGTGTAGGATACAATGTACGGTAGTGTGAATGCGTCATATTTCGTAGTCCATCTTATGGATACTTCGGAGAAAACGGAGCTCCTGTAGTCTACGCGCGCTTCGCGCGACGCTCGCGCGCGTCTCAGAGCGACTCGCCAAAGACCGCGGCGAGTTCCTCGTCAACGCTCTTCGACGCCTGCGGCGCGTCCGGGTCCGCCCGGCCCAGCGCGTATGAGTAATTAGCCTCGGCGCGCGGGACGCCCCGCGCGGTGATCTCCACCGACGGGGCGGGTCCGCTGCCCGCCAGCGTCGCCCGCGTCACCGCGTCGAGCGCCGGCGCGAACGCGTGCGGACGCGCTTCGGCGAGCGCGCCGCGGCGGAACGCCTCGCGTCTGTCCCGCTCCTCCTTTTCGTCGGCGGCGAAGAGGTCCGCCGCGCGGCGCACGCGCGCGGCGAACCGGTCGGCGTACGCCGCGCGCCGCGCCGACTCCGCCAGGCACGCCGCGTGGCGCGCGAGAAGCGCTCGCGTCGCGCCGAGAAGATCGGCGAACGGTTTTTCCATCCGGAGCGCGATTTCCTCCGACGCCGCGCGCGCGTCCCGCAACGTGCCGATGGCGCTCTGCGATTTCGAAATTTCGCGGAGCCGCGCGCGCGCGTTCGCCGCCATCGCCGAGCCGCACACGACGCAGTGCGCGTGAAACGCCGCCAGGACGTCATCTGTCGCGGCGACGCGCGCGAAGGACGCCGACGCGTGCGCCGCCTCCGCCGAGGACAAGGCGTCCACCTCGTTCGCGGCGAGGAGGACGCGACGCGACGACGCGCGATTCGACGGCGTCGAAGCGTCTTTTTGTCTTTTCGCCGAATCGTCGCCGTCGAAAACCTCGTCGGCGACGCCCCCGCTCTCGAGCGCGGCGACGCACCGCGACACGAGCGCTCGCGCAGTTTCCGCGTCCGCGAGCACCTCGTCCACTGTGCTCTTCTGCGCGCGAAGCGCGTCTCGCGCCGAGTCCAGCTCCGCCTGCAGCGCCTCGACGTCCACGTCCGGCGCCGTCATGAAGAGCAGCTCGACGTCTCGCTTCAGCTCGGCGACGCGCGCGTCCAGCGCGTGCAGCTTCGCCACGAACCCGTCGTGCGCTTCTTTGAACGCGTCCCGCTTCTCGCGCAGACGACCCGGCGGCGCGTCCACCAGGTCGAGCAAGCTAGAGTCCTTCTCTTCTTCTCCCGAAGAAAGACTCCGGCGCGCGTTTGACGCGCTTATGACGCGCGTCGCGCGGAGCGTCTCCAGGTCATCCTCGAAGCGGTCGAGAAGACTCGCGTGGCGACGCACGCGCTCGTTCACGCGCCGCATGAACTCGGCGTGCGCCGCGAGGTGCGACGCCAGGTGCGTCTCGACCGACGCGGACGCCGCGTCGGCGGCGAGCGCGCGCGCTTTGGCAGCGCGCACCAGCGACGCCGCGCGCGCCAGCCGCTCGGAGGAGGCGGCGTTTCTGGCGCGGACGCGCGCGGCGGCGTGCGCGAGCGAGCGCTCCACCGCCACCAGGCGGTGCAGACGCGCCGACGTCTCGGCGGTTTCGGAGTCGACGAAGAAACGCACCGCCGCGCGCTCGAGCGGGTGCGACCCGTCGCTCCGCGTCGGCGGCGGCGTCGGCGCGATTTCGACGGCGCGCGCGTCGGGACCCGGGGACTCCGGACGCTCGGCGGCGGCGGCGGCGGCGGCGCGCTCGGAAAGCGCGCTCTTGCGGTAGAGGAACACGTACTCGATCGGTGGGTGTTTCGTTGTTTCCGTTCCTCTCGTCACCCGCTCCGTGCCTCCCGGCGCGTCGCTGGAGCCATCGCGCGCGTCGCCGTCGCGCGCGTCCGAAGCGGCGCTCTCGAGGAAGTGGGAAAAGTCGCCGGCGCGCTCCGGCAGCCCGTACTCGGCGAGCGTCCTCGTTTCGCCCTCGAGCCTCTTGCCGTCGAAGATCAGGAGCTGGTCGCGTCTCGGGACGGCGACGTCCGGGTGCGACGCGAGCGCGTCGCCGACGGCGCCGACGCTCGCGGCGGCGTCGCACGGGATGGACACCGCCGCGCCGGTGCTCGCGACGAGCACGAGCATCTGGACACGACGCGCGGATCTCGCGTGTATCTCGCGTCTGAACCACTTTCAGGAGACACGTGTCACCGCTCCTTCGGGTGTATCGGGGAGCCCGCGGCGCCGCGGCGACGCGTGACGCCGACGCCAGTCAGTCGCGGCGCGCGCCTCGTGGCGAAACGCCCCCGGTGCCCTCGCCGTCCACCTGAGTCGCGCCGCGCGCGACCCGCTGTGTGGGTCTAAAAGCCACAGGCTTCTTCGCGAACTTTTGGATCTTCCCGGGAAAAAAAATGCGCAGAAGCGAAAACGCTCCCGCGACGGTCTGTTTCTGGTCTAAAACCCCGGACCGAGGGCCGAAACGCGAAACCGACACGCCCGAGGCCGCGGCTTCGGAGGTGCCGAATTCATCGTCCATCGCTCGCACGAACCCACATCGCCGCGCGCGTCAGGACCGAAACGCGCTGGATCTCTCGCGGTCTCGTCGGATACACGCCAGTATGACCACCCTCGGCGCGGACGAGTGGGCCGGCATGGACCTGTCCGTGCGCCGGGGCAACGACCACGATCCCTCGTGGTTCTCCGGCCTCGACACTCTGGAGGAGCACTACGACATGATCATCGTCGGCGCGGGCATCTCCGGGTGCGTGTTCGCGGAGCGCGGCAGTCGGGAGCTGGGCCTCAGGTCCTTGATCATCGACAAGCGCGACCATATCGGGGGCAACTGCTACGATTTCATCAACAAGCACGGGTTCCGCGTCTCGCAGTACGGCGTGCACCTGTTCCACACCAAGTTCGACCGCGTGTGGGAGTACGTCAACAGGTTCGGCGAGTGGATGCCGTACGAGCACCGAGTCAAAGGTAAGGTGGACGTCGGCGAGGGGTACAAAATCGTCCCGATTCCCCCGAGTCAAGAGACAGTGAACGCGTTGTTCCACGCCAACGTCAACTCCGAAGAAGAGATGGAGGCGTGGCTCGACGCGCGGCGCGCGACGAATGATAATCCCAAAAACGGCGAAGAATCCGCGTTGACGCGTTCGGGGAAGGAACTGTACGAGGCCATCTTCAAGCACTACACCAAGAAGCAGTGGGACAAGTGGCCCGAGGAGCTGGACGCGAGCGTGCTCGCGCGAATTCCCGTGCGCACGAACACGGACGACCGGTACTTTTCCGATCCCCACCAGGCGCTCCCGAAGCACGGGTACACGCGCGTGTTCGAGAACATGATCATGTCCGATCCCAACATCACGGTCAGGCTCAACGTCGATTTTTTCAAAGAACGAGCCAACTTACCGAAAGGTAACCTGACGGTGTTCACCGGCCCCATCGACGCGTACTACGCCAGCCAAGGTTTGCCCAAACTCGAATACCGCAGCTTGCGGTTCTTCGAGGAGTACCACGAACCGGAGACGGACGCCGAGAAAACGGCGCACCCCGGTTTCTACCAGCCGTGTTTACAGCTCAACTACCCGGGGCCCGAGGTGGACTACACCCGGATCGTGGAGTACAAGCACAAGCCAAACCAACCAGAGGAGGCGAAGAAGGCGCCGGGGACCGTCATCTTCAAGGAGTACTCCTGCGACCACGGCGAGCCGTATTACCCGGTGCCCAACCCGGCGAACCGCGAGCTGTTCGAGAAGTACCAAAAGCTTGCCGCGGACGAGCCCGGCGTGTGCTTCGTCGGCCGCCTGGCGTCGTACAAGTACTTCAACATGGACCAGGCGTTCCTGAACGCGCTGGAAACCTTCGACGAGGTCAAGGGCAAAGGCGTCCTGAAGCGCACGGAGCTTGGCGAGGGAGACGGGCCGAAGTGAGTTTTTATCCGACGAAACCGTGTCGAAACGACTGTGGAGAAATACGAGTTGTCGAGCCGCTGATTATTTTCAAATATTGGACGCCGCGCCAGTCGCTCATCACGGCACGCGCGCGCTCGCACGCGTATCGGACGCGTCCGCGGGCACGTCCGGGGTCGCGCTCGGACGCCGCCGGGCGTGTTCGCGTGACTCATCGCGTGCACCGACCGAATCAGGGGTGCGCCCGTCATCTCGGCACGCGACGCTTCTCGTCTCCGGCTGTCGTGTCATCCAGCCCCGGGCGCGACGATGGCCGCCTTGTCCCCCGCGGCCATCGAGTCCCTGGCGGGCGAGATCCTCGCGTCCGCTTCGCTCGGGCCACACGCCGTGTTCTCGCTCCGCCCGGATGCCGGCCGCGAGGAGTTCAAGGCGCGCTACCGCGAGCTCGCGCGGGCGCTCCATCCCGACAAGGCCAAGTCTCGCGCCGCGGAGGAGGCTTTCAAAGTCGTGACCGAGTCGTTCCGCGCCGTCGCGGCGGGGAACGACGCGGGGGGCGGAGGATGGGGCGGAGGATGCCCCCCCCCGCGAGCTAACGACAGCACCAGTAGGGACAGCACCAGTAGGGCGCCCTTCTGGCGCGTCCGAGGGGAGGACGCCGCCGCGGCGCCGCCGCGCTGGTCTGCTGGCGCCGGCGCGGGGGAAGCGGAAAAAACGCGTGGCGCGCGTCGCGGCGGCGAGCCCGCCGCGCCGAGGTGGTCCGCCGCGGCGAACGGGTCCGCGCGAGCGCGCGCGTTCGAAAAGCAGCCCGAACGGTACTCGGGTGGACGGCGACCGAGCGACGCGAACGACACGAACGCGAACGGCGAGAGACGAAAGGCGTCGCCGAGTCCCGAGACGGTCGAGCTTTGCGACGACGCCGAGATGGATGAGATGGATCCTTCGCAGCCGATGTGTGGGCCTTCCGCGTGGTTCGACCTCGACCGCCGCGAAGACGCTTCCGGCTCTGGCTCAGCCAGCCGTGTCGCCGCTGAAACTAAAAAAACGCACGCCGCGACGGCTCGTTGGAACGACTCCCCCCGTATTGTCGGGCGGGTTTTTTTCCCCTCAGCCGCGCCGAGCGCTCGAACGAAAGAGGCGCCGACGGACCCGTTCCCGTACAGCGAGACTCTGGAGGAGGATCCGGAGCCGCGGTCCGATGCCTTTTTCGCGCGCGAGGACGAGGACGATTCGTCGTTCGGGGGCGAGAAGGTCTGGCGCCGCTCGCGGGAGCCGCCGACGACCGAGCGGACCGGCGGCGGGTGGGGTGACGGCGCGGCGGCGCGATCGGCGGGACGAAGCGATTGGCGCGGCGGCGGTCGTTTCGCCGAGCCGAAGCGCCGCGCGCCAATCGCTCCGCCGCGCGCCGCCCCCGACTTCCGCGGGTTCGACGTCGCGGACGTGGGCGACCCGAGCGAGCTCGAGCGCTTGGCCTGCGAGGGGAACGAGGAGAACGATCCGGTGCGTGGCGTCGCGGGCTTTCGCGAACGAGCCGGCGGCGACGCGGCGCGCGCGGCGAGAAAGGATGAAGACGACGCGGCGCGGGCTTCCGACGCCGCGGAAAACGACGCCACCCGGACCGGGAAGGCTGGGAAGAAAAAACCCAAACCCGCGCGAGCCGTCTCTCGCAAACGCGGGCGCTCGAAGAAAGCGGCGGAGCCGGTCCCCGCGGCGCCCCGACCCCGTCTCGCGGCGCTGGACGAGCCCAGGATCCCGCACACGAAACTCCCGCGGAAGAAGTTCGCGCAGGCGACGCTCGCGTTCAGCTAGACGAGCGCGGCGTAAATACACGGAACGTAGCTCTATCATAGCTCGCTGCGCGTTTCACGAATCGCGCCTATATAGCTCATAAACGCCTCCTCGTCTCATTACGCCCCTTTCATCAGACGCGTCTACATCTTCCTCCTGTTCTGCACCCCCACGACCGTGTCCACGAACTTCTTCACCTCCACCGCCGCCGAGGCGACGCCGAGGCCGAGGAGCGGTTTCCAGAGAAGACGCGCCGCGTCGAACAGCGCGCCGGCGTCTTCGCCCGGTGCGACGCGCACGCGCGCCGCCGCGAGCGAGACGTAGGCGGCTATGAACAGCGCGGCGGACGCGTTCACGGAGGATACCGCGTATATGAACCCCACGTAGTCTCCCGTTTTGAAGCTCTGCATGACCACCGCGCCGCGGCTCGTCGGGTACCCCGCGTCCGCGCGCAGGAGCTCGCGCTCGAGCCACTCGGGATCTTCCACCTTGCGGTAATCCGCCTGCGCGCGCGTGGACACGTCGCCCGCCTCGCGGCCGTCCTCGACGTCCTCCTCGACCGCCACGAACCCGACGGGCGCGTCTTCCGAGGGAGACGCGGTCGGCGGCCGCCTCTCCGCGCCGCCGGGGGGTCCCCCCGCCGGCGTCGCGGCCGCTCGGCCGCGCGACGACGGCGAAGAAGAAGGCACGACGCGACGGCACGGCGGCACGGCGACGGCGCGCGACGACGTCGCCGGCGAAACGCCGGGCGCGCTCCGCGCGGAGGCGGACGCGCGGCGCGAGGCGCGTACCACGGAGGCGTTGGGCGTCGCGGTCCCCGCGCGCGTCGCCATCGTCGCCATCGTCGCCTCGCGCGCTCGAAACGTTGTGGCGTCACGATACGATACGCACGGAAACACGTGGCGAACGAGAGATCTGACCTGGCGGTGAGGCGAGTCATGAAACGGCCGCGCGAGGAAAGGTGTCGGTGGAAAACCTCGAGCTTTACGACACTTGCCGCCAGAGTCCCACTCGCGCATGTCTGCCGCGCGCGTCTGTTTCTCCCCACCGCGCGTTCCCCTCGCCGCCGGCAGCACCCTGCGCGTTTCCTCTGGGACTCGCGCGCGAAGAGTCACACCGAGCCGACCCGGGATGGGCAAAGGAGGCATTTCGCCAGGCGGCGGGTCAGGCCGCGCGAGTCCGCACTCCGGGTCCCCCTCCTCCATAGCGAATGCGCTCGGCGCGGCTGCGAGCGGGTCCGACGACAACGACGACGCACCCCACGGAAATCTCGACTCCGAAACGCTCGACCCGAACGCTCCCATCGCGGGGATGTGGGTCGGCGAGAGCTGGCCGAGCCCGGAGCTGCTGGCAGTCGACGCCTCCATCCCCACGAACCCGATCCGCTGGAGCCTGGCGTTGGATCCCGGCGCGGGGCGCGGCGGGATCAGCGCGTTCGGCGCGGGGTGCTTCGACGACAGCGCGGACGTGCCCGGGCACAACGAGCTGTGGTTCACGCTCAGAGGCAGCTTCGACGCGAGTTCCAGGAACGTGCAGTTCGAGAAGGTGTACGAGAGACCGGCGCCGAGCGGCGAGGTGGTTCGATACGTCGGGAAGCTGCACGCGCTCAACGGGCCGCGGGAGCTGACCGGCACTTGGACCAACGTCGCGCACGGCACCGAGGGCACGTGGAGTTGCCAGCTGGTGGGCGACAGGCATCACGAGAACGTCGCGACGACGGCGCGCGTCCAGGGAGGCGAGTCGAACGATCCCGACGAAAGAAACGCCGACGGGACGACGCCTTCGACGCCATGAGCCTTTCTTTGACGCGGTTTCGTTCGAACGATGGAAAGCGGCAAGACTCGCATGCGACGAGCGAGGGTTCCGCGAACGTAGACTGGTACCATGTGGTCCTTTACCTTTCGAAAACAGGTCGTCTTCGATCACGCCACCGTCGGCAGGTACTTGTCCACCATCGCCTTGAGCTTCCCCGGGTCCGCGCCCGAGAACGCCTCCGCCTTGGCGCCGTAGCGGTACACCGCGAACGTGGGCATGGACCGCACGTTCTCGGCGGCGGCCACCTCCTGGACCTCGTCCACGTCCACCTTGGCGAAGTGCACGTCCGGGTAGAGCGCGGACAGCTTCGCGAAGTGCGGCGCGATCTGCCGGCACGGGCCGCACCAGGAAGCCGTGAAATCCACGAGCACCAGACCCGCGTCGCGCAGCAAAGCGCGGTACTGCGACGCGCTTTTGATCGCCACGGGGCCCGCCGACTCGCGCGCGTCGCCTCTGAGTTGGTTGAGAGCGGCGGCCACGGCGGCGTCGCCCGGCAGTCTCGCGCGGAGCGCGACGAACGCCGCCTCGGCGTCGTCTCGTCTGCCCAGGTCCCGGAGCGCGTGCGCGCGCCTGAGCGCGGCTTTCAGGTACTCGGGGTCTCTCTCGAGCACGGCTTCGCAATCGGCCAGCGCGCGCTCGTGATCGCCGACAGACGCGGCGCACGCGGCGCGGTTGCACAGCAACAATCCGGCGCCGGGAATCGACGCCAGGGTCTTCGGGTCGTCGTCGTCGTTCGTCACCCGGGGGTTCACTTCCAACGCCGCCGCGGCGCGCAGCGCCTCGGTGTAGGTCCGCGCGGCCTTCTCCTTCTCACCCGCCTTGAACAGGCTGTTCCCCGCTTCGCGGCCGTCTCGCAGCGTCGCCAGCTGCCGCCCCAGCGCCGACGCGGACCGGAAGACGTCCCGCCCGGCGAGGGACTCGGCGGCGCGCGTCGCCGCGTCGAGGTCCCCGAGCTTGCTGAGGAGGGAACCGAGTCGCGCCTTCGCGCGGGCGTAGCCCGGGTCGAGCGCGACCGCGGCGACGCACGCCTCCATGGCCTGCGCGTGGAACCGGCGGCCCTGCCCGCTGAGCGCGGCGGCCTTGTTCGCGTACACCGACGCCACGCTCGGGTCGATCGCCAGGGACTCGTCGTAGGCTTTCACCGCCTCCGCGAACTTACCCGACTTGTACAGCGCGTTGCCGCGTTCCTTCGCCTCCGCCATCGGACGCGGCGGGTACGGTTCGGTCCCGAGACGCTCTCGAGCGTACGGGAAGGACGCCGGAGAAGTGACCGCGGGGGATCTGAGACCATCGCTTATTCTTCTTCAGAAGACGCTTCGAGAAAACCACGTGAGAGGACGTTTTATTCGCGAGCGCGGCGCGCGCGCTGCTCGCGCGGGCGACCGAGAAGACGCGATCGAGTCTCGACGAGCGTCTCCTGAAACACACCGCGCGTGACGATGACGATACGACGATGACCGATCACGACGACTCGCACGTCCGTTCGCCTCTACTCGTCGAAGTCGAACCCGTCGAAGAACGAACCCCCGTCGCCGCCATCCGCGTCGTCCATCTCGTCTCCCCAGCCGCCGCCGAAGGCGTCCGACGCGGGCGCCTCCGGCGGCGGCGGCGATCCCGGCGCCGGCGCGCCGCCGCCGCCGTATCCGTAGTCCCCCCCTCCGAAGAGAGAACCGATGGCCCTGTGCGCCAGCGCGCTCCCCGTGCCGAACGCCATGCCTTCGGCGACCATGCTCCCGAACCCGCCCAGCACGCTCCCCCCACCCGGTCGCGCCACCGCGTCGGAGCGCTGTTGCTGGCTCACCGGAGGCGGAGCGCCGTTCGCGCCGTTCCCGCCCCCGGCGCTCGTCCCGAGAAGTCGAGGCTTCTCCGCGCCCAGCGCGGTGGTTTCGTTCGTCCGCACGTTCCACCAGTACGTCTGGCCGGTCGCCTCGTCGCGCACTTCCTCCCAAGGGTCGTCCGTGGGAGGAGGAGGCGCGGCGCCGCGGGCGCCGCGGCGGCCGCGCACGCGCCCGCGCGCGGACTTGGCGTAGTCCCGGGTGGCAGTCGCATGGGACGCGGGTGCGAGGTCGCGGGGCGCGAGCCGCCGGCCCGCGGAGAGGAGCACGCGGCGAAGCATGCGCGGAAGACGAATGGCGCGCGGGATCTACGGTGACGTCGAAAAACTTCTTCTCAAAAACCTCGACGCGCGAGCGCCACGAAAAGTGGCGTGTTTCGCGTTTGAATGGGGCCTTCCCGTCGCTCCTGCGCGCACACTCGCAAGCACCCGATGCCGCGTTGAGATGGTCGAGACCTCAGCCGTTGCGAGTGTGCGCGCAGGAGCGATGACGACCCGCGCGATCGGCGCGCTGCGGCGGCTGTCGCGCGCCGCAGGCGCCTCGCGTGCCGGCGCGCCCGCCGCCGCGCCGCTGCGCCCGCCACCGAAAAGTACCTTTCCGAGACGGGCGTACCGGGGCGTCGCGCCCCCCCGCGCGGTGGCCGCGTCCGACGTCTCCTGGGGCGGCTTTTCGGGCGCGTCTGGCCGCCTCGCGCACCGGCGCGCGTTCCACTCCGCGGGGGGCGCGCGCGACGACGCGGGGTCGGGCGCGCGCGTCCCGCGCGTGGTGGCCGGCGGCGGCGGCGATTTGGACACGTCGGAGGAGCGCATCCAGGATCTCGAGCTGAGCGTCGAGGCTGAGCAGAGCTACCTGGCGTACGCCATGTCCGTGATCGTCGGGCGCGCGCTGCCGGACGTGCGCGACGGGCTGAAGCCGGTGCACAGGCGCATTTTGTTCGCCATGCACGAGCTCGGGCTGGACTCGAAGAAGCCGTTCAAAAAGTGCGCGCGCGTGGTTGGCGAGGTGCTGGGTAAGTTCCACCCGCACGGCGACCAGAGCGTGTACGACGCGCTGGTGCGCATGGCGCAGGACTTCTCCATGTCCGCGCAGCTGGTGGACGGCCACGGCAACTTCGGGAGTCTGGACGCGGACCCGCCGGCGGCGATGCGCTACACGGAATGTCGCCTGCGCGGATTCGCCGAGGCGATGTTGCTCGCCGACATCGACGCGGACGCCGTGGACTTCGCCGAGACCTTCGACGGGTCGCAGATGGAGCCCTCGGTGCTGCCGGCGAGGCTGCCGAACCTGCTCATCAACGGGAGCACGGGTATCGCGGTCGGGATGGCGACCAGCATCCCCCCGCACAACATGCGCGAGGTTGCCGCCGCGCTCAAAGTGTTCGCGTCGGACCCCGAGAACTGCTCGCTGGACGACGTGCTGGCCGTGATGCCCGCGCCCGACTTCCCCACCGGCGGCGAGATCGTGTACCCCGCGGGCGGGTTCCGGGAGATGTACCGGACCGGGCGAGGCGGCGTCACGCTGCGAGGCACGACGTCCATCGAGACGGTCAAGAACGGCGGCGCGCGCGGTTCGAATCGGGAGGCTATCGTGATCTCTTCGATTCCGTACCAGACGAACAAAGCGGCGCTGTGCGAGCAGATCGCCGACCTCGTGAACGCGCGCGCCGTCGAGGGCGTGGCGGACGTGCGCGACGAGTCGGACCGGGACGGCATGCGCGTCGTGATCGAGCTCAGACGGTCCGCGGACGCCGAGTTCGTGCGCGAGCAGCTGTACGCGCGCACGAAGCTGCAAACGCGCGTCTCTGTGAACGTGGTCGGCTTGGTGGGCCGCGAGCCCAAGGTTCTGTCGCTCATGGACGTGCTCCGCGAGTTTCTCGAGTTCCGCGTGGACGCCGTCCAGCGGCGCGCGCGCTTCGCGCTGGAGAAGACATCCGCGCGTCTGCACATCGTCGAGGGGTACCTCGCCGTGCAGGCGGCGCCCGACGCGGTGGTGGCGGCGATCCGCGCCGCGCCGGACGCGAAGACCGCCGCCGCGGTGCTGCGCGAGAAGCCGTTTTGGCTCAGCGACAAGCAAGCCGAGGCGACGCTCGCCATGCCTCTGCGCCGGCTCACCGGCCTCGAGCGCGACAAGCTGAACGCCGAGGAGACCGAGCTGAGCGCGAAGGTGGCGGACTTGACCGGCCTGCTCGCGGACCCGAAGCGCGTGATCGCCACGGTGATCGAGGAGGCGGAGCGGCTCGGCGAGGCGTACGGCGCGGAGCGCAGGACGAACATCGACACCGCCGCCGCCGACGCGGCGCGACGCGGGGAGGACGGCGACGGCGCGGACGACGCGCTCGTCGGCGGGTCGGAGTCCGAGCGCGCGCGCGAAGCCGCGCGTCTGTTCGCCAAGCGGCACAACAAGACGCTGGAGTCGTTGAACCGAGACGCGCTGGTGATCATGACGCAGAGGGGGTACATCAAGCGCATCGACCCGAAGACGTTTTCCAAGCAGAACCGCGCGACGCGGGGCAAGACGATGGGCAAGATGCGCGGGGGCGACGAGGTGACCAAGGCGACGCATTGCGCCGGTTTGGACACGGTTCTGTTCTTCACCGACCGCGGCCGCGTGCACGCGGTCCGCGCGTACACCATCCCGGAAGCCTCCACCACCGCGCTGGGCACGCCGTTCACGCGCGTCCTGAAGCTGGCGGAGGGCGAGAGCATCACGGCGATGCTCCCGGTGTCCTCGGCGGAGGACGCGGAGGCGGGGGGGGCGGACGAGCCGCACCTGGCGATGGTCACCGCGCGCGGGCTCATCAAGAAAACCTGCGCGTCGGAGTTCGTGTCCATCCGGAACAACGGCAAGAAGGCGCTGCTCCTGCGCGCCGGCGACCGGCTGAAGCACGTCGGGACGGTGCGCAAGGGCGACGGCGTTCTCGTCGGCGGCGTCGACGGGCGGGTGATCCACTTCGACGGGGACTCGATCCGCCCGCAGGGGCGCGCCGCGGCGGGGGTCAAGGCGATGGCATTCAAAGCCGATCCGAACCCTCCCAAAACGTTGGGCGAGGACGAGGACGACGCGGGCGACGCCTTGCCCGCGAACGTCGCGGGGATGGTCGTCGTGCCGAGCGCCACGGTGAAGGCGCTGGAGCTCGACAAGGCGAGCGCCGCCTCCGCCTCCGCGGCGGAGGACGAGGCGCTCGACGAGGCGCTCTGCGACCCGGAGAAGGACGCGGCGTGCGCGGAGGGTCCCATGCTGATGCTGCTGAGCGCGTCCGGCAGAGGCAAGCGCATCTCGCTGCGCGCGTTCAAGCAGCAGACGCGCGCCGGCAGAGGCAGGCGCGGCATGGGCCTGCTCAAGGGCGACGCCGTCGCGGCGATGTGCGTCACCGGCTTTGACGGCGCGCGCGGCGAAAACGTCATCGTCGGGTCGCAAAACGGCGTGATGAACCGGTACGACGTGGACGCCCTCCGGCCGCAGAGCGGTACGGCGGCGAAGGGCGTGACGCTCATGAAGCTCGGGAAGGGGGACACGGTGAGCGTGCTCACGCTCCTGCCCGCGGAGCTGAACGGCGAGGAGAGCGAAGGGACGAACGAGGGCGAGTAGGAAAGCGCGCTATATACGCGGCTACGGTTGTCTAGTTCGCTCCCTTTTCATTTCCATCGCGCGCGCATCTTCGTTTCGGACGCGGAGACACGGGCTCGTCCGACGGAGTCGCACGTGAAAACTAACCTAACCCTGCAGTCGCAATCACCGAGCGGCCCGGACGCTTTCGCCCGCCGCGCGTCTTATCGGCCCACTCCGCCGCACCCGGCGGCAGTTCACGCCGGTCGGTCTCTCCTCGTTCCGAGAGCTCCACGCACGCGCCCGCTCACGCCTCGCGCGCCATGTCGGCGGCACTCGCGACGGCGCCGATGGCGTCCGCGCGCGCGACCGCGAGCGCGTTCGCGCGTCGCTCGGGAAAAGCCTCGGCGGTGCGGGGCACATCGGCGTCCGTCCCCGGTCGCCGGTCGCCGCTTCGTCGCCGCGCCGCCGCGGTCGACGTGATCGAGGTGGAGGAGGACGACGAAGTGTCCCCCACGGACTCCATCGACGACGACGACCTGCCGTTCGACCTGGACGAGTACAAGGCGGTGGTGAAGCTCCTGGTGACGTTCCAGGAGCCCGACTGGGTGAATCCGTGGTCGAACAAGACGGCGCAGAGGAGCACGGGCTCGGGGTGCGTGATCCGCAGGCACGAGAAGGGCGGGGGCGGCGTCATCCTCACGGCCGCGCACGTCGTGGCGAACGCCACGTTCATCCAGGTGCAGCTCGCGAACTCCCCGGACAAGCACGTCGGGCGCGTCGTTTCCGTCCTGCACGAAGTGGACTTGGCGCTCGTCGAGGTGGGCGAGGGCTTGGAGGACGTCGAGCCCGTGCCCCTTCCCGCGGGCAAGGAGGTGCGCCTGCCGAAGCTGCGCGAGAAGGTTTACGTGTTAGGCTTCCCCGTCGGCGGAAACGACCTGTCCATCACGGAGGGCGTCGTGAGCCGCATCGAGGTGCAGTCGTACTCGCACTCGCACGCCAGGGCGCTCGCCGTGACGGTGGACGCGGCGATCAACTCGGGCAACTCGGGAGGGCCGGTGCTGTCGCAGACCACCGGGGGGCTCGTCGGGGTGGCGTTCCAGGGGTACGCGGGGTCGTCCGTGGAGAACCAGGGCCACATGGTCCCCGCGCCCGTCATCGACCGGTTCCTGCGCGGCTGGGAGGCGGACAAAGACGCGGCGCAGAAGGAACCGCGCCTGCCCTCGCTGGGCGTGCACCTGCAGCTGCTCAACTCCCCGAGTCTGCGCAAGTACCTGCGGATGCGGGACGGGCAGACGGGCGTGATGGTGACGCACGTCGAGCACGGCTCGTCCGCGGAAGGCACGCTGCGCGCGGGGGACGTGCTCATGGAGGTGGACGGCGTGAAGCTCGCGAACGACGGCTCGAGCGTGTTCCTCGGCCAGCGGTTGGCGATGGTGGCCATCCTGCAGGCGCGCTTCATCGGGGACGAGGTGCCCATCAAGCTGCTGCGGGACGGAGAGGAGTTGCAGGTGGCCGTGACGCTGAAAGCCCTGCGCCAGCTCGTGCCCCGGGGGCAGTACGACGTGCGCCCGCCGTTCGTGCTGGTCGGCGGCATGCTGTTCCAGCCCCTGAGCCTGGAGTACCTGCAGAGCTGGGGCGGCGACCTGAAGGACGCGCCCACGCATCTGGTTGAGGAGTACTACGACGGGATCAGCGGCCCGGACAAAAAAGAGGTTGTGGTTCTGTCCCAGGTTCTGTCCGACGACGTGAACGTGGGGTTCACGTTCGACAGCGTCGGACTGGACTACGTCGCCTCGGTCAACGGACAGCCCGTCGCGGACATGAAGGCGTTCGTCGAGGCGCTGCGCGCGGGCGTGCACGGCCCGGACGAGTTCATCACGCTCGAGGTGACGCGCGGAAACGTGCGCAACGTGGTGGTGCTGGAGGTTTCCAAGCTCAAAGAGGCGGATGAGCTGATCCAGGAGCGGTACCAGATTCCCACCAGGCACTCCGTGCACTTCAGGGACATACACGAGAAGTGACACGTCGGCAGGGGGTGTAAAATCACTGGGTGGGTACGATGCGCACTGGGCACGACGCGAGGGGGAGGACTCGCGGCGACGAGCGGCGCCGCGTAGGGCGACGATCGGCGCGCGACTTGGATTCTTTCGCGATGTCGTTCATAAAAAATATCATACCTTCGTAGGAGCTACGCGCGCGCGTCGCGCGCTACGTACCGTACCACCGTACGTAGTAAACACAGGCAAAAGGAAAGACGCCTTCTTCGAGGACAGCCGGCGGTCCGGCGGTTCGGCATTTCGCGGCGTGTGCGTGAACGGCGTTCACGGCGGGAGAAACAGAGAGGCTGAAAACACGAGACTCGCGGCGCTAGTCGGATTCCTCCGCGTCGGTTTCAGACGCGTCGGCGTGTTCGGCGGCGAGCTCGGCGGCGAGCGTGTCGGCGACGTCCTCAGGACCCACGGGCGCGGTGATCGCCACGGGACCGGTCGGACCGGTCGGACCGGTCGTCGGATGGGCGACCGAAACCGCTTCATCGAAGGTCACCTCCGTGAGCTTCGGGCAGCGGTCCCGCAGGAACCGCGCTGCCGCGCTCGTGACGCCGCGGCACTCCTTGAGCGCGAGCGTGGTGAGGCGCGTCAGCGCGACGAAGGTTTTCGCGCCGGCGTCGGTGACTTGGCTTCCGCTCAGGTTCAGCGCGGTGAGCTTCGTGAGGGACGCCGAGATGGCAACGGCGCCGCGGTCCGTCACGCGCGCGTTCTGCCCGAGGTTCAGCGTCTCGAGGTTCGCGCAGAACCGCGCGACGCGCGCGACGCCGACATCCGTCACGCGCCCGCCGCACATCTCCAGCGACCGGAGCGCGCGCATCTCGCGCAAAGCGAAGACGCCGGCGTCCGTGACGTCCGCCGCGAACAGGTCCAGCGACTCGAGCGAACGCAAACCGGCGATGTGCGCGACGCCGCGGTCGGAGATGAGCCGCGAGTCCAAGGAAAGGCTCCGCAGGGTCGCGCTCGCGAGACGCAAGGGCGCGACGCCGTCGTCGTCCGCCAGCGCGTGCCCGAGGTCGAGGTGCGTCAGACGCCGCGCGCCGCGCGCCAGCGCCTCGACGCCGTCGTTGCCGACGTCGGTGTCCGCGAGCGTCACCGACTCGACGTCGGGGAGCGAGGCGAGCGCCCGCGCCGCGGCGTCGCCCACGGGGCACGAGTCCAGGTTCACCGCGCGCAGCAGACGCGCGGCGCGGAGCGCGCGAACGCCGTCGTCGCTCATCTCGGTGAACGCCGCGTTCAAAACGGCGAGGGACCCGGCGAACGCGTCGGCGACGAGAGCGCCGGCGCGTCCGGTGACGCGCGTCGCCTCCAGCGAGAGCTCGCGGAGACGCGGTGCGCTCGGGTCCCTCGGTTTCCGTCGGAAGGCACACCTTTCGACCGCCTCGCCGTCGACGAAAGCGCCCTGTTTCTCGAGCGCCCCGGTCAAAACCGCGAGCGCGTCGTCGTCGAAAGGCGCACCCGTCAAGTCGAGCGCGACGAGGTTGGGAAGCCGCCGAATCGCCGCCGCCGCCGCCGCGCCCGCGCGCGTCCTGGCGAGCACCAGCTTCTCGAGCGCTTTCAAGCCGCCCAGCGCGGAAACGTCGGCGTCCGATACCCGGTTGCACCACCCGAGGTTCAGCGTCTCGAGCGAGGCGAGCGCCGCCAGCGCGGGAACGCCGACGAGCGAAAACGCGTCCTCGTCGACCCCCGGCCCTCCCGCCTCGTCCGTCCTTCGCTTCTTCGCGGCGTGAAGCGCCGCGTCCGCGAGGTCCGAGACGTTCGCCGCGGGCGTGGCGGACGGCGCGGCGGCCTCCACGGAGTGGGCATCGCCGACATCGCCCGACGTGACACTTCCGAGCCTGCTGCACCGCTCGAGGGACAGGTGCTTGAGCTTTTCGAGTTTCGCGACGTGCCGCAAACCGCCCCCGACGACGGCGCACCCCTCGGCTTTGAGCGTCTCGAGGTTTGGCGCGCGCGTGACGCACGCCAGCGTTTCGTCGGTGACGGTCGCGCACTCGCTCAGATCGAGGTACGTCAGGGCTGGGAACTCGTGACGGCGCTCGAGCGCGCGCAGACTCGCCTCCGTCAGCCGCCGGCACCGCGCGAGGGAGAGGCGAAGTAACGTCCTCGCGTTTGTCGCCAGCAGCGCGTTCACGACGTCGTCCTCCGCGACGTCGCCGCACGCGGCCAAGTCCACGACCCAGAGGTACTTGAACTGCCTCGCCAGAGACACGCCGCCCGCGCCGAGCCGTTTCGCCGCGACGACCGCGTCGAACACCACCTGCGCGAGGTCGGGGGGGAGGGAGCCGATGCGTTCGCGCGTTCCAAGCGCGCCGAGCGGCGGCTCCGGCTCGGGTCCGGCTCGGTTCCGACTCGCGCCGGCGGCGCGCGCATCCGCCGGGTCGCTCGACAGGTCGCCGACGCGGCCGTCGAGGTCGAGGACGACGCGCCGAACCGCCATGTCCAGCAGCGAGTCGGAGGACGCGCCGACCGAATCGTCGTACGCCGTCTCCCCCGTCCGCGCGGCGGCGGCGGCGGCAGCGCTTTCGTCGACGCTTTTTTCGTCGGTCGCGTCGCGCGCGCTCGATTTCAAATCGTCCGCGCGGATGTCGACGCGCGACGAGGGTTCTTCTCGTGCCGTCGTTTCGCTCCGGGGTGACCCCGAGGGCGAGTCGCGCGGCGCGCCTCGCCGCGAGAGCACGCCGCCCTGCGCGGAGACGAGCGCGCGAGGTCGGTCGGGCGGTCGGAGTCAGCGGAGGCGCGTTCGAGGCGCGCGGGGAGGCCGACGACCGCGACGTGACGCGCGAGAACGGGCTTGTTACGGAAAACGCGTCATGCGAACAAAACCAACAACGGGCGGCGTGGTGAGGGCATCGCGCGCGCGCGGGGGTTCGGGCCCGGAAACGGGGTCGTGCGACGGAACGAGGTGAGGAAAAAACGGTCCGCGCGTCTGAGGGGGTTACGTACCATGTCGTCTGCGCGGTGCGCCGCGTTCGATGCGCTTTCCGTAGAGAGACCGACGCTTTTTTCAGCGTCCAGGTCAGCGGTTTGGCGCGAAGCACCGGGTCGGGTCATCCATCACAGCCGCGGGGCGAACCGCGATTTTTTTTTTTCTCGATTTCTCGCGTTTGTTTTTCGTCGGGAGCCCGATCTTCTTAAAAACAACCCCGCGGGCGCGAGACGCTCCCGGGGGTCTCGGGCGCGACCGCCGGCGTGGGCTGCGTTCGCGAAGATGAACCGGCTGAACAAGACACAGAAGGATAAGGTGAAGCGCTTCGCCGCCGTCGCGGACGCGGACGAGAAGACCGCGCTGGCCGTCCTGAAACAAGTGCGCTGGGATCTGGAGCTCGGCCTGGAGACGTACTTCACGTCGCCCTCGTCGCACTTCGCGTCCGCGAACGTGGACGCGGCGGCGCTGGAGAAGACGTACGGCGAGTACAGGGCCGCGGACGACACGCACGACGACGACATCATCGACGCGGCCGGGATCGAGCGGCTGTGCGCCGACATAGGCATAGACCCCGTGGACCCCGTGATCCTCAACGTCAGCAGCAAGATGGAGGCGAAGACGATGGGCGCGTACACCAAGGAGGAGTTTTTCCGCGGCATGACGCGCATGGAGACGTCGGACGCGCGGGCTTTGAAAAGCAAGATCCCGGCTTTGCGCGCGGAGATGGACGATCCCGCGGTCTTCAAGCGCGTCTTCGAGTACTCGTTCGATTTCGCGAAGGAGCCGAACCACAAGTCGTTGCCGCCGGAGACGGCGGTCGCGATGTTCAAGGTGCTCCTCGACGGGCGGTGGGCGCTGGTGGACGAGTGGTGCGCGTTTCTGGAGAAGGAAGACGTAAAGGCGGTGACCCGCGACACGTGGAACCAGACCCTCGAGTTCTCCAGGCAGATCGGCGAGGACATGCGGGGGTACGACCCCGCGGGCGCGTGGCCGTACCTCATCGACGAGTTCGTCGAGCACAAGCTCGAGCAGAAATCGTGACGAGCGCCGCGCTCGTAGGGACGAGTACTCTGAAAGGTGTTTTTCGAGCGACGCGCGAAACGTCAAGGCACGTCGGGCTCGTCGAGCGCGTTCGACGCACCGTCGCCGGCGCACGGGAAAAGGAACGAACCGGGTCACATCGCACGCGCATCACACACTCTATCCCCCCGGCTCACCTCAATCGGTCGGTCTCGGCGCGCCTCTGTACCGCAGCCCGGCGGTGGTGGCGCCCCCCAGGTCGCTCGCGCCGCTGCTCTCCGATTCCGCCGCGCTCTCG
>MDSV01057600.1_pt1 | contig 35594 bp, 17 predicted proteins | sample 810851 | NCBI WGS metagenome assembly MDSV01 (sample SAMN05326640, study PRJNA326480) | marine metagenome | isolation source: seawater | place: Atlantic Ocean: North East | collected 2012 | reverse complement strand
GCGTCGGCGCGCGCGCGCGCCTCCGCGACAACCTTCGCCGCCGCCGCCATTGCCTTCGCCCCTTTATCCCCCGCCGGAACGCCAAGCGCAGCCGCGGCGCGCGCCTCAGCCTCCATCGCGGACTCGGCGGCTTCCGCGCGCGACTGGCACATCTCCGCCTTGGTCTCAGCCGCCTCGGCGGCGGCGCGGGAAGCGGTCGCGGCCTCCCGCGCCGCTGCCGCGTCCTTCTCGGCGCGCGCCGCCCTCGCCTCCGCCTCCCCCGCGCGCGCCTCGGCGGCTCCAACCTCCGCCTTCGCCTTCTTCGACTCGGCGGCGCTTTTCGTCTCGAGCGCCGACACCGCGGTCGACCGCTCGCGCTCCAGCGTCGCGTGCTTCTCGCGCAACGCGCGCGTCTCGAGCTCCGCCGCCGCGCGCAGCGCCTCAGCCTCGTGGAACTTCGCCCAGGTCTCCTCGGCTGCGCGCTCGGCGTCGCCGGCGCGCGCCGTCGCCGCCTCGGCGCGCGCGCGCGCCGCGCCGAGCGCTCCGTCGGCTTCCGCCGCGCGCTTTTCCTCGACCGCCAGGCGCGCGCGCAGAGCCTCTCTCTCCGCCTCGGCGGTGGCTCGGTCGTAGTCCGCCGCGTTCGCCCTCGCCTCCGCTGCCCTGGCTTTGGACTCCGCCGCCGCCCTCGCGATCTCGGCTTCGCCCTTACGCTCCGCGCCGCGCCTAGCCGCCGCCTTGACGGCGGCGGTCTCTTCCTCCGCCGTCGCGCGCGCGGAGGCGATGGCCGCCTCCGCCTTCGCTTTCGCCTCCGCGTCGGACCGCGCGACGCGCGTCTCGGCGTCGATCCTGGCGCGATCGACCGCCGCGCTCGCCGCTTCGCTCGCGTCCGTCGCGCGATCGACCGTCTCTGTCACCGCCGCGGCGAGTTCCTCCGCGCGCGCCGCGAACGAAGCGCCCTCCTTCACCGCTTCGACGTCCACGAATCGGTCGAGCCGCGCGGCGAACGAAGCGCCCGCGTCGTTCCAACGCGACGTCGCCGCGATGACGCGCGCCTCCGCATCTTCGAGGCGGCGCTCCAGCCGCGCGCCGCGGCGCGCGGCGCGCGCCTCGGCGGCGGCCACGCGCCGGTCGGCGCGCGCGGTCCACGCGGCGCGCTCCGCCGCGTGCCGCGAGACGAGCTTCGCGTTTTTGGAGCGGAGCTTGCTCACGACGCGGCGCGCGCCGTGGGTGGCGAGCATCGCGCGCTGCGGCGCGACGGGCGCCTTTCTCTGCGCGCGCGACGACAGAGGCACGGGTGACCGCGACCAAAAAGCGCGCGGCGTGGAGGTGCGCGAAGAAAAGAAACCCCCGGCGGTTCGTTTCCGCGCGGACCGAGTCGGCGACGCCGCCGGCGTCGATTCGCGCGGATCCCCGCGCGCCTCCGGAGTGGGGGCGTTTCCCGAGGGCGAGGGAGCGCCTCGCGCCGGCGCGGGGCTCAGCGCGTACCTCCCCGCGGGCCCGCCGCGCTCGGCCGCTGGGGTGGACCCCGCGGGTCCCGCCGCGGCGGCGATCTTCGCCCACGCCGCGAGTCTGGCGGCGGCGACGAGGAGCGCCGCGCACCGCGCGCGCGCCTCCTCCGTCTCCGCGGCGCGGTTGACTTTGTCCATTTTTTCCTCGAGCTCAGTCGCGCGCGCGCAGCGCCGCGCCCCTTCCTCGCGCGCCGCCTTCAGCTGCGCCGCGACGCGCGCTTCCTCCTTCTCCCTCTCCTCGGCCGCGCGCTCCCACGCCGCGCGCTCCGACTCGAGCGCGCGCACGGCGTCCACGGTGAGCGTCTCGGCGTGCGCGTAGTCCGCCTCGGCGACGGCGAGCTTCTCGGCGAGCGCCGCCTCGCTTTTGCGTTTCGCGGCGGCTTCCTTCTCGGCGGACTCGGCTCGCCCCTCCAGAGCCGCGCGCGACGCTTCGGCCTCCTCCCTCGCGACGGTCGCGCGCTGCGCCGCCGTGTGCGCCGCCGTGGCCGCCGCGCGCGTCGCCGCGAGCTCCTTGGCGAGCTCCTCCCGCTCTTCGGCGCGCGCCGCCGCCGCCTCCGCTAATCTCTCCTCGGCGCGCGCCGCGCGGCGCTCCGCGGACTCGAGGCGCGCGTTCACGACATCCACCTCTATGCGCGCGTCGTGCGTCGCCTCGAGGGACGCGGATTGGCTCGCCTGCATCTCCGAGACGCGCGTCTCGTACGCGCACACGCGCGCGTTGAGCGCGTCGAGACTCGCCTGGTCCTCGCGGCGCTGCGCGGCGGCGTCCCGCGCCGTCGCCTCCGCCACCAGCAACATGGTCCGCGCGCGAGTGAGCTCCGAGTCCCCAGCCGCCGCCGCGGCGCGAGCCTCCTCGCGCGCCTGGAGCGCCTCCGCGCGCTCGCGCTCGGCGTTTTCGAGCGCGGCGGCGTAGTCCGCGCCCAGCGTGTCCGCCGAGACCCGCGCGACGCGGAGCGCCTCTTCCGCGTCGGCGACGCGCGATCTCATGGTCGCCTCCGCGGTCTCGCGGCGCTGCACGCGCTCGCGCAGGGTCGCCACCTCGACGGCCTGCATCTTGACGAGTCGCTTGGCCCTTCGGTACTTGGTCTCGAACCCGGCGGTGGACTCGTCCGCGACCTCGGCGCAGCTCTCGGCGACGCACTCGCCTTCGTCGGGCTTCGCAACCCCGCCGTTCGTCCCCGGCTGTCGCGACAGCGTCCGAATCTGAGCCTGCAGCCGCTCTATAGTGTCGCACTGCGCGGAGAGTAGACGGGTCGTCTCGTCGTACTTAGTACGCAGCTCCGCGAAGCTCGGATGGACGGTATCGTCCGCCTCCATGGCGACAGACGCGTTCGACCGAGGCGCGACGGTCGTCTGAGGGGTTCCCCTGGAGAGAGCTCTCGGAAGACGCGAAACGGTTTTTCCAGCGCATTTGCGTCAACGGCTGGATCGCTCGCCGGAGTTCAGGAAACTTAGGAAACGCGCATCGGCCGGCGATTTTTTTAGCTTTCGAACGGCCTGGTTCCGGCGTCAGAACCGACCGCTCCCTCGGGAGTTGGCGGCCAGATCAAACTCGCAGACGCGCTTGCTCTCGCGGGCATCGCGTGGGGAAGGCGAGGAAACCCGCCCCCTCCGTCTCATCGGACGGAGAGCGGCGAGGATGTCGTCCTCCACCTCCGGGTTGCGTTGTGCTGAGTTCCACATCGACCCGAGGAGCGACGATCCGGGACCGCGCTGCGGGCACACCTTGACATGCGTCCCCGCCGAGGGCGGCGGGCAGCGCCTGATCGTCTTCGGAGGTGCCACCGCGCTGGAAGGAGACGGGCCCAACGGGAGCTCGAGCGGCATCCGTACGTCCCCGACCCGCTCACCATCCGTCTCTCATCTTTTTTCCCGCTCCGAGCACGACTCGCGCGATCGGATCTGGTCGTTGACATCCCCGCCCCTCCGACGACGCGTCCTCTCCAGGCCTCGCGGGCGCCACCTCGGACGTGCACAGCTTCGACGTGCGTAGCGGCGTGTGGAGTAAGCTCGAGGCTTCCGGCGAGGGCCCCTCTCCCCGCGCCGCGCACTCCGCCGCGGCGGTGGGCAACATGGTGGTGGTTCAGGGCGGCATCGGGCCCGCCGGTTTGGCTTCGGAAGATCTGCATGTGCTCGACCTGCAGGGGGCGCCGCGGTGGCACCGCGTCGTGGTGCGCGGCCCCGGCCCCGGTCAGAGGTACGCGCACGTCATCTCCTTCGTCGCGCAGAGGTTCCTGGTGGTGCACGGCGGGAACGACGGCAGCAAGCCCCTGGGCGACAGCTGGTGCCTGGACACCACCAACAAGCCGTACGAGTGGGTCAAGATGAACCCCACGGGCGACATCCCCCCGCCGCGCATGTACGCCGCCGCGGCGCCGCGCGCGGACGGGCTGCTGCTGCTGTGCGGCGGCAGGGGCGCCAATTCCGCGCCCCTCAGCGACGCCTTCGGTCTCGCCAGGCACAGGGACGGGCGCTGGGAGTGGGCGGCGGCGCCCGGTGAGGCGCCCACGGCGCGCTACCAGCACGCCGTATCCTTCGTGGGCACTCGGCTGCACGTGAGCGGCGGCGCGCTCGGCGGCGGAAGCATGGTGGACGACTCGCTGTCCCTGGCCGTGCTGAACACCTCCGCGGGCCCCGCCGCGGGATGGTCCGTGACCGAGGTGCGCGCGAGGGAATCCCTGGGGGTATCCCCAAGCTCCGCCAAGGACGCCGCGGCGGCGGCCAGCCGGCGGTGCAGGCACACCACGGCAGGCGTCGGTCCCCTCGTGTTCACGTGCGGCGGCTTGCGAGGCGGGAACCTGCTCGGGGACATGTACGTGTCCGAGGAGCCCCCGAGCGAGGCGGGCATGACCCGCGCGGAGGCCACGCTCGCGCTCGCGGAGGTGATCGACCTCGCCGCGCCCGCGTGGCAGAGGTGGCTCCGCGACGTCGGGCTCCTGGAGGAGGCGGCGCGGGCGACGTCGACGCTCCCGCCGCGAGCGGAGGCGGAGGCGGATGGCGGCGAGACGTTCGGTGAACGCGTCTCCTCGAAATCCGGCGTTGGCGACGCGCGCGGCGACGCCAACGGAAAGAACGCCGCGCGCGGGGAGAAAGGCGCGTTCGGCACCCCGCAGGGCGGGTCGTTCGCGGTGCGCACGCCCGGCTCTGCGGACGGGTCGCCGGAGAACAACCTGAACCAGCTGGCGAAGCTCTCCTCCGCCGAGGCGCGCGCCGCGGTGGCGCTCGCGCACCGCACCAACGTGGACATCGACTCGAGCCCCGAGTCCGCGGGTTCCGGCAAAACATACGTCACGCCCTCGCCCGGAAGTAGCGCAGGGAAGAAACACACGCCGTTAGGGTCAGGCTCCTCCGCGCGCCCGCCGCCGTCCTCGGACGTGCGGCTGCACCACCGCGCGGTGGTGGTGGCGGCTGGGCTCGACGGGCAAGCCACCGGCCTCGGGTCGCTCGTTCGCCAGCTCTCGATCGACCAGTTCGAGTCCGAGAGCAAGCGCATCGGCGCGCCCGGCGAGCTCGCGACGCCCGCGCGCATGGGCTCTGGCGGCGGGGACCCGGGCATGATGACCCCGAACGCCGGCGCGGGGGGGGGTACACGCCCGAGGACCCCTCGGCGGCGGATTCGGTGCACAAGCGCGTCATCGCCAAGCTGCTGCTTCCGCGCTCGTGGGAGCCCCCCGCCGACCGCTCGTTCATCCTGAACGCGGACGAGATCGACGAGCTGTGCGCGTTGGCGGAGGAGAAGTTCAAGCAGGAGCCCACGGTTTTGAAGCTGCGCGCGCCCACGAAGATCTTCGGGGACCTGCACGGGCAGTTCGGGGACCTGATGCGCCTGTTCGCGGAGTACGGATCGCCGAGCACGGTGGGCGACATCGCGTACATCGACTACCTCTTCCTCGGGGACTACGTCGACCGAGGCGCGTTCTCACTGGAGACCATGTCGCTGTTGCTGGCGCTCAAGGTGGAGTATCCGGACAGCGTGCACTTGCTGCGCGGGAACCACGAGGAGGCGGACATCAACGCGCTGTTCGGGTTCAGGATCGAGTGCATCGACCGCCTCGGCGAGGCTGCGGGCGTCAAGGCGTGGAACAGGTTCAACGACATGTTTCAGTGGTTGCCGCTCGCTGCGGTCATCGAGGACAGAGTGGCGTGCATGCACGGCGGCATCGGGAGGAGCGTGACGCACATCTCGCAGCTGGAGGAGCTCGAGCGTCCCCTGACCATGGAGAGCGGGGGGATGATGCTGATGGACGTGCTGTGGTCCGACCCGACGGAGAGCGACAAGGTGGAAGGTTTGCGGCCCAACGCGCGCGGTCCGGGCTTGGTGACGTTCGGGCCCGACCGCGTGCGCAAGTTCTGCGAGGACAACGACCTGCAGATGATTATCCGCGCGCACGAGTGCGTGATGGACGGGTTCGAGCGGTTCGCGGGCGGCTTGCTCATCACGGTGTTCTCTGCGACCAACTACTGCGGTACCGCTAACAACGCCGGCGCCATCTTGGTGCTGGGCAGAGACTTGACGCTGTACCCGAAGCTGATCCACCCGTTGCCGCCGTCGGCGCTGTACGGCAGCGCGGGGAGCATTGACGAGGACATGGACGGGCCATGGCAGATGGGCCTGAACAAGGAACGGCCGCCCACGCCTCCCAGAGGAAGGGGAGACGGGAGAGGCAGGCCCACGGGGGCGGTTGCGTGATGCAATATCCACAAAAATCATCAAAAAGTTTCTTCTGCGGCGGAGTCGCCGTCCCTCGCGCTTCCCGACGCCGCGTCCGTCGCGTCATATTCCAGTCTTCTTCATCTGCAGCAGCAAACTCGGATTTTTGACCTTCACGAGCGCGTTGATTTCGCCTAAGCGCGCCTGCATCGCGGCGAGCTTCCCCTTGACGGCGTTGTACCTGTACGCGATCTGTTCCCGCACGGTTTCCTCGGGCGACGCCTGGAAGTTCAGGGACAGGAGCTCGACGAACTTGTACTCCATGTTCTGCACGAAATCCAGTCGCCCGCTGCCGTCTTTGGTCATCACGAAAACCGCGAGATGGCTGTGCGGCTCTTTCACGCAGTGGTTCAGGTTCCGCACGATCACGGCGGGGTACTCCGTGAACTCCACCATCAACCTCTGCGCCTCCTGCAACTTCCCGAACTCCGCCGCATCCAGTTCGTGCGCGTAATGGAAAAACAAGTTGTTCTCGCTGGTGAGCTCGATGCGCAACCCCGAGTACGCTCCTTCGGGGCCGACGGCGAGGATTCTCACCTTGATCGCCTCCAGCGCGCCCACTTCCTGCGGCTCCTCGGTGCCGGTCGCCGTCCTCAGCTCGAAAGGCACTTCGCGCTCGTAAAACACCCGGTGGCCGTTTGCCAGGCTCGGGTCTCCGTCGTCGCCGCCCGAGAAGTCCAACGACGTCTGCAGCGAGGACATGAAGTCCCCGTTCGGCGACCTGCGGGGAACCGAGGCGCGAGGGACGAGTGTCGGGGGCAAACGCGGGACGGTCAGCGAAGAGCAAACACGCGGGGTCGCGGTGTGGGAAAGGAGTGGGTCTGCGTCGCCGGCAAATCGGGGACGGATCCTCCGACGAAGACGAATTCGACCGGTTTCGCCGCGTCCCCGGACGGATGGGGCATGCTCTCAACCGCTCGCCGGCGGAGAAAGGGCGGAAACGTACATGATGCGATCGCCGTGCAAGGGCCGTGCGACAGGATGTGCGCGAGCGCGAGCGTTCGCGGGTCCTCAACACGAGCGGCTCTCGTCGCAATGCTCTCAAGAATTCTGCCAGCTTCCCAGCCAAAAACGTGAGCAGTGGCTTGGAACGGCACGAAAAAAAGTCGTGATATCGAGAAAAAATACATGGCGCGACGTGGTGCTCCGAGGTTCACTCCTGAGGGCGCGATGGCGCTGGTGGGGCCGTCCCCGTGTTGGTGGAGGGGAGCAGCGGGACCCCTACCGAAACGCGGGGTCCGCTGGAACGCGTCTGGGACGGCAAGAGGGCGCGCTGTTGCGACGGGACGGTCGTGGTGGCTTCGAGAGGGCAATGTCCATTCGTCGACGGCAATGCGCGCGTCGAGCCAGGACGGACACAGCGCTCGAGACGAGGCATTCAGCGCGCGGAGCGGCATGGACGACGCAGACATCGACGCGTACACAGCTTCCGTTCGACCACCCACGCCCGCGCCCGTGTTTCGGCGTCGCCCGAAACCGAAACGAGGCAGGGGACGCCCTCCGAAGCCGAAACCGCCGCCCCGGTATCCCCGGCCCGACCCGTCGAAGACGTCGCCGCAAGCCTCGCGGCAACAAAACGCGCTGTTCAAAGGCCTGGCGCGGCAGATGATGAGCCTCTCCGCGCTCGGGCTCCCCAACTCCCCGGAGCTCCAGCGGTGGCGCGCGACCATCGAGGAGGACCACCGGGCGTCGCGACCGGGGAGGAAGCCGAAAGGGTCCGCCGCGGCTGAGCGGAGAAAAAGAAAAACCGAAACCGAACGCGAAAAAACCGACGCGTCGGACGCCGCGCGTCGTTCGCGTCGCCGCCGGAAGTGCGGCGTCTGCGGCGGCGAGGGACACAACGCGCGGACGTGCGCGCTCGCTCCCCCCCGCCCTTCCGCTTCGGGGGACCTCGTGTCGTACTACGAGGCCAAGTACGGAAATCTCCCCGTTCGACGGAACGCGTCTCTCGTCTCCGTCGCGCGACGCGACGAGCGAAGCGCGACCCGAGGCGTCGGCCGGCCTCGCGCTTCGCTCTCCATCGCGGTGCGGTGCTCGGTGTGCGGCGCCCTCGGGCACAATCGGCGGTTCCACGAGCCGAAGCGCGACTTCAACAAGCGCAGGCCCGGCCCCCAAAGGCCGGGCACGTGCTCGTGGTGCGGGGAAGAAGGCCACAACTCGCGCGGGTGCCCGAAACGCCGGGGCAAGACCGGCGGCTACGGGTTCGCTTACGGGTACGCGTACGGTTTTTCGTACGGGTATCGATACGGGTTGGGCGCGGGAACGGGCGGGTGGGTTCCCGAGTTTCAAACTCGCGGACCGCTCGCTCCGAACGCGAACGACCCGGTGAGCGACGCGGCGTCATCGACGACGACGACGGCGAACGCGACGATGGCAAACACGAGCCCGCGCTTCGCGGCGCGAAGCAAGCCTCTCGAGCTTCGCGCGGCGACGTTGTGGCTGCGGTCGCACGCGCGGTCGGCGGATGAAGAAACGGCGCTGAGCGTCGGCGAGGCGTGCGCGCGCGTCGGCGTCGCGGCGCGCTTCAAGCAGAACGTGTGGAACGCCACCAAGCGCGCGCGCGCCGGCGGGTGGGCGGACGACGGCGCCGCGGACGAGTTCCTGGACCCACCGACGACGGAGTCGGTCAGAAGCGCGGAGGGTTAAGGGTTCAGGTTTACAGGCGACCGACGTAACGGTGACGTAGTCTACGTAGCTCTAGCTCGTATTAATACCTTCCGGTAATACTCCTCGAGCGACGCGCTTCGCTCTCTCGTTCGCTCCCGTCAGACGAGCGACGCTTCGAGCGCGCGCACCTCCTCCGGCGTGGCGCGCGCGAACTCTGGCGCGATGGCGTGCACGTCCACCCGGCCGTCGTCGTACCCCAGGCACATCAGGTTCTGCCCCGGCTCGTCCCGGCCCGGCGCGCCGAAGTGCTCGGCGAGCTCGAGGCTCACGATCTTCTCCTTCTTGCCGAACGCCTCGAAGTGCGCGGGCGCGGCGGGGTCCGCGGCGAGCAGGTCGAACGCGAACACCACGCAGGCGTCGTCCAGCGCGAAGAAGAGGGAGGGACGCGCGAGCGACCACCGAACGGCGACGACGGACCCGGACGTGAAACCGTCCCAGCGACGCAGCGCGAGCGACCTGTCCGAGCGGTACAGCGCCACCGTGCCGCCCTCGAGCGCGGCGAGAAGCAGGCGGGGCTTGGCCGACGCGTCCGAAACGTCATAAACGCCATTCGCCGTCCCCCGCGCGGAGAGAAGCGTAGGGCTCGGGTGGAGGTCCAGCGACGTCGTCGCCCGGCGCGGCGGCGGCGCCGCGGCGGTCCCCGCGTCCAGCGCGTCGCACACGGAGAACGCGCGGGGAAGCGGCGCCGCGCCGTACCGCGCGCCGTGCAGCACTCGGCCGCGATCGTCGGCGACGAAGAACTCGACGCCCGCGCCGCCGCCGAGACTCGCGACGCGCATGCCGAACGCGCGCGACGCGGCGGTGGTTTTTTTTTTCTTTCGGTCCCCGTACTCGATGCCCGCCGCCGCGCGCGTGACGCGCACGCGCGACCCGAACCGCAGGCCGATGTCGGACATGGCCGCGTCCTCCGCCTCGCGCCGCGGCAGCTCGGAGACGAGGTGCGCGTCGACGTTCCCGTCGGCGTCCAGCGCGAGGACGTGGAACGCGAACCGCCCGGAGAGGCGTTCGCGATCGGAAACGCCGGGGGGGTTCGGCCCCTCCGCCGCCGCGGCGGCGACGCTCACCAGCGCGCCGCGCGGCTCGCCGAACGCGTCCCCCGCCGCGGACGGGGACCCGAGGCATTTTAGGATTTTGCCCTCGGTGGAGTACGAAGGCCGCCGGAACGCCGTGCCGTGCTTCGCCAGGGCGGAAAACGCCGCGGCGTCCTCGCCGTCCCCCGAATCCGCGGCGTCGCCCATCCTCGCGCGCTGCGCCGGCTCGCGCAGGTCCCACGCGCACAGCGCGCCCTCCTCCGTGCCGCACAGGACCACCGCCGGGGTTCCGGAACCCCGGCGCGGGCCCCAGGCGACGCACGTCGGCGAGCCCTCCAGGGTCATGGCGTGCGTGATCGTGCGCCGCACCGCGCTCAGGTCCCACACCAGCAGCACGCCGCGCCCGGCGGCGCCGCGCGCGCGCGCGTCCCGGGGCGCGTACGCCACCAACAGCGACGAACGCGCGGCGCCGCCTCTTTTCCCTTTCGCGTCATCCTCCGGCGCGAACGCCGCCGCCGCGACGCGCCGCCCGCGGGTCACCTCTTGTTCCTCCAGCGCGACGTACGCCGCGGTCAGGCTCCCCGGCGCCCCCTCCACGGCGTGCGGCTTCAGCGCGGCGGACGCCCCCGTGCGCATCAGGTCCGGCGCCGAGCGCGCTCCGCCGCCTGTTTTTCCCGCGCCGAAAAAAAAAGGGCGCCGCTCGCGAAGCAGCGCCTCCGCGTCGGCGCCCGCGCGCGCGAGAAAGCCTGCGAGGCGTTTCTCCCGCGAGTGCGCCAGGTGACCGGTGGCGCGCGCCCACTGGGCCGCCTTCCGCGCCGCCGCCTCGCGGCGCACGGCCGCCGCGCTTCGGCCGCCGCCGCGACCCGACGCCTCCAGCGCGCTGCGCGCCTCGAGGTCCTCGCGGCGCGCCGAGAGGTCGTCGGGGCACTGCGCGGCGACGGGACGCGCGTTTTCGCCGGCGCCGTTTTCGCCGCCGCCGGTCTGCGTCTCGAACTCGCGCGTCTCGCCGTCCCCGCCGGTCTGCGCGGTGGCGACCCTGCGCCTGGCGTACGGCCCGATGCCGCCCTCGTGCATCTGCGCGGGGGTCATGGGCTCCACCGCCAGAAGCGACTCGAACGCGCACGCCGCGTCCGCGTGCGTCACGCCGACGGCGCGGTCGACGAGCCGCCAGCGCTTGATGCGCGAGCGCGCGGCGCGCGCCTGCGCGTCCGTCAGAGGCCCCCCCCGCTGGCCTCTCGAGGGCAGGCCCTTGACCTTGCGCTCGGGCACGTTTTTCACTTGCGCGAAGACGAGCCCCGAGGGCGCGACGGGCGCCGAATCCGGCGACGCCGAGTCACTCGGCGTCGCGCGACGGTGGACCAAACGCGCGGCGCGTTCGTTCTCCTCCCGCGTCGCCCTGGCGATGTCCGACTCGAGCGCGTTCGCGGGGCGCGCGAAGGCGGACGAGACGCGCGGTTTCGGCGCCGGAGACGGTTCCGAATCGTCCTCCTCGAAGTCATCGTCGCCGTAATCGTCCTCTTCCTCCTCCTCTTCCTCGTCGAAATCGTCCTCGTACTCCTGAACGGGGGAGACGCTCGGTCAGCGGAAGGACGGAGGTGCCCACCTTTTTGAAAACGAAACGAGATCGGGCGAGAGAGGGAGCGCGCGGCTGGGGGTGACTCGGGCGGGGAGTCGCGACGGTTCGCGTCACACCTCTTCTTCGGCCATGGTCAGCGGATATCCGGAAGCCGCAGCCGCGTTCGCCCCGAGGCAGACCGCACGACCACCGCGCGGGTCTGACTGAGTCGTGCGGTCTGCCTCGTGTTGGTGCGAGTTTTGGGAAGTCTCGTGCACCGCAAGTGTCAAACTGCATTCTCGAAGCTGAGAATGTCGATGCTGAATGTTCGAAGCTCGAACGTCGGAAGTGTCAAACAATTTCGTCTCGAGCTCTCGACTCGGACGTCACCCTCACAAAACGCGACGCGCACCCCTCGTCTTCAACTCCCTCGAACACTATGCCGCACAGCGGAGTCAACCATCAAGTACGCTTCTCTCGCCTCCTTCCACCGTATCACCGCGTCGCGTCGTCGTTCGTCCCCCGCGCTTTCCACAAAAGTATCGCCTTCGATCTGACGAGCAAATTCAACTCGTGCGCTCCAGGGCAACTACTACTCGACGCCGGGAGGCAACAACTCCCGAGAAGGGAGCGCCTACAATTACCAGAATAGCAATGGCTCGTACTACTACATGAACGACAACGGTTCGACGTACTTCAAGAGCAGCAGCGGATCGAGCACCTACACCTCGCCCTCCGGCAACGTGACGAAGAAGTGAACGAGTTGACGTCGCAGCTCTTTGTTTCTTCGAGAAACGAACCGAGGACGCCTCTTCGAACGACACGAGACGCTTCACGCCGCGACAGACGTGACGAAAACAAAACAGACTTTTTGTCCTTCGCTATATACTCGTTCTGCTCTATCCGTCCGCCACCCTCATCGTCTCGAACATCTTGTTTCCCCGCGAACACCCGAGATCGTCGCACGCGAAATCGTTGTTCACTCGAAACGCTTGTCGCACGTAGAAAGTATTTTTTTTGCACTCTTTCTGCATACGTCGTATACTTGTATATATCAATCAGATAGCTACAGAGACAACGTCGAGCCCGCGCAGATTTTTTTCTGACTCAGCTCTGGTCGACATTTGGCCGACAAGGCGTCACGTCGAGTTACAGACGAAAACGATGGCTGCTCAGCGGACACACCGAGGCGCCCGCGCCCGTGGGTCGACACGGTAGGGAACACGACTTCGGGGCAGTCGGATAGGATGTCCGCCATCGAGGCCGTCACCGCCGGCATCGGTGGCGATGACGCCCTCAACGCCGACCTGTTGGGCAGTCTCCGAGACACGGTACGGCATCGCGATTTCTCGCGACACCCCCCGATTGCAAAAGTCCCGTGAATGTGACGACGGTCGCGCCGGACGTCCTCATCCCCGCGCCGACGCGAGCGTCCCCGAGCCGAGCTGACAATCCCATCCGGTCTTACACACGTAGGGGATGTTCAATTTCGCGTCGGAGTTTGACATCATCCAGGAACACACGGGTTTGCCGGAAGACGACGCAGGTGCGTTGCGAGAATAACGAGAGTCGCCGTGTGCCTTTTCCGGCCCCTTCGCCACCACGACACTGGGGCGCCGCGATCGAGGAGCGGACTCCGAAGGTTGGCGGTCCCCTCAGCCATGGCCGGTGACGCGCGCCTCGTCAGATCGCCATCGAGCGCCCCCCGACCTCGCACAGAGGGACCGCACCCGCTCGCGTTCCCCGACGCTCCGCTGACCGCCCCCTCGTCTCCCTCGCGATTTGTTTGACGCGCAGGGCCGTCAGGCATGGACGGGGTGGGGATAAATGACAACGGATTAGGCTCCGCCGGGGACTTACCGGCGCTGGCCGTGAAGGAGGAGACCATCGCGCCTTTCCGGCGCAGCATGGGCGGCAATGGCGGCCTGGTGGGCAAGAGCGCGGTGACCGCCGCGGTCGCGGCGGTCCAGCAGAACCTCGCACGCATGGAGAAGGTACGCGTCGCCCACGCCCGCTCGTTCCTCGCGACAGATATTTTGCCTCGTCCGGCGTATCCGGCGATGATCCAGTCGCGAAAAGGAAAAAGAGGCGAATTTTTTTTCCACGCGACGCTTCGAAATCGCGACCGCGCGCGCCTCGAAGTCTGACCGGTCCCCGTTCCCGATCCGAAACGCACACCCTTCGCGGTCACCGCAGGTGGACGCGTCGGAGTCCGCGTCCCCGCCCGCGTCCCCGCCCGCGTCCGCGGCGAAGCGCGGGTCGGGCCCGGCGGCGACGCCGCCGGCGGCGCCCGGCGGCTCCGCCAAGCGGCGGAGATCCGCCGGGCCGGCGCCCGGGAGCGCGGCGTCGGCGCCGGCGTCGACGCCCGGGGACGAGAAGGATAAGAACGGCAAGGGTCTTCGGCACTTCTCCATGAAAGTGTGCGAGAAGGTGGAGTCTAAGCAGACCACCACGTACAACGAGGTTGCGGATGAGCTCGTCGCCGAGTTTTCCAAACCCGACCACCCGAAGTTTTGCGCGGATCAGGCGTACGACGAGAAGAACATCCGGCGCCGCGTGTACGACGCGCTCAACGTGCTGATGGCGATGAACATCATCGCGAAACAGAAAAAGGAGATCATGTGGAAGGGCCTGCCCGCGACCGGGGACGGGGACGTCGCGCACCTCCGCGCGGAGAAGGCGCGCGCGCGCGCGCACATCGAAAAGAAAAACGCGCACCTCGCCGAGCTCGTCGAGCAGTACAACTCGTACCAGGCGCTGCTGCAGCGCAACGCGGCGCGCGCGGCGGCGGGGATGATGCCCAGCGGGATCGCGCTGCCGTTCATCCTTGTGCAGACCAAGCCCTCGGCGACGGTGGAGGTGGAGATCTCGGAGGACCAGCAGGTGGTGCACTTCGACTTCAACGCCACGCCCTTCCAGATCCACGACGGGAACCACGTGCTGGCCAACATGAACCTCGCCGTGGAGAATCTCAGGCTGCGCGAAGACCTCGACCCCGACGAAAACGACGAAAACGGCGCCGAGGAGGGGATGGTGCGCGACGCCCTGCGGGACGCGGGCGCGTCCGCCCCGCGGGCGCCGCGGCGGGGGAAAAAACAGGAGCCCAAGCCGGAGTCCAAGGTACCGCCGGTCGCGGCGGCGCGGACGACGCGAGGCGTCAAGGCTGGCGGCGGGAAGCGGTGACGAAGGAGGGGCGCCGCCGGCGAGCGAGAACCGAGCGGCGAGACGCGACGAAGGGTACAAAAAAGAAAACACGCGCCGCGTTCGCCGCGTTCTTCCTTCCCTCGTCTCGCGCCTCTCTCTCGCGCGTCGTCCTCCCTCACAGCCTCTCGATGATGGCCTTGATGTCCTCCTTGCTGTACACCTTGTACGCGGGCGAGACGCACGCCATGTCGACGTTGACCGTGCTCACTTTTTCCTCCATCACCGCCTTGAGCGTGGACAGCGCCAGCGTCTCAGCCTCCTTCAGCGTCATGTCTTTCCTGTACTCCTCCTGCAGCGACGTCTGCGCGCCCTCGCTGCCCGACCCGATGGCCTTGGCCTGGTAGCTCACGAACGTCCCCGAGGGGTCGGTATGGTACAGCTGGTAGCCCTCGTCCTCGTCGTGGCCGGCGACGAGAAGCGCGACGCCGAAGGGGCGGCTCATGGAGCCCTCCTCGTCGGTGCCGAAGTTGGCAGAGAGCGCGCACAGAGACTGCGTGAGCGATTGCACGGGCATGGACTCGTTGTACGTGAAGTAGTGGTTCTGCGCCTGCACGCGGCCGTGCTCCACCATAGACTGCGCGTCCGCGGTGAGCCCGCTCACCGCACACCCGATGTGCGTGTCGATCTCCATGATTTTGTCCATGCTCGAGGGCTCCATCAGCGGGCTCGTCAGCCGCTTTTCGACCGCCATCACGATGCCCTCGTCCGTGCGGATCGCGATGGCGGTGGACCCGAGCTTGATCGCCTCGATGGCGTACTCCACCTGGAACAGACGACCCTCGGGGGAGAACGTGTTCACCCCGCGATCGTACTCGCTGCGTGTCATAAACATCTTGACCGGGGAGACCTCCTCGACGCCACGTGCGCGAGATCTCAGTGACCAGATCCGGGTTGCAGGGCGCTTTCAAACGAGACTGGTCCCGGACACGTGCACCGGTGCACGGTTTGATCGGTTTCCCCTTTCCCGCAGTGAGAGTCAGAGAGCTCTGTGTTTTTCCACTCGGGACTTTGCGTGTTGCCGTCGCAGAGATCTGGCGCGCGGAAGGCGGACCGCACCTTGCCCCGCGGCTCTCCCCGGCAGAGAGGTCGCGCCATGGCCGTCGCGGATGCCGGCGTGGCTTGGGGCATGGAGGGCCTGTTGTTCAACGCCAAGGACGGGTACAACGAAGGCATCGTCCGGGGCTTGAAATCTGGCCTCCTTTCCACGCAGGACTACGCCAACCTGACGCAGTGCGAAACCCTGGACGACGTGAAACTCCACCTGTGCTCCACGGACTACGTCTCCGTGATACAGAACGAACCCTCGCCTCTGCACCCCTCGACGATCGTGGCGCGGTGCACGCAGAAGGTGGTGGATGACTTCGAGATGGTGCGGTGCCAGGCGTCGGAACCCCTGGCGACGTTCTTGGATTTCCTGACGTACGGCCACATGATTGACAACGTGGTGCTCATCGTGACGGGCGCGCTTCACGAGCGCGACATGCAGGAGCTGCTGGATAAGTGCCACCCGCTCGGTATGTTCGACTCCATCGCCACGCTCGCGGTCGCGAGCAACATGCAGGAGCTCTACAGGCTCGTGCTGGTGGACACGCCCCTCGCGCCGTACTTCAGCGAGTGCGTGTCCAGCGAGGACCTGGACGAGATGAACGTGGAGATCATGCGCAACGTGCTGTACAAGGCGTACCTCGCGGACTTCCTGCGGTTCTGCGAGTCGCTCGGCGGCGCGACCGCGAGCCTCATGCGCGCGATCCTGCACTTCGAGGCGGACCGCCGCGCGATCAACATCACCATCAACTCGCTCGACACCGAGCTGTCGCGCGACGACCGGAGGCGGCTCTTCTCCGACTTCGGCGCGCTCGCGCCGTCGGGGCACCTGGACCTGGTGGCGTGCGACGACTTCGACCAGGTGCGCGCGGTGATGGACAACACCCCCGGGGTGCTGTCCTCGATCGCCTCCAGGCTGAACGCGTCCTCGGACCAGCTCCTGGAGAAGCACTTCTACCAGGAGGAGCAGAAGATGTGCGCGGCGGCGTTTCTGGAGCAGTTCAACTACGCCGTCTTCTACGCCATCCTCCGGATGCGCGAGCAGGAGATTCGCAACGTCACGTGGATCGCGGAGTGCGTGGCGCAGGATTGCCGCAACCGAGTTACGGACGGACTCGTCAGCGTAGGCCTAGAGAACTTGTAGATCCGAACGTCGAAACACGACGACGCGCATCCTCGCGCGGCGTTCGAAGACGCGAAGACGCGAAGACGCGGGGACCGAAAAACCTCCCGCGGGAAAAGTCAAAACCTCGCTTCGCCGGGTTTTTCGCCCCAGTCCCGTTCGCGACGCGTTCAAACCTGGGCGCGATGGACGACGGCAGGGGCCCCTCAGGGAGGGGCTTCGGGAGGCCCGACGGCGGCGCGCCGGGCGGTTCAGCGCGGCCCGGTGGGATCGCCGGAGGTGAGAGGAAGGGTCGACGTCGGGGTAAGCGCCAGCCGACCCCGGTCGGTGCGAACCCCGGGGGGAAAGGCTCGCTCGAGAATGTCGTGGTCGAGGAGGAGGAGGAGGATGAAGACGACCTCTCGGACGTCGTGGTCGGCGGAGAGAACCGCGGTGGCGGAACGCACATCATCGGGACGTGCGAGCTGATGTGTCCACCTGCGGAGCGCGAGTTGCGGATGCGTAAGAACGACATCGAACTGTTCGAGCGCCGAGATCCGAACGACCGCAACTCTTCCGACGAGACGCTGACCGTGAAGAAGTACACGCGCATCGTCGACAACGTGACGCCGGACATGGTCCGCACGCGCGATGCGCTGGCGACGACCGCCTCGTACCTGTACGGCCTGCTTGACGACCGACCGGAGGTGCCGTTCATGCTCAAGAGCAAGTTCCTGTGGGACCGCTTGCGGTCGGTGCGCCAGGACCTGTCACTGCAAGCCATCGTCGACGGGTTCGCGGAACGGACGCTGGAACAGATGGTTCGGTTCGCGATCCTCTCCGAGCACGAGCTGTGCGAGGAGACGGCGACGGTCGCGAACCCGGACGGGCACAACAGCCACCTGAACGTGGAGCAGCTCGCGAAGACGCTCACCTCGCTGCGGCACATGTACGACGACCGCGCGGCGCGCGGGGTGGGCACGGATCGCCCGGGCGCGGAGGCGGAGATGTTCGCGTATCAGCTTCTGCTGCGCATCGACTCGCACGGCCGGTACAACGTGCAGAGGAGTGAGATGCTGAACGACCTGCGCAGCGCGCGGCCCGCGGTGTTGCTGTCCCCGGACGTGCAGCTCGCGCTGGCGGCGAACCGCGCGTATCACGCCAACAACGTCGTCGAGTTTTTCCGGCTGGTGCGGCGCGCCTCGTACCTGCAGGCGTGCGTGCTGCACAAGTACTTCTCCAAGATACGCTCGCGCGCGCTGGAGGTTGTGAACGCGACGTACGGGAAGCAGGCCATGCCTCTGGCCGAGGTGGCGCGTCTGCTGCACACCAGCGCGGAGGAGGCGGAGGCGCTCGCCGCGCACCACGGGTTGACCGTGCAGACGCGGAGGCGGGGGAAACACAACGCGGCGCCGAGCCCCGAAGCCGACGCGACGACGCGCGGGAAAGTGCTCATGATCCGCGAAGCGGGGTTTATCGAGCCCGCGGACGAGTTTCCCATCTTGCGGTCGCCCACCGTGGACGCGAAACGCGCCTCGACGTACCTGGCGGAGATCGTGCCGCAGCAGTCGGGGAAGAGCGCGAGGGTTCCGCCGAAGACGCCGAGGCGGCTCGCCATCCCGAAACCAAAAAGCGTCGCGGCGACGTCTTCGCCGCCCGAGAAGGCGTCCGTGGCGGTCTCCGGGCTCAAGGCGAAGCAGGCGGCGACGGAGGCAGACATGGAGAAGCTCCGCGCCGCGCTCGCCGCGAAGGAGGCGGAGATCAAACGCCGCAAGGAAAAGCTCGCGGCGGCGCAGAAGGCGGAGCCCGCGAAGGCGGCGGCCGCGCCGCGCGAACCCGAGCCTCGCGGCGCCGGGAAGTCGGACCCGCCGCTGACGGCGTCGCCGAAGTCGGCGTTCGCTTTCACGCCCGCCCCCACGGCGGACGAGCGCGGTGACGAGCCCGCGGTGGAACCCGTCGCGCTGAACATACGCGCGGTTCCCTTCTCGCCGGCGGCGCGGGGCGCTTTCCCGGTCTCTTTCCTGCCCGCGGCGTCGCCGGAGCCGGCGGCGGAACGAAACCCGCCCCCGGTCTCCCTCGTCCCCGCCGGGTTCGCCGGGTTCACGCCTCCCGAGGCGAGCGCCGCGGTTCCCGAGGCTGTCGGCGCGCCGGCGGTCGCGTCGCCCGCGCAACCGCCTCCCGCGCCCGGGCTCCGCGAGGCGGCGGCGGCGGAGGCGGCGAAGCGGGCGCGGGAGACCGCCGAGGCGGAGGCGCAGCGAGGACGCGAGGACGCGGCGCGCCTTGAGCGCGAGGCGGCGCGACGCGCGGAGGCGGCGGAGGCGGCAGAAAGGGCCGCGCGGGCTGAGCGCGCGGCGCGCGAGGCGGCGGAGACGCGGGAGAGGGAGGCGAAAGCTTTGCGCGAAGCCGCGCGAAGGGAAGAGCGGGCTCGCGCCGTCGCGGCGGCGTTGGAAGCCGCCAGGCGCGCCGCGAGACGCGCCGAGAAGAGCCGAATGGCTCGTCTGGCGCTCGCGGTTTTCCGGTGGCGCCGCCGCGCCCGGTTCCAGGCGCACGCGCGGCGGGAGGCCCGCATCGCCGCGGCTCGCGCGGCGATGTCGCCCATCCCTGGGATGGGACGGTCCGCGCTCCGCGCCGCGCCGCTCTCCGGGCGAAATCTTCACACTATGATTTCGTCCGGGCCGCGGCCGAGCGTTTTACCAGACTCGGGTTTGGTCTCCCGCGCGGGCCTCTCCGCGGCGCTGGCCGCGCTCGGGGCCAAACTCGACGCCGCCAGGAACGCGCCGTGGGGCGCGCCACTGGACATCCCCCGGATCCTCGTCGACGCCGTCGCGCGGGACGCGGGGACGACCCCTGCTCGCGCGCTCGGGCGCCTGTCGCACTGGAAGCTCCTGACGCGCTCGGGCGGGGACGGCGTCGGAGTCGCCGCCGAGGGGGCCGAGAGCGAAGCTCGGTCGACGCGCGCGTGGGTGCGCGCGAAACTCTCGCGCGGTGCGCTCGGCGCTCGTCGCCCCGGCGCGGGCGACGACGGCGCGCTTCTCTCCCTGTACGCGTCGCGCCCGTTCGCGGCGGCGGAGGACGACGAGCTCGCGACTCCCGACGTAAAAGCGCGCGCGAACGGCGCGGGGGAAGACGGAGACGCGACGCTGTGGATCTGCGCGAGGGACGTCGACGTCGACGCGCCTCCTTCGAGGTACGCCTCCGCCTCCGCCGCGCTCTTCGTGCTGCGCCTCGCGAGGACCTCGCGCGGGCGCCCGCGCGCCTCCTCCGCGGCGGCGGGCGCCATCCCGAGCGCGGAGGAGGCGCGGCTGCGCGCGTTCGCGTCGTCCCTCGTCGGCGGCGGAGGGAGCGCGCGCCGTCGCAAACTCCCTCTGCTGGTTCTCGTCGAGGGCGATGGCGACGCCGCCGCCTTCGCGGCGACGGCGGCGGCGATCGAGTCCGCGGTCGCGAGCGCCGTCGCGACGGGGACCGCGCCCGGGACGGCGACGCGCTCCGTGACCGTCCGCGTCGACTCGATCGGCGGCTCGATCGCGGCGGACGCGGGCGGCGCCGCCGGCCCCGCGAAGACGCTCTGGGCGCGGCGCGACGACGCGCTGGAGAAAGGGCTGCGATGGATGGCATCCGTCGCGCCCCCGGAGCCGTTTTTCCGCGCCGCGTACCTGCGCGACGAGGTGCGGGACGCGCTCGCGCGGCGCGGCGGGACGCTCGACGCGGTGGCGGCGACCCCCGCGGCGTGCGTCCGCGCGTGGAACGACGCCGCCGAGTCCGTGCGCGCGCGCGTGGCGAGCGCCGGCACGCGCGCTCCCCGCGGCCTCGCGGCGGAGTTTGCCGACGCGGACACGCCCGGCGCGTTCCTGCGGCGGCGCGGCGGCGCGCTCGCGAAGGACGATGCGGCGGCGGAAAACATCCTCGCCTCGGCGAGGCTCCCGCCGTTCCCCGACGCGCCGAGCGAGCGTTCCTCGACGCTCGAGTCCTTGGTCGGGTCGTACCTCTCGGCGCTGGACCCTTCCGGGCCCCTCCCCCCCGGCGCGCTCGCCGTGCGCCTCGCCGAGTCGGGCCTCGCCGGTTCCGGCGGACGTCTCCGCGTCCCCGAAGAGGTGGATCCTCGTCGCCCGCACCGGGTCTGGTCCGCGGTGTTCCGCGAGATCTTCGCGCGGCGCCTGGCGGACATCGAAACCGCGCAGAGGTCCTCCGGCGCGGGGCTCGCGTGCGTCGCCGCGGCGACCGACGAAACGACGCCGACGAAGGCGCCTCTGTCGGATCTCCCGACGCGGCCGCCGGAACCGGATCCGGCGACGCGATCGCCCGCCAAAATACGAAAAACGCCCGCGGGAGTTTCGTACGAAATCGCGCCCGCGTCCTCCCAGAAGCGCAGACGCGTCGACTCGGACGAACGCGTCGCACCGGCATCGCTCGAAACCGCGCTTCCGCGGCTGGCGCGCGCCAAGGAGGAGGTTGAAAACTTCGAGGCGTGGCTCTCGCAGGCGGCTTCGCCGACGCCTCGCGCGGGCGGCTTTTCCGACGACGCGGTGGCGAAGTTGCAGAAACTCGCGGGGTTGGGAGATCTGAAGACCATCTCCTTCTAGCCTGAGGGTATCCACGCGTAGACACTTTTAGACACACACCCTTTTAGACAACACACCTCGCTCGCGAGCACCCTTTTAGACGCACGCCTCGCTCGCGAGAAGGGCTCGTTCGTCAGCCGGCGTCGGTTCGTCTCGTCGTCTTTTCGCGTTACATGTCAGTCTACGTCGCCGCCGCGTCGCGTCTGTCGATTCAGAGCGCCAGTCGTTTGCGAGGCGTGGGGGTCGAGCTCCCCCCCCTCCTCTTTTTGGCCCGCGGCGTGCCCTTGCCTCCCCGCGGGGACGCGATGGACGCCGTCTTGGGGATCGCCGGCGAGAACGGCTCGTCGTCGTCGTCGCTGTCGTCGCTGTCGTCGTCGTCGTCGACGGCGCGCGCCTTCTTCGGGCGCCCGCGCTTGCGCGACGCCGGGGCGTACTCGCCGTAGTCGTCCGCGTCGCTCTGCATGAGCCGCGCGAAGAGGTCCGCCTGCGCCCTGCAGCCCGCGACGGTCGCGCCCGCCGCGGGGTCGCACCAGGAAAGGTCCATCTCGCTGGCGTCTTCGTCGTACCGGAACGCCTCCGCGGACTTCAAGGGCTCCGCCGGGTTGTACGCCTGCGTCCTCGCGTCCGCCAGGTCGTACGTCAGCTTGAGGTGCCGCTTGAGGGACAGCATGATGGACGCAGAGAGGGACGCCTCGACGTCCTCCCTGAGGTCCGCGGGCGGGTCCGCGTCGCCGGCATCCTCCGCTTGCGCGATGCGCGCCGCGAGCGAGTCCTGCAGCGTCGATGCGCGCAGCGAGATGATGCGGTTCAGGTGGAAGATCACGAACAGCGCCTCGTCGCTCATGGTGAACGGAAGCGCGCCGATGGCGTTGGCCAGGAAACACAGGTACGTCGCGTCCGATCCCGAGGATTTGCCCTCGTACCGCCGCAGCAGCGCCCGCAGGAACTTGAACCGCGTCGAGCGCGCACCGTTCACGAGCTTGTAGATGTTGGTGAACCCCTGGTTGACCACCGCCGCGCTCGCCACCAGCCCGGTGTTCCCGGCGTTCCCGGTGGCGGATCCGCCGCGCCCCCCGGCGCGCGCCGCGCGCCGCGCCGCCGCCTGCAGCCGCTTGCAGAACTCGAAGAGGAGCCCGAGGCCGGCGCCGAGCTGGTGGTCGAAGAAGTCGGGGTACTTGCCGTGCTGCTGCCGCAGCAGGCGCATGGCGAGCTTGCGCACGGTGAGCACCGGGTCCGCCTGCAGCGCGATGAGCGGCGGGAAGCACGACATCGGGTGGACCAGACCCTGCCGCAGCACCACCTCCGCCAAGTGCAGCGCCTTGAGCCGAACGGACGGCTCGGGGTCGGTGCACAGCTCCACGACGAACGACCAGTACCGCTGCGCGACGCCGTTCGCCAGGCTGTTGTCGTGCTCGCCGTTGATCGTCTGAAAGCTCTCGCCCTTCTTCCCGGCAGCCTTTTTGTCGCTCGCCTCCGCGCGCTTGGCGTCAGCCTGCCTGCGCCGCTTCGCGCGCGAGAGCGCGCCGCCGGCGCCGGCAACGGCGGCGACGGCGGCGCCCTCCCGCGCGTCGGCGTCGTCCGACGCCTGGATCAGCGCGCGCGTCTCCTCCTCGCGCAGGTACTCGTCCAGGTTCAGCAGCGCCTGCTCCTTGAGGTTGCGCTCGGCGGACGACCCGAGCGCCGCGCGCATGATTCCGTCCATGGAGCCCTTGCCGAAGCCGCCCTTGGGGCAGAGCATGAGATGTGGCCGGGCCACGAAGAGGAACCCGCACGCCTGCAGCGCGCCGCGCTTGAGGTCGAACTCTGCGGCGCCGGCGCGCTGCAGGAAGCACCGGAACAGCCTGAGCAGGTTCGAGGGGGACACGGCTTCCTCGCGCGACGCCTCCAGCGTGTCCGCGCCGAACCGGGCGAGGTGCCCCAGCACGAAGAGCGCGCGAGAGACGTGCGCGCGCTCGCTGGCGGAGAGCTCGTCCCGCTCGGAGACCTCGTCCAGCAGCTTCACGAACCGGCGGCAAATCTGCAGCGCGCCCGACGCGACTTTTCGGTCGCCGGCGGCGGCGATCTCCGCCACGGAGCAGACGCACCGGCTGGCGTAGTACAGCACGCCGTGGAACGTGTTCCGCAGGAGCAGGAACCGTAGGTCTTTCTCCATCTCCGCGGCCGTCGCGGCGGACAGGCACCCGGACTCCTTCACCACGGCGTCCACCACGGAGATGCAGCACTGCAGCTGCAGCGAGTTGGCGCTCGTGTTCTCGGCGCGCTTGACGTACGGGTGCAACGCCGCGGCGAAGGCTAAGGGGTTGCCCTCGGCGACGCACAGCCGCGGGTCGGTGGCGCAGAACACGTGCAACCCCAGCGCGTATCGCACCGCTCGCGGGAAAGAAGACACGTTCGTCTCGTTCGTCTCGTCCTTCTCATCCGCCTCCTCCAACGCCTCCGCCTCCTCCTGCGAGAGCATCCCGTTCAGGATCGCGCCGCAGAGCCGGCGCGCCGTGGACACAGTCTCGGTCGAATCGCCGCGCGCCTCGTCGGCGGCGGCGTCCTCGTCCGACGGGAACACCACGCGGCGCAGGATGGCGACGATCGGGAAGGTGGAGAGCAGGGGCAGCTTGGCGTACCCCACGCGGCTCACGCCGCAGTACACCTCCCAGAGCACGGCGACGAGCTGCTCGGCGCGCTCGGCCACCGGGTCCGCGGCCTCGGCGCTCGCCCGGCGCGCGGGCCCCGCGGGCGCCGCGGGCGGCGAGAACCACAGCTCGCGGAAGATGCGCACGACGAGCTCCTGGATCCCGGCGTCGTCGTCCAGGATGCGGAACGCCAGGAACCGCAACGCCTCCACGCCGTGCTTGAAGTCCACGCTCGACGTGCGGATGCAGTCGTGCAGGATGTGTATCACGCGCTTGCGCACGCTCACGCCCACGTCGGAGATGCGCTCGACGATGGCGGCGTAGTACGTCTCGGCGACGCGCGCGTCGCGCACCACGTGCTTCCCGAGCAGGTCGATCACCGCCGAGCGCACCATCGTGCCGTTGTCCGACATCCGGCGCCGCACTGCCGCGCGCACCTGCTCCCACTCCAGGACGCGCGGGTCCGCGTCCACGACCGCGGCGAGCGCGCGCACCGCGGCGGCGCGGACGGTGATGGCGGGGTCCTCGAGCGCGCCCAGCAGGCGCTCCACCAGGATGTGCAGCTGGCGCGCCAGCGGGAGCTGCTGCTGCAGCTCGCGGAACAGGCGGATGGCGAGCTTGCGGGGCAGAAACGCGCCGCCGGAGACGCCGGTACTGGAAAGAGCGGCGTCCGCGTCCTCGGAACGCCGCAGAACACCCGCCAGGGACCTGTACGTCTCGCGGTCGCCGCCCGGGCCGGTGCCACCCGACCGGAACCCGACCCCGCGGCGCTCGGCTTCGCGCGACAGCTGCGCCAGCGCAAAGGTGAACGCCGAGCCCTCGTTCGACGGGCCCGGGGCCTGGCTCCGCGCCTCCACCTGGCGGACGTGCCTGAGGAGCATGGCCTCAAGCACCAGCGCGTCCGCGCGGCTGGACGCCGTGACCTGCATGTCAGCGGCGTCGGCGGACGACCTCGCGTCGGCCGCGTCCTGCTGCGCCAGCTCGAACGCCGACAGCGTCTCCGGGGCGTCGCAATCCTCTCCGTCCTCGCCGTCCTCGCCGGCGAACAGATCCGTCCACGTCTTCTCCCTCTCGCACGCTGCCGTGTCCTCCTTGATGCGCGCGGCGACCTGTCCAAGGAAGTCCAGGGCGAGCTCTCGGACCCGGATCTCCGGCGAGTTGATGCCGTGGCTGGAAAGGAGCTGCGCGCAGAGGCTGAGGAGCATCAGACTGGCCACCGGCCACTCGGGCATGTTCAGCGCGACGAGCAGGTCGGACACCAGGTTCTGCATGAGCGCCTTGATGTCGATCTCCTGCGCCCGCGCGGAGTGCCACCCCTTGAGCAGCTCCTTCCAAAAGTAGTGGCTCCACTGGAACGCGGGGCCGTACCCCGACGCGCTTCCGGCGCCGTCTGCCTTCCCGGCGACGGCGCCTTCCCGGCGGGCGATTTCGCTCGGCTCTTCCTCGAACGTCACGCTCATCTGCACGCACCGCATCAGCATCGCCGAGATGGCCTGCACGGACTTGGCGTCGTCCTCGGGGAGCATGTACCGGCGCAGGTGGCGTCCCGTGGTGGGCAGCTTGAGCAGCGCCACGAGCAGGTTGTCGAGAATCAGGCTCCTGTGCTCGGGGTACTGCTTGAACGCGGCGACGACCACGTCTACGGCGCGCGCCTGCATCAGGTCCACGCCGTCAACCTCTAGCGCAGAGACGCTCAGGCTCGTGAGCTGGAGCACCGTCGCGTCCGGGAGGTGTATTGTGTACAGCAGTCGCGCGAGCTTCGTCAAGATGCCCGCCAGAACGTCCTGCATCTTCCTCGCGACGCGCGGCGGGTCCGCGAAGGTCTTCCGGCTCGCGGAGCCCCCGCCGGCGCCGGACCGCCGTCGGCTCGAGGACGTCGCGGCGGCGGCTTTCTTGCCTCTCTTGGACGGCGACTTCCTCGAGCTCCTCGGCGAGGCGGGCTCCTCGGCGTCCCGCTCGTCCTCCGCGTCCGCGCGCGCGTTCTCGCCCCTGTGGATCTGGTAGTACGACGCGTCGTAGAACGCGAACACGTTGCGGTTCGCGTGGTGCCTGACGAAGTCCACCAGCTTCTCGATGCTCTCCTCGCGGTACACCTCCTTGGGCATGCCGTCGGCGCCGAGCACGCGCAGCGCCAGCGACGCGCAGTCCAGCGCGCGCATCGTCGTCGAAACGACGGCGCTCCGCTCGTCGTCGTCCTCGCGCACGTCCGCGTCGTCCGCGCGCGCCACGTGCTTCTCCAGGACGTCCAGCAGGCGCACCACGGCGCCCGGCGGCACGGAGCGCATCAAACCTTGGTCCACGAGAACCTCCGCCTTCATCGCCAAGTCAGCCACCTCCTCGCGCGCCAGCCACTCGCCGTCTTCGGCGTACGCGTCGCGCCCCCCGCGCGCGTCCGCCGCGGCGGTCTCGTCCACCTTCTCGAAGACATCCTCCAGGGTCTGCGCGAACGTCTCCAGCAGCTCCGCCGAGGAAGGCCCGCTCGGGATCTCCACCGCGCGCGTCGCGCCAGCCTTGACCTGGCGGGAAACCTGTCGGGACGGTTTCGTGAGTGCGATTTCGCGACGTCGCGTCGTCGCGGAAACGACGACGCGCGGGGTACGAGACGGGCGTCAGGGGCGCGCTTTTTTTATTTTTTTATTTTTAACCGGCGCCCTCGACGCGCGAACGCGACGCGTTCGGCGGTCGAAACCGGTCGTTCGACGAGCGAACGCTCGCGTTGAAAGAGAAAAGCGTCGTTTACAGTGGTTTAGGGGCGTACCTCCAACCCGCTCGCGCGCGTGGAGGCGTTCTCCTTCGCGGCGGCGGCGGCGGCGGCGGCGCCGCCCTTGGCGGCGAGCTGGCGCGGCGGGTTCGCCTTGCGGGACGGGCGGTCGGCTGCGGGGGGTGTAGGGCGCGGGTGAGCCTAGCCTCGCACAGCGCGCGCGCACCGCGCATCGCGAGACTCGCGATGCGCGGTCGACGATGTGTCCGGAAGAAAAGAAAAACACGTTTTGCGTTCGCGACGTACCCGTGACGTGGAACAGGTCCGGCGCGCGCTTCGCGAGCGCGTCGCGAAGCGCGCGCCCCTGCGGAGGCGCCCTCGCCAGCCGCAGCGTGCTCGACCTGCGGGGAGGATTTTGAAAACGCTCGTCAGCGACCGTGGGCGCGCGGGATCTGGCGAGAGGCGCGCTCCGTGCGGCGCGGTGGGAAGCACAGCACGCACAAGTACGCCACATTGGTGTTCTGGAGAATCTTCGTGAGTCTGTCCAGCAGGGGTGCGGCTATCTTGGGCTCGCTCGGGGGCTCGACATCCTCCTCGACAGCCTCGGAGAAGCGGGGCAGCGCGAGCGCGAAGCCGAACTCGCACGTGCCCAGGTTGGTCAGGCGCGGGTGGAAGGTCCGACCGTCGGCCACTTCCGCCATCGCGGATAGCGCTCCGTCTCGGACGACCCCGCGACGGTCCGATACACGAGACCTCAGGCGCCGCGCCACTCGCTCTGCGGATCGCACGCCGGCCTCGAGCGAGTAATCGATGATTTGAAGTCTTCTCGTTTATTGCAATCTGCAAACGTAGGCTTTTCTTCTCCCAACGCGCCGCCTTCTTCACTGCGAGGGACACCCGACCTCACCCGTATCGTCCATGCGTGTGGAGTAGACGTGCCCACAGCGGAGCGCGGGTGTCCATCGAGTCGCGCACGGGACACGCACGAGGCCATGGCGAACACCACGGACCCCCTGGCGCGAAGCGTCCATGGGACGAATCCTCAGGTACGTCGACGCCTCGGGCACTTCGACGAACCGAAACCCACGCCGCGTCTTCCTCGCGTCCGCCTCCTCCACCTCCTCGAGTGTCTTCCCGCGTCCATTCCCCAGTCTTCCCGCGTCTGACTTCCCCCTCTTTCGCTCCTTCCCTCGCAGAACCTGGTGGAGAAGATCACGCGGTCGAAGATCTACGACATGCCGTACTGGAAGGAAAAGTGCTTCGGGGTTTCCGCCGAGACGCTGGTGGACCTCGCGACGGACCTGCGAGCGTTCGGGGGCATCCACGGTGGGGTCAACAGGGCGTGCGACTTCCTGTGCCTCACGCTGAAGATGCTGCAGATCCAGCCCGAGCGCGAGATCGTCGTGGAGTTCATCCGGAACGAGGACTACAAGTACGTGCGGTGCCTCGGCGCGTTTTACCTGCGCCTCACCGGTAAGCCGCTCGAGGTGTACGAGTACCTCGAGCCACTGCTCAACGACTACAGGAAAATACGCTACGCCACGCCGCAGGGGAAGTTCCAGGTGCGCCACGTGGACGAGTTCGTGCACGACCTGCTCAGTAAGGACTTCGTCTGCGACATCGCGCTGCCGCGCATCCCGCACAGGATGGTGCTGGAAAACGCGGGCCAGCTCGAACCCCGGCGGAGCGCGCTCGAGGATGAGAACGCGGACCCCCTCGACGAGGGCGACAACGAGGTCGCGGGGGACGGAAATGATCCCCCAGGCGAGGGCGGGGACGGGGAGAGGCGGCGCGCGCGGGAGACGAGCGCGGAGCGGGGAGAGAGCCCGCCCGAGAAACGGGCGAGGGTGTGATGACTTCGTCGAGGCTGACGTATTCCCACCATACTGTATTCGCGACGTCGTACAACCGAGTGAGCTCACCGCCGCTCTTGCTTCGCGTCCGGCTGCGGCTCTCGCTTCACGGGTGTCTTCGGAGCCTGGGGCTCGTGCTTCTTCCGAGGCGGCGACTCGGGGGACGTCGAGGGCACCTTGCGCTTTCTCTGAAGCGGTTCGAACCTCTCCGCGTGCTGCTGAAGATCCGCCACCCAGAAGTACTCCGAGTTGCGCGTCTCGACGTCATCAGTCACTGGCTGATGGTGGAAACTCTTCTTCTCTCTCCAAAGCTGTCGAAACACCTCGTGGTGGCCGTCTAAAACCTTCCCCAGCCTCTGTCCCTTTCCGCCATCCGCCTTCCACGACATTCTCATGGCCATGTTCTCGGTCATCACGGACTTGTGAGAGGTCTTGCAGCCCCAGCAAGTGACGCGGTTCGCGGGTCGGGCTCGGTATTGGCGGAAATGCAAGCCGTGCTTTTCGGCTTGTTTAGCGTTGATACCCGTCTGCTGCTTGCACGTGTGACACGTTTCGTCCCCAGCCTTCGCCTTCTTATCGCGACCCATCCACTCGACTCCCCTTTTCTTCGCCTCCGCGCGTTGACGCGCACGTTCCTTCTGTTGAGCTTCTTTGGTTCTGAACCTGTCGAAAAAATCTTGATATTCATAGCGCGTCTTGTTCTCTCTCGCGCGTCTGAACTGCTCACGAAACCACTCGTAATGCCACGAGTTGTCGTACTCCCACTCGTGACCGTCGTAGCCGCCCTCGTTGTAGTCCCGGGATTGTGATTCTCGACGCCCATTGTCGTGGGCACGAGGCGGGCGCGGCTGTGAAGCTTCGGCTGGGGTTATCAGACGCTTATAGGCGTCGAAGACGCGTCGAAACTGACTGGGAGACCCGCCCTTATCGGGGTGATGTTTTATCACTAAGCGCAAGTACGACTTCCTAATGGCAGTCGCATCGGCGTCTCTTTCGAGCCCGAGTGTTTTGTAGTCCTCTGCTTCGCTCGGCTCTGCTTTGCTCGGCATGTCTTTCAGCGGTGGACGCGAACACGTGTGCGGAGACAGTGTGGCTTCGTATCCCCAATGCCGATGCACTTTTTCGGAAGTTCTCGAAGTGTACAATTGTATGACATTTTAACTTAAGACAAATCACTGAACTCAGTGAAATCGCCGAAATCAGCGAAATCAAGTGAACTTTTTTGACAGTCTTGAATAAATGAAAACTTTCAGCGATTTCACTCGATTTCGGCGATTTCACTTTGACTTAGGGTTTTCATTTATTCAAGACTGGAATAATGTCAAAAAAGTTCACTTGATTTCGCTGATTTCGGCGATTCCCCTGAGTTCAGTGACTGCCTTAAGTTAAAATGTCATACTTTTTGGCGGATTGACCTCCCGTCGTTTTCACGTCTCCGGCACGAAACGCACATTTATTGTCTGTTTCAACCGACGACTTCGTAAAACTCGTTGCTTCAAGAAGGAGCGGATCCAAAGTTCCGCACACTCAGCGAGGCACCCGGCGTTCGGCGACGGGAGCCGAGCCCCACCGAGTGACTCCGCGCGCGAGGTGGGAAGCAGGCACACGCGACGCGCTGGGTGCCTTCTAAACCGGTCTTGATGTGGAGGTAGGCCGAGACACGTGACGAGAACCTCCGGATCGCGTCGCTGAGCTGTCGCCGCGATGCCGATCTCATTCTCGCCGGCGGTTCCCGCGCCGCGCGCCTCCGTTCGAGGCGCGCGCGTCGCGCCCGTCGCCGCCCGACGCGCATGCCGCGCGCACCGAGTCGCCGCGCGCGCGCGAGCGTCCACCGCGCCGGGCGCGCTCGGGGGCGCCCGGTTCGTCCAGGACGCGGGCGCGTCTTTTTTCGAATCTCGAGGCGCCTCGCCTCGCGGCGCGTGCGGCGCGCGGCGCGCGGCGGCGCCGGGCGCCGCGGGTGACGCCGCGCACGGCGGCGAGGACGCGCCGTTTCGGCTGCGGACGGAACCGCCGATGCCGGAGCCGAACGACCGCGAGTCGCGGATTTTCGGCGTCGGTTCGCGTTCCGCGCTGGGCGCGGCGAGCGCGGTGGGCGCGCTGGCGCTGGCGTGCAAGGCGCTCGGCCTGCTCCGCGAGGCGCTCGTCGCCGCGCGCTTCGGCGTCGGGTGGGTGGCGGACGCGCACGCGCACGCCTCGACGCTGCCCGTGTTCTTCTTCGTCGCCGTGGGCGGCCTAAACGGACCGCTGCACAGCGTCTTCGCGTCCGTCTTCTCGTCCTCGGGGACGCGAGACTCGTTGAGCCGAGCCGAGCGCGACGCGCTCGCGACGAGCGTCGCGGCGGCGGCGCTCTGCGTCGGAGCGGTCGCGTTCGTCGCCGCCGACGCCGTCGTTCGCGTCACGTCGCCCGGACTGCCCCCCGCGATGTACGCCACGGTCGCCACGCAGCTCAGGATCATGGCGCCGTGCATCCCGCTCGCCGCGGTGAACGGCGTGAAGATGGCGAAGCTCACCGCGCGACGCCGACTGGCGCTGCCGGTGGCGTCGCCCGCCGTCTCCTCGCTCTGCGTCATCGTCGTCGTCGCCGTCGCGACGAGCGACTGGGGGGCTCTGGACGGGGGCGCGTCGGCGCTCGCGTCGCTGCTCCTCCCGCGCCCGGAACACGCGCTCGCCGCGGGCACGACGCTGGGCGCGCTCGCGCAGTGCGCGGCGCTCACGTGGTCGGCGTCGCGGTCGGGCGCGGGCGCCGCGGCTCTCGGGGGCGACTTCGACTTCAAAGCGTCGGCGCGGAGACGCGGCGGAAGCCTTTTCGCGTCTCGGCTTTCCCCCGCGCAACGCTCCGCGCGCGCGACGCTCGCCGACGCGTGCGCGACGTCGGCGACGCACCAGCTCGCGTCGTGCACGGACCTCTTCTTCGCGTCCTTCGCGGCGAGCGCGGCGGCGGGCCTGGGCTACGCCACGCTGCTGGCGATGACCCCGCTGGGCATCCTGTCCACCGCGCTCATCACGCCCCTCGTGCCCGTGTTCGACGCGAACAAGCACCCGAGCGATTGGCGCGCGCTGCGCGCGAACGTCTCCTCCGCGCTCGCCGCCGCGTTCGCCGCGACGGCGTTCGTCGCGGCGGTGGCGACGCCGCTCGCCGCGCCGGCCATTCGCGTCGTCCTCGAGCGCGACGCGTTCGGCGCCGACGCCACGGCGCTCGTGGCGACGGCGTTCGCGACGTACGTCCTCGGCGGCTTCTTCTTCGTCGCGCGCGAGCTCATCACGCGCGTCTTCTACGTGCTGGGCGACGCGAACGCGCCGTTCAGAATAGCGGCGGCGTCCGTCTTCGTGAACGCCGCGCTCGACGTCGCGTTTTTCAAACTGGGCGCGTTCGGGATCGCGCTCGCCACGACGGGCACCGCCGTCGTCGCGGCGGCGGCGCTCCACCGAAAGCTCGCGCGGAAAATCGGCGGCGGCGGTGACGTCGCGGACGCGCGCTTCGCCGCGCACGCCGCGAAGAGCGCGCTCGCGGCGCTCGCGGCGTTCTGCGCGACGGAGGGCGCGCGCGCCGCGACGGCGGGGTTCGCGCGCGCCGGGCTCTGGGAAGCCGGCGCGGCGCTGGCGGCGGCGGCAGCGAGCGGCGCGGCGGCGTTCGCCGGCGCGGCGCTCGCGCTGCGGATGGAGAACCCCCTGAGCCGCGCTTTTTTGTCGCCGGAGTCGACGATTGAGTCGTGAGCGGGGAAGAGAAAGGGCGCGAGGCGAGGGAGAGGAAGGCGCGTGCGTGCGTGCGTGTACGCGCATGACGAAGGATCATGAATCGCGCGTGTGTGTTGGGACGATGGGGCGATGGGGCGACGGAAACGGGACGGACGCGTTCAGAGACTCGCGTCGGTTTTCGTCGAAATCTCCGTCTCTACCGTCCGGCGAAGCGGCGCGCTCGCGCTCGTCGCCTCGCTCCAAAAGCACGCGCGCGCTTAGTAGACGTAGTTCTTCTGGTAGGTGGACTCGGACTCGGAGTCGGACACGTCACCCGCAACGAACTTGCCGAGCTGCGCCTGGCCGTTCTCGCGCGCGCGGCGCGCGAGGATGGCCTGCGCCTCCTCCTTCTTGGCGTCGTCGCCGGCCCACGTCTTGAGCACGGTGTTCTGCAGCGCGCGCGCGTAGGAGAAGGACACGTGCCAGGGGTTGGGGGACTGGTTCATGGCGTTGAGGTAGAGGGTGGAGTCGAGCTCGGAGAGGCCGCCGGAGAGGAACATGATGCCGGCGGTGGCGGGGGGCACGCGCGAGTTGAGCATGCGCAGGGTGTAGTCCGCCACCTCCTCCGCGGTGTTGCGCGTGGGGCAGTCGGCGCCGGGGCCGACCATGGAGGGCTTGAGCAGCATGCGCTCGAAGGAGACGTTGTTGTCCGCGAGGTACTTGAATGTCTCGGCCCACACCCAGGAGGCCACCTCGAAGGTCTCGTCGATGCCGTGCTCGCCATCGAGCAGGATCTCGGGCTCGACGATGGGCACGAGGCCGGCGTTCTGCGCGATGGCGGCGTAGCGGGCGAGGCCGTACGCGCAGTCGGTCACCGCGGTGCGGGTGGGGCCGTCGGGGATGGACACGACGGAGCGCCACTTGCAGAAGCGCGCGCCCTGCTCGTAGTACGCGGCGGTGCGGTCGGCGAGGTCATCGAGGCCCTGGCACCAGGACTCGGACGTGTTGGCGAGGGGGCGGAGGCCCTTGTCCACCTTGATACCGGGGTAGATGCCCTGGGCCTTGAGCGCGTCCACGAAGGAGGTGCCGTCCGCGCACGACTGGTACAGCGTCTCCTCGAAGAGGATGGCACCGCCGATGTGCTCGCCGAGGTCGGGGGTGGTGATAAGGAGCTCGCGGTAGCGGCGACGGTTCTCCTCGATGTTCTCGACACCGACACCCTCGAGGCGGGAGCCGCAGGTGGCGTTGGACTCGTCCATGGCGAGGATGCCCTTGCCGGGCATGGTCATCTTGGTCTGCGGGTCGAGAGCGCGGGGGATGGGTCAGCGACGGCGCGCGTTTGGAGGATGCCGGGAAAGAGATCGCGATCGCGGGCGGTTCCGTAAATTCGCCGGAAACTAGGGTCTCACGTACCGCGGTCTCGAGGAGCTCATCGGCGTGCTTGAGGGCAGCCTTGGTGACCACGGACGCGCGCTTGGGCGCCTGCTGCGCGCGGGAGACCACGCGCTGGCCGGTGAAGGTGAGGGACTGGGTAAGAGCAGCCATGGTGACGGTGTTCCTTGGAATGAGTCTTCGGATAAGAAGCACCTTTGCTTTGTTCCCCGATACCCGGAATTTGTGCCAACTGGAAAAAGAAAAAAGTCGCGGCGTCCGATCCGCTCCTTTCCTTTCTTGAATTACGAACCGTGAACTACTCCCTAATTTTTAACTCATGATTAGACCCTCGATACCCCATCGGATGCAGGCGTAAAAGGGAATGACTTTGTGCGGTCGGTTGGACACTTGTCCCCGACGAGCACTCGAATCGAGAAAAAAGAGAAACGGAGGACGAAGAGGTCAAACCCCCGCGCGGTGGGCGCCCGCGTCGCGCCGCCGAGGAGGATGCCGCGGCACCGCTGCGATTACTGCGAGACGACCTTGACGCACGACTCTGTGCGTCCCTGCGAATTCGCGTCGTGCGCGAGGAACCCGCCAGAGCTCGACCCCCAGATCCGTCCCCGCTTCCTCTCGAATTTCGGACTGACGCTCTTCCGGCCGCCTCTACCCTCTGAAACGCAGCAAAACGCCAGGAAGCAGCATAACCTCGGGTTTAAGCACTTGGCGAACGTTCGCAACTACTACTCGCAGTTCCAAGCGCAGGTTGACGCGCGCGACGCCCCCCCGGTGGAAGCGAGCCCCGCGGTGGCGTACCAGATGCAGGTGTCTCGCGTTCTGCAGCAGCAGCAACAACAGATGCCGCCGCCGCAGATGCCGCCGCCAGGGTACGGGGGCTACCCGCCGCCGACGGGGATGGCGCCGGTAGGCGCGCCGATGGGGGCGCCGATGGGGGTGGCGCCGATAGGAATGCAGCCGATGGGAAGGCAGCCGATGGGGATGGCGCCGAGGGGACAGGGTCATCCCCCCGGACCGCCGCCTCGATAGCCCGCGAGAGGCGGCGAAAGCCGCCGCGCGGAAGCGTCGCGTGTCGCGCAAACGAAGCGAAACCTTTCATTCGTATTAATATCAGTAAAACCGCGTCGCGCGCGCGCACGCGCGCGGTGCGTTCGCCGTGTGCCTCGTCAACACCGGAACGAGTCCAGGATTTTCTTCAGGTCGCCCTCGGACTTGGCGTACTGCTTCTCCGACGCGCCGATGGTGGCGATCATCACGTAGTTCTTGTTCGTGGACACCACGGCGACGTTGTGCACCCCGCTCTCGGCGAACGGCGTGACGAGCTCGTACCTGTAGTACGACTTGCCGTCGATGGAGATGGTCTTCGCGCTGGCCACCTCCTCGGCCTCCACAGCGACCGAGCCCGTGATCGCGGGCGAGATCGCATCCAGGATGCCGTTGATGTCGCCGACGTCCTCGATGGTCGGGTCCTGCTTCGCGATGAGCAGTTTCGTCGTCGGGATGATGATGAGCTGCAACGAGCCGCTCCCGGGCTCTGTGAACTGTACCTCCGTCGTCGCTTCGTCGCATCGAGGCTGGCAGTAGTTGCCGGACCGCGCGTTCGACACAGGCGCCTCCTTCCAGGTCGCGGGAAGGTTCACGCGGTAGGGGTTCAGAGCGCCTGCGCGCAGCGCGGGGGTCCGCGTCGCGTTGGCGACGAACGTCGCGAACCCGGGCTCGTTCTCCGCCTCGGGGAGGTACGCGCCGACCATCTTGCTGTCGGACATCTCCCCCGCGCGCGCGGCGAGGGTCGGGAGCAAGGTTCCCGCCGCGAACGCGGTCGACATCAGCGCTCGTCGGGACATCGCCCGCCCGTCGTCCGCGACGGGTTCCCGAGACGCGCTCGCGGCCGGCCTGACGTGGACGGAAACGCGGGGGCTCGCCCGCCTTCGATCGGCCGAGCGCAGGGCGCGCGCCGGGGACGCGCGCGTGGTCGCGCCGATCTGTGTG
>MDSV01003044.1_pt1 | contig 35594 bp, 28 predicted proteins | sample 810851 | NCBI WGS metagenome assembly MDSV01 (sample SAMN05326640, study PRJNA326480) | marine metagenome | isolation source: seawater | place: Atlantic Ocean: North East | collected 2012 | reverse complement strand
TTCTTGACATATTGCTCGACAATTTCGGCTAAACGGTTAAAGAATACTACGCGATGCCATTCAGTTTTTTCTTGCTGATCACCAGTAGTCTTATCTTTCCAGGTATCACTAGTCGCTATTGAGATATTTGCGACGGCATTGCCATTTGGCATATATCTGACTTCTGGGTCGTTGCCCACATTCCCCACCAGAATAACTTTATTTACACCTCGACTCGCCACACTTATCTCCCTTTCAGAATTCGGATACAGAGAAGATTAAGTTTATACCATTGCCATGAGAATTAGGACATTTCTAGTGAAATTGGATTTGAAATTTCGGAGTCCTAAAAAAGATAGCGGTTAAACGCTCTACCGACAGCAATCTATCACAGAATTTTGGTTTTTTGTTCGGTCTTTGTAAAAGCAAACCAACTAATTCCAATGTTTAAGTCCTTTAATCCAAAGGGCCCTTTACTCGCGTATCAATAATTAATGATAATGGTCGGTTTCGCCACGCAATATTGAGTAATTCATGGATCAGATTGTTGTACGCGGTGCTCGCACCCATAATCTAAAAAATATAAACCTTACAATCCCCCGCGACAAACTAGTGGTAATTACTGGGTTGTCGGGATCAGGAAAATCGTCCCTCGCTTTTGATACGCTATACGCAGAAGGACAGCGCCGTTACGTTGAATCTCTCTCCACCTATGCACGGCAATTCCTCTCCATGATGGAGAAGCCGGATATCGATCACATCGAAGGTCTGTCGCCTGCAATTTCAATTGAACAAAAATCGACCTCTCATAATCCTCGCTCAACAGTGGGCACGATCACAGAAATCTACGACTATCTCAGACTTTTGTTCGCACGAGTTGGCGATCCTCATTGCCCAGACCACAATATTAAGCTAGAAGCACAAACTGTCAGCCAAATGGTTGACAAAGTGATGGAGCTGCCAAAAGACACACGCATCATGATCTTGGCGCCCGTAGTTCGAGAGCGTAAAGGTGAACATATACACGTGTTTAATGAACTTAAAACCAGCGGTTTTATCCGCGCACGCGTTGACGGCATTGTTTGCGAAATCGACTATCCGCCAGAGCTTGAAAAAAGGAAGAAACACTCCATCGATGTCGTCATTGATCGTCTAAAAATCAAAGAAGGCATTGAGCAGCGATTAGCGGAAAGCTTCGAGACAGCGATCCAATTGGCTGATGGCTTAGCCACAGTAAGTCTCTCGGCCTCTGCAGACAATAATGAAGATAAAGAAGCTAACCTGGTTTTTTCCGCTCTTTTTGCTTGCCCAAAGTGCGGACACAGTATTTCGGAGTTAGAGCCCAAACTTTTTTCATTTAACAGTCCCGCTGGCGCCTGCACTAGTTGTGATGGGCTCGGCCTCAAACAATTTTTCGATGAATCCCGGATCATTACTGATGAAGCACTTTCTCTTGCAGAAGGAGCGATTCGAGGTTGGGACCGACGCAATATTTTTTACTTCCAGATGCTGACATCGCTTGCTGAACATTTTGGCTTCAAGGTTGATACCCCGTTTAAGAAGCTCAGCAAAAAGCATAGAAGTATTATTCTCCATGGCAGCGGTAAGGAAGTTATTGGTTTCAAATACGTGAATGACAAAGGCAGTACCTACACACGTAGCTGGCCCTTCGAAGGCATTTTGCCAAACATGGAGCGCCGCTACCGCGAGACCGAGTCGAATATGGTACGAGAAGAACTTGCGAAATATTTAAGTTCTCAATCCTGTCCTGAATGCGAAGGCACTCGTCTGCGCCGCGATGCGCGCTTCGTATTGATCAAAGGTACTAATCTGCCACAAATCACTGAGATGACAGTCTCAGGGGCATCGGATTATTTTCATAAACTGAAATTCACTGGAAAAAGCGCCAAGATTGCAGAAAAAGTACTAAAAGAACTTCAAGATCGTCTCAAATTTCTTGAAGATGTTGGCCTAAATTATCTTTCCTTAAGTCGTTCAGCAGACACTCTTTCTGGCGGTGAAGCACAACGTATCCGTCTGGCCAGTCAAATTGGTGCTGGGCTCGTTGGGGTCATGTACATACTAGATGAACCTTCCATCGGTTTACATCAACGAGACAACAATCGTCTCCTTAAGACACTTTTCCATCTACGAGATCTTGGCAATACGGTAATTGTAGTTGAGCATGATGAAGAAGCAATCCGCAGTGCTGACCACATCATTGATATAGGGCCTGGCGCCGGAGTGCATGGCGGTGACATTGTTGCTGAAGGCAATATAAAGACAATAGAACAATCAAAAGAATCATTAACTGGCAAATTTCTAAGTGGTAAAGAAAAAATATCTGTCCCAATCAAGCGCTCCAAATACAACGAGAAAAAGTTGATGACACTGAAAGGTGCCTCAGGTAATAATTTGAAAAATGTGGATCTTAATATTCCCATTGGCTTATTTACTTGCATCACAGGTGTCTCGGGATCTGGGAAATCCACACTGATAAACAACACACTCTATCCTATAGCTGCCACCAAGCTGAATAATGCTTCTACCTTGAATCCAGCAACCTATGGAGAAATCAAAGGTTTGGAGTTGTTAGACAAAGTAGTCGATATTGATCAAAGTCCTATCGGCCGCACTCCCCGCTCAAACCCGGCAACATATACCGGTATCTTCACGCCAGTCAGAGAATTATTCGCCGGCACCCAGGAAGCACGCTCTCGTGGCTATAGACCAGGGCGCTTCAGCTTTAACGTTAAAGGTGGCCGCTGCGAAGCTTGCCAGGGTGACGGTGTCGTAAAAGTAGAGATGCATTTCTTACCCGATGTGTATGTTGCCTGCGATGTTTGCAAAAGCCGACGTTATAATCGCGAAACCCTGGAAGTAAAATTCAAAGGGCTAAATATCAATGAAGTATTGGAGTTAACCGTCGAAGACGCCAGAGAATTTTTCGATGCGATTCCCGCTATTGCCCGTAAACTACAAACACTAATGGACGTCGGGCTTTCTTATATTCGCTTAGGTCAGGCAGCAACAACTTTATCTGGTGGCGAAGCGCAGCGGGTTAAACTCTCTCGTGAATTATCCAAACGCGACACGGGCAAGACTCTCTATATCCTCGACGAACCAACCACTGGATTACATTTTCAAGACATTCGACAATTACTATCAGTACTCCATCGCTTAAGAGATCACGGCAATACTATTATCGTCATCGAACACAATCTTGATGTAATAAAAACGGCCGATTGGATTGTAGATCTTGGTCCCGAGGGCGGAAGTGGTGGTGGGAAAATTATTGCCGAAGGCTCACCGGAGCAACTGACAAAAGTTAAGGGATCCCATACGGGAAGCTATCTAAAGAAGGTCCTCTAGTTATATTTTAAGCTGATCCCGTGCTTAGATTTAGAATGGCGAAATAGAAAACCAGGGACGATTTTTAAAAAAGGAATGGCTGAATTAACGGTAGATGGGTAACCTTTGTCGTATCTGCGCCCTGCCTTCTTCCCATTTTGGCTCACCATCATAGATAGGAATATCGTTGATATCGACGCTGAACCAAGATCCGCCTTCGCTACCCAAAAGCAGAGTAGAATCATCCATCCATGTTAGTGCCTCAACGATACCGCTCACAGCAGGATCCAACGATAATCTGCGCGCTTCTCCAGAGAGCCATTTTCCCTCAACTCCCGGGGCTGGAAACAGCCAAACTTCCGTATAACCTGTCACGGCAAGCCATCCCCCATTTTGTGACAGATCAGCCGCAGTAATAAAAAATAGATCAGCATGGCTATCAACTTTTTCTAAAACGTTGATTTGATCTGATTTCCAATCAGTCAAGCGGTAAAGATTCGCTCCTGGCGCCAATTGAAAAACCCCTTCTCCACGATGCTTTGTTATTACATAGATCGCGTCATCATGAACAAAAAGCGCTTCGCTATCAAAAGTCCAACGCTCCGGCGGATAATGTGATTGATCAGGGTAGCTGACCGGAATAAACTGATATGGCCTGGTTCGAGAAACTGCAACTGGGTTCGGCTCATTGATGACATAAATACCGAGATCACGACGCGCATTACCATTATTACCCATGTCTGCAATATAGATAGCACCTTTAGTGATGGCGATATCTTCCCAATCTATATTAGCAGCCAATTCGATAGTCAAACCTGGATAAGCTTCCTTGCCAGCCTCAACTTCCTCTCCATGAAATCGCCCTTCCAGAAAAGAGGGGATAATTATCTTGCCTTGACTGTCTAGCGCAAATAATCGCGGCACATCGCCGCTATCGTTATGCACCCAAAGCACGTCGTCATATGTCTGCGATTTTGCCAAACCACTTTGCTCATTAATGGCCGGAAATTCAATATCCAATACTTTACGCACGGCACTTTCTGGCTGAGCTCGTGTTAAATTGTCTTGCGACATAAAAATAAAAAAACACATTAGAAGCAGAACTTCTTTAACACTCGATTTTAATTTCAAAAGAACACTCACTATTTAATTAAAGCGGAGCAAAATATAGATAATTATCTTAGCGAAATATTCTTACAAAAAAAAATGCTTTTAATCACGCACTTGTTAATCGCTAAAGCAAATTGTTATGCAATCAATAAACCTTGAATAATGGATATTCAACCGGGTTATCTGCCGCTAACGCCTCCGCGAAATAATCATCGAAGAGATTCCAAAACACAAGCCCGTCATCAGCTTGGGGCTCAAGCAAATAGAAAATAAGGTAAGCGAGGCGATTGTTGAGGGAAACGATAAAATCACCGCGTGAGAATGTGCGTTTTGCGGACTGAAACTCGCCATCAAGCAAAGTGTTTTCATGGCCATTTAATTGAAAGTTGCTTTTATCCATGTCACTAACGACAAATACTTCACCAGTATAGGTGACGTCCGCTTGGAGAATATTTACTTTAATCCCATGTTCTTCCAGCTTGTCTTTTAAAAACGTAAAGTCACCATTAAAAATATAAGACGCAGGCACTCTGGAAGTTAAGGAAGGTATAAACGCGTTGTAATTCTGCACTCCTTCTGTAACAACTAATTCAGAACTTCGAACGAAATCAATATTGCCGTCTTCTTTCTCGAAAGGAATATATTTGTAACTTAGCAAATCTAGTGGTTCAGGCAGAGGCACCATATCAAATTGCACACCCTTCTCTTGTCCAATTGCAGAATTCCTCACAGCCACATCGGCACTTAAATTAATCGCCCGAATGTCAGGGCCAAATATATAGGTGTATTCCAAAATCTCTTCGATGAATACGTTGGCCGCATGCACTCGCTTGTAAAAAGGATCATGAGAAAATGTTTCACTTAGAATGGCCATACGATTCCGTAGACCCATATTGTTCGTTAAATATCGTGGCGCATGACTATAAGTGCGCAACTCTTTGGGTGGCCAATCACGATAATCGAAACCTCCGTACCAACTGAATTCTAAATCGAACTTCTCTCTTACAGCCGCCTGGATTTCTGGCAACATTTCAAACGCTGTATAATCGGTCGGCGGCGCCTCACCAGCAGTGTGGTAGGCTGGAGCATAAGTCAGTGAATAGCCATGCCAGGTGCCATTAGTGGTATGCAGATCGACCAACAAATCCGGATCCCAGCGGTTTATAACTTTCTCGAACAACGCCTTGGTTTCCAATGCTTCCACAATCATGCCATCTCGGTTTAAATCGTAACCATTGGCAGTTCGAATACCAGTAATTGCAGGGCTCAAGTCCTGATTCGGCCGCGTGTTTAAATCCATAGTATCGTTGCCATCGGCGTTATAAACAGGTACAAAAATGAGTATCTGGTTTTCTAACAAATGTTGCTTATCACCAAACAAAATATCACGCATCGCGATAAGAGAAGCTTCCTTCCCTTCAACTTCACCGCCATGAATATTGGCTTGAATATAAACCACTAAACTGTTTGATTGAAAAGCTTGTTCGGGGGTTGTTACGGGAGGATCAGCTAATACAACCAAGGGTACTTCTCTACCCTGTTCAGTTACTAGCAGCGTTTCACGATGCATTAATTCAGTTTGTGCATTCAAGGCATCAAGCACATCAACCACTTCTTGTAATGAGGAAGTGCGTTCATAATTTGTTCTCTCAGCAACTGTCAGCATCGCTTCGGAATAAACGCTAGAGTTTTCCGCAGCAAATACCCCACGCAACAGCATCAATAAACCCAGTGTCAAAGTTAATCGATTCATAAACACGAACCCCTTTTCCAAGAATTCTTTTCTACCTGTTTAGTATAAATTAAAGCAGGCAAGTTGCCCGAATAACAATTCCTAATTTGTTATTCCACCTGTTGCGTTTACAGCCATTTACAACAGTATGTTACTCTCCCAAGCAATTTGCGCTGAAAGTACCGTATTTCGTGACATTCAGAGATTTCTAGGTTTCTGAATTTGTTGCTTTTCACCCTTAAAAATTATACCTTTTAGATTAGCGATACATGCTTGAGAGAGTTGCGTGGCAAACACGCACAAAATACACAAATTAGCCACCCAAACAGCAATTCGATTTGAGTGAACTCTTACAATAAAAAACGGAGCTATGTCAGTGAATTCCAAACTAACTCGCAGACGTTTTATCAAGGGGGTAATTTTTTCCGGTGCTGCCGCTTCAACCGGTGCTGGTTATTACCTTGCAACCGCCCAATCTGGTGGCGGTGCCGCTGAGCGCTTGGTAAATCTGAACATTAATGGGCGTTCGCGACCTGTTGATGTCATGCCTTCTGAGACACTTGCCTACACCCTGCGCTACAAGCTTGATTTAACCGGCACCAAAATCGGTTGTAATCGTGGCGAATGTGGTGCTTGTACAGTTTTGATCGATGGTATCCCGAATTATTCCTGCTCAGTACTGACCCATAACGTTAAAGACAAAGCAGTGATTTCCATCGAGGGGGTCAAAGCTGCAGATGGCACATTGCACGCCGTCCAGGCAGCCTTCGTGGCAGAAAACTCACCCCAATGCGGTTTCTGCACACCGGGCCAGGTAATGTCAGCAGTAGCATTGCTTAATGAGAATCCTCGCCCTACCCGTGAAGAAGTTCGCGCCGGCCTATCAGGTAATCTGTGCCGATGCGGTGCCTATGAACATTATATTAATGGCGTCTTACGCGCCTCGGGGCAAATAGCATGACTACTCATATAGGACGCGATTTCGTGCCACCAGATGTGCCTGGAAAGGTCACCGGTGAGATCAAGTATGCTGAAGACTATAAGAGGGAAGGCATGGTCTTCGCCCGCTTACTGACAAGCCCACTGCCCAGCGGCAGAGTGGTAAACATCGACGCTTCAGCAGCTCTAAGAATGGACGGCGTAGTTGGCATATTAACCGCCGACGACCTCGCACCGATTGCTCCTCCTGGTAATCCCTCCTTAGCTTCTGAATACGTCACCTACGTCGGCCAACCCATTTTGGCTGTTGCAGCAACTTCTGAAGAGATCGCCGAATCAGCTATCGATGCTATCCGCATCGATTTCGAACGCAGAGATTTCGTAGTTGATCCACTTGAAAGTCTGAAGCCCGGGGGTAGCAATGCCTACCCAGAAGGCAACGTGCTAGTTCGCACCCGCGAAGAAGGGCCCGAAGGCACACCAATTCTAAATGCTGAAATCAAAGACATTAAATGGAATCAGGCTGATATCGACGCCATTCGTGGTGGCCGTAATCCAGAAGGTGGCGAGTTCACGACCAATTGGGCATTCGGCGATATCGATGCTGGCTTTGCTGAAGCGGCAGCCATTATCGAAGAGCCCTTCGTCACAATGGGATATGCCCATCATTCATTGGAAGCGCGCACCTCGATGGCCTATTGGGAAAATGGCAAAGTCTATTTCCACGGTTCTTCGCAATCACAAAGTGCTAACAACGCCGGCCTTGCCCGTATGTTAAACATTGATCTTGCTGATCTTGTGTTCATCAACGAAGCAACCGGTGGTGGTTTCGGCTCCAAGATTGGGCCCTACCCCATCATGGCTGTTGCCGGAAACTTCTCCCGTGTACTTAATCGCCCCGTGCAATTAAGAATTACCCGCGAGCAAGAATATTACATCGGGTCCGCCCGCTCGGGTATTCAGGGTTGGCTCAAAATCGGTGTAAGGGAAAACGGCAAAGTCTGTGCAGTTGATCTCGCTATAGTGAATGACGGCGGTGCAACTGGTGGTGGGAGTGGTAACTCCTCTGCTCAGCATGTCACTGTTTGTTTGCAGCCAGAAGCCATGCGTTATCGTGGCATTTCCGTTTACACTAACACAACACCTCGTGGGGCCCAGCGCGGCCCAGGCCAGAATGAAATAGCAGCAGTCCTAGCCCCAATGACTGACAAAATTGCTGCGAAAGTGGATATCGATCGCGTGGCCTTCCGTCGCCTTAATGCATTAAGAAGCGACGGGTTCCAAGGTGGCAGCCAGGGGCCAGTAACTAGCTCCTTTATTGCCGAAGCATTGGATCAAGGCGCACGGGAATTCGATTGGCAGGCACGCGAAGCCAGCTCAAGAGAACTTGGTGGCAGCAAGAAGCGAGGCATCGGTGTTGGCATCGGTTATCACGGTGCCGGCGGTCGTGGCTACGATGGTTTGTTGCGCATCACACCTGATGGCACACTTCACATCCATACTGGTGTGGGAAATTTAGGCACCTACTCTTATGCAGGAAACTGCCGAGTTGCTGCCGAAGTGATGAAAATGCCTTGGGAGAATTGTGAAATTCACCGTGGCCGCACTGACCGCCATTTGCCTCACAGCTCCGGCCAAGGTGGGAGTAATACCATCTTCACCCACAGCCGAACGATGTGGGTAGCCGGACAGGATCTCATTACTAAAATGAAAGAAATCGCGGCAATGGATCTCGGCGGTGAAGCGGATGATTACGAAATCGCTGATCAAAGGGTGTTTAACTCAGCCGACCCATCTCAAGGTCTCACCTATGCCCAGACTGCCCAACGTGCCATAGCATTGGGTGATAAGTACGATGGCTCTATTTATCCAGACGACATTAACCCAATTACTGTTCTAGCAACGCAAGGTGTTGCCGGCAGTGGTTTGGTCGGTGTAGCCAAAGACAATATTCCTGGTCAAGGTCAACCGCCAGGCAACATAGTTGGCTTCTGTGAAATTGAGCTTGATACCGACACCGGCAAAATCGAAATCACAGATTACACAGCAGTGGCGGACTGCGGCACCGTTGTACACCCAAAGAACTTCGAAAATTCTATGCGCGGCGGCATGGTCTGGGGTGTTGGTTTAACCAACCTCGAGCGCCATGTCTACGATCCTCAGAATGGGCTACCTGCCAACACTGGCCTCTACCAGAACAAGCCTCCAACGAATATGGATGTACCGGTAGACACAGTGCAACAGGCAGTGAATATTCCTGACCCACAAAACCCAGTGGGTGCACGCGGAATAGGGGAGCCAACCCAGGGTGCCATGGCGGCAGCTCTGGCAAGCGCTATAACCGATGCATTGGAAGGCCATCTATTTAATACGGCGCCAACCACCACGGATATGATCATTGACCACTTGGCTGGTAACGACTACAGCACCAAGTCCCTTAAAACCAATACATTCTAGAGGTAGCAGAACCCATGCCATCACATGACGTAATGCCAAATATGGAACTGTACCAACCAGTACAGGTCGAAGATGCGCTTGAGATAGCTGACCGCCTTGCAGATAGAGGTTGGTTAGTAGGTGGCGGACAAGACACTTATGGCTGGTTAAAAGACCGCGCCAAAGATGTCGATGCCCTCATCGACTTGAGTGCTATCGAATCCCTCAGGGGAATTCGTGAAACTGCAGACGGGGTCGAAATCGGCGCCCTTACTACTTTGACCGAAATCATAAACAGTGATGTTCTTAAGAACAGCTATGCATTATTAACTGATGCGGCTGGTGTAGTAGCAAGCCCACAAATCCGAAATATCGGCACCCTCGGTGGTAACGTGTCCCAAGATGTTCGCTGCTGGTATTACCGCCGAGGCCTTTCTTGCTATCGTGCTGGTGGCAACTTGTGCTATGCCGACACCCCTGAAGGGATGAACCGCGAACACGCCCTTTTCGATGCAAGCCGCTGCGTTGCTGCTGGCGCATCAGATACTTCTTCTGCATTAGTTGCACTGGACGCCTCCATGGTTATTGAGAATAGTAGTGGTGAGCGAGTCGTTTCTGCCGAAGATTTCTTTGTTGGGCCGGCTAACGATATCGAAAACACTACTATCCTTCGCCCCGGAGATATTCTCACTGCGGTGAGAATTCCAAGCACCTGGGCAAATGCTTCTTTCTATTGGGAGAAAGTGGCAGATCGCAATGTATGGGATTTTTCATTAGTAAATATTGCAGCGGCTTTTAAATTGAGCGGCGGGAATATTACTGACTCTAGAATCGTCGCAGGTGCGGTGCAGACTACACCACGTCGTCTCACTAATGTGGAAAGTGCCGTTCAGGGGCAGCCTAAAAATCAAGAGACTGGTGAGTCTGTGATGAATATGGCTACTGATGGCGCGCGGGCTCTGGCACACAATGGCTTTAAGGTGCCATTGCTACAGAACCTGGTTAAGCGGGCAATTAGCGCGTAATTATTGCTGTTAAAGCCAAAAATATATAGCTAGCTCTGTAAAAACCCCGTCTCCATGAAGAGATGGGGTTTTTTTAATTTAGCAATAATCGAAGTAGAGTGGACTCCCCTCTTTCTCAGACCCGCGGCAATCGATAAACGCGCATCGCATTGTCGTGAAACATGGCTGCGCGTTCGTCGTTTGAGAATCCTGCGGTCAGTTTTTTAAATTGATTCCAGAGGACTGTGTAGGAACAGGACAGCTTATCCACAGGAAAATTACTTTCGAACATGCAGCGGTCAGGCCCGAACTGATCGATAGTATATTTGTACCAATCTCTGTTGGCGGTGAGCAATTCATCAGATGTTGGAGGCCTGCTCATCTCGTGCCATCCATAGCCGTTAACAACCATTTGAATCCCTCCAACTTTAGCTACCACGTTGGGGCATTCCGCCAATTTAGCAACAGCAGTCTTCCAGGATTGGAATACTTCATTGCGACGGTCCGAATAAGAACCCACTCCAATCGGTCCGCCGAGGTGGTTGAAAATAATAGTTGTATCTGGGAAAGTTTTCGCCAGATCGGTTAAGTCAGCGATGTGCGTATGATAGAGCCAACCCTCGAATGATAGACCATAAGTTCGCAGATGTGCGTAACCTTTGCGAAAGTCGGAATCTAAAAGTATATGCTGAGGAGCGTCTGCAGGCAGGTTAGGCAACACTGACCGATCCGCCCAAGCTGCGCGATGCCTTATTCCCCGAAACCGTTGCGGACTTGCTGCAATATGCGCTTCGAGCACAGGTGCAATACCATCTCCAAGTCTAAGATCTGCAGAACCAACAATGCCAGTAGCAACTCGCATGTCACCATAACCTCCACTGGCACTTTTTGCGGCAATACCTTGCACAAACTCCGTCTCACCAACAACTTTCAATTCTTCCGGACCATCTGCTCGATACATGGACGTGCATTCAACAAAAACTGTCTGTCGAACATTATGAGCTGCAGTGTCTTCAAGCAAATCTTCAAGCATGTAGCGATTGTTTGGCCGATCCCAGAAGTGATGATGTGGATCGATAATTGGAAGGTCAGGCTCAAGCGCAACTTCCTGGGTTAATTCAAGCCAGTCCGGCATGACTTGGGCGTTTGCCGATTTCGAACTATACCCGGGCAAGATAGCACCAAGCGCAGCACCACTCGCGCCAAATAAACCTGCCTGTTGAATAAAATTGCGGCGTGTGATTTTACTCATGACCTAGTTCCTAAAAGTTAATTCAGAGGGAAGCATAACGAATACAGTTGACTAGAGTAATACTTATTTTAGCTACTACTCAATTAAGGAAAACGAGCTAGACCCGAGGGACGCAAGCATGACCTTCAAAGCCTAAACTCTTCCTCGAGCAATCTATCTGATGGACCAAGGCTCTGCCTGGCCAAAGAATTTTATATAACCAGAAACTACTCAATTTTTGCGATGGTCTTTTATCGGGTATTGCGATTAGGGATTTCCGGATTCAAGGTTCTAACATGCTCAGCAATCGACCTGATCTCACTATCGGTCAAGTTACTTGAAAAAGGCGGCATATTGCCTTGTCCCCTACTGATTATATCCGCTACATAACTGGTACCAAACGCCGCCAAACCCTCCAGCGGCATGCCATTGTGTCCTCCCTCGCCGCGACGCCCATGACAAAATACGCAAGAATTTTGGAATAAGGCCATACCCTCCGAATTTGCCAAGGGCGGGGTGATTTGTTCGAGTGCGATGGAAGTTTCTTCCTCCTCCTCCAGCAATCTAAACAACCACATGCTGTCTCCCCTATTAGATGCAGCCAGCAAATTACCAGCAGAGAACACGGCAATATATTGTTTACCCTCGTATTCGAATACAGAGGGAGGTGCATTAACTCCAGCATCGGTCATAAATTCCCATAGTTTGGTCCCGTCACGAGAATCCATCGCGGTAAATCGGCCGTCGTTGCGACCCGCAAACAAAAGATCTCCGGCAGTGGCAACGAGCCCGCTGTAACAGCGACTGGACCAACGCTGAGACCATAACCTGCGGTTTGTCCGCAGGTCCATGGCGGCCACAACACCAGTAGTTGTAATTGGAGCAAAGCGCATGCTGCCACCAGTATAGCGGTCGCCGTTTTCCACCTGCTCAACATCAGTTCGAGTAGAATATGCAGCCTGGCGCTCACCAGCACAAACATACATAACACCTTTCCTTGGGTCTACAGTGCTTGGGGGCCAATTAGCCTCGCTGCGTCGTAGCAAAACCGGGTCTTTCCAAAAGGGAGTGAAGATATCTCCGTCGTTAACTAAATTAAATCCTTCTGGCGGTATGTCCAGAGTCTGAGTAACGAAAGCATCTCCCAATGGGTAAGGCTGAGTAGCAGCTGTAGCCTGACGAGGTTCTTGGGGCACAGCTCGTTCTTCAATACCGACTAGGGGCTGCCCATTAGTTCGATCAAGAATATACACCCAACCTGTCTTGCCTGCTTGGGCTAGACCCTTGCGCATTACCCCTTCATAGTCCAGATCAAAGAGAACGACTGGATTAGGTGCATCGAAGTCCCAGATGTCATGATGGACCTGTTGGAAATGCCAACGATACTCGCCTGTGTAAGCATCTAATGCGACGATCGAAGCGGTAAATAAGTTATCTCCAGCTCGAATCGCACCATTATAATCAGGCCCTGGATTGCCTGTAGAAAAATAGAGCATGCCTAGCTCAGGATCGACCGCTGGCGTGTGCCAAACTGTGCCTCCTCCAGTTTTCCATGCATCGTTGTCGGCGGGCCAAGAATCATAACCAAACTCGCCAGGCCCTGGCACCGTATAGAACGTCCACAATAAACTGCCGTCATCCGCACTATAAGCTTTTACCCGACCCCTGGCAGCGAATTCAGCACCAGCAAAGCCGCTGATCACCATGCCATTGAAATACAGTGGTGCACTCGTGATCGTGTACCCTTCTTCCCAGGCTTCGGCCTGAATGGACCAAATTTCTTCTCCGCTGTCTTTATCCAGGGCTTTTAAAATTCCGTCCAACTGCCCTACAAAAATCTTGTCTTCGCCAAACCCAACCCCTCGACTAGTCCAGCCACAGCACACAGTTGAAATTTCTTCTGTGAGGTTCGCCTGATTACTCCACAGCAGATCACCGGTTTCAATGCTTAGAGCAAATACGTCGTCTGCTCCAGTAATGATATACATGACTCCTTCATAAATAAGAGGCTGTGCCTCGCCTGAATACTTTGCACCAACACCTGACCCCTCAAGATGTGTGCGCCACACCGGACCCAGCTGATCGACATTAGTTGTATTAATTTGGGTCAGAGGAGAAAAATTTCGATTGTATAGATCTCCACCATTGGAAAGCCAGTCAGTGACTGGCAACTCCAAAAGGGTTTCAGCAGTGGGTCGCACCTGTGAAAATTCTGCCGCGATTGTGTTACTAAAATAAACCGCTAACAACAACCCAACCAGAAAGGTGGACTTTAATTTTTTCATGGTTATTACTCTTTATTTAATCTCAGTAGCATTTAGCTTGAGCTAATCTCGGTTCCTTTGGTCCATTTCTAACTTTAATCAGGCAGTGGCATGCCCCGTTCCTGCAACACCCCCACAAAAACCCGAGAAGCATTAACCCCAGACGGAAAACCCGAATACAGTGTCACCTGGGCGATCAACTCTGCGATTTCCTGTGTCGTCAGGCCATTATCCAAACCACGCCGCAGATGCACCCGCAATTGATCAGTTTGGTAATTGCCGAGGGTCACAGCGATGGTGGCCAGACTCCGGTCTCGAACTGACAATTGTTCGCGAGTCCAGGTTTCTCCGTAGACCAAACCATCTATCAATACGTCGAGATAGGGAGCTGCGGGGAAACGCTCATCTCCCATAGGCAGACCCCTGGCCTCGAACACTTCGGCAGTAACTCGAGCTGCATTCACTCCGGTGGGAAAGCCGGAATAAAAAGTCACATGGGTGATTATTTCGCTAATCTCTTCCTGCGTAACACCATTATCCAATGCCCGCCCCACGTGATAGCGTACTTCGCTAGAGGCATAAAGAGCCGTACCCACAGCCACAGTAATCATGCTGCGATCACGAGGCGACAACTCATTGCGCTCCCAGGTTTCAGCATAAAGGACCTGGTTAAGTAGATCCCGCAGGTAGGGGGTTTGCGGATATGCACTTGGGAACTCCAATTCAGGGTCTTCCGGTGGCTGGCGTGAAGAGGCCCTAGGTGGCTGAGTAGGCAGGCCTCGTTCTTCAAAAACCTCTGCTGCAACCCGAGCTGCATTCACGCCGGTCGGAAAACCCGAATACCAAAGGACGTGCCCAATGATTTCCGATATCTCAGCTTGAGTTACGCCATTGTCAAGAGCTCGCCCCATATGCAAACGCAACTCGTTAGTGGCATAAAGCGCCTGATTCACAGCGACAGTAATCATGCTACGATCCCGGGATGACAAGCCGGAACGTTCCCAGATGTCGCCGTACACATAGGTGTTGCGTATCTGTCCCAAGTAAGGAGCCGCATCATAGGCACCGGGCGGTGGCGGTGGTTGCTGCGCAAATGCTGTTGCACAAAGTAATGGAGCAGCAAGTGCCGCCAATAACCGGAGGTGAACTTTTAGATTTAAGATAAATTCTAGATTCAGCATGACATGCCCTGCCTTTTTTGCCTGTTGTTTGTAGCTAACATGTTAGAGGTTGAAGCATTAAGAGTAAAAGGACTAGTGTAAAAATACAGCATTGCTTTTTAAGCTTACCCTCCTTGTAATCCTGTCTATTTTTGTTCTGGATCTCTTAAGCTGAATAACCGCCATCAACCGGTAGTGACTGACCTGTGATATAGCCTGCATTTTCTGAGGCAAGAAAGACTACAGTGTCAAACAACTCTGCCGGTGCGCCAGCTCTTGCCAAGGGTACCTGCTGCATCCACTGATCAAGAATGCCTCCCGGCGGTGAATCTATTTCCTGTGATAGACCAATCGCAATCAAACCCACGGCAACACAGTTAGCGCGAATACCATGTTGCCCTTCTTCACGGGCAATTGCAGTGCACAGATGCTGCACGCCCGCTTTTGGAATCGAAGAGAGACCATCGGTACTGATGTACTTGTGAATCGCCGCAGTCGTCAGAGCGGTAATCGATCCACCACCGCCTTCGCGAAGCGCAGGTACGCATGCGCGTACAACGTGATAGAAACCTTTGATATCAGTGTCTAGTGTTTTGTAAAAGACATCCGGATCTGCATCCATGATCGGTAAGATGTGCAAAAACGGGCCGGTTGCAAACACTACTGAATGAATGCGACCAAACTCTTCACAGGTTTTTGCAACAAAATTTTCAACCTGATCTAAATCGAGCAGATCTACGCACTCTGCCATACCCCGCTGAGCATTCGCTTCCACCATCGCAATGTTTTTTTCAGCCGCTTTCTTATTGGTGAGGTAAGTAAACGCAACATCCGTACCGCTTTTGCTTAGTAAGTCCACCACTCCTCCACCAAGCCCGCCGGATCCTCCGAAAACAATCGCTGCCCCGTCTGGAAATCTGTAGTTATTCATCCAAAAACCTCTTAGTCACTAATTGGAAATTCAATTATTGTTTTTAATTCAAATACACTCGCTTATGAATTCAAGCAGCAGTTGGTTGTAGGCCGATGCATCTTCCATATGAGGTGCATGACCACAACCTGCAAATTCATGTTTACGTGCATTCTTGTTCAGCCTCACCACCGATCGCGGTATGTTCGGGTCCACAACCACATCTTCAGTACCAACGCAGGAGAGTATCGGGCAGTCGAGATTAGCAAGAATGGAACGCTGATCAAGTGGACCTAATGCTGCCAACGATGCCCCTGCTGCAGGTGAGCCATCCATGAATATTTGCCAGATCCAGCGCAGGGTAGAATCACCAAGAGGTCTAGCAGCTATCCCCTGGGTTAACCCCCATAGAAATTCAGCGCGGTTGCCCTCTATTGCCTCCATGGTCTCGGCCATCGCAGACTCTTCTCCGCCATACGGGAAGTCGGGCTTCTTTAGATAAGTTGGCGTAGCACCACAGGTGAGTAATACACCGGCACAACGTGCACCAAGCTCATGAGCTGACTGCACAACAACAGAACCACCAAGTGACCAACCGTTTAACACAATCTTCGCAAGCTTTAGATGATCTGCCAGCGCGGTCACGTCACCTGCAATCGCTTCGATTGAAAAATCAGAAAAATCCTTGTCAGATAATCCACAGCCGCGGTGATCAATTGACACCACTCGATGCCCTGCTGCACGAATTGCATTAAGGTTGAAATCCCAGGTTCGCAAACTTGCCCCCCATCCATGCACGAGCACAACTGCACTACCTCCCGCTCCATAATCTTCAAAATAGATGCGTCTGCCCGCGTCACGCTCCAGATAGGCCATGATCAACTCCTGATACTTAGCAACTTTATAATAGCTTGCTCATAGTGGGAAAAAACTTCATCCAGATCTAGTGCCTTATCATCAACCAACCACTGATAGACCGTGCCAAATATAAAGGAACAAAATTGCACGGCGAACTGCTCTGGATTAATTGTACAGTCGATGTCACCGCTCTCGATGCCCTCACGAATCCAGCGAGTCGCATCTTTGCGATAGGCTAAGTGATTCGCAGCAAGTCGGGTCCGAATCTCAGACTTATGACCAAGGGATTCATACCATAAGATATACATCGCTCGCATGGTTTTAGACTCACTGCTGATGAAATCCTTTAATGCAATGATCGCAGACTGCACTGCTGATACTCCGGTTTTATTCTCAGTGTAATTGCCAAGAAAATTCTTCCATTGAGAATCAAAACGCAGAAAAAATTCAAGCAGAAAAACTTCCTTCGATCCAAAACGTGAGTTGGCAAGGCCACGGCTGTAACCCGCCAGTTCTCCGATCGCCTTAAGTGTGGTGCCTTGAGTTCCATGTTGACTAATCAATTTGATAGCTGCATCAAACATGCGCTGATCAGAGAGTGCTGTACGTTCCGCCTGAGTCATGCGCTCAGTTGTAGTTTGCGCGTCTTGATTCTGGCGATTGGAGATTAAATTCGATTTTTCCTTCATTGATCAGCCCGGCAGCCCGAAAGTGCTCATCAGACCACCATCAACAGGAATAAATGCACCAGTCATATAACTAGCAGAGGCAACTGCGTGAACCACGTCGGCAATTTCTTTAGTCTCGCCAAGGCGGCCAAGGGGAATCATATTGCGCATTGACTCCATTGCTTTTTCTGAGAGACTGCTGGTCATGTCTGTAAGTACCAGGCCTGGGATCACAAGGTTGACGCGTATGCCGCGTTCTGCAAATTCAATCGATAATGCGCGAGTGAGGCCAGCCAGACCTGCCTTGGAACTGGCGTAAGCTGCGTCTCCGGGGAATCCTCGAAACCCTACGACTGCTCCGATGTTTACTATGCTGGCATCTTGCTTAAGGTGTGGTTCCGCGGTGCGTATTACTTTTAATGCACCACTTAAATTGGTATCCAGTACCGCTTCCCAATCCTTGAGGTCCAAGCGTGAAGCCTTGCCACCCCGATGCAAGCCGGCATTGTTAACTACGACATCAATCCTTCCCCATACGGTAATCACTTGCTCAACTGCAGCACGCAATTGGTTTTCATCACAGACATCAGCGGCAAGACTTAAAGAGTTTTCGTTGCTAACTTTTTCGGGATTTCGTACCAAAACAGCTACCCGATCTCCGCCGCACAAAGCTCGCTGAACGATGGCCTGACCGATACCGCGAGAACCGCCGGTAACCAGCCACACTTTTGTAGAATTCAACAATCGGGCCTCCAGGAAAACGCTTGCTTGTGTCTAGCAAGTATAATTCTGTAGACTACCAAGTCAACGGCTCGCTCGGCATGATGGGCTGATAAACCCGTAGAATAAAAATCCGCATACGAATACGACGCAAGGAACTTTCTGTGAGCTGGAGTTTTGAAACCGAACCTGAATTCCAAAGCCAATTGGATTGGATTGCCGACTTCACCAGAAATGAGATAGAGCCATTAGATCTTGTGTTCCGCAAACCCGGCGATCCTTGGGATCCTGCCTCGCCAGCAGCAAAAGCAATGGAACCGCTTCGAGAAATAGTTAGGGAACGAGGTCTTTGGGCCTGTCATCTTGAACCAGAACTAGGAGGCGGTGGTTATGGTCAGGTCAAGCTAGGATTGATGAACGAGATTCTAGGTCGCAGCCGTTTTGGGCCCAGTGTCTTTGGTTGCCAAGCACCGGACTCAGGCAACGCTGAAATTCTGGCGCACTTCGGTACCGAAGAACAGAAAAAGAAATATCTGCAGCCATTGCTCAATGGCAAGATTGCCTCATGCTACTCCATGACTGAACCGCAGGCCGGGGCCGATCCAGGTGAGTTCACTTGCACTGCAGAACAAGAAAAGGGGCAATGGGTAATCAATGGTGAAAAATGGTTTGCCTCCCACGCACGTTTTGCAGAGTTTCTAATCGTCATGGTGGTAACGGACAAGTCAGTGCCGATTCACGAGGGTGCTTCAATGTTGTTGGTTGAAAATGACACACCAGGGATGGAAATAATACGTAACTCAGCTGTCGGCCCCTATGCCGAACAAGGCGATGGAGTGCACGCATACATAAAATTTAAGAATTGCCATGTCCCGTTAGACAACATGCTTGGCGAACCGGGACAGGGATTTTTGGTCGCTCAAACGCGGCTTGGCGGCGGTCGCGTACATCATGCGATGCGTACAGTTGGTGTGCTAAATAAGGCCCTGGATATGATGTGCGAGCGGGCTCTGAGTCGTGTTACCAAAGGTGAAGTACTGGCTGACAAACAATTTACTCAAGAGAAAATTGCCGATAGCTATACCGAAGTTTTGCAGTATCGACTACATGTTCTTTACACGGCCTGGTTGATTGACAAACACAAGCAATACAATCGAGAGGTGCGCAAGGAAATCGCTGCGATTAAAGCTGCGATACCAGTTGTATTAAAAGATGTTGTATACAGGGCCATGCATCTGCATGGTAGCCTTGGTATGTCTGACGAAACACCTTTGGTAACAATGTGGGCAAATATTCCGGAACTTGGGGTAGTAGATGGGCCATCGGAGGTGCATAAAACTACCGTGGCCAAGACACTGTTACGGGACTACAAAGCTGCACCGGGACTCTTTCCGACTTATCACACATCGACCCAGCGCGAGGCAGCGCTAGCCAAGTACGGACATTTCCTTGACGAGTCCTGATAAAAAATGATGCAGAGGGCACTCTTAAGCTATAACCCTGTTTGTGTTACTAGCTAAAAATTAAACTTTTTAAATCTTCCTTTAGCAGCAAACCTAAAAATAAGAAAACGAGGTAGTTAATAATGGACCAAAAGCGAAAACCTGACTATGACGTCATCAGTGTTGGCGCCGGGTTCGCCGGTCTGGCTTTGATTCATCATTTGCGCGAGACTGGCATGAGCATCCGAGTGTTTGACCGCGCATCTGATATCGGTGGTACATGGACATGGAATCGCTACCCAGGAGCGATGACCGATAGTGAAAGCTACTACTACTGCCTGATGTTTTCGAAAGAGCTTTTACAAGAGTGGTCGTGGACCCAGCGCTACCCGAGTTGGAAAGAAACGCTATCTTATATGCATTTCGTCGCAGAACGCTGCGATATGTGGCCGCACATCCAACTCAACACAGAAATCGTCGCGGCTGATTATCAAAATGATCAAGGTATCTGGAAAGTCACTGCAGCCAGCGGCGAATCTTTCACCTGTAAGTATTTCGTCAGCAGTATGGGCATGATTTCCCACCCTGTGGTGCCGGACATCAAAGATAAGGACGGTTTCAAAGGTCCGATCTTCCATTCGGCGCGCTGGCCAGATGGACTGGAATACAAAGGTAAGCGGGTCGGCATTATTGGTGCCGGAGCAACCACTGTGCAGCTAGTACCTGCCATAGCCGAAGATGCTGCGGAAGTCACGGTGTTCCATCGCACGCCCAATTACATTCTTCCGGCAATGCAGAAACCCATGACGCCGGAATGGGAAAAAGAAATCAAGGACAACTATGAAGAGATCGTTGCCATGTGCCGCAACCACGGTTTCGGAATGGCATTCGGCACCGCTAATGGTCGAATGGCAATGGAAACTTCACTAGAAGAATGTGAGCGAATCTTCGAAGAAAACTGGAACGGCAGCTTCCGTTGGGTGTTTGAGACCTTCGATGATCTTTTAGCCTCACAGGAGGCTAATCGTCTGGCTTCCGAATTCATCATTCGCAAGATGCGCGAGCGCATCAACGATCCAGAAGTTGCCGATATACTGGTACCGAAGGCGGATGATTATCCACTATTTGCCAAGCGACCACCTCTCGATCATGACTACCTTGAAGCCTTTAATCGAGATAATGTGCATGTGGTAGACATCAGGAATCGTGAACCTCTAGTAGAAATTACCGAAACTGGGATTCGCACTGAAAAGAATCTCTACGAGTTTGACATCATCGTATTAGCTACCGGATTCCAGGCCTATACCGGTGCACTGGAAGCTTTTCCGATTCGCGGTGAGTCCGGTATAAGCTTGCGTGAAAAATGGAAAGATAAATCACAATCTATTATGGGAGTCTGTGTTTCAGATTACCCAAACCTGTTTACTGTTACAGGCCCGCAAGCACCCTTTGCCAATTTACCTACATCGATCGGACAGAACGCAATCTGGATTGCCAATTGCATTAGTAAAATGGAGGCCGAAGGTTACGATGTCTTCAAACCTCGAAAAGAAGCAGAAGAAGAGTGGTCAGCTACTGTTTCTGATATTCACAGCCAGACCCTGATGGCCCAGGGCGACAGAGTTAATTCGTGGATGATGGGAGCCAATCTCGGGGACAAGAAGTCACGCGTGCTCATCTACTTTGGAGGCGCAAACAATTATTATGATGCGTTGGATCATTCGGCCGAACAAGGGTATCCAGAGTTGGAATTTGAGAAACTAAGTGCCTGATGATGAAATTGAAAGTGTCCCCGTTATTTCTAAAGTGTAACCATAAAATGGCGCCTTGTTTAAAGCCTTGATAACTATCAATCGGCTCAATCGAGTTGTAAGCTAAACCTATTCTTTGACGTAAGAGAATCGGACATGTCATGAAAAAGCGCAAAATTTTTGTATATTCATTTGTTGCACTAATCGCCGTCGGGATAGGTCTCTATATCACTGGAGTCGGCGGTAGATTATTAATGTCTGGAATCAACGCCATCGCTGGACCTCCAGGAGACTTTGACCCTGACAATGTAATCACTCCCACTCCGGATTACAGCCTTATAGAAAACTGGGCGGCTCATCCTGAAACAATTGATCCTGCTGATCTTTCACCTGAAGGGATCATCGTTCCGGTTCAAGGAGAACTGCCAATTGACGTGTTTTTTGTTCATCCCACCGGCTATCTGACTCCAATTAGCTGGATTTCGCCAATGGATCCTAACTCTGGTACGGAAGAGAACGTCAACTGGGTAATGGCAAACCAGGCCAGCGCGTTTAATGGTTGTTGCAATGTTTATGCACCGCGTTATCGACAAGCGAACATTTTTGCCTATCTCGGTAGCGAGGAAGAACGGGAGAACATCCTTGGCTTTGCCTACCAGGATGTAAAACGTGCTTTCGAGTACTACCTAAACAACTACAATAGCGGCAAACCATTTGTCCTCGCTAGCCACAGTCAGGGAACTCATCACAGTATGCAGCTGCTGAGCGATATCATCGACAGGAGTGATATACACGAACGTATGGTTGCCGCTTATCTTATAGGCGCGGTAAATATTCCGCTATCGCCCGAATGGTTTGCGGAGATGGAAAATATTGAACCCTGTAATAACGCGTCGGACCTAGGTTGCGTTATACATTGGGATACCATGCCTGATGGTGGCTCGGTTGTAGAAAGGCCTGCACCTTCTGTTTGTACTAATCCTCTGGTATGGAGTTTAGATGGAGAAGCAGCCAGTGTTGAGCAACATGCAGGTATCGTTATTCCGCAGCATTCATACAACTTGTTTTTTAGTGGTTCGGAAGACACCGCGCAAGGCAAAATATTTAATTCTCTGGCCGCACCAATTTTGGGTTTAACTGGCGCTCAGTGTCGCGATGGAACTTTGTTTGTAGAAAGACTGGAAGATCCTGCATTTAGAGAGTCAGGATTTGCAGGCGCGTCCTATCATCTTTTTGATTACAATATGTTTTACATGAACATACATGAGAATGCTCGCTTTAGATCCGAGACTTTTCTATCTGCGCAATAGGCAAAAAATTCATGATACCACTCTGGAAACTTAGCGCTGTCGATCAGGCAGCAGGGATTCGTATTGGCGATTTTTCTTCAAAGTCAGTTGTTGAATCCGTACTCGAACGCGTTGCTAAAAAGAATCCTGAATTAAATGCCATTGTTGATCCATTAAACGAACAAGCGTTACTGGCAGCTGAAAAAGCCGATGCTGCTGTCGCAAATAATGAATCATTAGGGTCATTACATGGAGTGCCAGTCACCGTCAAAGTGAATGTCGATACCGCAGGCAGACCAACTACCAATGGAATGCAGATCTTCAGAGATGTCATCGCACCAGACAATTCACCTATTGTGCAAAATCTGTTGAATGCAGGAGCCATCATTATTGGTCGCACAAATACGCCTGAAATGTCTATGCGCTTGACCACAGATAATCCGCTTTATGGCCTGACTCGCAATCCCTGGGATTTATCCATGTCGCCGGGCGGATCTTCCGGGGGAGCTGCCTCTGCAGCTGCAGCTGGTTTCGGTGCAATTCATCATGGCAACGACATTGCTGGTTCATTGCGCTACCCTGCTACCGCTTGCGGGTTGAGTACAGTTAAGCCGGGGCTCGGGAGGGTGCCAGCTTATCTTCCTTCTGCAAAAGCTGAGCGGGGCATGCTGGCTCAACTTCTGTCTGTGCAGGGTGCGATTTGCCGCGAGGTAAAGGATGTAAGACTCGCAACCAAAGTATTGATCGGACATGATCCGCGCGACCCTTGGCATGTGCCTATGCCTTTCAAACTGGGAGACACGGGATTACCAAAAATAGCTTACTGCAGAGAAACCCATGGTTATCCCATTCACAAAGGTGTTGTTGCCAACCTGGAAAGGGCAGCATCAATTCTCGATGCTGCAGGCTACCAGGTCGAAGAGATTGAAATACCTCCCATTACAGAAGCGGCGAAAGCTTGGCTTTCAGTAATGAACTTCGAAATGAAGAAAACTATCGAACCGGTATTTGCCGAGCATGGCAGCGAAATCATCAACCAGATTTTTAATGATTACTACCAACTCGAAGACATGGTGAACGCCGAGGGATATTTATTCGGCATTGCTGAACGCACACGCTTAGTTCGCGAATGGAATCTTTTGCTCGCAGAATATCCATTGATACTGACCCCATATCTGATGCGACCAGGTTACCCCTATGACTATGATGAAACTTTCGAAGGCGTGAAAGATATTTTTGATGCTTCTATTTATAGCTATGGAGTGAATTACCTGGGGATGCCTGCAGGTCATGTGCCCGTTGATCTTGTGGAAAATATGCCGTCAGGTGTGCAACTGATCGGTCAAAAATGGCGAGAAGATCTTATTCTTGATGCCATGGAAGCTATTGAGAATTCTGCTGGCATCATGACTCGCGATCTATGGGATCGAGAGAAATGAAAAGAGTTATAGCAGCCCTGCTCCCTATCAACGACTCCTCAGTTTTGATTAGATTAGCAGGCGGGATAGCGGGTAGATGCTCTAATTGATTATAACTATCTAATTAAAAAAGGTTTTCGATCCCAAAACTGAGCTTAATATCCTATTAGTTCTGTTTTTAACTCTGATCAAAATAATTTCGAATCAATTCAAACTTGCGCTCTTCTTTCCGGCTGCACTAAAAATCAGTACTACAGCAAGCAAAATCAACATCGGCAATGCAAAACCCATAACACCATTCCAACCAATATTAGCTAATAGCACCCCAGCACTGAGCGACCCCACTGCCTGCATGCCGAATACCAGAAAGTCATTTACTGCCTGCGCCTTAAAGCGTTCCGAACTACGATAACTCTGAGTCAAAAGTGTAGTTCCGCCAAGAAACAAAAAATTCCACCCTATGCCAAGAAATATTAACGAACTCCAATAGTGTATGAATTCTGGCTGACCCCAACCTATGATCACGCAAACGACCATGAAGAACAAACCTACCTGGATGACGCGCATGACACCAAATCGGGAAATTAATAATCCGCTGAAGAATGAGGGTACATACATAGCTAGAATATGGCTTTGGATCACCCTGGTTGTATTTTCTAGAGAATGTAGATCAATTTCATGCATGCTGAGTGGGGTAGCTGTCATAACCAAACTCATAACGCTGTAAGCCACAGCAGCGGACGCGATTGCCAGAATGAGTGCAGGCTGTCTGACTATCTCACTCAGTGGCCTCACCACACTTTCATGTGCTGTTATTTTGACCTCCGTATTTCGATAAAAGAGAAGCAAGATAATAAACGAGACTAACAACATCGTGGCCAAACCCAAAAATGAACCAACATAGTTGGGCAGCCCTGAAACGACGCTGAAGCGACGACCTACCTCCGGACCGAGAAACGCCGCACCAATACCCGCCAACATCAATATCGATAGACATTTTGGTACTTGTTCTTTTGGAACCGATTCGGCTACAGCGAAACGGTACTGCTTCAAGAATGCGATGTAGTTGCCAATCAAAAAAGCGGCAATACAAAAAAGCACGAAGGACTCTATATAGACGGACAGGGCCGCCAGAAGTGAAGCCACGATTGACAGAGCTGAGGCAATGAGAAAACCTGCCTTCCTGCCTAGCTGTGACATTAGATAGGAAGCTGGAATAGTGGCAGACGCAAGACCAACAATGTGCAGAGCAATGGGTAACGTCGCCCAGTCCATCGAAGGTGCAATGCTTGCCCCAACAATACCACCGAGCAAAACAAGAATTAGTGCTGCGGTTTGGCCAAAGCATTGAGCTAAGGTTAAGACGATTAATGTGCGGTAATTTTTAAGTTTCAAATACACAAAATAGTATAAAGGCGAGAATAAATGTGATTCTTACATTAATTGGTTTTCTAGGCCAATTGAATAAATAAGGTCGGAATGAAAAGAAATCAGAATAAAAATACTGTAGGTTTACTCTAACCCTCTAATTGCTTTCCCAGAGCCAGGCCACTAAGAAAAGCGTCTTCCACGCGGTTTCCAAGACACCAGTCGCCGCAAGCCGCTAATCCTTTTTCCCGATCAATGAGAAATTCTAGTTCTAAAGCTTGCTCTACACGTGCGTAACGCCAACGATGCAGTTCAACATGAACGAGCTTGGCTACATGTTTACCTAACACTTCCTGGGTCGCGTTGAGCAACTCCTTCTGTACCAATTCTAATGATTGCTCAAACGATTCTTTAGCCCATTCATTGTTGCTGTGCGCAACTATTGCATTAGAATCAATCCGCCCCGGCCGACTGGTGCTTAGTCCCAGCCATCCCAGCGGCGATTCGCGCACGACAGCCGCATCGAAATTCAAATGTAATGGCTTTGAAAAACCAAGCATAAGAGCTAAACATGGCGAATAGTTTGGCTGTAACAATCTAGTAGCTTCCGCAAAATGATCCTTCAATAATTCATAACACTGAGGAGCAGGCTGAGCACAAACCACAAAATCATAATTTCCCAATCCTTTCCCATCGGCATCTTTTAGTAACCACCCAGAGCCTTGCTGAGCAATCTCTATGACTGGAGTTTGCAGCCTGACATCTAATTGAATCGCCATGAATTTTACTAATGCGTTCATCGATGGCTTTGCAACATAGTGAGGCTCGAACCACTCACGCCTAAAAGGTTTCTTGCCAGGTTGTATGGTTGTGATTTTTGGATGCCATTGGGCAACAATGTCTTGCCTGGCAAGCTCTTCGATAAGCTGACGAAATTGTTGCGACCGTGCGGTAAAAAATTGGGCACCATGATCAAATTGCCAACGGCCGCTGCGACGTACTGACATGCGCCCTCCATATCCACGTGATTTCTCGAATACGGTTACATTAGCATTCTCAGCCAATTGTCTGGCAAAGGTAATCCCCGCAATTCCGGCACCAATAACAGCAATCTTCATTGAGATATCTGGGAGTTCAAGAAGAAGCATTCAGGGTCTGTATAAGATGTCTTTCTATGCATTCTAACCTAGCTTTTTCTCAAATCTCTTGCAAAGAAAGCAACTTAAATTCGCTGGATTCCGGGCTTAACAACTGAAAATTTAATTTATAGTAAGCGGTTTCTACTTGCACGATATCAGAGTAAATCCCCGTACTAAGCTCTAAAGTACCACTACAATTCGGCGGCTCAGAATTTTTATTTAAAACATTAGCAGCATTAAATGGCCGATACTTGATCAATTTAATTTTCCCTACTGTTGCGTCGGTTATTGCCAAACCGACATCAAAACGACTGGAGCCTTCAAAAAACGAAGCCTCACCCTGAGTACGTAATTCGAAGCATGAATAAATGATTCCATCTAAAGTGTTATAAGCCCCAATATTATTTACATCGAGATCTAATTCAATCGGTGGAACTACCCCATTAAACTCTGATGGCCATCCAGTTTTCGCCTTCCTGAATAACCATTCGAGCAGTTGCAATCTACTAGATTCTGGAACTGGCCGCCCTAGCCCGTGCCCACCTTTTAGGATAGTCCACAGTTCAACTGAACCCTCTTTCCTGCAGCCTTGGTTATACACAATCACTTCCGTCTCCAAACCTAGAATCGCTACGTCTAAGTCCCTAGGCTCTTCATAAGAACTCGACAAAAAACACTTGTTATAACCAGCCCACTGCAATGCCGTAGCCTCAGCACCAGGATAAGGAACACCTGCAATAGATCCACCGTCATAGAGTATCGAGCTGTCATCAGTACCCTGAATCTGTAAGATGTGTACGCCTGAATTAGGATTATTTCTAGCGTCGAGATGCGATGCGCCAGCACTACTTACACTGGCCGCAATTAGTTCTGGAAATCGGTAAGCAAGTTCTAGGGCCATAAATCCGCCATTAGAATCACCAACTACATAAATACGGTTAGCATCAATATTTAAAGAATCTTTTAAATTCTCAATATATTCATATAGATAAGAACCATCATCGACAGTACTATTATAAAAATTACAACACGCTGAGTTTGAATTCCAAAAATAGCTACCACTCTGATCTACAGTGCCAGAAGGGATAGCATAGACAAAACCATACTTGTCTACAGATTCAGAAAACCTCCATATCAGTTCAGCTTTATTTGTGTCCGTTCCGTAACCGTGCAAAAGAATAACAAGCGGATAAAAATTTGAATCTGTATAACTAGAAGGCAGATAGACAACTCCTTGTCCGCGAACATCTGCATCGAACTGAGACCAAGAATGCACAGGAATCAAAAACAGAATACTTAATAGAGTGGTCCTGAAGACTGCATGCAGCATTAAATTAAATAACATTAACAAAGAAAATAAATAGGTAAGAGTAATTTTTTAAACAAGAAAAAAAGGATAAAGTTCATGATCTTTATCACACCCGCCGAGATTGAAATAGTCATGAGAACACTCCCTGAGCCGCCAACCTTGGCCGCTATCTGTTCTAGTTAATTGTAGACTATCTCCGATTTTAAAATGATATTTGACAGTACAGAGCCAATTTCATCATGAATCACCAGATCAGCATAACAATCCATTTCTGTTGGTTCACGATTTAAAATAACCAATTTTGCTCCTTGCTGTTTTGCCTGTAGGGGAAAACCCGCAGCCGGATAAACTAATAAAGATGATCCAATAACAATAAATAAGTCGCAACCAATTGTCGCTTGCTCTGCCAACAACATTTCTCGTTCGGGCATCGATTGTCCGAAAGAAATAGTTGCGGTTTTAAGCAAGCCATCACAGTGTTCACAGTCAGGGACCTCTCCATACTTCCTAAAAGCAAATTCTAAAAGAGAAAGTTCATACACTTGGCCACAATCCAAGCACTTGGCGTAGGTTGCATTCCCATGCAACTCTATAACCTGGTTATCCGGCACACCAGAATTTTGATGCAGGTTATCAACGTTCTGAGTGATCACATGACTGACTTTATTGTTATTGACCAACTTTGCTACTGCGAAATGCCCGCTGTTTGGTAGCGCATTAGCCAACCCATCCAAGCGATCAAATTTCCTGCGCCAACTTTCATGTCGTATTTTTGGATCAGCAACAAAATCCTGAAACTGAATAGGTTTCATTTTGGACCAAACACCACCCGGCGAGCGGAAATCTGGTATGCCGCTTTCAGTGGAAATACCTGCTCCAGTGAAAATCACTGCTCGAGAAGAATGAACAATCAACTTAGCGAACTCAGTATTTGAGGAAGCTGTCAAAGGTGGCGTCTTACCCATACCCAACTATAATCACTGCATTAATTAAAAATTTAAATAGGTGCCAAGTATCGTATTATAAAGTCATACTTTTTCTAAAAACTACTTTCACAAAGACCAATTTCATACAAAATAGCTATTTCCGATGCCAATTAATCGGAAATCCTAAACCTAATTTAAAAAATATTCGCAACAAAGAATTCGATAACTCGAGAGATGCTGGCTTCGTCCAAAAGATCAATAAAACTTAGTAACTTTAATTCTACCCAGATGTTGTAACATATAGCAAAGAATCATCAAGGACGACTGATTAACTGAAGGACACGCTTTCAGGAAAGATTGAGAGAGAAAGAATTAACGCTATACATACAGCAGTTAGGCACCTTTTTAAATCAAGCCTGGTCTGCCTTCTATATTTTTGGGGTGCGCGGCTTGGCTAGCGAAGACTCAGAATTACTGAAGAATTCCATATGGCCGCAAACTACTGTATTTTTGCGTTAACCTTTTTAGTCCTATTTATATTAAGTTGAAAAAAGTAAGATAATGTCCTATGCCTAATACTTCAGTATCCCGCGCTGGTAGCGCCCGCATTCCCACGGAATATGGTGAGTTTCAGCTCGTCTATTACGATAATACGCTCGATGATAAGGCACATCTCGCCTTTTATATGGGAGAACTCAGCGCAGGAGAGGACATCATTGTCCGCCTACACTCAGAATGTCTGACTGGTGATATTTTTGGTTCACGTCGCTGCGACTGCGGGGAACAGTTGGATCGTTCATTACAGCGCATCGCTGAAGCTGGTCAGGGCTTACTGGTTTATCTTCGCCAAGAAGGCAGAGGTATTGGATTACTGGAAAAAATTCGCGCCTATAACCTACAAGATGCCGGCCATGATACGGTCGATGCCAACCTGTTATTGGGGCACCAGGCAGACGAACGCGATTATACGGTTGCCGTCCATATTCTTGAGGATCTGGGCATCAAGTCAGTCCAACTCATTACGAACAACCCGGTCAAGATCAATGCGCTAGAAGAAGCAGGGATCAAGGTCAATAATAGGGTTAAGCTTGATAATTTTGTTAATTCAGAAAACTCTCGCTACTTGCTAACCAAGGCTCAGCGGATGAATCATATGCTGCCTTTGACTAATACAAAAACGCAGACTCCAAATAGTGACTCACATAAACCTCAACCAACAGATTGAAAAGTGGTTGCGTGCCCGAACCGCGTCTTTTCAAATAGACCATAGACCCTTTATAACGCTATCCTACGCACAAAGCTGGGACGGCAGCATTACGACTCATTGCGGGGCCGCCATAAATTTTAGCGGCGAGGAATCAATGCGCCTGACGCACCAATTACGCAGTCTCCATGATGGAATTTTAGTGGGTATCGGCACGATACTAAGCGATGATCCGCAATTGACAGTCAGGCAATGGACAGGAGCAAATCCCCAACCTGTTGTGTTAGATAGTCAATTACGCACACCTCCTTCAGCAAAAATATGTCATCACCCCGATAAAAAGTGCTGGCTCATGACAGTATCGTCTGAGAGAAAAATGCTGGGAGAGCAGGTTGATATCCTGACCGTTGATAGTTGCACTAGAAATGCCCAACGAGTGTCGCTGGAAGGCGCCATGCGCCTGCTGCGAGAACGTGGCATCAAGAGCCTTATGGTGGAAGGTGGAGCCACAGTGATAACTGCTTTCCTGAGAGCGAGACTGGCCGACTCCTTGGTTCTGACCGTCGCGCCACGACTCGTGGGTGGCTACAAGGCAGTCGGCGATTTACAAACAGAAGGCTATAAGAATCAGCTAATTATTGATCCACTGCACTCCGCAGCTTCAGGCAAGGATCATATCCTTTGGGGCGATCTACAATACAACGGAAACATTTCGTGAACGCCAATCAATTATTCTTTATAAAAAATAAGAAGGTTGAAATTCACGAACATAAACTACCGGAATTACAACCAAATCAAGTCTTAGTAAAAAACCTCTATTCAGCCGTCAGTGCTGGTACTGAGATGTTGGTTTACCGCGGACAAATTCCTGACAACATGGCTCTGGATGAAAACCTAGTGGCATTTAATCAACAGGAAAATAGCTACCCCTTACAATATGGCTACGCTTGCGTCGGTGAGATAGAAGATATCGGTGAAGACGGAGATGCTGCCTGCATCGGGAACAAGGTCTTCTCGTTTCAACCTCATGCTAGTCACCACGTATGTGAGATGAAGTCGGTCATTAACTTACCCCGCGGAATAGATCCAAAAGAAGCTGTGTTTCTGGCGAATATGGAAACCGCAGTAAATCTGGTGCAGGATGCTAATCCGCACCTCGGTGACCGAGTGATCGTGATGGGTCAGGGTGTCGTTGGACTGCTAGTATCCAGCATTTTGGCTGAGTTTCCACTTGCTAGCTTAGATGCGGTGGAGACCCTTGCCAGCCGGAGAATCTTGTCAGTCCAGGCTGGCACTCAAGAGACTTTCAGTCCTGCTTCCAAGGAAGATATTACCGCGTTAAAGGATAAGCTGAAGCTAATAACACAGCCAAATGCGAGCGATTCCAGCGGCGGCGCTGATGTTGTTTTTGAATTGACCGGATCACCAGACGCATTGAATATGGCCGTAGAATTTTGTGCCTATGCAGGTCGCATAGTGGTGGGCAGCTGGTACGGAACAAAAAGCGCACACTTAAATCTGGGCACACGATTTCATCGTAATCGTATAAACATCATGAGTAGTCAGGTCAGTACAATTGCTCCTGAACTGAGTGGCCGCTGGGATAAAGAGAGAAGATTCTCTGTTACATGGGACATGATTAAAAAGTGCCACCCCGCACAATTTATTAGTCATTGTATTCCATTCACACAGGCAGAAAAAGCTTACCGGTTGCTAGACGATTCACCACAAGATGCATTGCAGGTGATTTTTGACTATCAACAGTAGCAAAAAAACAGTAGATTAATAGAGGATTAACAATGTACACAGTTGCAGTAAGACGTGACCTGATTGCCAGACATTATCTCATCGGTGGAGACTGGGGCGCCGAGAACAACCCCCATTCTCATCATTATGTAATTGAAGTACGGCTTAAATCTGCGGAGCTAGATCAGCACGGCTACCTAGTAGACATCGTAAAAATTGAGGCCGAATTACAGGCAATCATCGACTATTTTGGTGAGAGTATGCTTAATGATCTTCCCGAATTCGAGGGGCTGAACCCAAGCATCGAACATTTCAGCAGAATTATCTGCAGCAAACTGCTTACTGCCATTGCGCCTCCGGGTTCAGGCCAGTTTACAGCAAGAATCTGGGAGAATGACTCTTGTTGGGCGGCTTACTCGATGGGTTATTGAAGCATTCATCTATCTAGCAGCATGTCCAAAATTAACTAGATAACCCATGACTGACCTATCGATCTATTTCGCTTACCCAGGTGATCTCGCAACCCTCAGCGGTGGTTATCATTATGATCGCCGCTTAATTGACGAGCTACGTAAGTCAGGCGTCAAGGTGAATACGCTGCCCCTACCATTTCATTCGACTTTGCAGGATGAAGTGAATCAATCAGCCCACAATACCATCCATCAGCTATTAGGTGAGTTGCCGGAACAGTCCGTCGTCATGATAGATGGACTAGCCTTTGGTACGATGGATGAACTAGCCATAAAACATGCGCAGCGCCTGCGGTTAGTTGCTTTGTGTCATCATCCCCTAGCCTTGGAAACGGGCATTGATGCAAGTCAGAGGAAAGCATTGATGATCTCAGAGCAACGTGCGCTGGCTTGCGCCTGTGCCACTGTCGTGACGAGTGCACATACTCGCCAGATCCTCATTGATCAGTATGGAGTGTCGGCTGGCAAAATTTTGGTAGCACTTCCAGGAACCGACAGCACTGCTTTCGCAACTTGCGATGGCAATCCGGTTCGCTTTTTAACCATTGGATCACTAACCCAACGCAAGGCCCACGACATCCTTATCGACTCACTTGCCCAATTGGAAGCCCTGCCTTGGCAAGCCCGCTTCGTCGGCTCCAGTGATTTCGAGCCTGTTTGGGCCAGGAACCTGCAGACCAGAGTAAATTCGCTAGGATTGTCACAACGTATCTGTTTCGCAGGTACTGTTGGGAATCCGCAGCTAGAATATCAGCAGGCCGACGTGTTTGTTTTGCCGTCACGCTTCGAAGGTTATGGCATGGTATTCGCTGAAGCACTTGCAGCTGGATTACCAATAATCGCGGCTCGAGCGGGAGCCGTACCGGATGTGGTGCCAAAAACCGCAGGCTTGCTAGTAAGCCCTGATAATACCGAGGCTCTAACCAAGGCGCTGCGGCAAATTCTAACCAATGGCTCATTACGTCGCCGACTGCAGACTGGTGCCAGACAAGCAGCTGCCACACTGCCATCATGGGTCGACTGCGCAACTCTCGTCGCCAACAAACTGAAAGAAGTAGCAACCTCATGACTGGTTTCAGTGTCGACTGGCTAGACCTGCGCGAAGCAGCTGATCAGCTTGCCCGCGATGATAAATTACTGCAACAAGCTGTTGATTGGGTAGCAACTAACAATCCAATAGAGACAGAGGTTACCTTAGTGGATCTAGGTGCTGGCACCGGCTCTACGCTGAGGGCCTTTGCAACCATCGCAGAAAATACTAGCTCACAGTTTCTGAGCTGGCGATTAGTTGATCTAGATACAGGCTTGCTTGCAGAGGCAAGGCAGCGCCATAAAAGTTCACTGCGGCTGCAAACTTATGCACTTGACCTCACCGATATTGACTCCTTGCCTTTGAAAGGGGCCCGCCTCGTAACCGCTTCGGCACTCTTTGATTTGGTTTCTGCCAACTTTCTCGATGAGCTCGCTGGCTCATTGAAGCGGTCCTGTAAGCAATACCCAGTTGGCCTCTATGCGGCATTAAACTACGATGGCACGATAAGATGGACACCCGGCCATCCTCTCGACGATGCTGTACTCGATGTTTTTAATAAAGATCAACAACGGGACAAAGGTTTTGGAATAGCATTGGGGCCGGGTTCTGGTTTATATATGGATCGTTTATTTAATAAGTCAGGCTTCCAAGTCTTCTCTGCCAAAAGCCCTTGGATATTAGACAGAGCCGACAATCAGCTTGTGGATGCATTAATCAATGGCATAGCCGAGGCCGTAGCTCAGCGTTCCCAGTTAGACCCGACGTCACTGCAAGACTGGGTCGAATTCAGAAAGTCTCAGTTGTTTAGCGGCACCTGTTTGGTTGGACATACAGATCTGCTGGCTTTACCACGAGATCGTCTAGATCGATGAACGTTGACCCATTGCTGGTGCTCCACTAAGCTCCTCTGATGAGAAAAGAACTTGTAAAACCTTTATCCAGAAACTGAGAGAACATCTTATGGGAAAGATCGACAACTTTGCCTATCGGTTAACCTCGATCTTGTTAATGTTTCTTGCGCTGAAAGTGGGTGTTGCCGATGCTGAGCCGTCGGACTGGGAAATCGACCCTGACCATTTCTCAATCGCTTTCGCAACAGAACACGTTGGGTACCAACAACAACTCGGTTTATTCCTCGAGGCATCCGGTAGTTTTCGCTATGACCCAGAAACGCATACTCTTAGCACTGGTCGCGTTGAGGTGCAGGCGGGCAGTATCTTTACTAATCATGATGCCCGTGACAACCACCTGCGCGGTAGAGATTTCCTAAATGCTCGAAGAAATCCTCTCATCGTCTTTGAGGCCACTGAATTTATCCCCAGCAATGATGGCTCAGGCAACAGTACACTGATGGGAAATTTAACCCTACTGGGCGAAAGCCATCCCGTAGTGCTGAACCTTGTCATTAACAAGCGAGCCAACTATCCATTTGGGCATCGACGAAATACGCTCGGCATCTCCGCTCAAACCACAATCATCCGAAGTCGTTGGGGTATGGATTATGGTGTAGCCGACAATCTGGTGGGCGATGAGGTGATACTAAGGTTCGAATTCGAAGCACTTGAGCAGTGATACAAACATAGATCGAGAGCAAATAAACCTCTCCATGTTTTTTAATAAATGAAAGAGAAAAACTCGCTCGGGAATGAAACCACCAACTCCTTGATGGTTTTTACTACTGCCTCTCTGCTTATCCAGCATCACCAGATGCCGATTGCAGACTCGGCAAAACCAGCGCGCCAATTAACAGAATAACCAGATCGCGAAGTCGCATCATCAGTATAAGTCCAGCAGCCGCTGCCAGAGGCAAAGCCAGAACCTGAAATGCCCAAAACAGACCAGCTTCAACACTGCCAAGCCCACCGGGTAAAGGAAGCAGGAACGCCAGCCGGACCACGGTAAACAAAAAAATGAACGTAGTCGAGTTCAGGGGTACATCGATAAAGGTCAGCAACAACCAGAACTCAACAATCATAGCTGCCCATGCTAAGACTGATAGCACCAAGGCAGTTCCCAATGCCGCACGCTTGTGAGTAACAACCTGCTGCAGCGATTCGTTTAGTTGCCACCAGTGGGTTTTCAATCGGCTCAAGCGTGGATGGTTTTGCCATCGACTAGTAAGACGCCCTGCCCAGAT
>MDSV01150734.1_pt1 | contig 35614 bp, 31 predicted proteins | sample 810851 | NCBI WGS metagenome assembly MDSV01 (sample SAMN05326640, study PRJNA326480) | marine metagenome | isolation source: seawater | place: Atlantic Ocean: North East | collected 2012 | reverse complement strand
ATACCTAACTGCAGCAAATTTTGAGAAGCACCAGCAAAGATCGATGATAGACCCACTCCGTAGGGGAAAATAATTAATAAAAGCCTACGTGAGTATCGTTCTGCTAGCATTGAAGCAATAGGAGCAGCAGCACCAAAAAGTATTAAGCCAAATGTACCATAAAGTATGATTTTAGCGTATGTAATACCAAAAAACACTGCGGAATCAAAAGCTGCCTTAGCGAAAATGAGCATCACAAAATGGTCGAGGAAATGAGAAATATTCAAAGGTATATCCTTGGACTTAAATATTTCTTTGTTTAAAGCCATGGTGACTAAGTTGTCCCCAAAAAGGTTAATTGGTTTTAAAGCCTATAACAAGCTATCTTGGCAGCAGGGTTTTCCCCATTAAGTACTCATCTACGGCCCGAGCGCACTGTCTTCCCTCTCGTATCGCCCAGACCACAAGAGATTGACCTCGTCTCATATCACCAGCTGTCCATACTTTTTTGCAACTAGTTTTATAATCAATATCATCCGCTAAAACATTGTTTTTACTATCTAAATTAACTTCCAAGTCCTCAAGCATTCCGTCATAAGTTGGAGATATAAATCCCATGGAAAGCAAAACAAGATCAGCTTTAAGTTGAAATTCTGATCCCAATATAGGGTTAAAGTCATCATCAACTTTTATGCAATGAAGTTTTTTAACATTGCCATCAATATCTCCTTCAAAACTCTGTGTCATCACTGAAAATTCGCGGTTAGTTCCTTCTTCCTGACTTGAAGAGGTTCTCATTTTAAGAGGCCAATTAGGCCAGGTGACTAGTTTTTCTTCTTTATTCGGTGGTGGGGGCATGATTTCTAATTGAGTGACAGAAACGGCTCCCTGTCTTATGGATGTACCAATGCAGTCAGAGCCAGTATCACCGCCACCAATCACTACTACGTTCTTACCTGTGGCTAATAGTTCATCTGGAGATTTGTTGATTTCGCCACAGTTCCTCCTATTTTGCTGTGGAAGAAAATCCATCGCATAATGTATACCATTAAAATTTCTTCCTTGTATTGGTAAATTTCGCGCTTTCTCTGCACCGCCAGCTAAAATGATAGCGTCATGGTTATTAAGAATCTTTTTCACTGAAAAATCCACCCCAATATGGGTATCTGTATGGAAAATTACGCCTTCATCTAACATCTGGCCAACTCTCCGGTCAATATGTGACTTGTCTAACTTGAAATCAGGAATTCCGTACCTCAGCAACCCACCAATTTTATGGTTTTTTTCATATAGATGAACTTCATGTCCAGCCCTCACCAGCTGTTGTGCTGCGGCCATTCCTGCCGGACCTGAACCAATAATGCCAATTTTCTTTCCGGTAGAGTCATTAGCCTTTTGTGGTAGAATCCAATCATTTTTCCATGCTTTATCAACAATTGCACACTCAATGGATTTAATAGTTACAGGGTCATCAGTTATGTTGAGAGTGCATGAGGCCTCACAAGGTGCTGGGCAAATCCTCCCTGTAAATTCTGGGAAATTATTAGTAGAGTGAAGATCCCTTATAGCCTGCCGCCATTCGCCTTTATACACTAAATCATTCCAGTCCGGGATTTGATTGTTTACCGGACAGCCTTTGAGGCCTTTAACATCATGGCAGAATGGAATTCCACAATCCATACATCTACTCGCTTGAGCCTGCAAAGTCTGTTCAGGCAATTCAATAAAGAACTCCTTATAATTTCGAACTCTATCAGAGGCAGGTCTATATTTTCTATCTTGTCGATCGACTTCTAGAAAGCCCGTTACTTTGCCCATACTAATAACCTAATCTATTGTTACTCATGCTAGATATTTTATTCAGCTGCTACTCCTGCTGATTCTTGTTTTTCTTGGATCTCTTCCAACGCCCTTCTATATTCAGTTGGCATAACTTTAACAAATTTCGGTCGGCAATTATCCCAATCCGATAAAATTTGGAATGCTTTTTCCGATTTAGTTAATGATGCGTGTCTTTCTATCAAAAATTTTAGTCTTTCATCATCATATCTGGTCATATCATTGGAGAGATGAACCCTGCCATGGTGTTCAATGTCCCCAGACTGGTGTTGCTCAGATTCCATTAAGTCGTCTTCCTCAGGAATGGGCTCCAGCTCAACCATCGAAAGATTACAGCGTTCTGGGAAAGAACCGTCCTCATCTAATACATAAGCTATGCCACCAGACATCCCAGCTGCAAAATTACGTCCAGTTTCACCTAAAACCACTATAATACCCCCAGTCATGTATTCGCAGCCATGATCTCCAACTCCTTCAACTACAGCCACAGCTCCTGAATTCCTAACCGCAAAACGCTCTCCGGCAAAGCCTCTAAAGAAACATTGTCCAGAAATGGCACCATATAAAACTGTATTTCCCACAATAATGGACTTACCATGGTCAAGGTTCTTAGATTCTTTAGATGGATACACAACTATATTTCCTCCAGACAAACCTTTCCCAACATAATCATTAGCTTCACCTTCAACTTCCATCAAAATTCCATTGCAAAGCCAAGCACCAAATGCCTGACCAGTAGTACCTTTAAACTTAATATGTATTGTGTTCTCTTTAAGACCTGTATATCCGTATTTTTTGGAAATGACTCCAGATAGCATTGCACCCGTGGATCTATTATAATTGGCTATAGGCAAATTGAGACGAGTCTTTTTTCCTGTATTTATAGCATCTTGAGTTAACGCTATTAATTGTCTATCCAGAACTTTATCAATATAATGATTTTGTTTTTCACAGCAAAACTTTGGATGAGTATTATTTGGATCTGGATCAAAGAATAGTCGACTAAAGTCTAGTCCCCTGGCCTTCCAATTGGTAATCACCTGTTCTTGATCTAGAACATTAATTTGACCGATCATTTCATCAAATTTAGAGAATCCCAATTCAGCCATAATTTCCCTTACCTCTTCGGCTATAAAGAAAAAATAGTTTATCACATGTTCAGGCTCACCGGTGAATCTCTTTCTTAATACTGGATCCTGTGTGGCAATTCCAACCGGGCAGGTATTTAAATGACATTTCCTCATCATTACACAACCTGAAGCTACTAGAGGAGCAGTTGAAAATCCAAACTCATCAGCTCCCAATAATGCCCCAATTACAACATCTCTGCCAGTTCTCAAACCTCCATCAACTTGGACTCTTATTCTTGAACGCAGATTATTTTTTACAAGCGTCTGATGGGTCTCAGCTAATCCCATCTCCCAAGGAGATCCTGCATGCTTAACTGAAGTAAGAGGACTTGCGCCAGTTCCCCCTTCCATTCCAGATATCGTCACATGATCTGAATGAGCCTTAGCCACACCTGCGGCAACTGTTCCAACACCAACCTCGGACACAAGTTTGACAGAAATATCAGCATCTGGATTCACATTCTTTAAATCATAAATTAACTGAGCTAAATCTTCGATTGAATAAATATCATGATGTGGAGGAGGAGAAATGAGGCCTACTCCCTTTGTAGAATGCCTAACTTTTGCTATTACTGCATCCACCTTATGCCCAGGCAATTGACCACCTTCACCTGGCTTAGCACCTTGAGCCATTTTAATTTGTATCATATCTGAATTCACAAGATACTCTGTCGTGACGCCAAATCTACCTGAAGCCACCTGTTTGATTGCGGATCTTTTACTATCACCATTAGCAAGAGTCACAAATCTATCTACTTCTTCTCCGCCCTCTCCAGTATTAGATTTGCCACCAATTCGATTCATAGCTATAGCAAGGTTTTCGTGCGCTTCAGCAGAAATTGATCCATAGGACATAGCACCAGTTGCAAAACGTTTTACTATCTCACTTGTGGACTCAACCTCATTAACTTCCAATTTATTTCTTCCATTCTCTATAGCAGGTTTAATTCGGAAAAGTCCTCTAATTGTGAGTGAACGCTGGTCATGATCATTAATTAACTTAGCATATTTTTTATAATCATTAGCATTTCCTAACCTGACGGCATGTTGCAAGAATGTAACCTCATCAGAAGTCCAAGCATGGGCTTCACCTCTATGCCTCACTGAATATTCACCTCCGATATCTAATGCATGCCTAAAAATTGGAATATCAGTATATGCTAATTCATGCCTCAGGAAGGACTCTTTCGCAAGATGCTCCAAATTTACACCTTCAATCTTACTCGAAGTACCAGAAAAATATTGTTCAATAAATCCAGAGGACAATCCCACAGCATCAAAAATTTGAGCACCGCAATACGACTGATAAGTTGAAATTCCCATCTTAGACATTACTTTCAACAAACCCTTATCGATAGCCTTAATATATCTCTTTATTATTTCTTTTTCATCAACTTCTTTTGGAAACGTACCGTCCTGATGCATATCAAGCAACGTTTCAAAAGCTAAGTAAGGGTTTATAGCTTCTGCTCCATACCCAGCTAAAACAGCAAAATGATGGACTTCTCTTGGCTCAGCAGATTCGACTACTAACCCGACCGAAGTTCTCAATCCTTTCCTAATCAAATGATGATGTACAGCAGAAGTGGCCAGTAACATAGAAATAGGAACTCTCTTTTTGCTGAACTGTCGGTCTGACAAAATTATTATATTTTCACCATCTAATGCAGCCTTTTCCGCTCTCTTACAAACTTTATCAATGGCCTGTTTCATTCCCTCTGGCCCACTTTCCTTGTTAAAAGTGATATCAATGACACGTGAAAAGAATTGATTATCCGCAATTTCACCAATGTCTCGTATTTTTTGCAGGTCAGAGTTCCGCAAGATAGGTTGTCTAACCTCTAGTCTCTTTACTGTTGAAAGATTAGTAAGGTCAAAAAGATTTGGACGAGGGCCAATCAAAGATACCAGACTCATAACTGACTCTTCTCTAATTGGATCTATAGGGGGGTTAGTCACTTGTGCAAAATTTTGTTTAAAGTATGTGTATAGGAGCTTTGGTTTTTCGGACATTGCAGAAATTGGAGTATCCGTCCCCATGGACCCTATTGCTTCCTGACCTGTTACAGCCATTGGCGACATTAGTAATTTTATATCCTCCTGCGTATATCCAAATACCTTTTGTCCAATCTTTAAATCTTTCTCATCAAACCTTCTATTACTGACAACATTCTTATCTAAATCTTCTAGTATTATTTGTGTATTATCCAACCATTTTTGATAAGGATTGGCATTACAAAGTTTCTCTTTGATTTCCTTATCTGCAATTATCTTACCTTCAACTAAATCGATAAGAAGCATTTTTCCTGGCTGCAGCCTCCATTTAGTTAATATCCTACTTTCATCCACGGGTAACGTCCCCGCTTCTGAAGCCAAAACTACTGTATCGTCATCCAAAACAAAATATCTTGCAGGTCTTAACCCATTTCGGTCCAGAGTAGCACCAATCTGTCTGCCATCAGTGAAAGCTAAAGCTGCAGGACCATCCCATGGTTCCATCATAGCAGCATGATATTCGTAAAAAGCTCTCCTATTCTCATCCATTAAGGGATTGGCAGACCATGCCTCAGGAATTAACATCATCATCGCATGACTAAGCGTATATCCTCCTTGAACTAGAAGCTCTAAAGCATTATCAAAGCATGCTGTATCGGATTGCCCTTCATATGACACAGGCCAAATCTTCTTAATATCTTCCCCAAATAATGGAGAGGATAACGAAGCTTGCCTGGCAGCCATCCAATTATAATTGCCTCTCAAGGTATTTATTTCACCGTTATGAGAAACCATCCTATATGGATGAGCCAACTTCCAGGAAGGAAAAGTATTTGTCGAAAATCGTTGATGGACTAATGCAAGAGCAGATTTAATTCTTTTATCAGTAATATCAGTATAATACTTGGCTAATTGATCAGCAAGAAACATTCCTTTATAAACGACTGTTCTGCAAGACAGAGACACAGGATAAAAATCATCTATTGGACCAATTTCATGAATTACTGAATTTGATATATGTTTCCTTAAAATAAATAATTTTCGCTCAAAGGTTTGCTCTGAAATACCTTCTGGTTTTTCAATAAATGCTTGTAAATGTATTGGTTCCGCCTTGAGTATATTTATATCCTGGGATAGACAGCTACTGTCAGATGGGACATCCCTCCAGCCAATCACAACCCCTAACTCATTAACAGAAATTTTTTCTATTAATACCTTGATTTTATTGGTTAAAACATGATCTTGTGGCATAAAGAAAAATCCTACACCGTATCCCCCTTCTTCTGGTAATTCAAAACCCAGTTTACCACATTCAAATTTAAAAAAGTCATGAGGGATTTGAATTAACATTCCAGCACCATCCCCTACCAGTGGATCTGCACCAGTGGCCCCACGGTGTTCTAAATTTTCTAAAATTCTTATCCCATCTTGGACAATCTTATGGCTCTTTACGCCCTTAATGTTAGCTACAAATCCTAAGCCACAAGCATCATGTTCCATGCTGGGATCATATAACCCAGTAGGAAACTTATTATTAAAATCTTTGTTATAAACAGAGTTATTATTATTAAACCACATGAATCTTAAATCCTCAAACCCATTTTTAACTCATAAACTGTCCTAATGCTGCGAAATTAAAAAGAATTGATCGTACCGCTTTAAGAAACCTTACTCTAGATAATTTTTCTACGATCAAGTCTAGTCGTGGTTTTCCCTCACCAAAGCTCAGGGCAGCACACTAAGGGATATAGTCCTTACATTAATAACCATACGTAATCAACTTTTTTCTCACTATACAGTATTTATATTTTGTTGACATTTAGGCAGTTGAATTGAAAAACTTAATCATCTAATTTCATAAAAAAACTTTGTGGGACGTTTATGACACGATTTAAGGGTCGAAATGCCATAGTGACAGGAGGTTCCTCCGGCATAGGTGCTGCTATTAGTCAGCGTCTGGTCAATGAAGGGGGCAAAGTAATAGTGTGGGACTTGTTGAGGCCAGACAGCAAAAAGAAAAATGCGTGCTTAAACTATATCAATGTCGATATTTCTAATTGGCAAAGTGTTCAAAGGGCTATCGAAAGAAGCATCAAACTCATTAATAAATTAGATATATTAGTGTGTAGTGCGGGTATAACTGGTCCCAATGAAAAAATGTGGGATTATGGTATTTCAGATTGGCAAAATGTTTTCTCTATTAATGTTAATGGAACTTTCTTTTGTAATAAGGTTTGTGTACCACTAATGCTTAAGAATGGATTTGGACGAATTATCAATATAGCATCAATAGCTGGAAAAGAAGGTAACCCAAATGCTTCAGCATATAGTTCTTCCAAGGCAGCGGTTATAGGTCTCACCAAATCCTTGGGAAAAGAATTAGCGGATCATCCAATAACGGTAAATTGTGTAACACCAGCAGCCGTTAAAACAAGTATATTTGATCAAATGAGCCAAGAACACATCGATTATATGCTGTCAAAAATTCCAATGGGTCGATTTGGAAAACCGGAAGAAATATCATCCCTTGTTTGCTGGCTAGCCTCTACAGAAAGCTCCTTCACGACGGGGGGAGTTTTCGATATTTCAGGAGGTAGAGCTACTTATTAAATGGAAAATTGACATTGTTACTGCTATGTTTTTTAAAATCAAAAAATTCAAAAGGTATATTAAAAAATCATTGAATAGAACAAAGAGAAAGCTAGTAAAATCAGTAAGAAAGCAAATGATAAGTTGAATTCCTTTCTGTATTTTTCCAAAAAAATTGATGCACTTTTGATGGAAGCTAGAGAGACTATAGTACAATAAACAAGAGTATCGATACCACCAGCCATTAAGGCCATTAGACTGTGCAAAACGATAGTTTGATCAGGAGAGAGAAATTGACTAAATAAGGAAACAAAAAATATACAAATTTTTGGATTGAGAACCGCAACTAAAAACCCTTCAAAAAATCTATTATATTTTTTTTGATGTTCAATTTCAGCCCTAGATTTGACATTAGAATTAAAACTATTACCTGCAATTTTGAAGGCTATCCAAAGTAAGAAAAATGCTCCAATAACCTGGATGACAGTAAAAACATTATAGTAATGTTCAATTAAAACTCCTAACCCAAGTGTACTCAGTAGTGCATACAGAAATACGCCTATGCCGTGTCCTATAGAAGCAGAAAATCCCGACTTTTTTCCTTCAGAAGAGACAAAGCCTAGAACGACCATCAGACTTGGACCTGGAGAGCAAGCTCCCAAGAAACATATCAAACCTAGATAAAACCAGTCCTGTAAAATCATTAAATACCCTAAAATCTTTTAATCTACTTTAATTCTCGACGAATAAAATTCGCAGATGGTATTTTAAAACCTTCAAACTCCACCTCAAAATCATTGTAATTGAACCAGAAGCATTCACCAGTATTTCTTCTTTCTCTAATCCCTTCGGGCATTTGCTTAAAAGACAATTTTTCATCTTCAAAAATTCTTAAAAAAATATTCTTCATTGCACTTTCATCTGGCCAGCCAGCTAAATATTGAATGTTGCCATTAGAAATTAGCGCAGGATCACCAGATTCTGTTTTCATCAATATTTTGGCCGATGTACTTATGAGCTCTCTATACCTAACAAAACAACCTTCCTCAGAAAGTCTAACTGGAGTTTCAGGTCTGAAGGTTTCAGACGCTATAATTTCCAGATCAAATCTGGGGAAAAAGGAACTGAACCCCTTTAGATTAAAATTTCTGTCCCGACAACCTGCCCTAGGTCCGACTAGAACTGTATGAGAAAATTCATTTATTTTCTCTACTAGTTTATTTTCCATAAACATAGCGCCTGGAATTAAGATCAATTTGTATCCGTCAAAACTGTCAGCATTGGGTGAGATGAAATCTATTGACTGACCAAGTTTTCTCAACCCTCTGTAGAAATCGAAAACTAAATCAAAATAACTATTACCTTTACCATGCGGTTGTATCCTCCAATATCTTTCAGATTCATAATCAAAGACAATACCTATTTGAGATTTACTTTTTTTAACCTCTGAGGCATTTTTTAGCTCAGAAGAAATCTTTTGAATCTCATTTGTTACTGGCATTTTCTTGCCAGCCGGGCATTGTAAACCAGAGTGCAACTGTTCTTGTGCCGACTTAGCCTGCCTCCAGCGAAAGAAAGAAACCACTTCTGCTCCGTGCGCAAAGGCCTCCCAAGTCCAAACTCGAACCATTCCCTCCAAAGGCATAGGGTTAAAGGGAGCCCAATTGACGCTTCCAGGTTGTTGTTCCATTACCCACCATCGACCATTCCCCACAGCCCGATATAGGTCATGATGAAAAGCTTGAAAATCTGGATCACCTTGTCTTGCATACGTTATCCTATGTGACTCAGATGCTGATATCCTATCTTCAAGAAATCCAAGTGGATAGCTATCCCAGCTTGCAAAATCCAAATTGTCACTAACTTTGAAGTGATCAAATTCAGTGATTTTTCCCATAAAATTATGTGTAATAGGTGAAGATGAATATTTCTTTATGATCAATGCTTGTCTCTTGTTAAACTCAGCAACCTTTTCACTGCAGTATTCCAGGAATGATAATGAATGGGCGGGGTTTGGATCAGTAACACAATTAATTGGGAAGCCAATTTGATCGAAACTGGCGTAAGTCATAGACCAAAAATTGTTACCCCAAGCATGGTTAAGGTTATCAATCGGGTTGCATTTTTTTCCTAGATTATGAGAGAATTTATACTTCAACCACTTTTGATACCCGTTTAAAGCCGCCGCACTATAGGATATAGTGGTATCGTGACAACCATACTCATTATCTATCTGCCAGGCCTTTATATTAGGATTCCTACCATAGCGTTTCGCTATTATTTCAACCACAAGTTCACAGTGACGTACAAATTTTTCATGACTAAAACAGTAATGCCTTCTTGACCCAAATTGACGACTTATACCTGACTGTTCCACTGGAAGCATATCTGGATAGAGATCAACCATCCACCTTGGTGGAGCCGCCGTAGGAGTACCTAGCACTATTTTTATTTCATTTTTACCCATAATATCAATAACTTCATCTAACCATTCAAAATTATATATATATGGTTGTGGCTCAATTTTTGCCCATGAAAATTCAGCAATCCTAACCCAGGAAATTCCTAACCTCTTCATATTTTGTGCATCAGTCTCCCAAATATTTCTAGGCCACTGCTCTGGATAATAGCAAACACCTAGGCATCTTTTCATTTCTTTCTCCTAAAATTATTAAAAATAAAAATAGTGAAAACTTTAAAACGTTTTTCAATCATGTCTTATTGCAGCTCCATCACTACTTAGTTATTAAATTAAGTAATCATCATATGGTAATCTTAATCATTAAGAAGGCTTTGATATGTAACCTTTAATCCATTTAATGACAGTTCATTAGAGAGAAAAATTCTTGATTTGACACCTTGTTTTTTTAAAACTTCACTGTAAATTTCAGCAACAGGGTCAGTGCCAACGATTATGACATTATTTTCTAACCAAAAATGCCGACTTCCAGCTATTTCTAATCCAATTGTATACCCTGACAGCCTTGATCTAGTTTCTGTAGCAGGAGAATGATTCAGTAAATTATTTGCTCTTAATTTGAATAGGTGGGATGAAAATTTATGCGGTTTATCAAAGATTTCTAAAGCAGCCTCTTTTGCTTCATTCATATTTATCTGTCCAGAAGAAGCTGAGAACTTTATGATAGAATGGTTTGAAAGAACATCAAACATTTCCCCAGTCATGAATGTCTCAAAAAAAATGATTTCTCCACCTCCAATTTTGACCCACTTTGTATGAGTACCTGTAAAACACATCACTCCTTCAAAATCAGGATTTTTATTTAAAAAACCTAGGATTTGAGTTTCTTCTCCTCTCATTATGTCGGGTATTTGGCTTTGCTTAAGACCAGGAATAATTCTAACGTTTAGCCTAGGATCCCTGGTGGAAACTTTCACGACGTTTTTAACTAGCTGTGGACTACATGGAGATTGAACATAATCAATCTCTCGCCATCCCTGTTTTGAACCTATCATTCCACAACATAAAATATCGATTACTTCTTGTTTAAAGTCATAACTAACAAGCATTTCTAATATTACATCCTCAAAAGCTCCATCCACGATGGATTTAATACCCTGCTGTTTTTCCTCTGCTCCAACAATATCACCTGTTTCTTTAGAAATAACCCAATACCGTAGATTAGTAGTTCCCCAATCTATACCAATCCAATATGGTTTATTATTTTGCTCTGTTGACTTGACCATTAGATCTCCCTAGAAATAACTTTGGAGGTATTGACATGCCTAACTCTCAGTATGCAATAGATCAAATGATTTCTGCAAAAAGTATTGCAGCAAGGGTCGAAAGTCTTGCTAGAGAAATCACTACTTATTTTAAAGATACGGACAAATTAATTGTGGTTGGTCTTCTTAGAGGATCCTTTGTATTTATAGCCGATTTAGCGAGAGAAATTGATTTGCCAATAGAGATTGATTTCTTAGAAGCCTCATCTTATGGCAACAGCATGGAAAGCTCTAGAGAAGTCAAGATTTCAAAAGACTTGGCTGGCGAAATTTCTGGAAAAGATGTATTAGTCGTGGAGGATATAGTAGACACTGGCCATACGCTTAAACATGTCCTCCAACTATTAGAAAGCCGAAAACCAAGACGAATCGAGGCTTGTGCACTTCTTGACAAGCCTTCTAGGCGGGAAGTTGATATAAAATCGCGCTGGTCTGGATTTGAAATTCCCGATGAATTCATAGTTGGTTATGGAATCGATTATGCACAAATGAATAGAAACCTATCTTATATAGGAAAGGTGCGCTTCCTATAGGTAAGTTCACTTCAATTTTCTTGATTTAGTATCAGACTAGATTAGAAATTAGATAAATGGGTCTTTAAATAAATCAAATCATAAAATTGCCTTTTTTAGATATTTTGCCCTCGCCCAAACCAAAATCAAGAATATCAAACCAAAAGCAATCCCTTCAATAGACATGACCATTAGAATTTGATCAATGGAAAGGTTTGCGCCTAGCCATGCCACATTTACTGCCCCCAGAAATCCTGTTCCAATGGAAACGGTTAACACACTTAACGTTGCAGAACGCAAATTAGGTTCAGTAAAAGTATAAATTATCGAGCTTTGAAGTGCTGAATAACAAGAACTGGAAAATCCAGTAAAAAATATAAAAATTACAATTAGATATTTAATTTCACACAAACTAGTAAATAAAACAGAAATTAAAAGAATGAACAGCATAGTGCAAAAGGTCACTACCTCCTTTTTTGGATAAAAGATGGAAATAAGCACCCCTCCTACCAAAGCACCAATGGCTTCTAAAGATGAAAATGCGCCTGCCTCTAGCTCGCCAGTTTGGAATTTCTCAAGAAATAAAAGAGAAATGAGTGTGAAAAATGGTAATACAAAAACGTTAAAAATAGGAGTTAAGGCTAATACTGTTAAGACAGGAATATTCTTAAACGCATGTTTAATGACCTTTTTAAATAGTTTTGAGACCCCGGTTACGCCTTGTTTGAATGGAACAGCATCTTTTTTTCCAAAATACAGAAATGTAGAGAGTATATAGATCACTGCCAAGAACAAAAAAATAAGATTCTCATCTCCCATAGACAAAGTGAGACCACCAAAAACCATCCCTAAAAGCCTGGTTGCATGACTAGAAAGCACATCTAATGAAACTCCACTCCCAACTATCTTGGATGGAAGAGTGTCACCCAGTAATCTCCTGCGATATGAAAAGTCAACACTCCAGAGTATCCCAGAAAATATAGAGATCACATATAAAACTGGTAAAACATCATACTCTATAAAAGCAAAGCTAATGAATATTGGAACTAAACAGCTTACTCCCACTAATAACTGCGTGGCAACCATGACAATTACTCCAGAAAACAAATGCCCTAGCATAGCAAATATTGCACCTGTGATGCCCAAAGAAATCATCCTGAAAGCAAACAGCCATCCAGCAATTGATGCATCGCCAGTTAATTCCCATGACAAAACTGAAAAAGCCATTATTTCAAACCAACGGGCCGTGCTTGTTAAAAAACCTATTGTCCAATAATGTCTAAAATCTCTAACAACCAAAATATCCATTATTGCATTAGATATCATTGCATAGGACCAAAACAATTATGGTTTTGAAAATATAAAATCTGTGCTGGATTTTTTGCCAGAGAGATTCAAGTTGCTTATAACTTCCTCAGTAGCACTCAGAACACTTCCTTCTCTGACAACATATAGTCTAGCAGGTCGTAACCTCAAAGCTTCAATGTCATCCATACATTGTAAAATGACTAAATCACCCTTACACCCCTTTTTAAGACCATAACCATCCAAACCCAGGATTTTAGCTGGATATTCAGTTACAGCATTAAAACATTCTCGCATTTGTGCTGCGCCAGTCATTTGAGCCACATGTAAGGCCATGTGAGCCACATCAAGCATGTCCTGAGAACCTAATGGATACCATGGGTCCATCACACAATCATGTCCGAAAGCGACAGTCAATCCTGCCCGCAATTGCTCTGGGATCCTGGTTAACCCTCTTCTTTTTGGATAAGAGTCGTGTCGTCCTTGTAATGTTATATTAATTAAAGGATTAGCTATGACAGATACGTTAGCCTCTGACATCAATGGGAGAAGTTTAGAAACGTAATAATTGTCCATTGAATGCATCGAGGTTAAATGGGACCCGGCCACCCTACCTTCCAATCCAAGTCGCACGGTTTCTTTGGTCAATGTTTCTATATGGCGAGACATTGGATCATCACTCTCATCGCAATGCATGTCCACCTGAAGTCCTTTTGAAGCAGCTAGTTCACAAAGATATTTAATGGATTCGGTGCCTTCTTCCATGGTCCTTTCAAAATGCGGAATTCCTCCCACTACTTCAACACCTAGTTCCAAGGCCTTGCTCAAGTTAGTTTTTGAACCAGCCCTAATTAAGCCATCTTGCGGGAAAGCTACAAGTTGCAAATCAAGCCAGGACTTATACTCACTCTTAATATCTAACATAGCTTCAACAGCTAGCAGACTTGGATCAGAGATATCAACATGGGAACGAATACTTAAAGTTCCTCTAGCAATTGCCCATTGGCAAAGTTTTCTAGCTCTTTTTTTGAGAGCATCGGCAGTTAAATTTGGTTTCAATTCACCCCATAATTTAATGCCTTCCAGTAAAGTTCCACTCTGATTTACCCGAGGGATACCATAGCTCAAAGTAGCATCTAGGTGAAAATGGCTATCAACAAATGGAGTCGTCACAAAATAACCTTTTGCATCAATAGTGGGAATATCTATTGAATCTCTAACGTTACCAATCTCTGCTATTATCTTATCCAGAATAAGAATGTCTTGCACTTTATTATCCTTAAATCTGGCATTTTTAACCAATAAATCAGACAAGATGATCTCCTTTAATTAATGACGTTCTCCACGTCGAAAAGGTATTAATAATGCTTTAGGGTACCGAGTACTTTTTGCCGCAAAGACCATAGCAGCTATACTCAACACATATGGAAGCATTAAGAAAAACTGATAAGGTATGACGGCTCCAGCCAACTGTTGCGCTCTAACTTGATAAGCATCAAGACCAGCAAATAATAGTGCTCCTAAAATCGCCCTTTCTGGTTTCCAAGCAGCAAAAATCACTAACGCTACAGCAATCCAACCCCTCCCATTAATCATTCCAAAATAGAATGCATTAAATGCTGACATGGTTAGGTAAGCGCCACCAACGGCCATCAAAGCACTACCTATCATCACAGCAATAGTTCGAATTCGAAGGACATTAATTCCTTGAGCTTCCAATGCCATAGGGTTTTCACCAGCCATCTTGACAGCTAATCCAAAGGGACTCCGGTTAAGAAACCATATTACGATTGGTACAGCCAAAAAGGCTAAATAAGTGAAAAAAGTTTGCTGAAAAAAAATTGGCCCTAGAAAGGGAATATCAGATAAATACAAGATTTCAATTGGTTCAAAGGCTTTAATTTTAGGCGGGGTAGTTGATGTTGGTAATATTAATCTAAAAGCAAAATAACTTATAGAAGCGGCTAATAGAGTTATTCCAATTCCTGTAACATGTTGTGAGGCGCCAAGGTGCACAGTGAATCCCGCATGGATCAACCCAAAAATAGCTCCAATTAAAGCCGCAAAAATGATACCAAGACTTAAATCAGCCCCTAGATAAACTGCCGTCCAGCCTACCATTGCTCCGGCGGTCATTATCCCTTCTATACCTAAGTTTAGCACACCTGCTCTTTCACAGATCAACTCTCCTAATGTAGCCAATAATAATGGGCAAGCTATCCTAACTGTAGCTGCCCAAAATCCAGCATTCACAAATAGTTCCAAGAATTCAATTATCAAAACTTCAACTTTCCTATCTGAATTTTATAGTTAATTAAAATTAAACTGACTAAGACAGACAAAACTGTAATGGCCACGACTACATCTGCTAAATAAGTTGGAACATTAACTGCTCTACTCATTGAATCAGCACCAACATAAATCATGGCTAAAAATAGTGCCGAAAAAATAATACCTATTGGGTTTAACGCTGCTAACATGGCTACTGCAATGCCTGTATAACCAAAGCCAGGTGATAAATCTAAGGTTAGATAGCCTTTCAAACCTGTAGTCTCTGTTATACCAGCAAATCCAGCCAGGGCTCCACTTAAACAAGCAACGACTAACACTGTTTTGAATAGAGGAATTCCTGCATGATAAGTTGCAGAGGGATTATGACCTACAGATTTTATTCTAAAACCAAAAGCTGTTCGTGATAAAAGTACCCACAAGCAAATAGCAACAACTATTGCAATCAAGAAACCAAGGTGTAGGCGTGTCCTCTCCAGAATTTGAGGTAAAACTCCGTTATCAATAACAGGACTACCCTGCGGCCACCCTAAAGACATTGGGTCCTTCATTGGCCCCTCTAAAAGATAACTGACAAACAAAAGAATCACAAAATTCATGAGTAAAGTTGTGACAACTTCATCAACTTTGTAAAGTTGCCTTAATATGACCAGAGGTAATATCACTAATGCGCCAGCTAAACCACCAACCAAGAACAAAAAAGGTATCATAAGGAATTGTGGCAAGTGAATTAATCCAGTGCCGAAAAAGGTTGCCGCCAAAGCTCCTGCATAGAGTTGCCCCTCAGCTCCTATATTCCAGAATTTTGCTCTAAACGCTATACCAGCAGCCAGTCCTGTTAGAATTAACGGTGTCGCCCGAGCTCCAGTTTCGGCCAATGCATTAGGTGACCCAAAGGCGCCTTTTATTAGATAAAAAAAGGATTCTATTGGAGGGGCTCCAGCAATGAATAACAATACAAAAGCACATAGCAGAGAGAATATTATCGCTCCAAATGGTGCAATAATACTGAGAGCCGGTGAATAAGTTTCTCTTACCTCTAAACGCATGTTAGTCTCACAAAATACCGCTCCCAGTCATCATTAAACCTATTTCCCTCTTCTCTAATTTGTCATAATTGTAAGGGCCCATAAGCTTTCCATCAAACATAATGGAGATCACATCGCTTACGAGTAATAACTCATCAAGATCTTCAGTTATAAATAATACTGCTTTCCCTTTATCACGCTCTTCCAAAAGTAGTTTTTGAACAGACACTATGGCTCCCTCATCCAGACCTCTAGTTGGCTGGCAGGCTATGATTATTTCAGGGTTACGTTTTAACCAACGCCCTATCAACAGTTTCTGGATATTACCTCCTGAAAGAAGTCGAGTCGGTTGGCTCAAAGATTGAAATCTAACATCATTTTCTTCACAAATTTCGCCAACAAACTTTATTGAACTCTTTTTATTTAGAAAACCAAATCTATTTGCAATCTTAGGGTTTTTTGTTTCGGTGAGTACCCCATTATCTAATATGCTTAACTCTCCGACTACACCATCCGAAGTTCTATCTTCCGGAATATAAGCAACTCCCTCATCCATGAATGCTCTAGGAGTGATTTTTTTAATACGTTTACCATTAATTAAAAGATCTCCTGAGTCTGGTCTAATGTGGCCCGACATAACTTCTGCAAAAGTCCGTTGACCATTTCCAGACACTCCGGCTATTCCATGTATTTCTCCGCCAAAAAGTTCAAAATTAATATCAGATAGACCCATCGGACTTCCTACATTTGAAGATATATTAAGCCCAATTAATTCCATTAATTTTTCAGTTTTTTTGCCTTTATTTTTCTCAGGTCTTTCGATTTTTTTGCCAACTATCATTTCTGCTAAGATACTTTTGTCAAAATTAGCTTTGTCCATAGATCCGGTTAGCTTCCCATTTCTAAGAACTATAATTCGGTCACTAATTCGTAAGATTTCATCTAGCTTGTGCGAAATAATTATTACGCCTAACCCAGCCTTGACCATGGATCTAATGATCAAAAATAGTTGATCCACTTCTTGAGGAGTTAAACTTGCCGTCGGTTCATCAAGTATTACAAGTTCGCAATCTCCAAATAATGTCTTTATTATTTCAACTCTCTGCTTTTCCCCAATTGACAAATCAGAAATAATTGCCCGTGGATCGACAGCAAGTCCAAATTCACCTGAAATTTTAGTAATTTTGTGTTCTATTTGCTTAAAATCTATGGAAAAACCCAATAAAGATTGGTTCCCTATAGCTATATTTTCAAGTACTGAAAGATTTTCAGCAAGCGTAAAATGCTGGTGAACCATTCCAATACCTAAATTTATAGCTGCCCTTGTATTTCCCACAGGGATTTTTTCCCCTTTAAATTTTATAGATCCACTGTCAGGCAAATAATGACCAAAAATGATGTTCATTAATGTTGTCTTGCCTGCACCATTTTCACCCAATACCGCAACAATTTCCCCCTCAGATACAGAGAAAGAGATATCGTTATTAGCAGTTAAGTCTCCAAAACTCTTGGAGATGGATTCTACTTCCAGTAAGGAATGCATATTTATGATTTCAATTAATTGAGGCTGTCACTACAGTGACAGCCTCTAAAAGATCAAAAAGTTGATTTGGGCTCATTATCATTAATTTCTACTACAAATGTCCCTGCCATTATCTCTTTACTAAGAGCTTCTACTCGCGCTTTGACTGCTTCAGGAACTTTGCTATCAAACTCATAATAAGGTGCGAGAGTGGCACCACCTTTGGCCATCATAGTCCAACTATGGTACTCCTCTGCTGAAAACGTGCCACTCTTAGTTCTTTCAATAGCATGATCGATGGCCGACTCCATATGCCATAAAGCTGACGTTACAACTACACCGGTACCATCTTCTTCTTTATTCATGTCATTAACATTACCAAAAGCAATTATACCCTTTTCACGGCAGGCATCGACTACACCAGCTCGCTCGGCATACATCACGTCAACACCGGCCTCTACCTGGGCTATCGCTGCTTCCTTGGCTTTCGGGGGATCATACCAAGACCCAATAAATGTAACTTTAAATTTAATTTCCGGCTTGACAGACAAAGCACCATTCATAAAAGCATGGAAAAGTCGATTGACTTCACCAATAGGGTATCCACCAACCATTCCAATCTTATTGGCCTTTGTCATATGACCGGCAATAATCCCCATCAGGTAGCAAGGTTCATGAATATAATTATCAAATACAGAAAAATTATTTCCATGAGGTTTAAACGGATCTCCCATTAAGAATGCTATCTCAGGATAGTCATCTGCAACCTTTCGAGCCTCTTTACTAATGCCAAAGGCCTCTCCAACAATTAATTGTACGCCAGAGGCACAATACTCTCTTAAGACTCTTACATAATCTGTATTTGATACCTTTTCAGAAAAAACATAGTCTATGTCACCTCTTTTAGCCGCAGCATCTAAAGCCAAATGAAGCCTAGCATCCCATTTTTGTTGTATTGGTTGAGTGTAAATTCCCGCTACTTTTATCTTTTGACCAGCAAAAGCTTTGAGGTTGCCTAACGAAAGAACAGCACCAGCAGCAATTCCGGTATTAAAACTTCTTCTTGAAATTATTGGTTTTTTCATTTTTGTCTCCCTATGTGAAATTAGAATTTACCTGAACTCTCTCAAAATATAAATACCTTTAATTTAGAAAAAATATATTATTAAAGACAAACTTAAGTACTAAATAATTTTGTTATCTTCCACACAAAAAATAACTTTGTCATGACTCCCTATTCAAGAGTAACAGACTTAGGCAAATTGATATTATTGCTGCACCTATTAGAACAACATGATCTGAAGAGATATCCAAAAAAACAACTTCTGTAATAACTACCCAGATAGGAATGGCATAGGTATAAGCCATTACCTTGATTGAACTTAACCTGACCGCAGAATATTGAATAAGGAAAAAACTGGTTGCCGTAGCAAAAATAGCTAAATAAAAAATCACCAAGAATACAAAAAATGGTAAATCGGACCAAGGAACCGCCCTAATTTCATTGAAACTAAAAAAACCAACTATAATAACTCCTGCTGACAATGTTCCAAAGGTTTGAACAATAGCAGGTTCACCTTGGTTAAACCTAGGAATTAAAGCAGCGTATATTGCGTGACATACGCAACCAATGAAAAACAACTTCTCACCATAGCCAATATTGAAATTTCTTACATTACCTAAATCTCCATCAAAAATTATCCAAAGAGCCCCTATTGCTGCAACCAAAACAACAGTCCAGACTTTTCCTGACATCCTACGACCAGAAAAGAATAAATCAAAAAACCCAGCTAATACCGGGGTAAGCGTAAAAACCACAGCCATAGAGGTTGAAGAAGCCGTTTTCAACCCTTCAAACATGGTGATAAAGTATATAGCTATCAGTGAACCCAAAATAGCTGACTTCCAAACAGACAATGATTTAGAGTGTGACCACTTTTTCTGAGTGGTGAGAACAATTGAAATGAAAATTAATGCTATTAGAAAACGTGAAAACGTCACCGCATTCGGTTCGACATAATTAGCTATTCTTGAACCTGCAACAAAGGAGACCGAGACTAATATAGAAAAACTTAGCATGGAAATGTGACCACTTAAGACAGATTTTGAGGGCATCCACATTTATTTTTTCAACACATCCAATAAGTAATTATTACCAGTCTAATTAAAATGAGGAACCTGGCTCACTTAGAAAGAGCTGTTCTTCTTTTGAAGATTTTCTTCCAAGTATCTGATTTCTATGGGGGAATCTATTATATTTACATATAATATCATGATGTTTTTTTGCAAATTCAAAGGTTCTCTGATTAGTATATTTTTTGAAAAGAGGTAAGGACATTTCCTGAATAGCAAGATTTTCGCTATGCATCATAGGCATTAATATGAAATGTCTCCATGCGTCATTTTCAGTTTGTAAATAGTCATTTTTTATTGCATGCAAGCTTAAATCTAAAGCCTTTAGATCCCCTGAAAATGCCTTTGCTTTATCTCTATAAATATTCCTTGTGAACTGATCCAACAATAAAATTAAACTCATACAACTCTCCAAATTTTTTTTCCAATAGTCCAACTTGTTTGCTAGAGCTAACTTTACCTGATTTGAAAATTTTTTAGATAAAATGGAGTCAAAATCTTCATCTTTTTCAAACCATTTGTCAGGTTTTATTTCCTCAAACCAAAATTGAGTTATTGCTGAATAATGCATGCCTGTTCCCTCTTTATCTGAATTATTTTAATTTAAATAGGAATCAGTATAACATTGTGATTCCGCAGAGACCATATTTAGAGAGACATTCAATCTATCCAAATTTATAAAACTAACAAATTTTTTTTGATTTAATTAATAACTGAACTCTATATTAACCTTGTCACCCTAAAATAACTTTCTTGCCAAAATTATTACTAAATTCGGCAGTAAGACCAAAAATTTTACCCACTTCAATGGAAACCCGTTTATCATCCAAATCGCTCAATAAATACTTGATTTGCTCTCCCTCAGGATGTGTAATTTTTAGATTACTCAGATTATAATCATTTGCTTTTAATTTTTTTGATGGATGATCGTGCATAGACTGCCACTTAATAAATGCTGGAAACAAGCCATCAAAAGGTAATAGTCCGCTTTGCGGAACCACAATCTCCCAATTAAGTTTTCCTCTTGAAACATTCAGTATTTCACCAACTTTAATAGGGAGCTTAGCCAATTTTGCATTAAGATTTTCGCAAGAACAAACCCAATTGGTTAAACGTGGGTTACCAGAAAAATTATCTAAATTGAACCAGCGGGAATATGGAGGTTTTGGTACACTAGGATCTACGGCAATACATTCTAGGTAAAGGCCATCATTTAACCCTAATAGCTTATTGTGCGTTCCAAATAACTTGTGCTTGCCTCCATCTTCCATTCGCACTCCTAACGAATCTTCTACGTACTCACAAGTTTCTTTTAAATGGCTTCCCGATACCACCAAATGGTCTATTAGCATCTGAGATAATCACTCATAATTTTTAAAAATAAAATATTAACTTGCATTGGTTTGAAAGCAAGTCTGTGGACTTAATCCTCCCCATGCAATGAAATCTCCATTCCTATAATTTTTCTTTCCATAACGAAGGACTGTTTTACCATCGCCCAAAGTTACAAATCCTCCAGCCCCCAATAGAATTGCATGGCCAGCTGCGGTATCCCATTCCATTGTTGGTCCAAATCTTGGATAAACATCTGCTTCCCCTTTTGCAAGAGAACAAAATTTCATTGAAGAACTGGCAGAAACTACATCCGTTATATTTTTATTCTTAAGCCATTGATCTGTTTTTTGAGAACGATGCTTTTCGCTAGCTACAGCAATGGCTCCATCCCAATCGCTTACCCTGACTTTGATAGGCTTGATAAATCCTTCTTTTTCTTCAATGTATGAGCCACTCTTGCTTATACCAAAAAACATTTGTTTAGTAACTGGGACATAGATAAGTCCCAGAAGAGGATCTCCATTTGATATGAGACCAATATTTACCGTAAAACTTCCTCTGCCATCAAAATCTAAGAACCCTTTTGTTCCATCGAGAGGGTCAACCAAAAAATATTTACTATGAACGTCAAGTGTGTGGCTTTTTGGATCTTCCTCACTAATAACTGGAATTTCAGGTAAAAGTCTTTTTAATGCTTTTAAAATAATTTCCTCAGATCTCTTGTCAGCTAATGTGACAGGTGATCCATCTTCTTTAAAATTAGGTTTAGCTCCTACCCTATAAATATCCATTATCTCCTCCCCAGCCCTACGCATCACTGGTTTGAGCTTAATTATAAGGGATTCTAAGTTCATTTAATCGTCACAAAATTGGAAGTATCTATTAAAAAATAATAGTGTGAAAAATTCATACCCTTGCACCAAGTAAACCTAGGCTTCTTAGCTTCAGCATAATTTCAGAAGCACAATGTTCTACAGAAGAGTTCTCAGAGTCAATTTCAAGTTCAGGACTTTGAGGAACCTCATATGGATCTGAAATACCTGTAAATTCCTTAATTTTTCCTAACCTTGCTAATTTATAAAGCCCTTTTCGATCTCGTTTCTCACAAACTTCTAAAGTAGTAGATAAATACACCTCAACAAATGAACCAAAGGACTGAATCTCTTCTCTCACAGCCTTTCTTGTCTGTTCATACGGTGCGATAGGAGCACAAATAGCTATGCCACCATTCTTTACTATCTCCATAGCGACATAACCTATCCGTCGAATATTTAAGTCTCTATGTTCTTTAGAAAAACCAAGCTCAGAGCTAAGCCTCTTTCGAACTATATCGCCATCAAGCAATGTAACCGGACGATCTCCAATTTCTAGAAGCATATTTAGCAAGGCATTTGCTATCGTAGACTTTCCAGACCCAGATAACCCAGTAAAAAACACGGTAAAACCCTGTTGATTTCTTGGCGGCCTTGAACGCCTTAACTCCCTGATAACGTCCGGAAAAGAAAACCATTCAGGGATGGGAAGATCATTATTCAACCTTCTCCTCAATTCGGTTCCAGATATCTCTAGGGTTTTTGCTCCAATAGGAACCTCATTAATAGCTTCAAATTGAGCTTTATCTTCAACATACACAAAATTTTTAAATTTAATCAAGTTGATATTAATTTTGTCCTGAAACCGTTCAAAGAATTCCTGGGCCTTGTATGGCTCATAAAAAGGCTTATTGTCGCTGGTCAACCCGGGGCCAGCATGATCTCTACCAATAATGAAATGCGTACAACCATAATTGGCCCTTATAAGGCCATGCAATATAGCCTCTCTTGGACCAGCCATCCTCATTGCTAAATTTAATAAGGAAAGACAGGTACTGGATCTAGGATATTGGTGAAGTATTGCTTCATAACAGCGAACCCTGGTAAAGTGGTCAATATCACCAGGTTTAGTCATACCTACAACCGGATGAATTAATAAATTAGCCTGGAATTCTTCTGATGCTCGATGAGTCAGTTCATAATGGGCACGATGTAGAGGATTCCTAGTTTGAAACGCAACAATTCTAGACCAACCAAGTTCATTAAACTTCTTCCTCAATTCATTAGGTGTATCCCGAAGAGCTTTGAAATCATAAAATGTTGGCTTATTTACTCCAATGACTGACCCTCCAACATAAACTGATCCAGCTTTATGTTTTAGATAACTTACTCCAGGGTGTTCAGTATTATTACTACCAAAGACATTTTCTGCTTCAAGAGCTTTGTCTGGCGACCAAATATCTTCTACAGTCAAAATTGCCAAGATAACACCTTCTTGATCCCTAAGAGCTATTTCTTCACCTGGCTTAATCATATCAGCAAAATTTTCTGAAACATCTAGGTTTATTGGGATGGGCCATAGATCACCACTAGTTAGGCACATATTTTCACAAACTGAATTATATTCGTCTTTGTTTAAAAAACCTGTTAGAGGGTAAAAAGCTCCATTCAGTATCAAATCTAAATCACACGCCTGACGAACTGTAAGATGCCATGATTTAAGGGTGGGAGCTTTTTCTTTGAGATACTCAAGTTTTTCATCTTGAGCAAATAGTTCTGGAATTTCACAAAGCAACATATTCTCCTTTCACTATAGCCTATAGAAAAGTTTATTGGGAATCGCTTCAATCACGAAAATTGATAAATTGAGTAGGCGTTTGAAGGTTCAGGGCTTTGATCATTTGAATGACTCTCTGTAAATCATCTCTCTTTTGCCCTGACACCCTTATCTCGTCTCCTTGTATTTGACTTTTTACCTTTAGTTTAGATTTTTTAATTTCTGTATTGATAATTTTAGCCTCTTCCTGCTGGATTCCTTGCACAATTTCAAATCGGATTCGAATAGTATTTCCAGAAGCTGATTCACGGCTAATTTCACGAAGAACTTTAGGGTCAATTTTTCTCCTAACGACATTAGCAATCAATATCTCGTAAACTTGCTTTGCTTTTAAATCATCCTCAGTCACAACCATTATGAAATCCGTCTCTAATTGCACATCTGAAATTGATCCCTTAAAATCATATCTTTGCCCAATTTCCTTCATGGAATTTGAAACTGCATTTTTTAGCTCGCTTACATCTACTTTACTTACAATGTCAAAACTTGGCATTTCTGCTCCCAAAAATTTAATTTTAAATTATTTTCTTTTTGGTTGATTTTTTAATACTTTGTCAACAGAGTCTCTTGATCTCATTTTATCCAAAAATGCTGTCAAATTAGGTCGACCTTCCCTTAATCGTGCTTTATTTAAATCCCAGCGACTGAGGGTATAAAAATAAAAATCAACGGCTGATATCTGATTTCCACACAAAAATGGGGAAAACAATCCTTCCAGATAATCAAAAACTATAGACTGTTCTTCCTGAGCCTTTACTAAAAGACTCTGACAACCAATTTCATCAACATATGCTATACAATGATGCTGCCGATGATATGCTGGGTAGAGAGTGGTTGATAAAAGAGCTAGAACTTGCCAGTAAAGCATAAACTCAGGTTCTTTTATCCCAGGAGTTAATCCTGGAAATTGACTAGTGATATGCGTGACAATTGCGACAGTTTCAAAGATCTTAGCTCCGCCTGGACAAATTAAAACAGGGATTCGACCTAAAGGATTAAATCTTTCATTACTCAGGTCACTTAGATCCGTTGGTTTGGAAAAATCTATCCCATACCCTACACCTAGTTCTGTCAAAAGAAATTCTGGAATTAAAGACCCCGCACCAGGTCGGCCTAAAATTTTGTATTTGTCCATTTTACCTCGCAAATATATTGCTGTTCATTTTCCTACCAGAGTATAAACAAAATAACTAGACAATTGAAATAACCTCAAGATTATCAATGTACACTCACAGAAATTTAAAATACGCTTTTAAATAAATTATTTACTTACTTGGGGAAAGTCCTCAACATTTCAGAAAACCTTAAAATAGACATGCTGAAGCACCACAAAACTACACGAGGTATTTATTATGTCATAGCTGCCGGTATTCTTTGGTCTATGATGGGTATTGGCATAAGATTAATCGAGAGCGCTAATGTTTGGCAGATACTTTTGTATCGATCATTAAGTTTGGTTGTATTTCTATACGTAGTCTTACAACTCAAAAATAAGAAAAACCCCTTCCTTTTAATCTATCGCGCACAAACTCCAGCATTTTTTGCGGCAGCAGGACTTTTTATGGCTTACTCCGGAGCGATCTATGCAGTCCAAAATACTACTGTGGCAAATGCTATGCTTCTGTTTGCTTCTGCTCCATTTATAACAGCAATTCTGGGCTATCTTTGTCTCGGAGAGAAAGTTCCTAATTACACTATAATAGCTATAGCCTTTGCTATGTTTGGAATTGCTATAATGGTCTTTGAAAGTGTGGGTAGTAATACGTTAAGGGGTAGTGCTGCTGGGGTTATATCAGCCTTTGGGTTTTCGATATTTACTATTTCTCTCCGATGGGGGAAACAGACAGATATGCTACCAGCAGTTTTTCTGTCAGGATTACTGGCAATTACCTTGACAATTCCAATATGTTACTACCAAGGCATGAGCTTACTATTGAACCGTTCAGACGCAATGTTGGCATTAGGCTTAGGAGTTTTCCAAGTAGGAATTGGGTTAGTTTTATATACTATCGGCTCAAAGTCTGTTCCTGCTGCTGAATTAACCCTGCTTTCGCTATCTGAAGTGCTATTAGGGCCTATTTGGGTATGGCTTTTCTTAGGAGAAAAGGCTAGCCAAATGACTTTCTTAGGGGGGATAATCCTATTGATGGCTATTTGTTATAATTCTACCCTATTGATCAAGAACAGGCACAAGAAAAATATTTCTTGACCAACTATCTCAAAAACTAAGCACCAATTTGAGATACGGAGACTTTGATATAGCCAACTTTGCTTGCAACATTAAATTAAAGCACCCAGAATACTAAGAAATTTGGTGAAATCTTCCCGACTATTCCACAAATGCGGTGTTATCCTCAAATATCCAGAACGTTCAGACAAGTAAATCTTGTCTTCTCGAAATTTTGATAATATCCGTGAACTATCATTATCTGGCAGTTTTACGCCAATAAAATGTGGTGCACGCTCTTTCTCACTCAGAGTAGTTAATCCCAATGTGTCCAATTCCGCACAAAGCATCCTAGAATTATTCTGAAGCGTATTTTGCACATTTTCAATTCCCCAGTCAGCAAGTTGATTCAGTGCCGCCTTAACACCAGGCAGTAAAGAAAAATTGGCTCGCTCTCCCATATCAAATTTACTTGCTCCAGGCTGATACTCAAATTTATAGTCAGTTAACTTAGAAAAATTATCACTATCTTTTCTTCCTGACCAAGTTTGTTCCAGGGGGCTACCTTCCAAAAACTTATCACTAACATATAAGAAAGCGGTAGAATACGGACCTAACATCCATTTATAATTTGCTATAACTGCAAAATCAGGCTGAACTAAAGAGAGGTCCGTTACCATAGCACCTGCTGATTGAGTCAAGTCTAGAATTAACTTTGCGCCTGCTCCATTGCAGGCCTCTTTAATCTGATTAAGATTTAAGAGAGCTCCATCGGTCCACCTAACATTGGGAATAGCAACAGCAGCCACACGTTCATCGATTGCATTGATGAGATTAGCTGTAATGTTACCACTATATCCGACATCAAGTATTTCTACAGAGCCACCACTGTGTTTCACCAAATCAAACCAGGGATAAACGTTTGAAGGGAACTGATCTTTCAGTACAATTATTTTTTGATCAGAATTGATCTGAATATTCTTGGCTGCTGAAGAAATTCCATAAGATGTAGATGGAATTAAAGCTACATTCTTTGAATCTATGTTGAATAATTTTGCGAATGCAGACTTTACTTCTTCTAAATCGTCAAAAAATTGCTCTTTCGGAGATATCTCCCAAGGGCGTGATTCTAATGTTGAACCTTGTTTAATTGCCTCCAAAACATTAAATGAAATCGGTGACATATATGCCGTATTTAAGTAAACAACATCTTCTGGAATATTAAAAAGATGTCGTTGACATTTTAAGATCTCAACCATTTAAATCCCCAACAAAAATTTATATGCTTTATGTATTTAAATATCGTAATCCATGAAATCACTCATAAACCTATAAAACTTTAATTAAGCGATTTTCAAACTATACTCTAAGACCAAATTAGAAATTTTGCACAGGAAATTAAAATGAAAAATATTATTATCATACTTTTGTTGTCTACCTATGGCACGTTAGTTCAAGCAGACGTAACAAAAATAGACAACAAACAATTAATGTCACTAATAGAAGATGGTGTGCCCATTATTGATATTAGGAGAAAGGAAGAATGGCAACAAACTGGCATTGTAAAGGATAGTTTCTTAATGACCTTTTTTAATAAAGATGGCAAAGCTGATGTAACACAGTGGTTACAAAAATTAGATTTGCTGGCAAGTAAGGAAGACCCTTTCATACTCATTTGCCGTACAGGTAGAAGAACAGGAATAGTCGCTAATTTCTTAGATAAAAAATTAGGTTATAAGAAAATTTATGATGTTACAGACGGGATTACTGAATGGATTAAAAAAGGTCACCCTACAGTTAAGCCTTGATAAATCAAACCAATAACAAATAATGACTATTATTTTTTTAATTTTGTATTAAAAGCCACCATCCTTTGTATTAAACTAGAACCCAGGACCCCTTCATGAAAGCCAACCGCACATATATGAATTAGAATGAGTGATAAAAGTACGTTTGATAACCCGTTGTGAATAGATAAAACTATTCCTGAATTAACGTACCAACCTAAAAGACCAGTGATTGGCATTGCAATTACTAATAAGTATAAGGCCAAATGAGAAATTTTTCCTAACACCTTGATAATAGAGGGTACTTTGTTGGACAGCACAGGAGCCCCGAAATAAAGGCGCATTCCTATTCGTAAAATCATCAACCCAAAAATAAATAAACCAACTTGGTAGTGACTGGCGAAAAAATCACATTCAACGGAAGCTAGTTCCGATTTTTTACATTTGTTCAGCCTGTCATCAGAAAATCCATTACTTGATACGTATTGATAAAAAACAAGAACAGCAATTAACCAATGCAAAATTATTTGCCCAAAATGATAATTCTTTTCTTGTAATGAGTCCATGTTTTGGGAATTGATATTAATTAATTATTTGTATTCACATCCGCCATTAAAGGCAAAAGAGAATATTTTAAATTCATTACTAGGCCTTTAACAATCACTATAATTACTCGTAAGACACTTCTTGACCATTTCCTTCACTACGGACATCTGTTTAGAGCTTAAACTACCCTTAAGCCCATTCATATTTTCTATAGCCTCAACCATACCTTTTGATGCAGAAATCATGTACCACATTTGGGCTAATAAGATATCCTTTTCAACTCCTTCACCCCTAAAATACATTGCACCAAGATTATTTTGAGCTCTGGGATGCCCTTGTAACGCGGCAGATTCAAGCCAACGGAATGCCAGATTTTCATTTTTCTCTAAACCTTTACCGTTATCATACATCCAACCCAAATGAAATTGAGCATGTGGATGTCCCTTTTCCGCAGCTTGTCCATACCATTTAGCTGCTATCTCAAAATTTCTTGTCACAGATAATCCATTGAAATGCATCATTCCAATATAAGTCTGTGCTCGAATATCCCCTGTATTAGCCAAAGAAATGAATTCTTCATATGCCGTGGCATAATCTTGTTTCTTAAATGCTTTTAAGCCAATTATGAAATCACCAGCCAAACTTATGCTGTAAATCATTGTAACCATCAGTGTCATAAATAAGAAAAAACTTTTTCGGAACATTAAATCTCTCCAGTTCTGGCTCAAATTGTTCACATTATTATTAATCAAACTTTTTAAGACAAAAAATTACTATGTTTTAACTGATTTGCAAATTGTACTTAAATTTCAAGCAAATTTATTTTGATATTTAAAAAATTATTTCTTACTCCCTATTGAATTTAATACCTTCTTTTGATTTATTGCAATCATTCCATCGAATTAGAATTAACGACATACAAATTAAGAGATTTATTTTGCGATACAGAAAACTGGGCAATACAGATGTTGAGGTAAGTGTCATTTGTTTGGGCACCATGACATGGGGTGAGCAAAATTCCCAAGAGGAAGCATTTCAACAAATGGACTATTCCATGGAGCGAGGCATAAATTTTTTTGACACCGCCGAATTATATTCAGTCATGCCCAGAAAAGAAACTTATGGGAGAACTGAAGAAATTATTGGAAATTGGTTTAAACAAAAACGGAATAGATCTAGTGTTTTCCTAGCCTCAAAAATTGCATCTAAATCAGAAGGATTAAATTGGATTAGAAAAGGCTCTAAACATCTTGGTTTTGATAAAGCTAATCTGAATTCAGCAATTGATTCAAGTTTAAAGCGATTGCAAACAGATTATATCGACCTTTACCAACTCCACTGGCCAGAACGACAAGTACCAAAATTTGGAACTTTAGATTTTGATTATGATGAGGGTGATACAGACTGGACACCAATACAAGAAGTCTTGGAAAATTTGCAAATGCTGGTGCAAGAAGGAAAAATTAAGTACATTGGGCTATCGAATGAAACTCCTTGGGGAGTAGCAAAGTTTCTTCAATTAGCAAAGGAAAAAAATCTTCCTAGAGTGATCTCAATCCAAAATGTTTACAATTTGGTTAATCGCGTATTTGATATTGCAAATTCAGAGATAGCAATTAGAGAACAGTGCGGCTTGTTAGCCTATTCCCCTCTGGCTGGCGGAAGATTAAGCGGAAAATATATTGCCAATAAGAACCCAGCAAATGCAAGATATACCCTATGGCCACGCAGGTTTTCTAGACACCACACATTGCGGGGGGAGAAAGCAATAGAGACTTACGTAAAACTTGCTCACGAATGCGGCATTACTCCCGCAACTTTTGCTAATGCTTTTGTTAATGATCGACCTTTTGTAACAAGTAACATTATAGGAGCCACCTCCATGGAACAGCTAAAGGAAAACATCGATAGTATTGATATAAGACTGGATTCAAGCATTGTTCAGAAAATAAATGATATCCATCTATCTGACCCCAATCCATGCGTATGATCCCTCAGACAAAAATTATACACTTCATGAAAATATTTGAAATCATGAATCTTCGTGGGGATCATTATATAACTTTCCGACTATCTGCAATTGCCTTGGTTAAGAGTGCAGTGAAAATAATTAAGCCGCCATATAATGTAGTATTTGAAGGTTTTTCATAAATAAATAGCCAAACCCAGAAAGGCCCTAAGGCAAATTCAATAAACATATAAAATGTGGCTTCACCAGCTGCTATATACCTAGTAGCCAGTGTGAAAACGATGTTGGCAAAACCTGATAATACCCCCCCCAATACAAAACATAATAAAATGTCATGAAGAGAAGCCTCTAGCTTAATTTGAGTGACCACAAGTGCTACCAAAAGACTCACCATTCCACCAATAAAAAGGCTAGGTAACATCTCAATTTTCTTATTAATTCTTATTAAGATAGCAAAAACAGAAAATAAAAAGGCTGTTATTAATGCCATTAAATTTCCGAATAATTGGCCTTGAACAATATTACCGCGAAACATTACAATAATTCCTAATAAAGCCACAAACATAGCCAAAACCGTGGTCATTGGAATTCTTTCTTTTATTGATAGAAATGCTAGTAATGCAGTAATAAAAGGTATTAAACTAACAGTAAACAAAGTGTTAGCAACTGTGGTATTGGTAATTGCTACAATATATGTAATATTTGTTAAACCTAAAATTATTCCCCCTGCCACTCCTTGTCTGCCTGCATGACTAAACTGTTGAAAGACTTTCGATCGATGTTTAAATAGTACATAGCAAAATACAGCAAATGTAAAAGCCATTGCTCTATAAAATATGATCGTCCAAGAGTCGGCACTCTCAATATTTCTTATAATTAGCCCACTAAAACTTATAATTAAAGCGCCCAAAATGAGGCTATGCCTCGCAAATTTAATAGTTTGCTCACCGTTCCTCATTTAAGCCACACTTCCTCTATTAAACTCTAACCAGAGTTCTACCGTTTGCTAAAGCTAAGGTCATTCCAGAAGCCTTTATTTTATTTCAGCTAAGTCCTCACTTAAACTTTCAAAAGCTGGTTAAAGCCCATGCAAATCAGCTATTTCTTTAATTCTCTCATATTGCAAATTATCAAAAATAATGTCTGGTTGTTGTGAATTAATACGATTAGCTAGAGGATCCTCGACAATCACAGCTGACCTACTGAGCGTTTGTAAAACAGAATGACCACAAAAGGGCACATGCAATTCACTATACCCCCCTTCGTGAGCAAAAACTAATCCACTATCTCCATAATCTATTAATCTTTCAGTTAACTCTGCAAAAGTGTTTGAGCCACACAACATCCGAGACAAAGGATCTACTCCCGAAGCATCAAAACCACAAGCAACAATAACAATATCAGGCTGAAACTTTTTTAATTTTGGAATAACTACTCTATCAAAAGCATGAGTATAAACGGAGTGTCCTCCTCCAGGGAAGAGAGGAATATTTAAGTTTGATAAATGAGCCCCTGGTCCACCCAAGTCATTTATATGTCCACTATCAGTAGGATAATTTCGTTCTTGATGAATGGATATAGTGAGAACATCTGCTCTATTATAAAATATTTTTTCAGTACCATTTCCATGATGAACATCCCAATCAACAATAGCAACTCTTTCCACTTTTTTGGCCTGAATCGCGGATTCAACCGCAATAGCTATATTATTTAGCAAGCAAAACCCATTTGGAAAATCTGCTAAGCAATGATGACCAGGAGGTCTTGAAAGAGCATAAGCATGTTGATGTTTACCATTCAATACTGAAAATAAAGCTTCTTTCACTAAACCGGCCGAAATACACGCAATGTCAAATCCACCTGGGCCAAAAGGAGCCCTAAGCCCTAGTTCTCCACCATCTTGATCAGAGAGTTCTTCAAATTTTTTAATATAATCCTTTGTATGAACTCCAAAAAGATCTTGATGGGACACTCTTTTAGCCTCAGAAATAACATCTAAATCATCTGATAAACCGCTGATTTCAATAAGATTTTTTAATCTTCTCTTGCTTTCAGGAGTTTCTGGGAAACCAGATGTGCTAGAAGGTTCTACGCATTTTCCGACTGGCACAAGAAACGCAAAGTTTCCTGCTCCATGCCAAAAACATTTTTCATTCCAGAAGAACCCAGTCTTTTTTTTTTCACCATAGTTTTAAAAAATACTTAATAGATTCTATTTCAACAACTTCAATCATATGAAAGCCATATATAAAATCGATGAATTTATCACGATTAAATATGCGTAGTTCGAATTCTCCATCCTTGCAACCATGATTTTATGAACTTGATGTTAATCATTTTCATATCACTACTCCAATCATATTAAATGATCCCCAATAATGTTGATAACTTTTGAAGTACCAGCAATGGATTAAGTCCTAATTTAGGAAATAATTTGAAAGCGACAAGCAGTAATAATAATAAAAACAATACTCCAAGTGCAGGGTTAATTTTTCTTAATAAGGGCGTTTTATTTTTGTAGTAAAAATTATTCAAGATCCAAATAAAAACTATGATAATTAGTCCGATCATCAAAAGCCTAATCATACATCACCATCCAAAATATATTTCCTCCAAGTCTATAAATTTCATGCTTTTTTAACTCCTATCCAACAAGCTTAGTACATCAAAAATCAAATTTACTGTTACCAGACAGCACAAATATACATTTCTTTACGCAACCTAGTTTTCAGCCAATTACAAAGATAAATGATTGTATGATTCAGTAAATTTTAAATGCGACACACATTTATTTACGCAATCTGAACTGCCAAAGCCTGGAACAAGTACCTTCCCCTTCCCCTTTTCATTCAGCTTGCATTCACTATCTAGAGACCTTCTTACGGCAATTATATTAGTATTTATGTCTGTAAGCAAATAATCTATATGCCAATGAAGTTTCTTAGACCTCTGTAAATGTCTCTCAATTCTAGATTCCATGTTCTTCTTAGCTGAACCAGTATAAACGTAGAACCCTTTAAAAAATTCATAAACCCCTAATTTGCCAACACTAATTTTGATAGTACAATTTAATTCAATTATTAGTTGATATGATTCCATGTTTATTAAAATAGTGCCAATATAGAGACAAGTTACTAATTTTTCCTAGGTTTAAGCCTAATTCATCACATGCGAATTTTATTCCTCATATAAATTCCTTATCACATAACCATATTTTTAGCTACAACTAGAAAGACACTCAAAATTTGTAAAATAACCAGAGAGAAGACACAGCTTATGAAGTGTCAAGCTATTCCGCATATTTGATGATTGGATAGAAATACTGATCAAGATATTTGACGAAAATGGAAGACTATTTTGCCTTTTTTGAATGCATAATCCGCTCTCCATCTTCCTTAAGAAAACTTTTTAAAGCTATGGTTTTTTTTATTTCTTCTTCATTTGCCTGATTGAAAGAAACAAATTTACAAAATAATTTGTCTTCTATTAACTTTTTTGACTTTGCACCGATCTCAGCTTTCATAGCAATTCCCAACCTGTTTTCTATCACAGAAAACCTGCATTAAGCATGCCACTTTTGAAGTATCATTAATTCTAAAATTATCCTACACTATCAGTATATCTAGCAAAATCCTTAATTCTTGTTTGATCTATTGTTATTTTCATAACCTAATCAAATCCTGGCAAACTAATTTCTTATTGAAAATTTTCTATTATTTCTCCCTAAAATCCAATAACTAATCCGTCATAACTATTTTCTTTAGGCACAGAATACACTACAAGCCATAAATACGGAGTACTCCATCAACCGAGTCTCCATTTGCAATACTAAGTGGTAAAGATTTTCTTTAGGCAACCGCCTTATGGTCACCTAAAGACAAAATTTTTGAGGTTTTACCCAAACGAATTCTTTTAAATGGAAATGACACTCATTAATTGAGTATCAAAGAACCACAATTGGTTATTCATCTTGCAGTTGAATATGGACAGCAGATGTTTTTCCTTTTTCTGTAGCTAGTTCAAAAGTCACTTTTTGACCATCATCTAACCGTCTCAAACCAGCCTTCTCTAGTGCCGTAATGTGAACAAAGACATCCTTGGATCCATCTTCCGGAGCGATAAAGCCATACCCCTTTGCTGTGTTAAACCATTTTACCGTTCCATTTGCCATTTTATTTTCCTTTAAAAATTAAGTAAGTAGGTGACCTACCACCATTGCCTGATCACAAAAAAGTGAAAACCTGGATTGAAATATCTGGACATCCCAATTTATTACTATCTAAATGTGCAGCCTGTCAAAATTTCCTTATTATAGATACAGATCTTAGTGTTAGAAATTCTGTGTATTAAATCAATAAATAAAAAGCAAGAGATATTGTATTAATTTTCATAACACAATTTAGAGGACAGATTAAAGATATACAGTTAAGTCAATATTATTCTATATAGAAAATGTTCCAAGCACACTATTCAAGGAATACCCTATAAATTAGATCAGGTGACTTTGCTAAGAAAAGTCTAAATATTAGAGCTTAATCACGTAATACGCTTGAGTTGATAAATGTAATACTAGTGATAGGATCTCACTGCACTTGTAAGTTTAGATAGATCTCTCTTTTAATCTAGGAATTCAAAATAAAGAACTTCTCTCAATAGGTTTTTAGAAATTAATTAAACTGATCCACATCTCTAGAAAGTTTTACAAATGCTGCACTGGCCTCTTGTGCAGATAGGTTCTTCAGGAGGCCGCTTTTGACTTCTTCATAGGACCACATCCAAGTCTCGACTGGATCTCCTCTCATTGCCCAAGTAGAGAATAATCGCCTAGAACCAATGCTTTCACTTAATTTGTGCAAATCATTATGTCGTTTATCAGTCATGATTTTTTCATAAGTTTTATTCACTTCATCCTCTGGCCCTTCTAGAAACTGAAGATACAAATCTTGCCGATAAATCAAAGCACCCGTTATATCGTTTTTTGTATTGTTATCCCCAGAAACAGCCAAAATTTCCTTTATGACTTCGTCATTAAAGCCAACTGGGTTAGAACTGTATATAAGGTGCTTTACTTTTTTTTCGTTCTGATTTCTCATCTT